>Ga0073928_10001900_pt1 | contig 38382 bp, 34 predicted proteins | sample PaiPotPPA55metaG_FD_76969 | JGI IMG/M metagenome (GOLD analysis project Ga0073928, IMG submission 76969) | Iron sulfur acid spring bacterial and archeal communities from Banff, Canada, to study Microbial Dark Matter (Phase II) - Paint Pots PPA... ... | reverse complement strand
GGGGTCGCGCTGGCGGCAATCGCGGGCGTCATGGCAGCACCGGTCTACAACGTCAGCCCGCAGATGGGCTCCAATCTGATCATCGTGGTGTTCGCGGTAGTCGTGATCGGCGGGATGGGCTCGATCATGGGGGCGATCGTGACCGGCTTCGGCTTGGGGGTGATCGAAGGGCTCACGAAGGTTTTCTTTCCTGAAGCATCGAATACCGTGATCTTCATCATCATGGCGATCGTGCTGCTGATCAGGCCGGCTGGGCTGTTCGGGAGAGCCTGAGATGCAGCGGCTCACCGAAGCGAGCAAAACTCCGTCGGTGCGCTCGCGTACCGAGATAATCGCCTTTGTGATCATGACCGCGGGGCTCGTGATTGCGCCGCTGTTCGCTTATCCCGTGTTCCTGATGAAGGCCCTGTGCTTCGCGCTGTTTGCCTGCGCATTCAACCTGTTGATCGGTTACGTCGGCCTGCTTTCGTTCGGCCACGCGTTGTTCTTCGGCTGGGCGAGCTATGTGAGTGCGCATACCGCCAAGGTGTGGGGTGTCACGCCCGAAATCGCCATCCTGTCGGGAGCTGTGGTGGCGGCTGGATTCGGCGTGATAGTAGGCGCCCTCGCGATCCGTCGGCAAGGCATCTATTTCGCCATGATCACCCTTGCCCTGGCGCAGATGATGTTTTTCTTCGCCGTCCAGGCACCCTTCACCCACGGCGAGGACGGCATCCAGGCAGTACCGCGAGGAAGGCTGTTCGGGCTGATCGACCTCTCGAATCAGACCAACATGTATGCGACCGTGCTGGTGATCTTTCTTGCGTGTTTTTTGCTGATCTATCGAATCGTCAATTCACCTTTCGGCGAGGTGCTCAAGGCGATCCGCGAAAATGAGCCCCGCGCCATCTCTCTCGGTTACAGGACGGATCGATACAAGCTGCTCGCCTTCGTCCTCTCGGCAACCTTTGCCGGGGTCGCGGGCGCTACCAAGACGCTGGTGTTTCAGCTTGCGTCCTTGACTGATGTCGATTGGCCGATGTCGGGCGAGGTCATTCTCATGACCCTCGTCGGCGGGCTCGGCACCCTGTTCGGGCCAGTGGGAGGTGCCTTATTCATGGTTACCCTGGAGAACTACCTCACCACCATCGGTCAGTGGGTCTTCGTGGTCCAAGGCACGATCTTCGTTGTCTGCGTGCTGCTCTTTCGCCGCGGGTTCATCGGCGAGCTCGCGCATGCCTTGCGCATCAAGCTTTAGATTGCCTGCGGGAAACCTGATTCCCTTGTCGAACAGGTTTGTGGTAACGCCGTGTGCTAGCCTGCTCGCACCTCTCATTGGGCGCAGCGATGGTACCTGGCAGCAAATCAAGGAACAGTCGCTCATCTGGAATACGCGAACAAGGAGGTAGTTCAGCGGGCCGTGGGCGACATCCGACGTGTTTTAGTGGTCGGTGGCGGCGTCGGCGGGCTGACGGCTGCTGCGATCTTCGCACGGCGCGGGGTGGAAGTTGTCCTCATCGAGAAGCGGCCGGCCTTCGACATTCCAGGGGTCGGGCTTGGTCAGCCCGCTAACGCGCTGCGCGTTTACGATACTCTCGATGTGCTCGAGGAGATACGCACCACCGGTTTCAGCTATGACCGGATGTATCTTTTCGACCCGGACCGGTGTTTGATCGTCGAGCATAAGTTCCTTCTCGGCGACGACAGGGTACCGGCCGTTTGCGCCTTGTCCCGATTGCAGTTGCACGAAATTCTGCTTGGGGCCGCCGAACGGGCCGGCGTGAACGTTCGCCTCGGCGTCACCGTTACCAGAATTCACCGGGATCATGACCGAGTTGATGTTCAGTTTTCAACCGGTCAATGCGACACCTTCGACCTCTTGGCCGGATTCGACGGCATACGCTCTACCACCCGGCAGCACCTGGTCGGGACGGCATTCGCGCCCCGTCCTTCGGGATACGGCGCCTGGCGAGTACAGGCGCCGCGACCGGATTATGTACGTGGAATGGAGTTTTTGCAGGGGATCGGCAGCAAGACCGGCGCGATGCCGCTCGGCAATAACATCATGTATCTGTTCCACATCCGCCCTGAAGCCGTCGGTGCCGATTTCGCAGGACAGGACCATGCGCAGCTGTTCGCAGAGCGATTGGCACAGTACGGCAGCTACGTTGCTGAGATCGCCGCATCTCTCAACAGTGACTCCGACATTGTGTACAGCCCGATCGAGCCGCTGATGCTGCCGTGGCCATGGTTCCGCGGACGGGTCGTCATCGGCGGCGATGCCGCGCACAGCTTTGCTCCGCATCTCACGCAGGGCGCGGCCATGGCCGCCGAAGATGCTTACGTTCTTGCCCGCGAGGTGCTTGACGACGATGTTCCGGTCGAGGCTCGGCTGATGCGCTATTCGATGAGGCGCTACCCGCGATGCGCCTTCGTCTACACGTTCTCCGCTCAATGGCTCCATGATGAACAGTCCGTCCGCTCGGCCCAGGACTTGGAGGCAGCCCGGACAGAATTGACGCTGAACGCATCGGCTCGCATCGGCACCAGCGACCGTATCCTCAACGGCCCTATCTAGGGTAACCACGCAGTCACAACGCCTAACCAGATTTCATCATGAAACTGAGCGCAATTTTCCGGGATTCATAAGGCCCAGAGGGTCCACAGCTGCAATGGGGAGGCGAGCTTATCAGGCCCCCCAAACGTGAGCTTGCCGGCCTCCGCAGTGGCCTCTCGGCCACAGCAGGCGTATTCGGAGCCGGCGGCCGAAAATTCCAGAATTGCGCCACAAGGCATATGGTATGGTCGTGCGGTGCCGCTGAGTACAGTGGTAAGGGAGTGAGTGGCAATGAGCGCGCATGCACCCGACAAACCGGCGACGATTGTCCCATTCGCGCCAATATCAAAGGGTCAACCGGAGGGCCACATCGTCGCCGACGATTCCGGGCGTACCATCGTGGCCTTGCTGCAGAAAGCGGCCGAAATGGCGAAGGACGATTGCGCACGCGCCATGGATCTGGCTCACAAACTGTCGTTTCAACTGCGCGCCGCGGAAGAAAGGGCCAGAGAGCTTGAGGCCGAGGCTGCACATTTCCGCGATCGTGCCGCCCGTGCGGAAGCATGGTTGTTGCGCATTCATAACGAGGTCGAGCATACATTCTTTCAAAGAAAGGACCGCGATTCGCGGCAAGCGCCACGGCAGTGAGCATTTGAGCATCGATACGCGATTAGCCAAATCCGGCGGCTCAGGGCCTCGGCCCCGTCCGGCGTCGTTGTGGCTGACCTGCGCAGTCCTGGGCCGAAGCCCTGTCGCCGTTCTCACGGCCTTGGCGTTATTTGCTTCCGTGCCCGCCGGAGCCCTGGTCGGCGGTGCGCCGCTAGCCAATCAGGCCATCGCCCGGCACGTGGTGCTGATCGTTGGCGCTCACAGCCTGTGCAGCGGCGTTGCGATTGCGCCCGATCTCGTGCTGACCGCGGCACATTGCGTGCTCGCCAACGGAAAATACCGGTTGGTGAGTTTCGAGGGCCGGCAGACCCTGGTGCGGGAGGTCACCCAGGTGGTGCCGCACCCGCAATTCTCGTTGCAAGCCGGCGAGCTCCAGGATCTCGCGCTGGTCAAGCTGGCGCCCTCGCCTCCCCCCAATTTGCGCCCGGCAGCTTTGAGCGACCGCCGCGCACCGGCTTCGTTCGGGGACCGCTTCGTCGTCGCGGGCTTCGGCGTGGCGACGAAGGGCCAGATCAAGTCCGCCGGCACACTGCGCATGGCCACACTGGTCGCAGCCGACCGGCCGAGCTCGCAACAGCTGACCTTAGTTGATCCAAAGAAGCTGGGCGAAAGGCCCGGACTCGGCGTCTGCAACGGCGACTCGGGCGGCCCCGTGTTCGACGAGCGCGACCTCACCCTGGTCGGGATCATAAGCTGGTCGGGCCCGCGTAATGGAGAGCCGGCATGCGGTTTCGTCAGCGGCATCATCCCGCTCGAGCGCTATCGCCACTGGATCTCTGATACGGCCGCCGCGCTTGGCTCGCACATCGAGCCTTGAATAGACCGGACATGCGTTCGTACGCTACAGGCACCGCCTGCGACGCGCCGTCATTCCGCCGGTTCAGGCGAGGCTTGCGAGGGGGCCGCTGTCGCTGGACCGTGCAAAGGGCGCTCCTCCATGAGCAGGACCCCGATCAGCGCCAGCGCGAGGAAAATATCGGAAGCGACAAATACCCACCGGAACACCGCAGCCATGTCGATCCCGGCCTGGCTCGCGCTCGTTACAAGCCATTCGACCCCGCTGCCTCGCTCCGGCACGGCGCCGACGCCGGAAAGCAGGATGGCGCCCATGATGGCCACAGCGAGCGTGCTCGCAAGCGCGCGAAAGAAATTCATGGCTCCGGTCGCAGTGCCCACCCGGTGCCTCGCCACGGCGTTCTGAATGGAAACGGTTGCAATCGGATAGATGGTGCCAACGCCAAAGCCGATGAAAGTAAGCGCGGCGATCACCCCGGAAAGCGGCATGGCTGGCCAGAGGACAAGTGCCGACACGCTCACGATCGCAATGATCCCGCCGCCGATCGCCGAAACCTTGTAACGGCGCAGATACATCATCGAGCGGCCTGACAGCATGGATCCCGGAGTAGTCATCACCACAATCGGTATAAGCGCGAACCCGGCCTCGCTTGCGCTGAGCTTATGGATGACCTGGAAATAGAGCGGCATGTAAATTGTGAGTCCCAGCACCGCGCCCATGGCGCACGAGGTGGCAGCGGTACCCGCGCGCATCACCGGGTTTTGCATCACGTCCAGTGGGAGAAAGGGCTCGGGTGCCCGTTTGAGCCACCACGCAAATGCCAGCGCGAGCGCAAGCGACATGCCGATGAGCCCGAGGATCATAGGGGATGCCCAGGGATAGCGGGTGCCGCCCGACGTCAGCGCTATGAGCAAGAGCGTCGCGGCTGCAATCATCAGCGTGGCGCCAACAAGATCGAGCTGATGTCGCCGGTCATGGCGCGGCAGCCGTCGCATTGCATGGAAGCTGAGGAGCGCTGCCGCCAATCCGAACGGCACGTTGATCCAGAAGATCAAGGACCAGTGTAGATGTTCGGCCAGAATGCCGCCCAGCGCAGGGCCTGCTACCCCCGCCGCGATCCAGGATGTCCCAATATAGGCTTGGTAGCGCCCCCGCTCGCGCGGCGTGACCATGTCGGCGATGGTGGTCTGCGTGAGGGGCACGATGCCGCCGCCGCCGATTCCCTGCAGTGTCCGTCCGGCGATCAGGACGCCGATGTCGGGGGCGGCGGCGGAGACCGCTGAGCCCGCAATGAAGATGGCGAGCGCGACAAGCATGGTTGAGCGGCGTCCATAGATATCGGAAAGCTTGCCGTAGAGCGGCGACACCACCGTCGAGGACAGCAGATACGAGATGATGACCCAGGAAAGGCTCTCGACATTGCCGAGATCGCGACCGATGGTCGGAAGTGCCGTCGCGACAATGGTCTGGTTCACCGCCGAAAGGAACATCCCAAGCATGAGACCAAGGAAGACGTTGCGCACTTCCCCCTTGGTCAGCGGCTGATGCACTCCGCTCGGCTGTGACGTCGCGCTTTTTTGTTCCCTGCTCAGCAACGGCTCGGCTCGATTTGATTTGCTCCCGGCACCCATATCGCGCGGGCCGTGCACACTGACAATGGCCGGATCAACAGGACAGGTATGAGGGTTGCGGGTTTGGGGGCTGCTTGGATGGGCAAAATCGCGTCACAAGCGCTGCGCCGTGCTCCGGCGCTCCAAACGCGATTTTGCCCACGCGTTGTATCCGAAGTGCTCCCGCGTGGGGCAGGCGCGCGAGCTTTCGGCGAGACTGAGCTATGCGGGGGCGCGCATTTGCCTGCGCTAGCCGGCCACGACCGATGCCGCCGGCTTGGACCCGCGCAAGGGCCGTTCTTCGAGCAAGAGAACGGATATGAGCGCAATCCCAAGGCAGAGCGCCGCGGCGGCAAAAACAAAGCGGAAGCCGTTCGGATCGATGGCGACGGCTGCAGCCGCAGGCGACATGCCGCGCATGAGCGGAGCTCCGGCAAGCACGATCGCGCCGAACATAGTGACGATGAATGTCGCTCCGAGCGCGCGGAAGAAATTCATGCGCCGGTCGCGATGCCGAGCTCGTGCAGCGGGACGGCGTTCTGCACGACGACGACAGTGAAGGGAAAAGTCGGCCCAAGACCAAGCCCGGCAAGCGTCAGCAGCGCAAGTGCGGCGCCGGGAGAAAAGCTCGTGGGTGCGACTGCGAGCGGCAGAAGCGCCGCGATGGAGACGAGAAGCGCCGCCACCGGAACGAGTTTGTAACGCGTAAAACGCACCAGCAGCCGGCCGCCGATGATCGAAGTCACGGTGGAGCCGCCTTGCAGTGCAATGATCGTCCAGGCGGAGGACGTAATTGATAATCCGAGCACAACCTGGGCATAGAGCGGCAGGATGATCGAGAGCGCGATCATCGTACCGACAGCGAAGAAACCCGATGCGGTGCCGACGCGAATGGCGCCGTCACGGAGCACCGCGATCGGGATAAACGGCTCGGCGGCGGCCATCATGCGCCAGGCAAAGCACGCCCACAGCACTCCCGAGACGGCGAAGAGTCCCAGCAGTTGCGGCGCAGCCCATCCGTATCGCCGGCCGCCCCAGGTGAGAGCCAGCATCAACGGGATCGCGGCACCGACCATCAGCACCGCGCCCACAAGGTCCAGCCGGTGCGGACGTTCGTGTCGCGGCAGCTCCCGCAGCACGTTGTGCGTCAAAACGTAGGCGAGCGCGCACAGCGGTAAATTGAGCCAGAAGATCCATGACCAGTGGAAGTGCTGGGCTATGAAGCCGCCGACCAACGGGCCGCCGACTGTCGAGAGGATAAAAATCGACGAAGTGTAACCCTGATATCGCGGACGATCCCGGGGCGACGCCACGTCACCGATGATGGTTTGCACCAACGGCATGAGGCCGCCGCCGCCGAGCCCCTGCAGGGCGCGCGCGAGGATGAGGGCGAGCATGGTGGGCGCCACCGCGCAGGCAAGTGAACCGGCGGCATAAATGCCAATCGCGATCAGCATCATGGCCCGTCGCCCGTAGATGTCCGAAAGCTTGCCATAAAGCGGGGTCGCAGCCGTCCCGGAGAGCAAGTTGGCGGTGACGATCCAGGACAGGTTGTCGAAATCGCCGAGGCTCGCCGCGATGCTTGGAAGCGCGGTTGCAACCATCACCTGGTCGAGCGCGGCCAGCAGCATGGTGAGCAGGATGCCCACGATAATGCGCCGAGCAGCGGCATGGTGAAGATAGTCCAGCGAAGGCGGAGGCGTTGCAGGATCGCGCATGATTTGGCCCGCGCCGGCCCCGTCGGCGATGGCGCAGGCGGCGTTATAGGCGAAGCGAGGTCTGCGAGCCATGCGCTGGCGGAAGACATGAGCCGCGCAACGGCTTTCCGTCATGCCCCGCTTGTTGCGGGCACCACGTCATTGGCGCCAGGCCCAACTCATCCGCGACAGCGTCGCAGCGGCGCGTCAAGCGCCTGCGCTCAATCCAGCCGAAAGCCTTTCCCCCTGACAAATGTACCGAAATTGGTGCGGGTCGGATCGGCGTATTGCCGGGCCTTGTCTTCCGACCACCCATAGAACGCGGCAGTACCCCAGCGATCGGGGCGGCGCTGGCGCCGATAAGGTCGCAAGGCCTCCCGTCGCCGATCATAGGCTGCAATTTCAGCGGGCAGATCGCGCTCGCCATAGCGATCGCGAATAACCGTGGTGTCGAGCGAGAGCCGCGGGGTTATGCCTCCCGGTTCCGCCGGCCAACCGACGCATAGGCCGGCAACGGGTACTGCCCGCTGCGGCAGGCGCAAGAGGTCACCGACTGTCTGGAGATGGTCACGGATGGCGCTGATCGGGCAGCAGCCGAGGCCGATGAGGGTCGCCGCATTGATGAAGGTCGTCAGCACGATCCCCGCGTCCACTACTGCGTTGAAGAACGCATCGAGGTGATCGTTCGGAAACGGTTTGCCATGCAGCTTGCACGTAAGCGGCAACCGCTCTCCATTTGCGACGAACACCAGAAATGCGGGCGCATCGTTGATCCAGGGCATGTCGGGGATCGTCGCGACGATGCCTTTGCGGATGCTCATGTCGTTGACGATTACGATATCGCTCTGTTGCAGATCGCTCTTCGAAGGCGCCGAGAGCGCGCAGGCGCAAAGAAGCCGAACGAGCTCGGGCTCGATGGCGCGTGAAAGGAACCGACGGTGCGAGCGATACGCTGCGAGTTTCGCAAGCGCGGCAAAGCCGGGCAGCGCGGCATCGACGGAGAGCTTTTCGCCGAACCGCTCCGAGAGCGTCTGCGCGATCATGCTGGCGGTTTGATTGCTCGACATCAGGCTGCACTCCTTACGTATTGCTGCGCGAACGCGTTAGAACGCACATCTGTGATGCCCATCACAGACTTTCTCTGATCCTTCCGGTAACGATCAATCCGGACTTCCTCGGCTCGGTCGTTGCTTGTTGAAGCTCTGGAGGACTCTTGCAGGAGGTGTTGCGATGCGCTTTGCTCCCCACGCGCATCCCGAGTTCGGGTATCTGGGTTCAAGCCCTCGCTCCTGGCGAAAGTCGGGGGCTGTTGTCTTGTTGCTGGCCGTCTGTGGACTCGCTGCAGAGGCAAGCGGCTCAAGGTTCCTCGCATCGCAATACCCTTCCACTGCAGACGCTAGAAACGCAATGGCGCTTGCTCCGGCCGAAGCTCCGATGACCCCAATACGATCTGCTGAACATACGGAGGAGCCTCAAGGCAAATCGACCTGCGCCGGAGGCAGCGCAGAGACGCTCGGCGACAACTGCACTCCGGGGAGGGTCGTGAGGAAACGTCAAGCCCCAACCATGAATACGCCCCCCGCAATTGCAGCTGTTCCTATCGGTCATCGGCATGATCCGGCTGCGTTTCCGGCCGAAGGCGCAACTGCGGACGTTGCAGCTCTGCCCGACCGTGCCGAGACCCCCGCCCCCGCAGCTGCAAGCGCCCGCACTACTCAGGCTCTACCCACCACGGCAACCTCCCTGAATCAGGACGATACGAGCACGCGGGATCCGACATCACCCGAGCGCAGTACTGCGACGGCGACCGAGCGCAGCGGCGCGCATGCCGATGTCGCGGGTATGCATCCCGGCCGCGACAAGGTTAAGCCGATCAAACGGGCACGCATAGGGCGTACGGATGGCATGTCTGCGCAGCGGCAGTCAGCGCATCCGTCTGCCCGTGCGCGCACGTTGCCCGGGGGCAATGACGTGGTATTCCACCGCGGCGATAACCCGCTCGCGGCCTTCGCGCAGACGCTAGGGCTCCGTGTCCCGCGAAAATGGCTTGGCCTCGCCGGACGGATGTTGGAATAAGCGCCCGACATCGGCCGCCGCAAACAGCCCCATCCCGGTGCTCGCTGCCACGGCGACTGCGGAGGACGTGCCCATCATTTTACGCGGCCTGGGGACCGTCACCGCTTTCAACACGGTTGCCGTCAAGAGCCGCGTGGGCGGCAATATAACCCGGATTAATTTCACCGAAGGTCAGGAGGTGAAGGCGGGCGACCTCCTGATCGAGATCGACCCAAGGCCCTTCCAGGCCGCGCTCGACCAGGCGAAGGCAACCCTGGCCAGGGACCAGGCCAATCTCAAGAACGCGCAGGCCGATCTCGCACGCTATGCGCAGCTCTTGCAAAAGAACTTCGCACCGGAGCAGCAATACGCAACCCAGCAAGCGACCGTTGCGGAGGACGAGGCCACGATCCAAAACGACCAGGCGGCGATCGACGCAGCAAAACTCAACGTCGAGTACGCGTCGATCCGCTCCCCCATCGATGGGATCGTCGGGATCAAACAAGTCGACGTCGGCAACCTGGTGCAGGTGAACAGCCAGACGCTGGTCGTCATCACGCAGATAAAGCCGATCTATGTGATCTTCTCGTTCCCGGAAGCAGACATCCCGCGCATTCGCAGCGCCATGGCGGAGCGCAAGCTTGCCGTCCAGGCCTATGACGCCACCGACCAGAAACAGGTCTCGCAGGGCGTGCAACCTCGTCGACAATCAGGTCGACCAGGCAACGGGAACGGTCAAGCTGAAAGCCGAATTCTCCAACTCCGATGAGGTGCTTTGGCCGGGGCAATTCGTCAACGCGCACCTCGTTCTGGAAGTCGTGCACAACGGCGTAACGGTTCCGGCGGCTGCTGTGCAGACCGGCCCCAACGGGCACTTCGTCTATGTGGCTCGCAGCGATAATACTGTGGATCTGCGCACGGTCACGGTCACCCAGACCGAGAACAACAGGTCACTGATAGGGTCCGGGGTGACAGCGGGCGAGCGGGTGGTCACGGTCGGGTGGTTCCGGCTCACCCCGGGAGCTAAGGACGCTGCCAGGCCTGCAGGACGTGGCGACGGATCAGTCAACGGGGGCCGTGCAACTGATGATCAAGATCAATCGCGACAGCGCAGCGCGGCTGGGGGTGGATGTCACCACCATACAGCAGACGTTATATGACGCCTTCGGCCAACCCTACATCACCCAGCTCTACGGTCCGCTCAATACCTATCACGTTCTTCTCGAAGTCGCTCCCCGCTATCAGACCGATGTATCCGCGCTGACGCGGATCTATGTGCATGGATCCGGAGGAATGCTCATTCCGCTGAGCCAGATTGCGACGCTCGAGCCCGTGGCGGCCACGCTGGCAATCAACCACCAAGGCCAGTTTCCATCGGTGACGCTCTCGTTCAACCTTGCCCCGGGATATTCGCTCGGAGATGCGGTCGACGCCATTCAAAAGGCCGAAGCCGAGATCGGCAAGCCTGACACCCTGCAGGCATCCTTCCAGGGCACCGCGCAGCAATTCCAGGTCTCGCTCTCCACCCAGCCCCTGCTCATCACGGCGGCGCTGTTTGCGGTCTATATCGTGCTGGGCGTCCTGTACGAGAGCTTCGTGCATCCGCTCACGATCCTGCTCAGCCTGCCCTCCGCCGCGGTCTGGGCGCTGTTGTTTCTCTGGGTTTTCGGGTTCGATCTCACCATGATGGCCATCATCGGACTGCTGATGCTGATCGGCATCGTCAAGAAGAACGCAATCATGATGATCGACTTTGCCCTTGAGCGGCTACGCGTCGAGCAGATGCCCGCGGAGAGGGCAATCTACGAAGCCGCAGTCCTGCGGTTTCGTCCCATCATGATGACGACAATGTCCGCCCTGTTTGTCACCTTGCCGATCGCGATCGGCTTTGGCGCGGGGTCCGACCTGCGTCAACCCCTCGGAGTAGCGGTCGTCGGCGGCCTTATCGTCTCTCAGGCGCTCACGCTTTTCACCACGCCCGTGACCTATCTCTACATGGAACGGTTCAGTGAGTGGGCTACCATACGGCTTGTACGGCTACGGCGTTCCCGGCGAGGATCAGCAGCAGCTGCATAAGCTGGCGCGAATCCACGCCAATATCTTCAATGCTGCTGCGAGAAAGGGATTGATTCGCTTAAGCAGTCATTCGCCGCGGTCTGCGAGACCATAAACAGCGATGGAACAAGGCGAGCGGCTCAGGGTTTGAGCTTGGCCAAGAGGTATCGGTGATGTCGGGCGTATTTGCTGCAATCCGTAACTCATGTTCCGCGTGAGGCCAACCTCGCGATGTCCCTGCTGGGGGCCGGCGGCGGCATCGATCGCGGGCGCTTCCCAACGCCTGTTCTCTGCCATCTCGCTCTTGACTCTCCTGCTGCTGTTGCCTTTCGGCCATCCCGCCCACGGACGCGACCGGCTGTCGGGCGATGTGGGGCGGCTGAAGATGATCGGCTTCACCGTCGGGGATCTCGATCGCGAGACGGAGTTCTTCGAGAAGGTACTTCAGTTCCAGAAGATCTCGGATTTTCGCCTCGTCGGGAGTGAATTCGACCGGATGCAAGGGGTGTTCAACGCCAACATGCACATCGTTCATCTGCAGCTGGGTGATCAAGTCGTTGAACTGACCAAATACGTTTCGCCGCCTACCGGGCGGCCGATTCCGGTCCCTTCATACAGCAACGACCTATGGTTCGAGCATATGGCCATTGTCGTGCGCGACATGGATGCAGCCTACCGGATCTTGCAGGACGGCAATGTCCGGCAAATTTCCCGCGTATCCCATCACCATTCCTCAATCGAACCTCGGGGCGGCGGGCATCAAGGCGATCAAGTTTCACGACCCGGAGCACCACGATCTGGAATTGATTTACTTCCCTCCGGGCAGGGGTGATCCGTCCTGGCAGAAGCCGAGCAACAAGCTGTTCCTCGGCATTGACCACACCGCCCTGACGGTGGGAAGCACGGACAAAAGCGTGGCGTTTTACCGCGACGTGCTCGGGTTCCAGGTCGGGGGGAGCACGCTCAATGGCGGAGACACGCAGCAGGTGCTGGACAATTTGTTCAACGATACATGCCTCGTAACGGCGATGATGCCGCGTATGTCGCCGCCCCACATCGAATTCCTCGACTACAAGACGCCGCCGGGCGGCCGACCCATGCCGGCCGACAGCGCCGCCACCGACGTCTGGCATTGGCAAACGAGCGTGATGACCGAGGATATCCAGGCGGTCACGGACCGCTTGCGCCAGGCAGGAGCGCAGTTCATCACGCCGGACCCGATCGCTATTCCGCAGGAGGCTCAAGGGCAGCTGGGCTTCAAGAAAGCTCTTATGATCCGCGATCCGAATGGTCACGCGCTACGCCTGATCGAGGAATGATGGTCGAGCTCCTTCTCACGTTGTTTCCCGCCAAGGAACGAGCCATGAGCCAGCAGAATCAATTGTTCGATTTCATCGCCCGGCTTTGTCTGGTCGTGCTTTTCCCGTTCAGCGCGCTCAATAAGATCTTCGATCATCAATCGGCCATGGCGCAGGCTGCGAACGGGTTGATCCCGTTGCCGCCCGTGCTCGCCGAGTTGTTGCTGGTGCTGGGCGGCACGTTGGAGATCCTCGGTCCCATATGCATCCTTTCCGGGCTTTATCGCCGGCAGGCGGCCCTGTTGTTCATATTCTATGTGATTGCCACCGCCATCCTGTTCCACAATTTCTGGAGCTTTCCCTTCAATGGCGATGCCTGGAATCAGAGCTTTTGGCCGTTCCTCAAGAATTTCGGGCTGGCCGGCGGTTTTCTGTACATTGCAGCCGATGCCAAGATGGGCTCATTGCGCGGGGCTTTCTCTTTGGATCCAAAGTAACCAGAATGCGCGGAGTCGCCGACGCCAGCGATCAAACGCGATGCAGTCAGGATGTGTCCATGGTGCCCGACACGCCCGTCCGAGATGACGGGACACCTCATTCCTCGCCTCAGTCAGTTTCAGCTCCGTGTGCAATCAGATTCTCGCGTGCGATTTGCGGCGATCTCGGACAGGCGGAGCGGCGTGAATGGTGGATCGCGAATGGCCGCGCCGGCTATGCGGGCGGAACTATCGCCGGCAGCCTGACCCGGCGTTATCACGGATTGCTGATCGCGCCGGTCGGATCCCCGTTGGGACGCCGGCTCATGCTCGCTAAGGCGGATGCTACTCTGATTTGCGGCTCTCGCTCCTGGCCGCTGTTCACGAATCGCTGGAAGAGCGGCGCCGTTTCTCCGGCAGGTCACGTGTGGGTCGGAAGCTTCCATCTCGACTACTCTGTTCCGGTATGGACCTACGACCTCGGAGATCGGCAGATTGAGGCGCGCGTTTGGATGGAGCCGGGCGCCCACACGACCTATGCGGCATGGCAGTTGCGGCCCGGCGGCGATGCGTCGCAACATCAGTTCTCGGTGCGGATTATCCTTCTCGCCAACAATCGCGACCACCATGGGACAACGTCAGTCGGCGGCTTCGAGCCCGAGATTCAGAGCGAAGGCGAGAACCTCCTGGTAACCGACGCTGGAGCCTTTTCTCTGCGCATTCGGGCTCCCGGCGGCAGCATCGCGTGCAGGCGTGATTGGTACCGGGATTTCCATCTGCCGCTGGAAGCCGAGCGGGGACTCGACTCAACCGACAATCATCTCTGCGTCGGTGAGGCGACGCTGCCGCTCGTTCCGGGAGAATGGCGCGGAATCGTCGCGAGCATCGAGTCCGAACCGTCCCCGGACGTCGCGGCCGCGCTGTACCGGCGTCTCGACCACGACCGGTCGGTCGTATCCACTGCGCTCGCCGGCAGTCCGGCGATACGCCCGGCGCCCGCCTGGATTGTCCGCCTCGCGCTTGCAGCCGATACCTTCTTGTTTTCCCGGCCAGTCGCAAACCAACCCGATGGCCAGTCCGTTATCGCGGGCTATCCCTGGTTCGGCGATTGGGGCCGCGACACAATGATAAGCCTGCCCGGGTTAACGGTTGCGACCGGCCGGCCGGCAATGGCGCTGCGCATTCTCAAGACGTTTGCACGCTTCGTCAGTCAGGGCATGCTGCCCAATGTGTTCCCAGGAGCGGGAGAGAACCCCGAGTACAACACGGCAGATGCATCCCTCTGGTTCTTCGAGGCCTGGCGAGCTTATGTCGAAGCGACCGACGACGTGAGTGCGCTGCAGGAGGTATTCCCGGTCTTGTCCGACATGATCGAATGGCATCAGCGCGGCACACGCTACGGCATTGGTGTCGACCCGACGGATGGACTCCTCAAGGCAGGCGCTGCGGGCGTGCAGTTGACGTGGATGGACGCCAAGGTTGGTGATTGGGTAGTGACGCCGCGGATGGGAAAGCCGGTCGAGATCAATGCGCTCTGGTACAATGCCCTGTGCGTCATGAGCGCGTTCGCCGCGCGTCTCGGACTGCCGGACAGCTTCGGCGCAGCGGCGCAAACCGCGAAGCATGGCTTTGCGCGCTTCGTGCGACCGGACGGCGAGGGCCTCTACGACGTCATCCATGGTCCGAGTGGCGTCGACGCCAGCATCAGGCCAAACCAGATCTTCGCGGTGAGCCTGCCGCACAGTCCGCTCTCCGCCGAGGATCAAAGAAGAGTCGTGCGGGTCTGCCGGCGATACCTGCTCACCGCATTCGGGTTGCGCTCGCTGTCGCCCGACGACCCTGCCTACCGCCCGGGGTATGGCGGCAGCGTACGGGAGCGCGACGGCGGCTATCACCAGGGCCCCGTCTGGGGCTGGCTGCTCGGACCTTTCGCCCTCGCTGCGTATCGCGTCAGCGGTGACGCAGAGGCAGCAAAAGCTTTGTTGCGGCCGATGCGGGACGCACTCGACGACCAGGGCCTGGGCACCATTGGTGAAATCTTCGATGGTGAGCCGCCGCACCACCCGCGCGGCGCCCCCGCACAGGCCTGGTCCGTCGCCTGCACTCTGGGTGCCTGGCGCCTGCTGACGCACGCCAAAAGGACCGGCCGGGAGCCAACCACAGATGTCGCGAGTCATTGACGCGGAACGACAGCGGATCGAGGAAAGCCGCAACGGCACCAAGGATTGGCGGCGTTGGGGTCCCTATCTCAGCGAGCGGCAATGGGGCACCGTGCGCGAGGACTACAGCCCCTACGGCACCGCCTGGGATTATCTCACCCACGACCAGGCGCGCAGCCGCGCGTATCGCTGGGGCGAGGACGGCATCGCTGGTTTCAGCGATAACCGGCAATTCCTCTGCCTTTCCATCGCGCTGTGGAACGGCCTCGATCCCATCCTCAAGGAGCGGCTGTTTGGCTTGACGAATGGAGAGGGCAACCATGGGGAGGACGTCAAAGAGCTGTACTATTACTTGGACGCGGTGCCGAGCTACGCTTATGCGCGCATGCTCTACAAGCTGCCGCAAGCGCCCTACCCCTACGAGTGGTTGATCGAGGAGAACGCTCGCCGCCGCGGGACAACGGCGATGGAGTTCGAGCTGATCGATACTGGGATCTTTGATGAGGACCGATATTTCGATATCGAGATCGAATATGCCAAGGCCGACGTGGATGACGTCCTCATGCGGACCACGGTGCATAACCGTGGTCCCGAAGATGCGCTGATCTATTTGCTCCCGCAGGCGTGGTTCCGCAACTTCTGGAGCTGGGCGCCCGGTTGCAGCAAACCGACGCTCAAGGATCAAGGCGGCGGGCTGGTGCTCGCGCAGCACGACGAGCTGGGCGTCTATTCCATCCAGTTCGCCTCGGCGGATCGTCTGCTGTTCTGCGACAACGAGACCAATTTCGTTCGACTATTCGGAACGAAGGCGCAGGGTCCCTTCAAGGATGCGTTTCATGACTATGTTGTCCACGGCCGGGCCGAGGCGGTAAACCCTGCCGGGGAGGGGACCAAAACGGCCGGGCTTTATCGGCGCACCGTGCCGGCCCACGGCAGCATTGTCATTCGCGCGCGGCTGCGCGCGGGCGAGCATCGCGCGGACGCTCTCGTCGATTGCGACCAGATATTCAGTGCCCGCATCGCCGAGACGGATGGTTTCTACGCCGGCCTACAGAAGGATATCGCCGACGAGGACATGCGCCGCATTCAGCACCAGGCATTCGCCGGCATGTTGTGGAGCAAACAGTTCTATCAGTTCAATGTTCGCGAGTGGCTCGACGGCGATCCGCTGCAGCCGCCGCCGCCCGAAAGCCGCAAGCACGGGCGTAACAGCGGGTGGCGCCACCTTATAGCCGGCGACATCATCTCGATGCCGGATAAATGGGAATATCCCTGGTTTGCCGCCTGGGACCTCGCCTTCCACTGTGTCACGCTGTCATTGATCGAGCCGGATTTCGCCAAGGAGCAGCTTCTTCTCCTGTGCGAAGTTCGGCTGATGCACCCCAACGGCGAGTTGCCGGCCTACGAATGGGCGTTCGACGACGTCAATCCGCCAGTGCACGCCTGGGCGGCAATGCGGGTCTTCGAGAACGACCGCAACCAGGCGGGCGGCAGCGGCGATCTGAATTTCCTGGAACGGGTCTTTCACAAGCTCTTGCTGAACTTCACCTGGTGGGTCAACCGCAAAGACCCCCAAGGCTTGAACATCTTTGAGGGCGGCTTTCTCGGCCTCGACAACATCGGCGTGTTCGACCGTTCGCGCCCGCTGCCGACCGGAGGCTTCATCGAGCAATCCGACGGCACAGCGTGGATGGCGATGTTCTGCCTGAACATGCTGCGGATGTCGGTCGAGCTCAGCAAACGCGATTACGTCTACGAGGATATGACCATCAAGTTCCTGGACCATTTCCTTCATATCGCCCAGGCGATGACCGACATGGGCAAAGAGGGGATTGGTCTGTGGGATGATCAAGACAAGTTCTTTTATGACGTGCTCTGCATGTCTTCCGGCGACAAAGTACCGCTGCGCCTGCGCTCGATGGTGGGTCTGATTCCTCTCTTCGCGGTCGGGACGGTCGAGCAGGAGGTGATCGATAAGCTGCCGCATCTGTGGAGGAAGTTCGAGCTCTACCGGGAGCAGCGGTCCGATCTGGTCAAGCTTGTCTCCCGCTGGGACGAAGGCGGGGTGAAGGGACGTCGCCTGATTTCTCTGGTGCGCGTCTTCCGTATGACGCGGCTATTGCATCGCATGCTCGACGAGAGCGAATTCCTCTCGCCATACGGAGTGCGAGCCCTGTCCCGCTCCTATCTCGATCAGCCCTATGACTTCGAGTACGACGGGGTGCATTATCGGGTGAAATACGAACCGGGAGAATCCGACGGCGCGCTGTTCGGCGGGAACTCGAACTGGCGTGGGCCCGTTTGGATGCCGGTCAACTATCTTCTGATAGAAAACCTGCGTCGCTTCTATCAGTTCTACGGCGATGGGCTCACGCTCGAGTGTCCGACCGGATCCGGGAAGATGATGAGTCTCGACGAAATCGCCGACGAGTTGTGTCAGCGGTTATTGAAGCTGTTTCTGCGCGGCCCGGACGGAAGGCGGCCGGTTTTCGGGCCCTACAAAAAGTTTCAGGATGATCCCCATTTCAAGGACTACATCCTCTTTCACGAGTATTTCCACGGCGACAATGGCCGCGGCTGCGGCGCATCGCACCAGACCGGCTGGACCGGACTGATCGCCAACCTTATCGACCAGCTTGTCGCCAAAGGAAACAACGCCAGCTGCTCGGTCGAAGGGCGCCCAGGAGAGCGCGGTCTCGCCTCAACCCCTGCACGCGTGACCGGCGAACATAGCAGGGAGCGCTAGGCACGAGCCCCCGAGAAAGATCACGAGAGGTCATGTGATGTCACTGAAAAACAAGGTTGCAATCGTCACCGGCGGCAACAGCGGGATTGGTCAGGCGATTGTGCTCGAGCTGGCACGGCAAGGTGCAAGCGTCGTCATAGATTACGTGGCGCATCCGGAAGCGACGAGTGCGCTCGAGAAAGAGATCGCGACGCTCGGCAGTGAGTCGATCGGCGTCCAAGCCGATGTGAGCAAGCCTGCCGATCTGCACAAGCTGATCGATGCCGCCGTGAGCCGCTTCGGTCGCGTAGACATCATGGTGAACAATGCCGGCATCGAAACGCGCACGTCGGTGCTCGATACCACCGAAGCTCAATACGACGCCGTCATGAACGTAAACCTCAAGAGCGCTTTCTTCGGGACGCAGATCGCAGCGAGGCAGATGATCAAGCAGGGGGGCGGCGGTCGCATCATCAACATCACCTCGGTGCACGAGGACTGGCCGATGCCCGGCAATACGCCTTACTGCCTGGCCAAGGGCGGCATGCGCATGCTCACGCGCACTGCGGGCGTTGAGCTCGCCAAGCACAATATCCTTGTTGTCGGCGTCGGCCCCGGCGCGGTGGAGACGCCGATCAATTTGAGCACGATGAACGATCCGGACAGGCTCGCCGCTTTGAATGCGGCCATACCGCTGGGGCGCATGGCGCGTCCCAGCGAGATTGCGAGCGTGGTCGGATTCGTTGCCGGCGACGGTGCGAGCTATCTTACCGCGACCACCATCTTCGCGGATGGAGGAATCATGCAGGGCAGCGTCGGCCTGTAAGTGAGCGCTTCGGCTAGTCGCGCGGAGATCGCCGTCGTCTACTGCGGTGGCGTGCTCCAAGGGCTGGCGCTGGTGACGTTCCCTGCAGCCAGCGCGATCTTTACCGGCGCCCAGGGATTCGGGTTCGACAGCACACGCTATGGAACGCTGTTCCTGCCGCAGGTGGTGCTTGCTGTCCTCACTTCCGGGCTGGGCCCGGAACTGGCGCGACGATGGAGCCTGCGCCGGGTCCTCTTGCTGGGATTTGCCGCCGATACCGTCTCGATGGCGCTTCTGGCGCTGAGCCGTTTGCTGCTCCATGCATCGGATGCGGCGTTCGGGCTTTTGCTGGTCGCCACCGGGGCGCTGGGGCTGGGCTTCGGTGCAACGGTCATGGCGCTCAACACCTACGCCGAGGCCTTCTTTCCGGCGAGCGCCGATCGCGCAGTGCTCGTGCTCAATGCGCTGCTCGGGTTGGGTACCGCGCTCGCTCCCGTGCTGGTGGCGCTCGTCGTCGACCTGGGCGCCTGGTGGCTGCTCCCCGCCATCGTGGCGAGCGTTCTGGCGTTCATATTTGGCATCGCTCTGACACAGCCGCTCCGAGTTTCAGCGCGGGTGGTCGGCTTCGAGCGAGGTAAAGCCGCTCGGCTGGGAGGACCTGCCGCAGCGCTTGTGGCTCTATGCCATCGCCGTATTCCTCTATGGCATTGTCGAGACGCTCAACGGGAACTGGGCGGTGCTCTACCTCAGCGCCGAGCGGGGCGCCTCGGCCAGGGCTGCCTCTTTCGCTCTCACCGCGTTCTGGGTGATGGTCACTCTGGGGCGCGTGCTCATTGCCTCTATCTCCCGATACGTGCGTGCGCGCTGGATCTATGTCGCGCTCCCGATCCTGCTGGTTGCCGTGTTTCAGCTTGCGGCGCGCGTTCAGGACGCTAGCGCCGGCATACTCGCGTTTGGATTGGCGGGGCTCGCATGCTCCGCATTTCTGCCGCTGAGCATCAGCTTCGGCGGCAGCGAGTTCCCGCAGCTCTCGGCAGTCATGGCCGGGGAGCTGATCGCGTTCTATCAGCTTGGCTGCGGCGTCGCCGCATTTGGCATCGGACCGTTGCGGGATTGGATCGGTCTGCCGTTTCACACGATTTTCGCGACGGGCAGCATCATCGCCGGGCTGCTTGCGGCGTTTGCATTCCTTGTCGCGCGACGGCCCGGGAACGCACGGCGTAGAGCGGGTTAGCGATCGAGCGTAAGGGGCGGTCCGCCGGAAAGCTACCGCAGCCGCTCCTGCAGGTGGTCGGCAACGCGCAACGCATTGGCGATGATCGTAAGCGTCGGGTTCACCGCGCCAATGGACACGAAGAAGCTCGCATCGACCACATACAAATTGTCGAGCTCGTGCGCCTTGCAGTTGAGATCAAGGGCGGAGGTCTTCGGGTCCGTGCCGAACCGGACCGTGCCGGCCTGGTGCGCCGTTCCGCCGATGGGAATGTTCTTGCCGAGATACAGCGAGCGGGGCAGAAAATGCTCATGCATGTCGAGAGCGTTCAGCATGCCCTTGAGCTTTCGCTGCAGACGGTAGTGGCCTTCCATGTTGTTTTCGGTCAGATCGAGCAGGACGCTGCCGTCGCGCTGATAGCTCACCCGGTTGTTGGGATCAGGAAGGTCCTCTGACGTAAGCCAGAAGTCGACGGCGTGGCGCGCCATGACGTCGAACGGCATTTCCGGCGCCCATGGCATCCACTCGACCGCTTCCGCCTTGATCGTATCTCCATGCGACTTGCCGAGCATCTGAATGTGGCCGAGAGGATAGTCCCAATCATCCGCCCCGAAGTAATAGTCGTTCACCGCCAATGTCTTTTGAAAGCGGGTCGGATTGGGCGTGCGCGAGAGCGTCATGAAGGCCGAGTTGTTGTGACGCACGTAATGCCGACCCACCACATCGGAGCCGTTGGCCAGGCCGTTGGGATGCCGGTCGTTGGCGGACCGCAGCAGGAGCAGCGCGGAGTTGATGGCGCCGCATGCGACCACGATGATATCGCCGCTGTATTGTTCCTTGGTGCCGTTTCGATCGACGTGGACCTTGGCGACCTCGCGGCCGGATGCGCTCGTCTCCAGGCGTTCCACGTAGGCGTTTGTCAGCAACGTGAGATTAGGATTGCGAGCTGCCGGATCGACACAGACGATCTGCGCGTCCGCCTTGCCGTTCACCAGGCAGGGAAAGCCGTCGAACGCGTCACAACGAACGCAGGCGCTCGAATGCAGCGGCTCGCCGTTCTCTTCGGTGAGCAGAATGCCCAGAGACAATGGAAACGGATGCAGCCCTTCGCGCAGGAACGCGTCATGCAGCTCCTGGATGCGCGGCTCGTGGCTGACCGGGGGATAGCGATAAGGCTTGCTCGAAGGAGGATCGGTAGGATCGACGTCGTGCCGGCCGTGCACGCAGTAGAGGTGCTCGGCCTGCGCGTAGTATGGCTCAAAGTCGTCGTACCCGAGCGGCCAGGCGGGCGAGATCCCGCCGTGATGCTTGATCTCGCCGAAGTCTTGCCGGCGCAGCCGGAACAGCGCTGCGCCGTACATCTTGGTGTTGCCGCCGACATAGTAGTGTATCCCGGGATGGAAGGCGTGCCCGTCCCTGCCGTACCAGGTCTCCTTGGCTTTGTACTTCGACTGCACGAATACCGCCGTCGGATCCCAGTTCTCCCGCTCCCGCGGCAGATAATCCCCACGTTCCAGCAGCAGGATGCGCTTGCCCGCAGGCGCGAGCCGGTGAGCGAGGGTGCCCCCTCCCGCACCGCTGCCGATGATGATGAGATCGTAACGGTCCGTCATGCTCCGGCCCAACGCCAGCGGAGAACGAGCTCGGCTCCTCCCGGTTCCACCGAGCTGCGGCGCCTGACTGGCGAGCTTGTCGAGGGGGAACGTCGCGAGGTAGACTTGATCATTGCCGCAGCCGGTCCTCCGCGACCTTGTCCGCGAGGACCCGGACCGCATTATGGGTTGGCGATGCAGTAGCATGGGTGGCAGCTTGGGGGCGATGCGGATCGTGGCGCGCAGTTCCATCAGCGTCAGGGCAGACAAGATCTGATATGCGATACGCTGTACCCGCCCTCGCTTTGGTCGGCGCCGCAGCGCTCGGCGGCTGCTCCCAAGGCGTCCTCGATCCGCAAGGACCGATCGCGTCGGCGGAGCGACTTCTGCTGATCAACTCCACGGTGATCATGCTCGTCGTCGTGATTCCGGTGATCGTGGCCACGTTGGCGTTCGCCTGGTGGTACCGGTCATCCAACAGCCGCGCCAGCCGCGACACGGACGAGTCGTATGAAGGACGCCTTGAATTCGTCGTCTGGTCGATCCCGGCGCTGACCGTGATCTTGCTCGGCGGGGTCATTTGGATCGGTTCTCATCAGCTCGATCCGCGCGCGCCGATTCCCGGGAAATCGGACCCGCTACGCGTGGACGTGGTGGCGCTCGATTGGAAATGGCTGTTCATCTACCCCGATCAGGGCGTCGCCGTCGTCAATCAGCTGGTCATCCCGGCCGGCACCCCCGTCGAATTTCGACTCACCTCGGCAACGGTGATGAATTCGTTCTTCGTGCCGCAGCTGGGCAGCCAGATCTACACGATGGGCGGCATGACCACGCACCTCAACCTTCTCGCGGACAAGCCGGGTGAGTATCCCGGCTTTTCGGCAAATTTCAGCGGCGACGGCTTTTCCGAGATGCGGTTTGTCGTCAAGTCGGTGCCGGCCGCCGATTTCAACGCTTGGCTCGAGCAGGTGCGCGGCACCGGATCCGCGCTCGACGATGCCGGCTACGCCGAGCTGGCAAAGCCGAGCAAGGCCGTGGCGCCCACAACCTATCGCTCAGTAGAGCCAAAGCTGTTCGAGCGCATCATCGACCGGACGGTGGCGGGTCCCGCAAGGGCCGGCATCGGCGGAGCTTGGCGTCCGCTGCGTCAAGCGGGAGGTTGACATGCTGGGAAGGCTGAGCTGGGCGGCAATTCCATTCAACGAGCCGCTCCCGCTGCTCAGCGGAGCGGTCGTCGGCATCGTCATTCTGGCTGCTCTCGCGACCGTTACCATAAAGGGCTGGTGGCCATATCTGTGGCGCGAGTGGCTGACCAGCGTCGACCACAAGCGCATCGGCATCATGTACGTGGTGCTCGGCCTGGTGATGCTGCTGCGGGGCTTTAGCGATGCGATCATGATGCGCACGCAGCAGGCGCTTGCGATCGGCAGCGCGCAGGGATACCTGCCGCCGGAGCACTACGACCAGGTCTTCTCGGCGCACGGCACGATCATGATCTTTTTCGTGGCGATGCCGCTCGTCATCGGACTGATGAACTTTGCCGTGCCGTTGCAGCTCGGCGTGCGCGACGTCGCCTTTCCCGTGCTCAACTCGGTCAGCTTTTGGCTCACCGCAACGGGGGCGCTGCTGATCAATGCGTCGCTCGTCATCGGCAATTTCGCGCGCACCGGCTGGATGGGCTACCCGCCGCTCTCCGAGCTCGCCTTCTCGCCCGATGTCGGTGTCGATTACTACCTCTGGTCATTGCAGATCTCGGGCATCGGTACATTGCTGACCGGCGTCAATTTCGTGACCACGATTCTCAAATTGCGCGCCCCCGGCATGACCTATTTCCGCATGCCGGTGTTCTGCTGGACCGCGCTCGCCGCAAGCCTGCTGATCGTCGCCGCGTTTCCGGTCCTGACCGCGACCTTCGTGATGCTGCTGCTCGACCGTTACCTCGGGATGCATTTTTTCACCAATGATGCCGGCGGCAACCAGATGATGTACGTCAATCTGTTCTGGGCGTGGGGCCATCCCGAAGTCTACATACTGATCCTGCCCGCGTTCGGCGTCTTTTCTGAAGTCGTCGCGACCTTTTCCGGCAAGGGGCTGTTCAGCTACCGCTCGATGGTTTGGGCGACGCTCGGGATTTGTATCCTCTCTTTCATGGTCTGGCTGCATCACTTTTTCACCATGGGCGCGGGCGCCGACGTCAACGCTTTCTTCGGGATCATGTCGTCGATCATCGCGGTGCCGACCGGCGTCAAAGTCTTCAACTGGCTGTTCACGATGTTCCGCGGCCGGATCGTGTTTCGCACGCCGATGCTGTTTGCAGTCGGCTTCATCGTCACGTTCGTCATCGGCGGCCTCACCGGCGTATTGCTGGCGGTGCCGCCGGTCGATTTCGTGGTCCACAACAGCGCCTTCCTGGTCGCCCATTTCCACAATGTCATTATTGGCGGCGTCGTGTTCGGCGCGCTGGCGGGTATCAACTACTGGTTCCCGAAGGCGTTCGGGTTCACCCTCGACGAGCGCCTGGGCAAGGCCAGCTTCTGGTGCTGGCTCATCGGCTTCTATCTCGCCTTCATGCCGCTTTATCAGCTGGGCCTGATGGGCATGACCCGGCGCCTGCAGCACATCCCCGACCCGAGCTGGCAGCCGCTGCTGCTGGTCGCGGAGGCCGGGGCCATCGTCATTTTCTGCGGCATTCTCTGCCAGATCGCCCAGCTCTATGTCAGCATTCGCACCCGCGAGCGCCGCCTCGACCTGAGCGGCGACCCGTGGGACGGTCGAACGCTGGAGTGGTCGACCTCCTCGCCGCCGCCGGCCTACAATTTTGCGGTGCTGCCCAGGGTCGAGACGATCGACGCGTTCTGGCATATGAAGCGCATCGGGCGGGCGCCGGCCGAGCCGGCCTATGAGGCGATCGAGGTGCCGCGCAACAGCCCGGCCGGTTTCGTTACCGCTTTCTTTGCGACGGTCATGGGTTTTTCGTTGATTTGGCAGATCTGGTGGTTGGCGATCCTCGGACTCCTCGCCGCCGCCGCCGTGGTCCTGACAGCCGGCTGGAGCATCGAGCGTGAGCACGAGATCTCGGCCGCCGAGCTCGCGCAAATGGAACGGGCGCGGTGAGGTGAGGCAGCCCGCATGACGATCGCAACCATCGACGGAGCTCCAACCGCGGTTCCAGCCGGGCTCGCGCGCGGGCGCGGCGGCGGCGGGCCGGCCTCCAAGCGCGTCGTCGTCGCTTACGGGTTTTGGATCTTCATCCTCAGCGACATGGTCATGTTCTCGGCGTTGTTCGCGGCCTACGCGGTCTTGCGGGGCAACACCGCCGGCGGACCGACCGGAGCCGAGCTGTTCGATCTGCGCAACGTCTTCATCGAGACGATGTGTCTGCTGCTGTCGAGCTATACCTGCGGGCTCAGCGCGTTGTCCGCCGAGCGGCGGCATCCGGGGCGCTTCTTTATCTTCGCAGTCCTCACATTCGTGCTCGGTGCGGCCTTTCTGCTCATCGAGGTCTCGGAATTCGCCCGCATGGTGGCGAAGGGGGCCGGGCCCTCGCGCAGCGGCTTTCTGTCCGCCTTCTTCACTCTGGTCGGCACCCACGGCGTCCACGTCGCCAGCGGCTTGATCGCGCTCGTCTATCTGGCGGCGCAGGTGATCGCCAAGGGCCTGCCAGCCGTCGTGCTGCGGCGCCTGTTGTGCTGGAGCCTGTTCTGGCACGCGCTGGACATCGTCTGGGTCGGGGTATTCACGTTGGTCTATCTGATGGGAGCGCCCTGATGAGCGATCGTTTGTTCGAGGACCGGACGCCTGGTGTCGAGGAGCATGAGCCCACGGCCAGCTATCTGTCGTACACGGTGGGGCTGGCGCTTGCCATCCTGGCGACCATCGTCTCGTTCGTCGTGTCGCAGACCAGTCTGCTGTGGCCCCCGGGCATCCCGGTCGGGTTGATCGTGCTCGCCTTCGCCCAGATCGGCGTCCACCTCGTCTTCTTTCTGCATCTGGGCAGCGGGGCCGACAGCACCAACAACATTCTGGCCCTCGCCTTCGGCATGCTGATCGTCTTTCTCGTCATCACCGGCTCGGTCTGGATCATCGCCAATCTCAACAGCAACATGATGCCGATGTCGTAAGCGGGGCGAGGTGCGCAGACTATCAACCAGCCTCGATTGTGACCTAAATGCCACGGCGGCAACGAAAAGTAGCGGGCCATCAAGCTTTTTTCGGCAACGCCACGAGGGCGCCGATCCCCCGATCCAGTCTCGACCGGTTCCAGCAGCTTTTTGGGACTAAGCGGAGGGTACGGCATTGGAGCATCAAGCAGCATTTGTCCAGGCGCTGCGCAGCGGCGGTAAAATGCGCAAGCGCATGTTCGACACCATAGAGCAGCGACATGGCCATGACTTTGTAAGCGGGAGCGTGGGCACGAGTCTTTACGAGGAGCTTCTTTCGGCTGTTCATGTGGCAGGAGTGCCGGAAGCCGTCGAGGAGTTCGAGAGCCGCTTTTTCCCGCTTCTTCATTCAGACCAAGCGCGCGGCGGTGCAGATGTTGGTGCACAAGAGGAAATGGCACCTGAGCATGGAACCACGGAAGCGCAAAATCGACGGTGGGGCGCTTTAATGGGGATATCTGCCGTTTGTTTGGTTGCCACCGTTTTGATCGTTGGATTTAGGCTTATAGGGATAACCGCAGCCGAGCAGCCGGGTTTCGACGAGCGCATTATTACTGCTGCGAAGCCCACAGAAGCCGCGTCTGAAACGGTAAGCGAGCCGGCGCAAGCAGCAGCGGCCCAGGCCGCCATTCCCGCTATGGACGCGACAGAGCCAGCATCTGAAACAGTGACAGAGCCGGCATCTGAAACAGTGACAGAACCGGCATCTGAAACGACGAGTGAGCCGGTACCGGCAATGTCTGCCGAGCAGAAAGCGTCGGAGGATTGATGACAGCGGCCTGCACGCGGCGATAGCCGGACGATTTACGAGACGTGAGTATATCCCGGAAAGGAAGAGTTTTTATGCCGTCGGTCTCGATAAGTAACTTGCACATTGACCGAAGTGACGCATGGAAAGTGCCTGGGGCGCGCTGGCTGGCCATTGCGTTGGCTATCGTTCTCCTCGACGCAGTCTGCTTCTATGCATTGAGCCTGTTTGCGATGGACACCACCACTCATTTTGTTTGGTTGATTGTAAACGCAGGGGCGTTGGCGTTCGGGCCGGTAATTTGGCGGGAGCATCGGAGACTTTGGACCAAAGGCGTGATCTCGAGCGCGCGGCAAGCCGAAAGACAGCGCGAGCGGGAGCGGCGACAACGCGAGGAGCTCCAGCGCAGGGCAGAGGAGGCCGAACGTCAGCACCAAACGGAGCTACGAAGAGAAGCCGCGCGACAACGAGGGCAGGCAGAGGAAGGGCGCGAGGCCCAACCGCAGTGGCAACAAGGGCTTGACCGGGCCGCTGCACAATATCCGACAGAAGAGTGGTGGAGAGTTCTTGAAGTCGCACCGCGCGCAACCAAGGACGAGATCGTCCGCAACTATCGACGAAAGATACGACAATGCCATCCTGATCGGGTGGCAGGGCTTGCCCCGGAGTTCCGTGAGCTAGCGGAAGAACGCAGCAAAGCGCTGAACGCGGCATATGCGCAGGCGATGCGTGCGCAGCGTTAGAGCCGGTAAGACTTCCATTCGGACCAGTCGAAGCGGCCGAGCTTACGTTGCTGGGCACGCTCGCGGATTCGCCGCAGCGCGGCGTGGGCTTGCTCGCGGCTTTGGGTGGGCCGAACCGGCACCAGGCGCGCGACCTCCTTGCCATGGCGGGTGAGTTATCACCTCTTTCGCCCTGCTCTACGAGGTCGAGCAACTGGCCGAGTTTATTCTTCGCCTCGAAGGCGCCGACTTCGCGCATAAGGGCTCCAGTCTAGCTTGGACTAGCTTGAACGCGCCCGATGCCAAAGTGCGCGTGGCCATAGCAGCAGACGGGTCGCTGCTCGTCACTGACGACGCGGCGGGAACGCTCTGGCGCGTATCCTCCAAGTAGAAAGGGCGCAAAGAACGCAAATCGCCGACGAGGACGCCCGCTGACCCGCCACGCCGTTTTTGGCGCCTTGATCGCGTCGACCCCCCCTTAGCTTTAGCAATCGTCCACGCTGCGAGCCGGCCAATTGGGTTCGTTCCGCCAAAATCCGAAACTGGTTGTATCCGGTAAAACTACACGCTCAGAGACCAGACGCTGACCGAGCTATGAGCACAGGGTGAGGCGCGCGCGTCCTCGCCCCGAAGCGCGGACGCCCCAGATTGCGGGCTTCGAGTTTGGCTCTTTCGCCAATCCATTGCGTGTAAGCAGCCCTTCGAAAACTCGGCCCGTGGGTCGTGTAGATTGGGTTCGTTCTGCCAAAAATCGAATTTGGTTGGTATCTTTGTGTTATACACGGTGAGATTGTAGATCAGATTTTTGGTCCGGTCAATGAAGACGGTATCAGGCGATATCAGGCGACATGAAGAATTGACCCCTTCCGATACGAGGAATTGACCCCGTCCTGGCGTGGTAAAAAGGGGGTTATACAGAAAGAGCGACTCAGTTCGGGTTTCTGGGGTTTAGGAACTGCCCGCGGAGGATATCGGGCGAGATGGAGAATGGCCCCCCGACGACACGAGGAATTGACCCCCCTCCTGAGGCTGGCGGTGCGGCGATTGGCTCACGTCTGCTTCCCAGACCTCAACTGATCTCCTCGCCCAATGGAGCCAGCGGCGGTGCAGATTGTGCACCTCCCCGCGCACGGCAAAGCATCTCTGCCCAAATGAACCGGTCGGAGAGCTCGCGCGCTTTGCGGCCTAAGCCTTTGTTCCAACGCTCAAGCTGTCGCAGCGCGTGGGCGCGCCTTCTGGCCGCCTGCATCTGCTGTCGTTCAAGGGCCTGATAATGTCGAAACTTCCTCTCGAGGCTGCGTGAGTGATCGAGCGCCGTGGCGGGCTTGGCCAACATGCCCCCAGTCGGTTGAACGCTCTCGGGCGCGGGGCCTGCGGCATTTTCGGGGTCATGACTGCCTGTTTGCTCCGCCGCGGGCTTCTCCGCCTGGGCCTGCGCCTCCAGCTACTCTTGGTAGGCACGCTCGGGCACTTGCGTCTTCTCCCGGCCGGCGCGCACCTCGTCCCAGGTGGCGTCGGCCGCCTGTTTCACCAAGATCTGCGCCATGATGTCCTGCGGCTGCAGCATTTCAGTAAAGGCAGTGAGCAGGTCGGCATAGGCCTGCGCGTTCTCGGTGGAGAGCACCGGTGGCGACCCTATCATCGGGTACACCTCTTCCCAGGGGCGTGCGCGGTATCTTGCTTCGGATAGATCCTGTTTCTTCTGGAGCTCCAGCTCCTTTTTCTGCTCGGCTAACATCTCGTGCAGGTCCTTCTTTGCACGGAACTGTCGGGCCGTTTCCTTGTGCTCAACGCGCCAACGACAGAAAGTCTCTTCCTCCGGCATGCCGGGCTCGGCCAGGATTGCCTCGAGGCTCTCTCCGTTGCCGAACCGCTCGCAAATCTTAAACGCGAGCGCTTCATTGTAGGCGATTGGCCGCGCTGGCGTTGCTTGTTTATTCAACAGCGTATCGGCCGCGTGCGGCACCGAACGTGCATGATCTTGGTCCATATAACACTCCTTACTCTTACTCCACATTGCTCTACGCGATCACGTAGAGGCGGTGCATCGGTTCGCTGATCGTCTAGGTCACGAGCTGAGGCTCGTGTATTCCTTCAGCTTGCCGGGAAAACTCGCGCAGCGATCTGATGAAGATGAACTCTCGGATCGCTTTCTTGCGGCGTGAGGCTGCGCGGCGGGCATAACGGTGGAGCCGGCGTAGATCCGGCTCGGCCCGGAGCATGGCCTCGAAGTCGTCGTACGCGCCCGACGGGTGCGGCGCCTGGGCGGCGTTGCTGGAACGGCCCGTTGGCGTCTTGCCGGTTGTTGCAGCCTCAGTTGGTGCGCTGTTTTTACCGGGCGCCGGATCCGCCGCTCGGCGATCGGCCACAACAGCGTTGTTGGTCTTAGATGCTTTCGCCTTGGCTTCGAGTAGCTGCCCATACAGAAGTTGGGCCTGCGCGAACCTTGCTCGCGCCCGGGCGAAGCTCGCCTTGATGTCCGAGAACGGGATGGCGTCAGGGTCGCGCATGCGCGCGATGATCTCCAACCGCCGCGCTCTAACGTACATGAGGATGACGTCGTTCTCGGCGATGTTGAGCGCTTGCTCGAACAACAATGGATCGGTGTCGCCCTCGCAGTAGGCCCTGGCGATGCGCTCGATCTCGGGGAAATAAGCGGGATTGTGCCGGCTGATGGCAGCCAACCCGTGCCGCAGCGCATTGTGGCGGGCTCTCAATTTGCCGGCCGCAGTGCGCGGGCCGCGGCCTTTTCGGCCGTTTTGCCGATTGGCCGCGACCTGTGCCTGTGAGCTCATTACGGCTGTACCGGTGGTGCGTCGACCACCGTCCCCGTGTTGGCGTCGATCTGCGTGTCCATGCCGCCGTCGGGCATCCCCTGTGTGTCGTCCTCGGTCTGCGCCGCCATGCGGACCAACGGCTGCATCTCCGCGCTGATCTCGGTGTGCGTCTCGGAGCTGACGTCGGCCTGCGTCCCCCTGCTAGGCGTGACCTGCGTCTCTGAGCCGGGCTCGCTTTGCATCCGCGTGATGGTCTCGGCCTCTTCTCGCGTGCCAGCCTCTGTCGGCCTCTGCGTGGAGGCCCCGACCTGCTTGTCCGCGCCGGGCTCGCTCTGCGTCTCCATGCCGGCCTGGATCGGGATCCCCGTACTGCCGTCGGCCGGGCTCTGCGTGACTGCCGGAGTTTGCGCAGGCGGGGCGACAGTGCCATTCGCGTGGTCGGTAATGAAATTGTCGGAGACCACCCGCAAACGACGGCCGAGACCTTCCCGGTACCATTCGAGCTGACGCAGCGCCAAATCGCGCTTAGCGAGATCGAACATCTGCCCCTTGTCGATCTTCTCCATGGACGCGAGCGTTGCTTCGAGGGCGCGGTTGTGGTCGAGCTCCGTTGCCGGCTCGAGCAGGATCGCGTCGCACTCCTCGATCGAGTGATCGAGGGCGTCCTCGGGCTCGGTCGCGGGCTCGCTCTTGGCAGCGGCGACGCGCTTCGCCAGCTCGGCCTTCTTTACCGCCCACTCTTTGCGGCGCTTTGCTTCGGCCTCGCGGCGGTCCCGATACCTGCGGTCCAGCAGCAGCACCTTGTGGCGGCCGGCGCGTGCAGCTTCCCAGGTTCCGTCGGTCACGTCCTTCATCAGCACGGTCTCGAAGAAGTCCTGCGGCTGGAAGCATTCGATGAAGCGGCGCAGCATCTCCTCGTAGGCCGCGATGTCTTCGGAGCCTGGCAAGACCGGCGGCTTGCCGAACACCTCCTTTAGCTCTGCCATTCGGGCTTCAATGAACTTCAACTTGGTTTCATCACGCATGGTACTGACTTTCCTTTATCTACTAGGGCACGGTGGGCTTTTGCGGCGCCAGGCGATCGGCTACCCAGCGGCGGATCGCGCTGCGCAGCCTGCAGCGTTCGATGTTGGCGCGGTCGAGGACGGTGACGATGTTGCCGTTACGGCGCACCTTCTCGACCCAGTCGCCGGCGCTATGGTCCGCGATGGCGATGGCCTGGTGGCGCAGATCTTCGATCTGCGCCTCACGCGCCCACTCATATTCCTCGCGGAATTCCCCATGCTCGAGGAGCCAGCGCAGCACGGTGACCGCCTTGGGCATGGCAGGGTCGGCGCCGCAGATTTCACGCAGCGTCTTGCCCTCGTAGAGCTCGTCACAAATCTTGTGTCCAATCTCCCGCGTGTAGTTGACTGGCCGGCAGCTTGGGGCGCTCTCGTTCTCACTAGCCATGCCGGCTCACGCCCCCTTCGTTCGTCTGATGTGCGCATTGATGGCGAAGCGCTTGCCGGCGGCGACCTTCTGCAGCCGCATCTCCCATTCCAACAGCTTCAACAAGCCGAGCTTGACGAGCCGGTAGAGTGGCCAATTCGATTTCCTGGTCGCGTCGGGCCGAGTGGTGACACGCAGGCGCCTGATGCGCCGCCGCCGCGGGGCGAGACGCTCAGATTTGAGCGCGTCGCACCACGCCGAGCCGAAGCTAAGAGATGCGGAACGGGTGTTCCCTTCAGGGCGAATCTGCAACATGTTGACCTCGTACGCAAAGTTGTTACGCGAGCGTCCAGCCACGTATGCGCGGCTGCGCCGAGGTCTTTAATAGTGATGGAACAGGTAAAACGCTTATGGAGTATCTTGACCCGTTTTTAGAGTCAGCAGCCAAGGGCCTTGCGAACGTGGTCGTCACTGACGAGCCATTCCCGATCTATGCGGCGGAGGCCTTTACCGACTTTGGTTCGTTCATCCGACGGCAGCTGAGCGTGATTGGCCGCGATCTGCCGGGCCACCTTCTCCATGTTGGCGGTATGCCGATTGCTGCCTGGTTCGGTCACTGCCGTGAGTGCTAGCTCAACGAATCTATGCAACCTACTTTTGTACTGAGGATTTTCAGGGTGGGTCGCGCGAGAAGCGGGGAGTTTGTCCCTTAGCCAAAGCGCCGCGACCTTAGCAACGTAGTCGGTGATCAAATCATGAGCTTCTGCTAAAATCGCCGCTCCCGGATTCCGGCTCTCCTCGATCGCCGCCGTTAGCGCCTTGAAAACGGTGGCCGTGGTTACGGAAGCTGGGGCGTGTGCAAGCGCACCCAGTGCGGCCTCGCATTTCTCATGAATGGCGGGGTCAAGAGCCTCATAGTTCAGCTTGAGACCGATAATCTTCTTATCCTGACCTGAAATGCCATCTGAGACGGAGAGAGCACGAAGTGCCGTTTGTGCAGGCTCTGATTGAGAGTGTGCAAAAACTGCGTAGCTCGCGTGAATGATCGCCTCAATCGCCTCAGAATCCATGGTTCCCGCAATAATTTCGCGAATTTGATTGTCCAATTCGGCCCGAAGGGCTGCGGGCGCCCTCTCCATACATTTTGCCATCCGAGAAAAAGAAGCACGTACTTTTGCTCTATTATTGGACCTACTTAGGATAAGAACGCGCTCATTTATCGCTTGAGCACACGTTGATGCGTGCTCCACGCTCTCGCCAAGAATGCGGCGAGCCATCACTCTAGGAATAGCGAGCTCGTCTTCCAAAATCGCGCAGGCGAGCTGCAAATGACACGGCAGTTTCGAATGAGGCGCATGAGCTATCGCGCGTGCGAGATCAGTCAGCCGCAAACGCGCAAAATGAGTAGTCCGTACGTGTCTTCGCATGAATCTACAACTTCGCCCAAGCATGAGCGGCAAAACGAATTACACAGCCGATAGCCTATGTGGGCCTTATGGGTCTTAAGTCCAGGGGGAAATCGCCTTTTACCAGAATGCGAGCTATTTGGACGTGCCGCTGCCCGCTATCAATGCAAGGACCGGGGTTCCCATCAGCAACAACCTTTATCGGGCAGGTCTCAATTATCGCTTTGCATGGGCCGATCGTCAGCAAATGAGCGGCTTTTGCGACCTTCTTGACGGCGTTGCGGGCTTCCTGTTTGCCTGCTCGCTAGAATTCACCCATCACTCGGCGCTGCGCATACTTCTGCTTCTCGGAACGGCATCAAGCAGCGCACCCAAAATGCCAGGGTGCGCAGCTTTTAATTCGCGCCACAGCTCGGCTCCAAACGCCGGTCCACCTCTACGATGACAGGCAAAGTGAGAAAAATTGCCCAATCTCCGAGGTCCGGCCGGCTGATCACCGTCCTCAATGCCGTTCAACAGGATCGGCCGCGCTGCTTCAAATAACACCTCCTAATCGTTCGTGTAGAGCTGCCGAATGCAATGCTGCCGCCGGTCGCGAGGCGGCAGAGGGCGCCAGAGAAGGAGTGCGACAAGCCGGAGAGATTGTCGAATGCGAGCAGATGGCCGTTGTTGGCCGCGATCATCAGCTCGCGCTCCTCGCGCGAGGGCGCGCGCACCGGCGCGGCATTGGGGGTCGATCAACGCCTTGAGCACCTTGGAGAGGACGGTCTTGGCTGAGCCCTGCTCGCCCGATATGGCCAGCAGCGGGTAGGGGCCGCCCGATCGCAACGCGGCCAATAACCAGGTAACGATGAGGACAAAGTCATTGCCGGTCGACAGGTTCAGAAACGCATTGAGGGCTTCAATTGAGCCTCCCCGCTCCGGCTCGGGCAAAGCCCCCATGCCCGGCGGCCGGCGGAAGCGAACGGGTGGAGACGCGATCACCTGCCATCCGTCGGGACCAATCTCGACGGCGCGCCAGTGCTCATCGGCGAGATCGAGATAGATCCGGCCGGCGTGCTCGGCAACGCGGATGTGAACGGCGCGTTGGCGCCCGTCGAATTGTGCCCTCGCTTCGCAGAGATCGAGCGCTGAGCGAATAGCCGCTGCGCTCGCGGCCTCCCCCGTCGCCTCATAATAGCAGCACCGCAACCAGTTGCGGAACCGTTGGCTGCGGATGGGCCAAGTTTCCCGGTGGTCATTCACCGGGATGTCGGCGAAGGCCGTGCCGGTCGGCGTGTGAAATAGCTCTCCACACAGCCCAATTGCGCTGAGCATGTTCGTCGGGGGCAAGCTGCCGTCACACTATCGCTGATGCGGCCGGGATTTGTCCGCCCGCTTCTGCAGCGGTGTCCGCAGGTGCGTCTTGTGTCGGGGTCGCTGGCCGAATGCGCGGCCCGCCCAAACGGGTAAGCTTCCAAAGCTTGCGGGCGACTTTGATGGGATCGACGCCGGCCTGCTGCCACCAGGCTTTCTCGTCTCCGACGCGGTGAACGGCGCGGTGATGCGCCCGGCAGAGGGGGACGGCGAATTCATCGCTCGATTTGCGGGCAAGCGCTCGCGGCTGAACGAATCGGATGTGATGGGCCTCCGCGGGCTTGCGGCCGCACAGCACGCAGGTTTGCTGAGCCACGAAGCGCAGGTGCTCCTTATCGCGGTGGCGCTTGGGCGTGCTGATCGTGAGCATGCTTTTGTCGATCCGGCCGGGCTGTTGCCCGTCGGCGGCACCGCTGCCTCCAGGGCGTCCGCCCGCAGGAGCTGGATCCGATCCCGCTGGTGTATCGGTGGGCGAAAGCGCATCGGCCGCTGGAGGGGCATCCGCTGCCGCAGGCGTGACAGCCGGTGCAGTTGCCTCGAACAGATCCGCCGTCGACGGTTCGGCATCATGGGACAGCGAGAACGCAGATTGCTTCAGCGCAAACGCGGTTTCTACCAGCCTTGCATCTGCTGCGGTGAGCGTGTTCTTGAGAGGAAGGGCCTCCCTGGCCCAGACGGCCGCGCTGTCCTGCGATTGGAGCCCGGCAATCTCGCGTATCAAACGATCGCGCAGGGCAGCCGATTGCTCAACTGGCAGAACGGCTGAGTTCGCCGGTCTTGCCGATCCACTGATTCTGCCGTTCCCTGACGTCTTCGACGGGACCTGGACCCCAGTTACCGAGGGGTTCGCATCTGGTGCCGGCGCGCAGAGGTCCGGCGCATCAAGATCATCCTCGCCGGCAATGCCAACGAGCGTGAACAGCGCATAGCGGCGGGCGTAGGTGAGAGCAGCCCCCATCCGGTGCGGGCTGGCGATATCCGCCAGCGGGCAGACCGGCCACTGCGAGGCTATCCATTGGCCTGAGGCGTGGGCCAGCATGGTGGTCAAGTTCAGAATCCGCGAGGCCGGATCGAGGGCGGTGGTCTGAATGACGGCAATCTCATGCTCGCTCAGCGTCTTGCGCACGATCTCGAGCCCGCTCGAAAGGGGCGCGTAACGGAAGGTGCGCTGCGTCTCCCCTGCCCTGCCCGTCGCGATCGTTGCGGTGAGCGATTTTTCTGGGTTGACGAGCTGTGCCTGCGCCTTGGCAAGAGCCGCAGCCAGGGCGGCGACGGATTCACTGGACTGTTGCACGGGCCGCCTCCTGGTCGAGCACATCAAAGCTGATGGCGCCGGATTTCGAGCGCTTTGCCCGTACCCCGTGCCCGATGGCCTCCTTGGCGTCTTCGGGAATGAGGCTTTTGAGCTCGGTCTTGGCGCGCTCATGGTCGAGGAATGCACCGCGCGTGTTGCGGAAGAGGGCCGAGAACTCCGCCCAGGAGTTCGAGGGGCTCATGTCAACGATCCTGATGGCCTCAATCCGCGGACGCGGCGCCTCGGCATTGATCAGGTGCGGGACCTCACCGGACTGGACACAGCGCCAGAATTTCTTTTCGGCGGAGACCAGGACGCTGAGATAAAGCGGGTCCATAGGGACCGCGATCTCCACCCATTTGCCACCGCCGGTTATGATCGACAGCACGGCGCTCTTCAGGTGGGTCACCCACATGTTATGCTGCAGCTGGGCTATGTGCTTTTCGACCGCAGCCTCCTCGGAGAACGACCACGGCAGCATGAACTTGGCTTCGAAAACCGCCCCGGTTCCGGTCACGATGCCGTCGAGGGTTGCGGCCATCCATGGGATTGCCGAGTGCTTCACCAGGCGTTGGACCTCTCCCACGCTTCGCCCAGTGTTGCGCTCGTACCAGGCCCGGTTGAGGTTCTCGGTTGCTTTGCCGAGCTGCACGATGAGGTTGCCGGAAAGGTCCTCCGGGCCGATTTCGCCGCGCTTTTCGTGCCAGAGGCGGATGAGGGCGGCTTCGTCGTCCCCCATGATTATTCGGGCGTCGGAGCCGCCGATGAATGTCCGCCGGTGTAAGAGCTGTGAAGAAGCTTGAGGCATTGCACTACTCCAATCTGTGATCCCCTCTTTTGTATCGATACTAAAAGTATCTCATGAATAGGCCAGTTAAGTCAATACTAAAAGTATCGATAAGGCAGATTAAGGCCGCTCGCGCTTTATTGGATTGGTCGCAAGAACAATTGGCGACCGCTGCCAATATTTCCGTTCCGACCGTTAAGCGGCTGGAGGCTCAGGACGGCCCCGTGGGGGGCCGCAGCGAAACCGGCAGCAAGATTCGGTTCGCGTTAGAAAGAGCTGGCATCGAATTCATCGACGAGAATGGTGGAGGGCCAGGCGTGCGAATGCGAAAGCGTCTGCGGAGAAGGCCCCCAGAATGACGCCCTTATGCGGCTACGACGCTATGCACGCCAGAGTTACGGGCTGATTGGCGGTCAGGCCCAGGTCAGCAGAACGCCAAGGCGCTCCTTCATTCAATCAACCGCGCGCCCGTTTGACCAGTTGCGGTACCGGGGCGACTGCCAGTTCGTTTGCATGCAGGTACGTTAGCCTTGGGGCCCGAATAACGGGCGCGCTAGCCGCGACCTAATCGGGTCGCCGCTGCCCCCAGATCATGACTCGGAGAGTCATCATGACGATCCGCAGATCGAGCCAGAAAGAGGCGTTCCGGACGTACCCTTCATCCAGAGCATCCCTTTCGCTCGGACTCAGTAGCGTCCCCCCGTTTACCTGTGCCCATCCGGTTATGCCGGGGCGGACCGTCAGACGGACGGTAGGGTTCATCGGCTGATCGCGCGGCAGAAGCGGCCGAGGTCCAATCAAGGACATATCTCCCACCAGCACAATCGCCAGTTGCGGGAGCTCATCAAGACGTGTTCTCCTGAGGAAGGAACCGACCCAGGAGCCTCGCTTGTTTTCAGGAATTGGTTGACCGAATTGATCGAAGGGCGGTCGCAGGGTGCGAATTTTCCAGATCGTGAAGCTTCGGCCTCCTACGCCCAGGCGCTGCTGCCAGAACACGATTGGCCATCCTACGTCTACGCCTGCAAGCGCTCCTGCAATGGCCAGAATTGGCGCATAAAGAACCAGCACAAACCCCGCAACAACGAAGTCTATCGCGTATTTCCATTTGAAATAGAGGATAAGGGAAGAATGGGGGGCAGGGCATATTCGGCTGTACCCTGTTCCATTCTGCGGCGATTTGCCAGCCCTGTTTATCGCGGGATCTCCTGCAGGAATGTCCAGATCGCATCCACTCCATCGAAATCACGGTTTTGCACGCCGAGCAAAACATCAACTATTGGGCGGGATGGGTCAGCCGGATGAGGGATGCGGTGGCCTCCTCCCTCAATGCGATACAGCACGACAGGCACCTTCGAGGAGCAGTTGGTCCAACTCACCCGTATCGCCCGCGACGTTCCCGCCGGATCACGTTTTGGGATCAGCTCGGTCTTTGCATCGGGGGAGCAACCATTGAAACTCCGAAGCAGACGGATAGTATCGTCTGTCGAAAGTACTTGGCCTTTTCCGCCAGGGGCGATCCCCCCGCCCTCATAAGGCACCCAGGTATCGGCGGTGCCATTCATGAGCAGAGTGGCAACCGGGCGGACTGGCTTGCAGGCCGTAACGAGATCGACCGGCATATTGGCCGCGATCGCGGCGACGCCTGCTATGATGTCGGCGGCTTCGCACAACAGGCGTAGTGTCATCATCCCGCCATTGGAGGTGCCGATGACGTAAATGCGCCGTGAGTCTGCAACTCGTTGCTCAATCAATCGCTTGATGATCGCTCGAATGAAGGCAACGTCGTCGGCGCTGCTCGGTTGCTTCTGAAATCTTCCCATTTGCCAGCGGCGGCCATCGTTCCATTGATGGCCTATGCCTTCGGGATAGACCGCAACAATGCCCTCCTGGCCAACCAGCCGCTCTACCCCGACATTTCGGCGTGCTTGCTCGGCAGACATCGATCCGCCGTGCAGCACGATCATTGTCGGCCGCGGCGTAGCTTGTCGTAGAGTGGAAATGAAATAAGTTCG
>Ga0073928_10001899_pt1 | contig 38399 bp, 34 predicted proteins | sample PaiPotPPA55metaG_FD_76969 | JGI IMG/M metagenome (GOLD analysis project Ga0073928, IMG submission 76969) | Iron sulfur acid spring bacterial and archeal communities from Banff, Canada, to study Microbial Dark Matter (Phase II) - Paint Pots PPA... ... | reverse complement strand
TGAACCGCGACGTTCACACCAATGAAGATCGAGATCGAACATGAAGGTTCTTGTTTGGGTGCAACGGGCGGAACCGGACGGCTGATCGTCCGCGACGCCCTGGCGAAAGGCCATTCCGTCGTTGTCCTGGTTCGCTCGAAGGCCCGCGCCCTGGATCTCCCCGGGAGCCGACATGATCGAGGGCGCTGCTCGATCGCCTCACCCACCACAGCGACATCGTCGAGACCGGCAACGAGAGCTGGCGCTTCAAGAACCGCGCCTAGCGTTCCCGCGTTCGCCCCGGCTGCGCAATCCCGACCAGCTGCGCCGGGGCGAGCGCTACCGCTCCTGCCAGCCGTAACATGGGGGTCCCTTTTGGGTGAAAATCTAGGGTCCCGTTTCGACGTTCATTGACACACGTCAACGCAATGAGCATTGCAGTGGTCGAATGACCAGTCGGCTTTGCGCCATTCAACCGAAGACGGCAAATTGGCGAACGTCCGCTTCGCGCCAACAGGCGACATTCGGTGGCGACTTCATTCGATCACATTGTCGGGGCGGGCCAGGAGCATCGCCGGGACGTCGATGCCAAGCGCCCTCGCGGTCTTGAGGACGTTTGAAAACTCGACTTGAGTTTTGATAGAACTGCGAAGGATGGCACTGATGTTATTGACCGTATGCTTGTTCGGCTCCCCCAATGCCAACCTCTGCTTGAGTACTTGCTGAGCCATCGTCGTGTCTTCCCGTTCACAAGCATCCTGGCGCGGATCTCGGATTTCAGCACCTGGCCGACCTTGGAGCGCGGAAGGTCATTCCAGACTTCAATCTGCTTGGGTGTCTTGACGCTCCCGACCCGCCGCTTCACGAAGGCCGAAAGTGCGGCGACATCGACGGTGCGTCCTGCTCTCGGCTGTACCACGGCGACAACGCGTTCGCCCCACTTCTCATCCGGCAAACCGATGACGGCACAGTCCTGAATGGTTTCGTGGGCCTGAAGGGCATTCTCAACTTCGACGGACTAGACGTTAAAGCCGCCAGTAATGATCATGTCTTCTGCGCGATCGACAATATAAAGGAAATTGTCCGCGTCGAGGTATCCGATATCACCCGTATGATGCCAGCCGTGCATTGAGGCCTCCGCCGTTGCTTCGGCGTTCTTGTAGTACCCATCCATCACGAGCGATCCACGAACGACGATTTCGCCGCGTTCTTCGGCCGGCACCAGATTGCCTTCGCCATCCATGATGCCGACCCGAACCAGCGGGCCAACACGCCCCGTCGACGACAGATGTCCAGTCGTGATCGAACCGTCTGGATTGTAATGATCCTCCGGCGGCATCATCGAGATCATCATCGGTGCCTCGGTCTGCCCAAAAAGCTGTGCCATCGGGCCGATCCTTTCCAGCGCTTCGGTCAAACGCGCCACCGAGATCGCGGCCGCGCCATACCAGAAGCATTGCAGCGAGCTGCGATCGGTGCTTTCGAGCTTCGGATGATCCAGCAGCATGTAGATGACGGTTGGCGGAAGGAATGTGTGCGTGACGCGGTAGCGTGCGATTAAGTCGAGGAATTCGCCGATGTCGGGATGATGCCTGATCACCACCCTAGCCCCGAGCGTCATGATGGGAAAGCACAGCACACCGGCAGCATGCGTCAGCGGCGCGAGCGCCAGATAGGTCGGGCGCCCCTCGAACGGATCGCCCATCAGGGTCAATGCCGTCATCGTTTCGATGCCCCGGTGCTGTGATTTCCGAACGCCTTAGCTGCGGTCCACAGCGTTCCAAGAGCCCATCTTTGGCGGGACCATAGTCCTCGCCGTTTATAAGCGGCGCTACAACAATCCCGCGCTCGCTAGATCAAGGTGGTGGCCTTGGGCGAAGGGCCGGCGATGCCTGGCGCATCTTTCCACGTTGGCTCATCTGCGGCAGGTGGGCAGAACTTTCTTAACCGGCAATTTTTGCCGACGACGATCCGATGCCATCGCATCGGTCGTGAATATTCTGCGCTTCTACCACTCGTAAAACACGGCTTACAGCCCTTCAAACATCGAACGGCTTATCGAGGTACGCACTGGCACATGATTTGCTCGTCGGTATGCATCGTATTCATCACGATCGTTAGGAGTATCAGCATGAGTATCAGCGGAATGACAGGGACGAGCGCTTCCGGGCAACGGCTTGCGACAGCTTCAACCCAATTCAAAAGCATCACTACCGCTCAAGACGCTTCGGCAACCGCGTCCTCGAGCGGAGGGACAAGTTCGGCCTTTTCCTTTGCCTCTGCTGTCGATGGCATTAGCGTTGGTCTGCCGAACGGAATTTCGGTCGGGGCCTTTCACATCGGTCCAAGCGCCGGTGCTCCCGAGCAAGAAGGCGGGACATCCGCCGGGAGCGGCAGTGACGCCTCGTTCAGTCAAATGATCGATATGGTCGAGCAACTTGTCGCGGCTTTTGAGAATTCCCCGGCAGCAACGGCCTCGACTGCAACCCAAGCTTCCACGACGGACGGGACTTCCCCCGGCGGGACCAGCGCAAGCGCCACCAGCGGCTCGGGCTCCGACACTTCGATCGACGGCATCAGCGTCGATCTGCCGAACGGGTTTTCCGTCGAGGTCTTTCACGCCGACCAGGGAAATGGAATATCGGCCGACGGCGGTGCATCCTCCGATCAGATGGTCAACACGATCGAACAGCTCGTCGCCGCGCTGGACAAGTATCCCGGCGCGGCCGCCGGTGCCTATTCCAACGTCGGTGCCAATGCATCGAGCACCTCGACAACAACTGGAAGCCTGAACGCCGTCGCCTGAGCCGGAGCGTCGAGAGGGGCTAGACCAGGGTCAATTCGGCGAAGGCACACGGCACAGCAGCGCCTGCTGACGCCCAGATATTTCTGGTTTTGGTCGAAAGTGGCGAACTGAAAGTAGCCAAAGCCTTGTGGCGACGGACCGCCCGGCAATGTTGTTAGTCAGCTGCGACCAAGATGGTCAGTTCTTGGGCGCGCTCGGTGGTTGAGCGTTACGGCCACTTGGCCAGCGAGGCGCGCTGGTTCACCACTGCACTTGCCGGGACCGATCCTGCTGCGTTTCCCCAGTTGTTCCGGATGTAGGTCAGAACAGCCGCGACCTGCGCGTCATCAAGCCGCCAATCGAAAACGGGCATGGCGGGGGCCGTCGGCGCATCCGACGTAGAAACTGCGCGTGTCCCGTGCAGGCCCCCCACCAGCATAGTCGGATCGTCCGACTGCACCAGCGCGCTGCCGGCCAATCGCGGAAAGAGATTGACCTCTCCTTCGCCTGAAACCTTGTGGCAGGCGGCACAACTGTCCTTGTAGATCGCCGCGCCCGCGCGCATCGCATTGTTACTGGCGGCAACCGGCTCTGGCGTCGCGCTCGCGCCGCTCTCGCCGCTATCCTTCAGATACGTCGCAATGGTCAGGATATCTTCGTCGCTCATCCGCGATGTGGAATGAGACACGGCTTCGGCCCTTGGCCGGGAGGCCAGCGTCCATTTGTTCGCGCCGGTCCTGAGGTACTGAACGAGGTCGTCTTTGGACCATCCACCAATACCCTTGCGCGGATCGTTGGTAATATCAGGTGCAAACCAGCCCTGAAGCGTAGCCCCCGTCCAAGCGGCACTATTCTTGTCGCCCCCGAGAAGCGTCTTCGGCGTGTGGCAGGTGCCGCAATGCGCAGCGCCCTCGACGATACACGCGCCACGATTCCACGCGGCGGATTTTTTGCGAATTGGGCTGATAACGGCCGGGCGTGAAATTGAGTCCGTTCCAGAACACCATCGCGAACCGAATATTCAGTGGGAACGGCAACTGGTTGGACACTACCCGGTTGCGGACCGGCGCGACCCCGAAAAATAAGCGCGCATCGCCAGCACATCGTCGTCGGTGATTTTGGTATAGGCCGGATATGGCATCGCCGGATAAAGCCGCCTGCCGTTGTGACCTCGGCCTTCATGCAGCGCCGCGTGGAATTCGTCGTTGGTCATATTGCCGATCCCGGTGTCGGCATCAGGCGTGATGTTTCGGCGCGGCCAGCGTGCCAAACGGCGTCTGCAGCGCCACGCGTTGCCTCACGGAACGCTATCGCACTTGCCGAACGGCTGCTTTTCCTTCGCCGCCCCTTCGTTCCTGAGGCAAATGGTTTCCGAATCTGAGCGCTCTTCTGGGTCGAAGCGTATCAGCAGCATGTTGGCCTTCCTTGTTCGAGAATGACCAGCGACCGCAAGAACATCGCAGCAACATTCAACCGCTGGTGTCACAACGATCTTACGCTGCTGCTAGAAAACGCGTCGTCGAAAGACGTCAGGAGACCGCGAGCGGCTACTCATACGTTGATATGACCCGCTCCTTCCGAAGGAACAATGGCAGAGCGAGGAACTGCGCCGCATACCGGTTCGGTCAATCCAAATCCAACGGGAGACGCACAATGAGTCTTGAACGGGCAAGCAACCAGAAGACAGTTATTGTAACCGGTGCCTCAAAGGGAATCGGCGCCGGCCTCGTGAAGGCCTTCCTGACTCGCGGCTACAAGGTGGTGGCCAATTCCCGCAATATCAGCACATCGGGCGCTTTCGAAGCGTCGGACAGACTAGCGCTGGTTGATGGAAATATCGCCGAAGCCGCGACGGCAGCGAGGATCACCGAGGCCGCCACCGGCAAGTTCGGATCGATCGACGCGCTCGTCAACAACGCAGGCATTTTTTTCTCGAAGCATTTTACCGAATACACGGCCGAAGATCTGCGGTCCCTTATTTCCGTCAATATCGATGGCTTTCTTTTCATCAGCCAGCTTGCGATCAAGCAGATGCTGGCACAGAAGTCCGGCGGCAGCATCGTAAACATCACATCGACAATGGTGGACCACCCCATCGCCGGGGCAAACGCCACGGTTCCAATGATCACAAAGGGCGGACTTGAGGCAGTCACGCGGAGCCTCGCGATGGAGTACATAAAGCAGGGCATACGCGTGAACGCCGTCGCGCCGGGCATCGTCGATACGCCGATGCACTTGAATGACCCGAAGGAATTTCTCAAGACCTTGCAACCGATGGGAAAGATTTCTGAGGTGAAGGACATCGTGGACGCGATCGTTTATCTGACGGAAGCTGGCCAGGTGACCGGGGAGGTGCTGCACGTCGACGGCGGTGCGCACGTGGGAAAATGGTAGCCCGTGAAGGCGCCCCGTTGCCCGGAGCGGAGCGACGTTTGATTGAGCTTGGGATCAGGCTCCCGGCACCGCCTCAACCATTCGGTACCTATGTAGAGGCGGTACAGACGGGCAAGCTGCTTTTCCTGAGTGGAATGCTCCCTACCGAAGGCCGCGAGGCGAAATTTATTGGCCGCGTCGGCGCCGAACTCGACACGGAATCAGCGTACATGGCAGCTCGCGTCGCGGCGCTCAACGCCCTCGCGGTCGCGAGACAGCATTTGGGATCGCTGGACAAGGTGACGCGGATCGTGCGGCTCGGCGTGTCGGTTGTGACAACGGGAGACATGCGCGATCAGCCGAAAGTCGCCGATGGTGCTTCGGAGCTGCTGCAGGACATCTTCGGGAAGGACAAAAACCCCTGTCGGTTAGTGGTGGGCGTCGCAAGCCTTCCGCTCGGCACTCCGGTTGCGTTGGAGGTCATTTTGGAGGTGGCGTAACAACGGAAACCCCAGTCGGACAGCAAGCGTTTGGGGACGATCTCCTCAGCAGACATAAGATCGTGTTGATTCCGAGTGCCGCCCACGCCAAGATGTTTTCGGGCAAATATTCGCACCGAACAATGACCGGCGGCATTGGCCACAACCGTCCCGAAAAAACCCACAAGCATTTGCCGAAGCGGTCGTCGACGTCACGGCCGAAGTTAGTCGGTGGCTACGGATTGGCCAACAGTAGTTCGCAGGTCACGTGCGGTGCGAACAACTGGATCGGGCGGTCTGACGATCCCGCGGTGGACGGGTGACTACAGGTTGGATAATGTGAGCCGATGGATCGTATCGATGCGATGAAGGTCTTTGTGTCGGCCGTCGATGAGGGAAGTCTCGCTGCTGCGGGCAGACGTCTTGGCAGATCGCCGCCTGCCGTGAGCCGTGCGATCGCCTTCCTCGAGGCCCATGTCGGCGCCGAGCTTCTTCATCGCACGACGCGGTCGCTCAAACTGAGCGAAGCCGGCGAGCGTTACGCCGCCGCATGCCGCCGCGTTCTGATCGATCTTGAGGAGGCCGACATCATTGCGGCCGGCGAACGGTCGGCCCCGCGCGGAACGCTGACCATTACCGCGCCTATCATCACCGGCGAAAATATCCTGAGGCCGGTCCTTGACGCCTTCATGAACGAATATCCGACCGTATCGGTGAGGCTCCATCTTATCGACAGGCCGGTAAACCTGATCGACGAAGGCATCGACGTGGCGCTCCGCATCGCACATCTCGCTGACTCCAACTTCGTCAGCATCCGCCTCGGCGAGGTTCGCCGCGTGATTGCCGCGTCACCGAGATACCTGGCGCAACACCCAGTCATCCGTGAACCGGCCGATCTTGCGAGACACCGGATTATCACGATGACCCATTTCGGAGTGGATTCCTGGAGCTTCCCTCCGCCGGAAGGTTCGTCCGTTCCAAGGGCCGTTCAGTTCACGCCGCGGCTGGTCGTCAACGCGGTTCGTGCGGCGGTCGCATCCGCAGCGGAAGGACACGGGGTCACGCGCCTTTTTTCCTATCACATCGCCGAGGAAATCACAGAGGGGCGGCTGCAAATTCTCCTTGGGAAGGACGAGTACCCGCCTCTGCCCGTTCACCTGCTTGCCCCGGAAGGACGTTTCGCCGTGCCCAAGGTGCGCGCTTTTGTCGATTTTTCCGCACCGCGCCTCAAGAAATATTTTGCGCGGCTCTCAAGCGAGGCCAGCCGCAACGCCGGAACCATTCGGTCGCCGCGCGGAAGAGTGTCTGCCGAATAGCGGGCATTCGCTACGCCCCTGGATATGCCTACCGTGACCCTCATCGGCGGCGATGTTGCCGCGTCAGAAAGATCATGGAGGCCCATCATGGGTGCAGAGCAAAAAGTAGCAATTGTCACCGGCGCGTCTCAGGGTATCGGATCGGCTTTGGTGAAAGCCTATCGCGATCGCAATTACCGGGTCGTCGCCAATTCGCGCTCGATCAAGCCATCCTCGGATCCGGATATTGTGGCCGTCCCCGGCGACGTCGCCGATCCGAAGACCGCGCAGCGCATCGTTTCGGAGGCGCTTGAGCGCTTCGGCCGCGTCGATACGCTCGTGAACAATGCGGGCATTTTCGTCGCAAAGCCGTTCACCGACTATACCGAGGAAGATTACCTTTCGGTGCTTGCGATCAATCTCGGCAGCTTCTTCCACCTCACAAGGCGTGTCGCTGCCGAAATGCTGAAGCAGGGTTCGGGCCACATCGTTCAGATCACGACGAGTCTTGTCGACCACGCCAACAGCAACGTGCCGTCGGTGCTGGCCTCCTTGACGAAGGGCGGATTGAACGCCGCCACGAAATCGCTGGCGATCGAGTACGCGTCGAAGGGTGTGCGGGTCAACGCGGTTGCTCCCGGCGTCATCAAGACACCAATGCACGCTCCGGAAACTCACGAATTTCTCTCAAAACTGCATCCGGTCGGACGGATGGGAGAAGCCAAGGACATCGTCGACGCGGTCCTGTTTCTGGAAAGTGCTCCCTTTGTCACCGGCGAGATCCTGCACGTCGATGGCGGCCAGAGCGCCGGCCACTGAGGACGCAAGCGGATCACCCCCAGCAAAGGAGAATCGAAATGCCCGTAGTCACCATACAGGTTACGCGCGAAGGCACGAAGCCCGGAACCGCGTCGGTCACGTCAGAGCAAAAGGCGGCGCTGATCAAAGGCGCAAGCCAGCTGCTGCTTGATGTGCTCGACAAGCCGCTCGAATCCACCTTCGTCGTCATCGATGAGGTCGACACGGACAATTGGGGCTGGGGCGGGCTTCCCGTCGTCGAGTATCGAAAGAAGCTCGCCCGGGATCGCGCCGCATCTACGAGTTGAAGCCCCATCGATCGTCCCGCGCCCGGCGCGGGACGATTGACGTCATCGCTGTCAGCGATGGCTGCCATCTGAACTTATCATTTTTCACAGCCCATCCACGGACCTAACTATGTCGATGTCGAGCACGAATGTCAGCCATCACGGCCACCCACCCACGAACCATCGCCGCAATGAGGGCGGACCTGCATGGCTGTCCGCTGTAGCGGGCTTATGCGCATCGCTTGTCGGACTTGGGCTTGCACGCTTTGCCTACACCCCGCTGATCCCCGCATTGATCACAGAGAGGTGGTTCAGTCCCGTGGATGCCGTTTATCTGGGTGCTGCCAATTTGGCTGGCTATCTTGCCGGTGCGCTGGTCGCACGCGAACTCGGCGCCCGGGCGGGCGCAGTTCGCACGCTGCGCGCCATGATGGTTCTGGCCTCCCTGTGCTGTTTAGCGTGCTCCATGCCGGTCTCTTTCATCTGGTTCTTTTTCTGGCGTTTCCTCGCAGGGCTGACTGGTGGCGTGATTATGGTCCTCGCCGCGTCGACGATTCTGCCGCATATCGCGCCCGCCAAGAGAGGCGCCGTCGGCGGCGTTATCTTTGCAGGTGTCGGCCTCGGTGTCGCCGCATCCGGCACGCTCGTTCCGCTGCTGTTACAACAAGGTCTTAAGCAGAGCTGGTACGGCCTGGGCATCTTGTCTGTATTCCTGACTTTGGTGAGCTGGAAGGCCTGGCCAGCGGATGTGCCTGCCGCGCAACAGACGCCTGACGGTCACATTGCATCCCGCGGCCGGGGATTGACCCTCATTCGAGTGCTAAGCGCAGAATACGGACTCAACGCCCTGGCGCTGGTGCCTCACATGGTATTCCTCGTCGACTTCGTCGCGCGCGGGCTTGGCCAGGGAATATCTGCCGGATCGCATTATTGGGCGCTCTACGGCATAGGTGCCACAGTCGGTCCGCTGCTGACGGGTCATCTAGCCGACCGTGCGGGGTTTGGTCCGGCGCTCCGCGTCGCGTTCCTGGTCGAGGCGATCGCGATCCTGTTGCCCGCCCTCAGTTCGGCACCGGCGGCCATGATCGTCTCGAGCATCATCGTCGGCGGCTTTACCCCGGGCATCGTTCCACTCGTCCTCGGCCGCATTCACGAGTTCGTACCTCACAGCAGTTCCGGTCAGCGCGCCGCCTGGGCGCAAGCCACCGCCACGTTCGCGGTGTTCCAGGCGGCCGGGGCCTACGGCCTTTCCTACCTTTTCGAACGCACCGGCGGGAACTACACCATTTTGTTCGTGATCGGCGCCAGCGCCGTCGGCGCCTCCTTGGCCATAGACCTCGTCACGGCCCTGACAATCGGGCGCGAACGCGGCGCTTGATGGTGACTTCGGCCGCCGCTTAAGTTTGCCATCCGGATTTTCGTGTTGAGGTGTCCATCCTCTTGAATGGGCATCCGTGTGGTCGGCTCGCTTATGACAGCGGTCATGCGCCTCATTTTCTTCCGCCCCCTGGGTGACACGGCAAGACGAATTCCCAACGATGGCCCTTCGTGGCAGATTAGGCACCCTTGGGGCTCCACCCGAGGGCTACACCGGCAAATCCGGGCGTGCAGGAAAGCCTTCCCACGGATCGCTCAAAATACGTCACCTTTCTGCGGGTTCTGCCTTGCGTCCGAGCATCGGGAACCGTATGCGTCCCTAATCGATCGTCGCGCCGGTCAACTCCTCGCTGAGTTGCCACAGTCGCCCCGCGGCAACGGGATCGGTTGCACGCGGGCGTACTCCGTGCATTTCCGTGCTGTCGTCATTCGGAAGCGCGCGGGCGACCTCGCAGTCGGCGCAATAGACGCCGCCCATGCCGTCAAGTTGAGGACTTGTCACACACCACACGCTGGTGGCCGCGCCCTGCTGCGGCGTCTTCTTGTTGTTTTCCGGATCGATGATGGGCTTGCCGTTCTTGTCGATGACCTGACCCGCGTCGACCTGGGCCTGCGACATGTGCCGGATCAAATCCGTCACGATCCCTCCCGGGTGCACGGAAAAAGCGCGGACGCCTCGATGATGACCGATCGAGTCCAGCGCGACAGCGAACAAGGCATTGGCTGTCTTCGACTGGCCGTAGGCGACCCATGGGTCGTATTCGCGATGCACGAAGTTCGGGTCATGAAAGTCGACTCCTGCTCGCCGGTGGCCGTAGGAGCTGAGCGCGATGACTCTGGCCCCTTTGGCTCGGACCAGAGCGGGCCACAGGCGGCAGGTGAGCTGGAAATGGCCAAGATGGTTGGCGGCGAACTGGGATTCATATCCGCGGGCATCTCGAGCGAGCGGCGGGGCCATCACACCAGCATTGTTGACGAGGATGTGGAGCGCGTCGATTGAGGCGAGCACGCGTTGGGCGAAGCGGTCGATCGCTGGTGGATCGAGTAAATCCATTTTGTCTAGAATAACGTCAGGCATATCGCGAAGATTCTCTTTCGCTTTCGTCATGTCGCGTGCGGGTACAAAGACCTTCGCGCCGGCCGAGCGAAGGGCGCGGACGGTTTCGATGCCGATGCCGGAATAGCCCCCCGTGACGACCACATTTTTGCCGGTCAGGTCGATCCCGCGAATGACATGGCCGGCGGTCGAGGTGGCTCCAAAGCCGGAGCCGATGGGAGCTTGGGGGGTTAGCACGGGCAGGCCTCCATTGTCGGGAAGCACCGATATAGCAGCGGCATTTCGTATTTTGGATGCTTGAACGTGCATTTTATATGCGCGATAGTTCAGGAATGCCCCGTGATCCTCTTTCCGATGTGCTTGACCTGGTTCAGGCGCGATGTGGCGTTTCTGGCCGCCTAGCCGCAGGTGGCACTTGGGCGCGGCGCTTCGCCAATCTTGATGCGATCAAGTTCTGCGCCGCGATCGATGGCGCGAGCTGGTACTTCATGACCGGCATGGCGACGCCAGCTCAATTCCGAGCAGGCGATGTTCTTGTCATGAACGGCTCACGCTCGCTGATCCTGGCGAGTGATCCGGCCCTTGTTGCAAACGCCGCGACCACGCCGCTTGTGCAGGACAATGACGGCATTTATCGGCTTGGCCAGGGCGACGGCTTCACAATGCTGGGCGGCACAGTCCAAATCGATGACAGACGCCAACCGCTGCTACTCGACGGGTTGCCGCCGCTGCTTCATGTGAATGGCACTGCGCCCGACGCCGTGACCCTCGGCTGGCTGCTCGAACAGATAGTGAAGGAAATGGAGCCTGAAGAGCGGCCTGGTCGATCCATCATCATGTCGGAACTGGCACAGCTACTCTTCGTACATACACTTCGAGCCTATCTCGCGCTCGCTCCGGAGGGTAATGGAGGCTGGTTGAAGGGTTTGGGCGACAAACGACTCGCTCCTGCTCTTAATCGCATGCACGCCGAGCCTGCGCGTGCCTGGACCCTGGACGATCTTGCAAGGGAGACCGGAATGTCGCGTACATCCTTCGCAGTTCGGTTCCGCGAGGTATTGGGGATGCCGCCGCTGACATACCTCACGAATTGGCGCATGCACATGGCCGAGCGTGACCTGCGCGCCGGCGCATCGCTGGCCGAAGTGGCGGACGCAGCCGGCTACACATCGGAGAGCGCCTTCCGCCATGCATTCAAGCGCACGATAGGTATCGCCCCCGGGCAATATCGCAGGGCTTCTGAAGACGATAAAGAGGAAGCGGCGGCAATATGGTGATGTCAGAACTGCATCCCGTGGGGTCGATCACGACGCGTGCACCACAGGTAGATCGAAGATAAATCTCGCTCCACCCAAGGCCGAATTGTTATCGGCCCGAATGCGTCCATTGTGCGCCTCGATGATCGACTGCGCCATCGCCAAGCCCAGACCCATGCCGGTCTCCTTGGTCGTAAAGAAGCTGTCGAACAGACGCGGCAGATGCTCCGCGTCGATGCCGGGGCCGCTATCTTCGACGATGCAGCACACCGTCTCCGCGTCGATTTGCCGTGTTCGAATAGCTATGCATTTGTTCGCTGCGTCGGACTTAGTCAGCGCTTGCACGGCGTTCATTGCCAGGTTGACGATGACCTGTTGCAACTGAGTGCGATCACCGAACACCTTAAGAAGACCAGGCGCCAACTCGAGAGACACTGATACGCCCCTCGCTTGGAACTCGTGCTGCAAGAACGTCGTCGACTCCGCGACGATTTCGGAGAGCGTGACCACCGACTGTTTGGTGGCACCCCGACTTGCCATGGTCCGGATACGATCGATAATTTCGGCTGCCCGTCTGGCATCGTCGACGATGCGTTTCGTGAGCCTTTGCACCTTCTCCAGGTCGGGCTCAGGCCTGGCCAGCCAGCGCAGTCCAGTCTCACCACTGGTGATGATGGAAGCAAGCGGCTGGTTGACCTCGTGCGCGATAGACGCCGTCAGCCCCCCCAGGCTCACCACCCTGCTCACGTGCATCAATTCCGATCGGACCTTATCGCGCGCCTCTTCGGCACGCCGACGCAGCGTCACGTCTTGAACCGCGCCGATACATTCTACGCGGCCATCTTCACGAGGGATGGTCCGGCCAAATACCCGCGCAAATTTTATTCGGCCATCAGGCATTCGAAGACGGATTTCGTATTCGGGATTGTCCCCGCCCGATTGCACCTGCGTTATTTTCTCAGCCAATAGCGGAAGATCATCAGGATGGACGCGTTCGGCAAGAATCTCAGCAGTCACCACGACATTTGGCTCAAACTCAAAAATGCGCTGGAGCTCCTCCGAGAAGATTCGTTCGTCAGTATCTACTTTCCATAAGAACGAGCCTGTCAAACTAAGCCGCTGGCCCTCGGTAATCAATGTTTCGCTTCGCCTGAGCGCGGCTTCAGCCTGCGAGCGCTCGATCGCAATACTTGCGAGATGCGCAACGTGTCCAATGAGTTCCTGGTGATACGGGGACGGACTGCCTGATTTCTGCTGATAGACACAAACGGTGCCGATGACTGTTCCGTCCCGCAAGCAAATCGGCGTGCTCCAGATTGCTCTCAGCCCGTGCTCCAGCACATGGGCGCGGCACGGGGCCTCCATCCAACGAGGATCGGTCCCGATGTCCTCCGCGATAACCTGCGTCTTCCCGCTGATTGACTGACCGCGCGGGGAGTGATCGGCACCAACCGATGCTCCCTCGATCGGATCGGTGTAGCTGGCAGGAAGGGAGGGCGCGATGCCGAATTCGAATGTGTTGCTACGGCGATCGATCGGGTAGATGCCGCAGTGACAATCCGGCGCAGATCCCTCAAAGAACCCGCATAGCGCGGCGAGAACTTCCCGAAGGGGCCGCCCCGAGGCGATCATCTCCAAAACGTGCTTCTCGCCCGAGAGAAGAGCTTCGGCCCGCTTCCGATCGTCAATATCATGGCTGACGCCATACCAGCGGATCACCTTCCCCGTTTCGTCGCGCATCGGCACGCGGCGCGCCACGTACCAGCGATAAGTGCCATCGGCTGCTCGCGTTCGGTACTCATGTTCGAACGGTTCGCCGCTCGCAACGCATGCGGCCCATTTGCTCTCGGCCAATTCGATGTCATCTGGATGGATCGCTATGCTCCAACGCCCGCTTGTCACGTCCTCCGCAGACAAACCCGTGAAATCGCGTCCCAACTTGTTAACCGACATGCGTGAGCCGTCAGCATCATAGGTCGCGGCCAGCGCCGGGATGCCGTCGATGGTTCGCTGCAGCTCGCGCTCCGCCTCGCGAGCCTTCTCCTCGGCACGCTTCCGCTCGTCGATGTCGGTATTCACGCCGTACCATCTCACGATGTTTCCGTTTCCATCGTGTAGTGGGTTCGCGCGCGCGAGAAACCACCTATATTCGCCGTCCGCTCTTCGAAATCGTGCCTCGGCCTCCCCACCTTTGCCGGAAGCCGTTATTTCCATCCAAACCGCTTTGAGTCTCTCAACATCGTCCGGATGGACTGCTACCGTCCATCCCCAATCCATGAACTGTTCAGGCTGAAGTCCGACGTAGTCGCAGTAATTCTGATTTACGAATTCGACTGAACCGTCGGTCCGCGTTGACCATACCAGCGCCGGTATAGTGTCGATAGTGAGCTGGAGATCTCGTTCACTTGCCGAAAGCGCTTTCTCGGCTTGCGCGAGGTCACCATAGAGATAGGCATTCTCGAGAGCGATTGCGGCTTGCAATGCCAGCAGCTTCAGGACCGCGGTTCGACTCGGTGTGAAGACGCCGGGAGTGAGATTGTTCTCAAGATAGAGCACGCCGGTTACCCTGGATTCGTTGACAAGCGGCAGGCATAGGACGGACCTCGCCTTGCGACCGAGAACGTACGAATCCGCGGAATATGTCGGGTCAGTCGAAGCGTCGTCGAGGATCACGACTTCCCGAGCGCGCATAACGTATTGGACGATGGTGTCGGGAAGTGTGGCTGCGGGCTCGTCTGGTCGACGAACGACGATGCTATTTCCGCCAATGATCGCTTCCGCCTCCTGCCGCAGCTCATTCCCGCGTAACAGAAGCAATACGCCTCGCTCGGCGCCCGCGTGCTCGATCGCCAAGCGCATGAGCGCATCGATCAGCCTGTCCAGCACCATCTCGCCGGACAAGGCTTGCGAGACCTTGACAACAGTCGCGAGGTCGAGGAGCTCAATTCGGGTCGCGATCGTCGTATCCGCGGCCCCCACCGGATCGGGCTTGTGCAGCCATGGATGGAGCGTTTCGAGTTGACGAACTTTGCCATCCGCTCCCCAGCGCAAATAGCAGGACCGTGCCTCCTGCAGATAAGCTTTTGCGATCATCTCGAAGCCGCAGGCCGCGTGGAACCGCGCCGCAAGCTCGTTGGCGATTCCCTCATTGTTGACAAATCCGTTCGTGCGCGCTGCGTTGATCGCACGCTCGTACAAGCGCATAGCCTCAAGTTCACGACCTTCGATGCGGGCGATTTCCGCGCGGACAAGGGCGACCCGGTTCTCGAAATTCGCCGGGCAATTCTCCGCCCATGCTTCGAGCTGCCTGTGGTGTGCGGCCAGAGCCTCCACATGCTGCTGGCGTTGCCGGGAAGACGCGAAGTTGCAGCATGCGGCATGGGAAAGCGCAGCGTAGAAGTGATACTCCGCCTCTTCGAAATACGCCGCGGAGGCAAAAAACAGCAGTTCCGCTCTTGACGCGGCCTCAACGGCGGCAAGATGGTCTCCAGCAAGGAAACGGGCTTGCAGCTTTCGGATCCAGTACCAGCATTCAGAGCTCGCCATACCTGGGTCGCTGGCCAAATGGCGCTCAAACGAAAGTTCGTCAAACTCGTTACCATCCAATGACCCGAATTTGGGCGCAAGGCCACGAAGAGTCCGAATAAGGCTCAGTTGTGTGGCGACCGCAACAACAGATAACCCGACCCCAGCCCTCCGCTCAAACTCAATGCCACTCTCGGCCTCGCGTTGCACCTCAGCAAGTGGATCTCCGGCAGCAAGACGGTATGCATTCCGCAGGTTGAGGCTGTACGTGGCGTAAGTGAGATCACCAATCTTAAGCGCAGCTTCGATCGCGCGATTGGCGATGTCACAGGACGCCCGAACATGTTGCGTCCACGGCACAAGCTTTCCGAAAGCCACGTAGGTTCTGGCCTGAAAGCGTTTCAGCCCGCGTCGTTCGACCAGTTCATAGCCGAGGTAACCGAATCGAAATCCAATCTTGGAGTCACCGAAACGCGCGTTGGCTGTGCTCCCAAGAGCTGCATAGGCTAAGCAGGAACCATCGCTGTTGCCTTTTTGCAGACTGAGATTGATCATGCGATAGACCACGAGAGCAAAAAGATTTGCATCCGTGAATATCGCCGGCGCCACCACTTTGCCCAGAACATCCAGAGTCGCGAGCGAAGCCGGGTCGCTCATCAGAGGCAGGTCAATAAGCTCCTCGATCGCCCGCCCCCCGAGTTGTGACCATATTAGTTCGTATTCTCGTCGCGTCTCCTCATTTGTCGGGTGAGGCGACCATTCAATGCCCAATTTTCTCAGGTAGGCGAGACCGACGGAGACCGCGTGATCTGGCCGGTCGAGTGTCGTGTACAGATCCACGCGCAAGCACTCGACGGCGGATTGCTCGACCACGGTTGCGGCGCGGGATGAAAGCATCGTCAGCCGCTCATCTGCGGTTTTCAGGTCACCTGTCAAGAACTCGCATTCCGCCCGCTGCAATTCCAGCTGGAAAACGAGATCGTGTCGGCGCTCCCAACAGTCGTCGGCCAGAAGCGTTGCACCGGAGATCAGATACTTGAGTGCCGATGCGTATGCCGCGGAGGCTTTGGCGCGCCTGCCCGCCACCAGGTTGAGCTCAGCGAGTTGCTCGCGTTCGTCGCGCGAAGCAATCAGTTCGACGCCTCGGTCAAACTGAGCTACGACTTCGAAAATCGCCTCTTCACGTTTGTCCGGAGGGATGTGCGTGGCAAGAAGCCTTCCTAATCTGAGATGGGTTTCCGCACGTCGCTCCGCCGGAAGCAAGGAGTATGCTGCTTCCTGTACACGGTCATGCACGAACTTGTAGGAAGTCTCCGAACGTACGACCAACTCGGCGCGCCGGGCTTCCCACAAATCCGCATGTATCTTGTCCTCCGAGGTCTCCTGAACCATCGAAAGAAACGTGATTTCTGCGCTGTTGCCAAGGCAGGCAAGCTGCTGCAGCGTCTCCTGGGTCTCGACCGGCAGCCGGTTCAACTTCCCGGCCATGAGGTCCACGACGTTGTCGGTGTACCCTTTTGCATCAATACGGCTCAGGTCCCATTGCCATCGCGCATCTGCATGATCGAAAGTGAGCAGCGCCTCATCGACGAGCGTGGAGATGAACTGAATGGCAAAAAACGGATTTCCAGATGTCTTCTCATGGATCAGCTGCGCCAGGGGTGCCGCTCGTCCGGAGTCACAATACAGTGAATCCACTATGAGCCGGTTCAGGTCCTCCCTGCCCAGGGGAGCGAGGATGACGAGCCGCGTCTTCGCTCCGCCCTGGCGAATCGCTTCCAGCTTACGCATCAGCGGGTGGGCGGGGTCGACCTCGTTGTCGCGATAGGCGCCGATCAGCAGCAGGTAGCGCACGTCAGGCTGGGTCAACAGGCTCTCGACCAGATCGAGCGTGGCGGCATCGAGCCATTGCAGATCGTCGAGGAACAGCGCAAGCGGATGTTCGCGGCGGGCGAATACGCTGATGAACCGGCGAAATACCAGCTGGAAGCGCGCTTTTGCCTGCTGAGGCGGAAGTTCGGGAACGGCTGGCTGTTCTCCGATTATCAACTTCAATTCCGGGATGAGGTCCGTAATGAGTAAGCCGTTCGGATCTAGCGTCTGAACAAGGGCGTCGCGCCACTTACTCAACTCTGTTTCAGGCTGGCCAAGAAGTTGACGGATAAGGCTCTGGAAGGCTTGCGCCAACGTCGCATAGGGTATGTCGCGCTTGTACTGGTCGAACTTGCCCGACGCGAAAAGCCCCCTCGGCAGAACGAGTACCTTGTGCAGTTCATTTACCACGGCGGACTTGCCGATTCCGGAATAGCCGGAAACCAGCACCAACTCCGGAGTACCATTTGCCAAGACATTATCGAAAGCAGCAAGGAGACTATCGATGTCACGTTCACGCCCGTACAGCTTCTCCGGGATGAGCAACCTATCCGGGACGTCGTGCTCGCCGAGGACAAACGTATCGACCTGCTGCAGTGCCTCCCAGTCCGCTAGACAGCGCCGAAGATCTTGCTCTAAGCCAACTGCTGTTTGGTACCGATCCTCTGCCGCTTTCGCGAGCAGTTTGACGATGATTGCAGATATCGCCGGCGGCACGCCGGGCACCAGGCTAGTCGGGGAGACCGGTTGTCGCGCAATATGGCAATGGATCCATTCCATCGCATCGGCAGCGTCGAAGGGTAGGTTTCCCGTCAGCATCTGGTAGAAGGTGACACCCAACGCATAGAGATCGCTGCGCGAGTCAATCGATCGGTTCATCCTGCCCGTCTGCTCCGGGGCCATGTAGGCAAGTGTCCCGGCGATGAAATGGGGAGGCTCGGGTGGTTGCCGTTCGCGCGGGACGCGCGACGCTATCCCAAAGCCGGTGAGCCGGATCTCTCCGTCGCGGCTGTTCACCAGAATATTGGCAGGCTTTATGTCCCTGTGGACCAGACCTCGCTGGTGCATCTTGCTGACAGACGCAGTGATACCGATAGCAAGGTGCAGGAACCTCTCAACTTCCATGGGCGCCCCCAGAAGCTGGCTAAGCAACTCGCCTCCGGGGTCCTCGAGTATCAGAATGCTTTGGCCATGCTCCTGCACGAGCTCCAGCGGCCGGAGCGCCCAATCACGATCAAGATATTCCGTCAGCTCGTATTCGCGAGTAAGTCCGGTCAAGCTGTTGGACGCTGGGCGCTCAGAGGCGGCGAGCACAGTGATCGATATACTTGGGTCGCCATCGACGCCCTGGCGCCGAATCCTGCGCAAAAGAATGTCGCCTGCCTGTGACAAAACTCGGACTGAGCCGCTGTCTTCGGTCGCGTTGAACCACACCGTTTTCGCTCGCCCGTCTTGAGAAATTGGCTCTGCCTATTTCGGACAGCGTTTACAGCGAATCGGTCTAAGGGCGCCACCGCAAAATTACCGGCAAGCGGAAGGCATCATACGGCGCGTTCGCCGTAATCTTCAAAACTCCGCCGTAATCTTCAAAACTAAGTAACTCCGCGCCCGTCGTATGTTCAAAACTTGACAGCTTAGCCCTTCACAGCTCCTTCGATGCACTCGATCAACTCGTTTATTTCAAATGGCTTTCTGAGCAGGCACGCCGCACCCGCGGCCGCGGCCTTAGCCTCCAGGTTCGTCTCTGAACGCGCCGTGATCAAGACGACGGGGGTCGTCCCACCCCGTGCGGCGAGGAGTTTCATCAGGTCCAGCCCGCTCGTACCGGGCATGTGAATGTCCGTGACAACGCAATCGAACAACTTATCCTCAATCGCGCGAATATAATCCTCTGCTGAGGCGTATCCGTCGGCTCCATACCCGAGAGACGACAGCGATTCTACGAGCGCTACTCGGAATGACTCGTCATCGTCGATGACTGCGATTTCGAGATCCCTTGACACGCAGCATCCTTGCTCCGAATTGAATTGAAGAAGTGGGGAGAGGCAACTTTTGCACGCCCCCGTGGTGCTCAGGAATTATACAAGAGTGTTATAGCCGGCCGCCCAGCGATGCAGGCATGGTCAATACCTTGGAAATTGGCCACCGTTTTCAGGCCGAATACAAGCGCGTTGACCGAGAAGTAACGATGATCGGATCGCAAAGTCGGGTTTCCGATCGGCATTCCTTGAGGGACCTGCATTGGACGTAGCGCCGCACCTCGCGACACCGCCCCTCCGCAACGACAACCGCCGCACTTAACGAAGCCACGTTGTTCGAAAACATCGATCGAGAGAATCAGACAGAGGCGTTGGATGGATTATACGGAAGGGTCATTCCCTTCCTGCTCTGCCAAGCGGCTCTGCCGTAGGACCTCGGCTGCCATCATCATACCACAAGCTGATCAACGACACCGAAACGTAGGATGGTAAAGGCCCCGTCAACTGGCTTTTCATGCAGGTCTGTTAATCGACAGCCAACAGGGGGACAACATGAGAACGATCGAAGGCTTCATCGTCGCGCCGACCATGCAGGATCAAAAGTTGAAAACCCTTGCGGCGCGGGAGTTTCAGACAACGCTGGTAGGCATGATGGGACACGACCTCCGGCAATCCCTGCACGTCATTCAGGGAACCTACGCGTTGCTGCGCTCACGACTGGAAGACATGCCACAGCTGGCATGGTTGGACCGGGGAGAGCGGGCCATCACGAAGCTGACCGAGCAACTCAATTGCCTCGTGGATGCCTTTTACCTGGCTGAACATGTCAATGCCTTGGAGGTCTCCTCCGTCGGACTTGGGGCTATGTTCTGGCGGCTACGGCACGAGAACGAAGATGCCGCTATTCAAAGGGGCATCGATCTTCGAGCAGTTACGACGAATGCCCATGTGATGAGCAACCCGGTACTGCTCGGTTGTATCCTCCGCAATTTGTTGACCAATGCCATAAGGTACACGGAGCCGGGAGGGCGCATTCTGATCGGCTGCCGCCGCCACGGGCCCGAAATCAGGATCGATGTATTCGATACCGGCATCGGCATTCCGGAACACCAATTGCCTCGAATCTTCGACTCGTTCACGCGCCTTTCGCCGGAGCGCAGCGACGGTTTGGGCATCGGGCTCTCTATCGTCCGTCGTGCGCTCGAGGTGCTCGGCCACCGGATCGAAGTCCGATCGGTTGTGGGGGAAGGATCGCTGTTCTCGATCTATGCGTCCGCTGCAGTGGCAGGCGCAAGCTAAGGCGGCCGCCGCAATTGGGATTTTTTGAGGGTAAGAAAGTCTCCTTGGCCTATACATAGGTGTGATCCCCGGTCAGTTCCCGTTCATGCTAAGAGCTCTCCAAAAATGGAGTGTGAGTCTAAAGGCATGCCGTATGCCACCACCGAGAAACCCCTTGTGCACGTCGTTGACGACGACGCTTCCATGCGCAGCGCGTTGGAGGATCTCTTCGACTCGATCGGACTGCAGACCCAAACCTATGCTACGGCGAACGGCTTCCTTTCGGCGAACCTCTCGGACAGGCCTGGCTGCATTGTCCTTGACATCAGACTGCCAGACATGAATGGCCTCGAGTTTCAAACCCGACTGATCCAGATTGGCGTCGGAATTCCGGTGGTGATGATGACCGGATACGGAGACATTCCGATGTCCGTTCACGCCATGAAGCATGGTGCTGTAGATTTCCTTCCCAAGCCATTTCGTGACCAGGACATGCTCGATGCCGTCATGGCTGCCATTGAGCGCGATCGACAACGGCGGGTCGTCGAGGACGACGTTTCGCAGTTGCGTCAACGATTTGTGACCCTTTCACCGCGCGAGCAGGAAGTGATGTTGCTCGTCACGGCCGGCAAAATGAACAAGCAAGTGGCCGGCGACCTTGGGATTAGCGAAATCACCGTCAAAATTCATCGTGGTGCGGCCATGCACAAGATGGGCGCGCGAACCTATGCCGAACTCGTTCGGATGGCCGACGTTCTCAAACCAAACCGTCGGAAACTCGGCCGATAACCGTATCCGCGTCAGTCCACTCCTCCGACAATACGAACGTCCCGTTCGCACGTATTGCCAAGCGCCTTCAGTGCCTCTTGATAGGCGGGACTATCGTGGGCGGCCACAGCCTGTTCGAGGCTATCGAACTCCGTCACTGTGGCGCGCCGAGCAATACCTTGTTCATAGGCCTTCATGGCTTCGCCGCGCGCAAGGAAGCGGCCGCCATTGGCGATGATAGCTGGCCCGGCAAGCTTTCCGTATGCCGCAAGCGCTGCCGGATCGGAAATAGAGCGGTAGAAGGTGATCCAATATCCTTTTGCCATTTCAGTCCTCCTGTAGCCTTCGTAAGCAGGTTCAATACGCACTCAGGCCGCGGCCCGGTCGCTATGATCTAGTTTTCACCGTCGCCCGCTTTGGTCGTCTATGGAAAGTCAATACACCCGCTCCTTCGGTGGGATCGTGGCTACTTCGTTGGATAGCGGCTGCAGATGCACCGGCCGGTAGTCGAGCCGAACGCTTCCGTCCTGATCGAGCCAGGACAGCGTGTGCTTGAGCCAGTTCTCGTCGTCCCGCTTCGGGAAATCCTCGCGCGCGTGGGCACCACGGCTCTCCGTCCGGCCGATCGCCGACCGCACGCTGACATTGGCCTGTGCGAGCATATTGTCGAGCTCAAGCGCCTCGGTGAGGTCGGTGTTGAACATCATCGACCGGTCTGCGACGGCAAGGTCATCGCGCATCATCGCCATAACGTCCGCGACCTTACCAGCGCCCTCCTCCAGCAGTGAGCCGGTGCGGAACACCGCGCAATGGCGCTGCATGGTCCGCTGCATGGCGAGCCGGATCGCGCCGGCGCCCATCTTGCCCTTTGACCATCGGATCCGGTCAAGCCGCTCGATCGCCCGCTCGGTCGCTGCTTGCGGTACCGGCGGATGGCCTTCGCCCGGACGCAACATCTCCGTTGCCCGGTGTGCCGCTGCGCGGCCGAACACGACGATGTCGAGTAGCGAATTGGAGCCGAGCCGGTTGGCACCGTGGACCGAGACACAGGCCGCTTCGCCGATCGCCATCAGCCCCGGCACGACCGTTTCCGGATTGCCGTCCCGCTTGGTGACGACCTCGCCATGCAGATTGGTCGGCACGCCGCCCATGTTGTAGTGAACCGTCGGCAATACCGGGATTGGCTGGCGCGTCACGTCGACGCCGGCGAATATCCTCGCTGTCTCGCTGATGCCGGGCAGGCGCTCATGCAGGATATCGGCGCCGAGATGTTCCAGATGCAGTTCGATGTAGTCCTTCTGCGGGCCGCAGCCGCGGCCTTCATTGATCTCGATGGTCATCGCGCGGCAGACGACGTCGCGTCCGGCGAGATCCTTGGCGCTCGGCGCATAGCGCTCCATGAAGCGCTCGCCTTCCGAATTGGTGAAATAGCCGCCCTCGCCGCGCGCGCCTTCGGTGATCAGGCAACCCGAGCCGTAGACGCCGCTCGGATGAAACTGCGTGAACTCCATGTCTTCGAGTGGAAGCCCCGCGCGCAGCACCATGGCATTGCCGTCGCCGGTGCAGGTGTGCGCGGCGGTGCAGGAGAAGTAGACGCGGCCATATCCGCCGGTCGCGAGCACCGTGCGATGCGCGCGGAAGCGATGCAGCATCCCGTCCTCCATGTTCCAGGCGATCAAGCCGCGGCAGGCGCCGTCGTCATCCATCAGGAGATCGAGCGCGAAATATTCGACGAAGAACTCCGTGTTGTGCTTCAGGCACTGCTGATAGAGCGTGTGCAGGATGGCGTGACCGGTGCGGTCGGCCGCCGCACAGGTGCGTTGCGCCATCTGCTTGCCGAAGCCGATGGTCTGTCCGCCGAAGGGACGCTGATAGATCGTGCCGTCCCTGGTGCGGGAAAACGGAACGCCGTAGTGCTCCAGCTCCAGCACGGCGGGCACGGCCTCGCGGCACATATATTCGATCGCGTCCTGGTCGCCGAGCCAGTCCGAGCCCTTCACCGTGTCGTACATGTGGAAGCGCCAGTTGTCGCCGTCGCCCATATTGCCGAGCGAGGCGGCCATGCCGCCCTGCGCCGCGACCGTATGGCTGCGGGTCGGAAACACCTTTGTGACGCAGGCCGTCCTTAGTCCCGATGCGGCCATGCCAAGGGCGGCCCGCATCCCGGCGCCGCCGGCCCCGACGATGACGACGTCATACGCGTGATCGATGATTTCGTAGGGTTCCGTCATCTCTCTATTTCCAACGGTAAGCCTTAACGACATCGGGATCCGGGTCAATTCCTAGGCCCGGTCCCTTGGGCACCGAAATCCGGCCGAGTTTCGGGCTGAGCGCGCTGCCATAAATCGTCGCCTCCAGTTCAAACCAGCGCCACTCGATCATGGAGTCGGCAGTGCCGAGTGCTGCGGTCGCATGGACTGCCGCCAGCAGGCCGGGGCCATCGTAGAAGGAATGCGGCATCACCGGGATATTGTGCACGGCCGCGAGCGGAAAGACTTTGCGCAATTCGCTGATGCCTCCCATCTTGGCCGGGCTCGGTTGAACGAAGTCCACAGCCTTCGCTGCCAGCAGGCGTTCGAAATCCATCAGCGTGTAGATGTTCTCTCCGGCGGCAACGGGGATGCCGCTCGTCCTTCTCAATTCGGCGAGGCCGCTAAAATTCTCCGGAGGCCACAGCGGCTCTTCCAGCCATTTCAAGCCAACCGCCTTGAGCTGTTCCGCGATCGGCCGTGCCTCATTCAACGTCCAGGGACAGTTGACGTCGAGCGTCAGCTCGATGTCGGGCCCCGCTTCCTCGCGGGCCGCGCGGATCGCGGAAAGCTCGATCTCATGAAGCTTGAGCGTGCCGAACCCCGCATCGATTGCTCGCCGCACGCTGGTTCGGACCAGAGAGGGATCCGAATAGCGGACCAGGCTCGCATAGCAGGCGAGATCGGCCGCGCCACCTCCCAGCAGCCGGCTCAGCGGCATGTTGGCGGCCTTGCCGGCGATATCCCATAGCGCGATATCGACCGCGGAGATACCAAAGGCCAGCGCGCCGCCCCGCCCGAAGACATGCAGTTTCTTTTGAACGTCAAGCATCAGCGGCTCGATCCGCGCCGCATCCCGGCCGATGCATAGCGGCGCGATCAGTTGGTCGATCGCGAGCTTGGCGGAGGCGACCGCGCGAAAGCCGAAGGCCTCGCCCCACCCCGTCAGCCCCTGGTCGGTCGTGACCTTGACGAGCAACGAGTCCGCGGCGGGCAGGTTGCTGTCGCCCCAGGCGGAAGCATCGGATTTCGTTCCGGCTTTGAACGGGATACGGAGCGGGATGGCCTCAATGTCAGTGATGATCATTTCAAAAACCTTTTCCGTGCGGCCATTGTCACTTCATCGACGCCTTCTAGGTGGTCGAGCCTGGAATCGTTCGCTGGGTAACCGGATCGACGACGGCATCGGCGTGCTGATGACGCGGATCGTCGTCCGAGTCGTGATATTCGAGGCCAAGCGGGCCGATTGCCGTCACCTGTGTGATGTATTCGCCGGACTTCGCCCAGTGGAAATGCCAGGTCTCACCAGGCAGAACGATTACGCTGCCGGGTGGATAGGCCTTCACCTTTTCGCCGTCGAATTTCTCGCCGAGACCGATGTAGAACACTCCCGACATGACCGTATAGATGCGATCTTCCGGATGCTTGTGCGGCATCAGTTTCGTGCCGTCCGGCACCTTGACTCTTACTACATAAGGACCTGGTTCGGTGGGATGGCCGACCAACATCGCTAGGCGAGCTCCAGGTGGAAACGCCGGAAATGGCTTCCAGTCGATGTCTTCGGGCAGGATCACCCGGAACTTGTCCTCGTCAGGCTGATGATTGCGGGCCATGGCGCCATCCCTTTCCCTGGTCGGTTAGACCAGCTTCGCGTCCAGCATGATCGTGGCGTTGAGAACTTTCGACACCGGACAATTCTTCTCGGCGTCGCCGGCGATGCGGGCAAACCCCGCATCGTCGAGATTTGGCACCTTGCCACGCAAGGTGAGGGCCGACTTGCTGATCCGGAATCCTTTGCCCTCGGGTTCGAGCGTGACCGCGGCCTCGGTCGACAGCTCCGCTGGCGTGAAGCCTGCGATTTGCAGGCCGAAGGCCAGCGCCATGGTGAAGCAGCCTGCATGGGCCGCAGCGATCAGCTCCTCCGGATTGGTCCCGTTCTCGTTCTCGAAGCGGGTCTTGAAGGAATAGGGTGTTTCGGCGAGCACGCCGGAATCGCTGGACAGGTAGCCGCTCCCGTCGCGGCCGGTACCGTGCCAAGCTGCTTTTGCCTTGCGGATCATGTCACTTCTCCTCGTTTGTCCTAGATTGTCGGGGTTCACGCCGGTTGCTTGAGCGCGTTGGCATCGATCGGCATCTTGCGCAGTCGTTTTCCCGTGGCGGCAAAGACGGCATTGGCAACGGCGGGAACGATGCCAGATGTTCCGGCCTCGCCCATACCGCCCGGCGCCTCCGAGCTCTTGACGATGTGGACCTCAATGGCCGGCGCTTCGTTCATACGCAGGATCTGGTAGGTGTCGAAATTGCTCTGTTCGACCCGGCCGTTCTTCAGTGTGATCTCGCCGAACAGTGCGGCCGTCACGCCGAACATGACACCGCTCTGGATCTGCGCCTGCACCGTGTCTGGATTGATCACGGTGCCGCAATCGATCGCGCAGAAAACGCGATGGACGCGAACGGAGCCGTCCCTTGCGACCTCGACTTCGGCGACTTGCGCCAGATAGCTCCCAAACACGTTTTGCAGGGCAATGCCACGGCCACGCCCTTTGGGCAATGGCGAGTTCCACCCGGCTTTTTCCGCCGCGAGGTCAAGCACGGCTTTCGCCCTCGGATTGTGATCGAGCAGCGCCCGGCGATATGCAACCGAGTCCTGTTTGGCCGCCGCCGCCATCTCGTCGATAAAGCTTTCGGTGACGAAGACATTGTGCGAGGGACCGACACTGCGCCAGAACGCCGTCTGAATGCCCGGCGGTTCGACGCGCACATATTCAACGTGGAAGTTCGGCAGCGCGTAGACGAGGTCGATCGCGCCTTCCGTCGTGTCGGGATCGAGGCCGTCCTTGAAGGCCGGCGGCAGCCACCGCGCGATTACGGAAGAACCCGCAAAGCGATTCTTCCAGACCACCGGCTTGCCGTCCTTGTCGAGGCCCGCCGCAATGCGGTCGACCCAATAGGGCCGGTACATGTCGTGCTGGATGTCTTCCTCGCGTGTCCACACGACTTTCACGGGGCCATCGACCTGCTTGGCGATCTCGACGGCGCGGACCGCACCGTCGGCCTCCAGGCGCCGGCCGAAGCCGCCGCCGATGAGATGATTGTGAACGATCACCTTGTCTACCGGCAGGCCGGCGGCCTTCGCCGCCATCGCCTGGACTCGCGCAATCGCCTGGGTGCCGACCCAGATCTCGCACGCGTCCTTGCGGAAATGCACCGTACAATTCAACGGCTCCATCGCGGCATGCGCCAGGAACGGCATGTGATAGGTTGCTTCGATCTTGGTGACGGCGTTTGCCATGGCCTCGTCGGCATCGCCGACGTTCTGGGCCACCGAACCCGCTTTGAGCGTCGCCTGCTCAAGCTCGCTGGCAATATCCTGCGTGCTGAGCTCTGCGTGTCCCCCCTCCTCCCATTCGATCTTGAGTGCCTCCAGGCCTTTCTTCGCCGCGCCCATGTGGTCCGCGACGACCGCCACCGCGTCTTCGAGCTTGACGACCTGGAGCACGCCCTTGACGGCCATGGCCACCGCATCATCCACGCTTTTGAGCTTTCCGCCGAATACCGGCGATTGGGCCAGCGTCGCGAATTTCACGCCGGGCGGCCGCGCATCGATCCCATAGACAACACTGCCATTGACCTTGCCGGATGCATCGAGCCGTTTCGCGGGCGTGCCGATAAGCTTGAACTCGTCCAGTCGCTTCAGCGCAACGTTCTTCGGAATCGGCACGTGCGCGGCATCGGCGGCCAAATCACCATATCTCAGGCGTCGTCCGCTCGGCGCGTGAATCACCTCGCCTTCCTGCGCGCGGCAGGAGTTGACATCTACGCCCCAGCGTTTGGCGGCGGCTGCAACCAGCATGACCCGCGCGGTCGCGCCGGCCTCACGCAGCGGCTTCCACGCGCCTCGAATCGCGTTCGAATTGCCGGTCGCCTGCACACCCAACATCGGGTTGGCGTAGAGCTTTTCGTTCGGCGGCGCATGTTCAAGACGAACCTGCTTCAAGCCGACTTCCAGCTCCTCGGCGATCAGCATTGGGATCGAGGTATAGGTACCTTGCCCCATTTCGACGTAAGGCATGGTCAGAACAACCTTTCCGTCGCTGTCGATGCGGATGAATGCGTTCGGCGCGAAACTTTGAGCGCCGACGGCTTTGCCCTGGCCGAATGGCAGGCTCAAGCTTAACAACAGGCCGCCGCCGACGGCGGCGCTGCTGACCAAGAAGCTGCGGCGGGAGAGATGGGGATCGGGCGCGCAGGACACAATGCGATGGTGGATCATGTTCAGCCCTCCTTTGTTTGCGATTGCGCAGCAAGCTTGATCGCCTCGCGGATGCGGACATAGGTGCCACAGCGGCAGATGTTGCCGCTCATGGCGTCGTCGATGTCGGAGTCGGTGGGATGAGAATTGCTTGCCAACAGCGCCGAGGCTGACATGATCTGACCGGATTGGCAGTAGCCGCACTGCGCCACCTCATGATCGAGCCAGACTTTCTGGATCTTCGCACCCGCCGGCGTGGCGCCAATCGCCTCGATCGTCGTGATCCTCGAGTCTCCGACACTGTCGATCGCCGTGATGCAGGAACGGGTGGCGGTGCCGTCGACATGCACCGTGCACGCACCGCATAGCGCCATACCGCACCCGAACTTCGTACCGGTCATGCCGAGCACATCGCGCAACACCCAGAGCAGCGGCGTATCACCGTCAACATCGATCCTACGCGCAGTTCCATTGACATTGATCGTAAAGGCCATATGCCGTCTCCTTTCCTAACCAGACCCGCGCGACATCACGTCGCGCGATTTCATTTCGACGTTCGGCTCACACCAGGCTGAAGGACACGTCCATGTTGCCCTTTGTGACTTTCGAGCACGGACATAGCTTTTCCGCCTTTTGACCTCGAGGCGACCATCGGAACTGTGCGAGGCGTCGTTTTCACGGCCCCCAACCGCGTGGATTTTGTGTAGATGACCTTGCCGGGTGAGTGTGCCGCACGCTCCTTCTCCACTGGGCGATCATGATTTTCCCTTTCTTGCTAAGTGGCTCGCCGAAAGTACCGTCCGCTTTACGTCGATGGTAATCGGTGGGCGCTGGTTCGTCTCAAATAGATTGGCGCACCGAACGGAAGGCCGCGCGCATTTCTGCGCTGAACAGTTTCGGCTGTTCCCAGGCGGCGAAGTGACCGCCCTTGTCGAGCTTGTTGAAGTAGATGAGCTTGGGATACGCCCGCTCCGTCCAGCTTCGCGGAGCAGCATAGATCTCGTCCGGGAAGACGCTGACGGCAACCGGGATGGAGATGTGTTTGGGTTCGAAGAAGTTCAGCTTGTTTTCCCAATAGAGGCGCGCCGATGAGATCGCCGTGTTGGTCAACCAATAGAGCATGATATTGTCGAGGACATCATCCCGCGTCAGCCCTTCCGGCTGCCCGTCGAAGACGCGGGCGATGAGTTCGTGACTGCGCGCGTCGTGATCCAGAATCCAGGCCGCCAGGCCGGAAGGCGAATCCACAATCCCTTGTAGAGTCTGCGGGCGGTTCGCCATCTCGATGGCGTAGCCAAGACCGTGCTTGTAGAAATAGTCCAGTTGGTCATAAGCGTGTTGTTCGTCGCCTGAGAGACCGGATGGAGGCGAGCCGCCGGGCTGCAGCGCCTTTGCAACATCGGCCGGAACAGTGGCGGGCATGTTAGTGTGGATACCGAGCAATTCCGGCGGCGCCTGCAGCGCCATCTGTTCGGTAACGGCGTTGCCCCAATCGCCGCCTTGCGCCACATATCGGGCGTATCCCAGGCGCTTCATCAGCACGATCCACGCCCGTGCGATGCGCACGGGGTCCCAGCCGGTTGTCGTCGGCTTGCCCGAAAACCCGTAGCCGGGCATCGACGGAATCACCAGATGGAAGGCATCCGATGCGCTTGCGCCATGTGCTGTAGGGTTGATCAACGGATCGATGATCTTCAATTGCTCGATGACCGAGCCGGGCCAACCATGCGTCACGATGAGCGGCAACGCATTTTCGTGTTTTGAGCGAACGTGAATGAAATGAATGTCGAGACCGTCGATCTCGGTGGTGAATTGCGGCAGGGCGTTGAGCCGCGCCTCCACCCGTCGCCAGTCGTAGTCCGTCTGCCAATATCGTACGAGCTGCTGGACGGTCACCAGTTTCACACCCTGGGACTGATCGGCGACCGGTTCGCGATCCGGCCAGCGCGTCACCATCAGGCGTTTGCGCAAGTTGACAAGCCCCTCCTCGGGGATGTTGATGCGGAAAGGACGAATTGCACCACTTTCCTCTGCCGAAGCCGGATGTGCGGAGAGCAGGCCGCCCGCGCTTGCGGACACAATGCCCATCGCGGCCGCGCCGAGGAACTGGCGACGATCCTGGAACTTCTCGAAGTCGGCCGTCTCGTGGATCGGGGGATCGGGGAGATGTATCATGTCACTTGCTCTTGTAAATTGGAGGAGTCAGCTCTTGCTGACGTCGATCACGGCTTGGGCGAAGGCCTCCGGAGCCTCCTGAGGCAGATTGTGACCGATGCCGCCCCTCACCAGGCGATGCACATACTTGCCGGAGAACTTCCTGGCGTAAGCTGCAGGGTCCGGATGTGGCGCACCGTTCTCGTCGCCCTCGAGAGTGATGGTCGGTACGCTGACCTGCGGCGCATCGGCCAATTTCGCCTCCAGCTCATCCAAGCTTGGATCGCCGTGGGCGAGTCCGAGCCGCCATCGGTAGTTGTGGATCACGATATCAACGTGGTCCAGATTGTCGAAAGCTGCTGCGCTGCGGGCGAATGTCGCGTCGTCGAATTCCCACTTCGGCGAAGCGAGCTTCCAAATCAACTCGGCGAACTCCCGCCGGTATTTGTTGTACCCCTCGCGACCACGCTGTGTCGCAAAATAGTATTGGTACCACCACTGAAGCTCGGCGTTCGGAGGCAGAGGCACCTTCCCCGCTTCCTGACTTCCAATAAGGTAACCGCTCACGGAAACGATGCCCTTGACCCGATCCGGCCATAGCGCGGCGACGATATCGGCCGTGCGAGCTCCCCAATCGAAGCCGGCGATGGTCGCCAGCTTGATATTGAGTGCGTCCATCAAGGCAATCGTGTCGACTGCCAAAGCGGACGGCTGGCCGATCCTGGGAGTTTCGTTCGACAGGAAGCTCGTCGAGCCGTAACCGCGCGTATAGGGAACGATGACGCGGAACCCGGCCGACGCCAACCGCGGCGCGACATCAACGAAGCTGTAGACGTCATAAGGCCAGCCATGCAGCAGGATGGCCACCGGCCCGTCGACGGGACCGGCTTCAACGTATCCAACGTCGAGCACACCTGCGTTAACCTGTTTCAACGACGAGAATGAACTGGACGCCTCAGATTGGGCCAGCTTAATGGAGCTGTCGAGGATCAGCCGCGCGTTGGCGGCTTGACGTGTTGCGAGTTGCGTCGTCGCTAACGCGCCGGCAGCAACCTCAAGAAATCGCCGTCGACCAAAGATGTTCAAGCGGCTTTTTCCAATCATGTGGGTCACCTGTCATTTTGCCGCCTCGTATCGGACCACCTTGCGCCACAATACGACCAGCTTGAACGAATGATCTCTCCCCGCTCCTTTCTGAACCATTCAACGTTGGGAAGATGTCGTTCATATCAAGGTATGAGTGATCAGCGCTCAATGTATGAGTGAATGCCGTGCTTTCAGTCAGCTAAGAACAACGCCACTCGCTTTCGCGGGTTTTCCGAAGGTCTATTCGGCAACAGGCTACGAAGAGACGAGATTCCGCTGGAGCATCCCTATGCGGTGCCAGGCGGCGCTTCATTCAATGACTGCAAACAATGGAGAGAGCCATGAAGGTGCTGATGGTTATCACATCTCACGACCAACTGGGTAACACTGGACGAAAGACGGGCTTCTGGCTCGAGGAACTCGCGGCTCCCTACTACGTTTTCAAGGATGCGGGCGTTGAGATCACGCTCGCATCCCCGAAGGGCGGACGGCCGCCGCTTGACCCCAAAAGCAACGAACCAGACTCCCGCACTGACCTTACACTTCGATTCGAGAAGGACGCCGCTGCGGAAGCTCAGCTCGACAAGACCCTTCGCCTTGACAGCGTCAAGCAAGAAGACTTCGACACGGTATTCTACCCCGGCGGCCACGGCCCGATGTGGGATCTCGCCGAAGACAAGCACTCCGTCAAGCTGATCGAGTCCTTCGTTGCCGCCGGCAAACCAATCGCCATCGTGTGCCATTCCACGGGGGCGCTGCGTCACGTCAAGACGCCAGACGGCAAGGCCCTGGTACAAGGCAAGGAAGTTACCGGCTTCACCAACGGTGAGGAAGAAGAGGTCGGCCTCACCAAAATCGTGCCCTTCCTTGTCGAAGATGAGATGTTGAAACTCGGCGCCGTCTTCTCGAAGAAGGCCAACTGGGGGGTTCACGTGGTCAGCGACGGCCTCTTGATCACGGGACAGAACCCGCATTCCTCAGGCCCGGCCGCGAAGACCCTGATGGCGGCATTGAAGCAAAAGGCCAAACCGGCTGCCGCCCGCTAGAGCTTCGTAGATCGGTATCTACCCAGCGACGGCAGGTTTCGTTTGGATGCGGTGGCGGGCTGCTGTTGGAGAGGCGCTTTCGATGGGAGCCTCGCCGACGGCACCCCCCCGCAGATCAATACGATCACGGCGCGGTGTGTGGTTGGCTCCGCCCGCCAACGATCGAAAGCAAGGAATGATGATCGTACCAAAAAACTTCTCGGTTCAGAGTACCGATATGAATACACCGGACTACTCGCCCTCCCAGCCGCCATTGCCATGACCGCTCAAGCATCAGCGCAAGGTTTGCCGTCCAGCCGACGCTCGATTTCCTATCACACGGTCAAAATCGACGGCCTCGATATTTTTTACCGGGAGGCTGGACCGACTCACTCGCCGACCGTGCTCCTGCTTCACGGCTTTCCGTCCTCGTCGCGGATGTGGGAACCCTTGCTGCCGCTTCTCGCTGACAAGTATCATCTCATCGCACCCGACTATCCCGGGTTCGGCAACAGCAGCGCGCCCTCTCCGTCCAGCTTCGAATACACGTTCGACAATATTGCGCGCGTGATGGGCGAGCTCACAACGAAGCTTCGGATCACAAACTACGTCCTGTTTATGCAGGACTACGGGGGCCCCGTTGGATTTCGCGTGGCGCTCTCGCGGCCCGAACGCGTCCGCGCCATCATCATCCAGAACGCTGTTTCTCACGAACAGGGCCTGAGCTTGCTTTGGGAAGCGCGCAGGAGGTACTGGGCAGAACCGGTCCGCGAACTTGAGAAGCTCAAGGCCAACTTCACGTCCTTCGAAGCGACGCGCCAACGGCACATTGGATCCAGTCCGAACCCCGATCGTTACGATCCGGATACCTGGAACGACGAGTATGCGTTTCTTTCCCGCCCGGGACATGCCGATATCCAGGCCACGCTGTTTCTCGATTACCGGACCAACGTCGCCTCCTACCCGCTCTGGCAAAAATGGCTTCGCGATGTACAGCCGCCAACTCTGGTGGTTTGGGGGAAATACGACCCCTCCTTCACTGTCGCCGGGGCAACAGCTTATGCCGACGACGTGCCGAAGGCAGAAGTCCGGTTCCTGGACGCAGGACATTTCGCGCTCGACGAAGCAACCGATGAGATCGCGTCTCTCGTACGCAACTTCCTCGAACGCTTGCTCGATTAGCTGGCGAACGCACTCAGCTCTGTTCGGGTGCTCCTTCTCGGCAGTCATCCAGAATACAGGTTGAACCAATACGCCGAGCGGGTGGTTACTCCCCAGGCGGGGCCCAGAGCAGCTTGGACAGGATGCACAGGCATTCCTCGGTCGGGGCTAGGATTCTGGACTCATAACTTGGATTTAGAACGAATATCTCTAGCAGGCGAGCTGCCGAGGGCGAGTGCGGTGACGAACCTCGTGACCTCGATGCTCCCCCCTGTTGATCGGCGCCGTTGCGCCACCCGTGCACTCATACCAATGGCTGGTTGAGCCAAAACCAAGGTCTGGCTGCGTTATCCTGTGAACTGTCGTTGGATAGCAAACAACCCCACGGAGGCTCTGATGAATGCAACGAAACAGAAACCGCAGATTCGGCTCACCCGCACATCGGCCGCCTATTGGCGCGTCACGTTCGACAATCCTCCGTTGAACGTCATGGGCCCGCAGTTCGTTCGCGAAATGAGGGAGATCATCACGGTCCTCGAAGCTGACGAGGAGGTCAAGGTCGTAGTCTTCGACAGTGCCGTTGATGGATTTTTCCTGAACCACAGTGATTTCTATGCCGACATGAAGGATCTGACCAGCATGCCTCAAGGGCCGACGGGACTGGAGGCGTGGCCGGACATACTCGTTCGGCTTACGCGGGCGCCCGTCGTGTCGATCGCTTTGATCCGGGGGCGCGCGACAGGGAACGGAAGTGAGATCGCCCTGGCGAGTGACATGAGCTTTGCGAGCCGCGAGAAAACGCGTCTGTCGCAGTGGGAAGTGGGGGTCGGCCTGGTCGCTGGGGGAGGACCCATGGCGCGCCTGCCACGGCTAATGGGCAGACAAAGAGCCCTAGAGGTACTCCTGAGCTCCAATGACATCGGGGGGGACCTAGCTGAAGCTTATGGCTATGTGAACAGGTCACTCCCGGATGGCGAACTCGATGGGTTCGTCGACGCGCTGGCGACCCGCATCGCGTCGTTTGACAAGTGGGCGATAGCGAACACGAAGCGCCTCGTGAATGCCGCGAGCCTGCCGCCGGACGTCGAGATCGCCGCCGGGTGGGACGCCTGTATGACCTCGATCAGTCGGCCGGCTGCGCAAGGCAAGATCAAGGCTCTATTTGAGCAGGGCTTTCATCAGCCCGGAGACGCAGAAGATCGGCTGGGCTTCTATTTGGGGCAACTCGGACACAGAGGCTGACTCGAACCTGACTTTCCCTTCCGCACAACACTCATCAGAAAGGACACTGACCATGGATTTGCTTACCTTCGCGAAGACTATTGCTGACCGCGTCGAAGCGCAGTCAGCACGCGCCAAAGTGCCTGTTGCCGTTTGTGTTATCGACACTCACGGCAACATCATTCTCAAACACCGCATGAGCGGAGCGCCGGCCTTCTCGATCGAGCTATCGGAGCGGAAAGCGTACACGTCCGCGCTTGTGGGACTTCGAACGGCCGCTCTCTCTCCGCTCGTGCAGCCTGGGCAGGAGCTCTTCCCCCTGATGGGGCTTTCCGGGGGAAGGTTTTGTTCAATGGGCGGCGGAGCGCCGCTCACCAGCGAGGGCCAATTGGTCGCGGGCGTCGGCGTAAGCGGTGGCACCGTTGAGCAGGACGTCAGCATCCTTGAATCGGCGCTCCGAGAAGCCGTTTAAGCCTGCCCTCACCGCAAAATCGTGAAGGCAGCACATTACGACTTCACGGCGCACCCGCAGCCGTGATCGGGAATTCGAAAATCATCACCTTCAAGGAACCAGACATGAGCATCGCTGAAATGCGCAGAGAACCCACCGCCGAGACCTTGCGCGCGGGCACGTTCGACATGAAGCTTGAGGTCGTTGTCATCCCTGTCTCGGACGTCGATCGCGCCAAGCGTTTCTATGGCGACCTGGGCTGGAGGCTCGACATCGACTACACGGCCGGGGATGACTACCGAGTGATCCAGTTCACGCCGCCCGGCTCCGGATGCTCAGTCATCTTCGGCAAGAACGTTACGACAGCTGCACCGGGCTCGGCGAAGGGGCTGCACTTGATCGTCTCCGACATCCAGGCCGCCTGCGACGAACTGCTCCGCCGTGGTGTCGGGATCAGCGAGCCATTCCACGACGCCAGCGGCATATTCCACCATGCCGGCGCGAAAGACCTAATCAGCGGCCCAAATCCGCAACGAAAAAGCTACGCCTCATACGCCTCGTTCAGCGATCCGGACGGCAACGGCTGGGTGGTCCAGGAGGTCACCGCGCGACTGACCGGACACATCGAGGCGGACGACACAAGCTTTACCCCTGAGCTGACGAACTGGGTTCGACGTGCGTAAGCTGGTAAGCCTCGGTGCGATGGAATGGGAGATTTGGGTTGACAGCGTGGCGCTGAATTCTGTCAGGCAGCGGTTGGCGGCGGAGGCGTTTGACGCGGTGCTTCGGACCGGTGGCAATTTCTTGTGATTGCTACGACGGGTCGCTGTCAGCAGGGCGCCTTCAATGGCAGCTTCGCCTTATAGCGGTCGCCGGTTGGGGCTTGCACCCACTGGAAAGTGCTGCCTCACACGGAAATCGGTGTAGCCGGATCAACCCACCTTTTTTTGAGATGTCGGCCGCCTAAACCCGCGTTAATCTGCCCTCTCCGTTGCAGAGGCTCATGGTGACCAAAACGACTGATACCGAGCGCCGGCTAGTCGCTATTTTTGCGGCCGATGTCGAGGGTTTTAGCCGCCTGATGGGTTCGGACGAGGTCGGGACCTTCCGGGGGTTGACTCAGCGTCGGGCCGTCCTCGATGCCCTAATCGCTTCCCATCGGGGCCGGATTGCCAATACCGCCGGCGACAGCGTGCTGGCCGAGTTCGCCAGCGCCGTCGACGCGGTCGAGTGCGCCGTGGCGGCGCAGGGGGCGCTCGCCGAGGCCAATGCCGGGGCATCACCCGACCGCCACATCAACTTTCGAATTGGCGTGCATGTCGGCGACGTGATGGTTAAGGGCGGCGATCTTTTTGGTGACGGCGTCAACGTCACGGCCCGCCTGCAAACGCTGGCCGCGCCCGGCGGCGTCTCTGTCTCGGGCGCAGCTTATGATCATGTTCGCAAGGTGCTGCCTTTTAAATTCGCCGATCTTGGTGCCCAGCAGGTAAGGAATATCGAGGAGCCAGTTCGGGTTTATGCTGTCAGTGCGGCGAAGGCGAGCACATCAGACGAGAGAAAGCCACTTACCCTTCCAGACAAGCCCTCCATTGCCGTTCTGCCCTTCCAGAACATGAGCGGTGATCCAGAGCAGGAATACTTTGCGGACGGGATGGTGGAAGACATCACTACCGCGCTTTCGCGCTTCACGACGCTGTTCGTGATCGCGCGCAATTCGAGTTTCACCTACAAAGGCCGTGCCGTCGACATCAAGCAAGTCGGCCGCGAGCTCGGTGTCCGCTATGTACTTGAGGGCAGCGTGCGCAAGGCCGCCGGTCGCCTCCGCATCACCGGGCAATTGATCGAGGCGTCCAGCGGCGCTCATCTCTGGGCGGAGAAATTCGATGGCGCGCTGGAAGACGTGTTCGAGCTGCAGGATGCGGTGACCGAACGCGTGGTCGGCGCCATCGAAACCAGCGTCAATCAAGCCGAGATCAATCGTTCGCACGCCAAGCCAACCAGCAATCTCGATGCCTATGATTATTATCTCCGCGCCCTGCAGCAATATAGCCTGTACACACGCGCAGGCAGTGACGCCGCGATCGAAAATGCCCAAAAGGCAATTTCCCTCGATCCAGATTACGCACTTGCCAAGGCGCTTCTTTCCTCGACTTACATGAGTCGGCGGATACGGGGATGGGGCGCGACGGGCGATCCAGCCAAGGCGCTGGCCGTCGCGAGGGAAGCCATCACCCAGGACTCCAACAATCCATCTGTGTTGAGATGGGCGGGTCTTACTCTCGGTTTTTGGGGGGATCATGACCGCTCCATTGCCCTTCTGGAGAAGGCCGCCCGCCTCAATGTGAATGGATCTCAAATCTTGTTGAGCCTTGGCTGGGTGAAGGTCTATGCCTGCACCGATACCGAGCGTGCGATCGCCCATTTCGAACGCGCAATGAGGCTCAGTCCACGCGATCCCCGAATGACTTCGATGCTGATGGGAATCTCCTTTGCCCATTTGATTTCGGGGCACTATGAAAAGGCATTGTCGTTTGCTCAGCAAAGCATCGATGAAGGGCCACAGTTCACTTCAGGTCATCGCGCCAAGATCACGGCCTTGATCTTTCTCAATCGTGAGCAGGAGGCCAGGGCAGCGGCCGAATCTCTGTTGACTATTGATCCCCAGTTTTCGATCTCCTCGCGACTGCCGCCCTACCGCGATCCCGATTTCCAGCAAAGATATCACGCTGCCCTGAAGGCAGCCGGGCTACGCGAATAAGCGCTAAGTGCCGCGGTCCCGAAATTTATCTGCTGCGAACTAATCTGCTTCTGGCACCAAAAGCAGCCGTTCTACAACCGCTCTTTGCGTGAACGGCCGCTTTGCGCCAAAAGCTGCCTTTGAGAATCTCCGCGCGGCGCGACTGCGCCCTTAGCCGCGGTCGTCCCTTTCGCAGTCCGTGCCGGGCTTCGGAAAATAGCTCTTGGGGGGATCCTCAGAACGACGCTTCGTGGCCTGCCTCAACCCGGGCCTCGACGATCTGCAGGAGAGAACTGTTGCCACTGGGACCCGCGCCGTGGCAGATTACGAGCTACCCTTGGGGCTACACCCGGGGGCTACACCGGCAAACCCGGGCGTGCAAAAAGGCCTTATTTTACGGGGCTTTCTCGATGCCATTTTATGGTGGCGGAGAGGGAGGGATTCTCACCCCCGATAATCGGGCGCAGCTTCGGCAATCATCACCCATTCACGCACAGCCCAAAAGCCAACTGCTCGCCGCACCAATATCGCTTTGGTGCGATCAGGGTAGTCTCAGCGAATTGATCAACGACCGTTCCGGATGTATCAATGAGACATCCCTCGCGTCGAAATACCGATGGGCCACGTCCGGGAAATCAAGAGGTTACGCCGGATCTGGTAGCGGGCTTGGTGCATGGCTCGACGTGGATCGCGCACCGCTCCGGCCATCAATCACGCTGCTCTACTCCGTGAACGGAAAAAGTACGCGGCGCAGAAAGTGACCCAGAAGTGACCCAGTTCCAAAACCGGGCTCTAAACCGGAGATCTCGCTATCGTAAGTTATTGAAAAGCTTGGTGGGCGCACCAGGGCTCGAACCTGGGACCCGATGATTAAGAGTCATCTGCTCTACCAACTGAGCTATGCGCCCGGAACCGGCCCGGAAAGCCTTCGCAAGAGGGCGTCGTTTAGCAAAGC
>Ga0073928_10001898_pt1 | contig 38406 bp, 36 predicted proteins | sample PaiPotPPA55metaG_FD_76969 | JGI IMG/M metagenome (GOLD analysis project Ga0073928, IMG submission 76969) | Iron sulfur acid spring bacterial and archeal communities from Banff, Canada, to study Microbial Dark Matter (Phase II) - Paint Pots PPA... ... | reverse complement strand
TGGCGCCCTTCAACTGGACGACCTACCCGGAGCGGCTGGAAGCGGCAGGCATTTCGTGGCAGATCTACCAGCAGGGAACGACCTTCGATAACTATAGTGGCAACTATGGCACCAACGTGCTGGCGAACTTCAAGAACTACGTGAACGCGCCGGCCGGTTCAGCGCTGAACACGAAGGCGATGGTCGCGCGCACGCTCACGCAACTCAAGGCCGACGTGGTCGCTAACGCGTTGCCGCAGGTCTCCTGGCTGCTGCCGCCCGCCGCCTACTCCGAGCATCCGAAATTTACGCCGCTCTACGGCGCGGAATATATCTCGTCGATTCTCGATGCCTTGACCGCGAACCCGGATGTCTGGAGCAAGACGGCGCTGTTCATCATGTATGACGAGAACGATGGCTTCTTTGATCACATGGTCCCGCCGCAAGCGCCCACGTTGCCGGGCTCGGGCCTGAGCACAGCGGACATTACGCTCGAACGCCATACCGTGGTGACTGCTGCGCAAGCCGCTACATACACCGCTGACAACCTGCCTTACGGCCTCGGCCCCCGCGTGCCGATGACCGTGGTCTCGCCATGGAGCAAGGGCGGTTTTGTCTGCTCGCAAGTGTTCGATCACACGTCGGTGCTGCAATTCATCGAGAAGCGTTTTGGGGTGATCGAGACGAACCTCACGCCGTGGCGTCGTGCGATATGCGGCGACCTGACCTCGGCGTTCGATTTTTCGAAGGCCGATGCTACCGTCCCGGCACTGCCAAGCACGGCGGGATATATCGCAGCGGCCGACATGCAATGCGCGTTGCCGACCAACCAGACCGCACCCGCCGCCACCGCTGCGCAGGTGATTGCCGCGCAGGAGCCGGGCACGCGTCCGGCGCGCCCGTTGCCCTATGAACTGCATGTGAACGGCACGCTGCAGGTGCAAAGCCAGACGTACACGCTGACCTTCGCGAATACCGGCACTGTGGGCGCGAATTTCTATGTGTACGCGGCCGACCCGACGGCGATGCCCAAGCGTTATACCGTCGAAGCAGGCAAGCAGCTTTCCGATACCTGGGCTGTCGGCAGCAATGGTCAATACTCGTTGAGCGTATTTGGTCCGAACGGTTACTTCCGACGCTTCACCGGCGCGGTTGCAGCCGACGCGGCCGTGCAACCCGAGATGATGACGTGCTACGACGTGGCCAACGGGAACGTTTATCTGACGCTCAGCAATCAGGGCACCGCGCCGGTAGTCTTCACGATTACCGATCTTGCCTACGGCCAGCCGCCGCGATCAATCACGGTGCCCGCGGTCAAGACCGCGGAGGATCACTGGGACTTGTCGTGCAGCAGTAACTGGTACGACCTGCAGGTGACCATGCCTTCTAACCCGGCATTCCAGCGTCGCGTGGCAGGGCACGTTGAAACCGGTCGCGTGGGCACGAGCGATCCTGCTGCCACAGCGCCGGTTACGAAACCTGTCTGAATCTGACGAGTACCAACGACAGACCGCGCCGGCTTTAGCCGGCGCGTATTGAACCAGTCAGTAGCAACGCCTTCGCGTGAATTGATGCGATGGGTACGGTCTCTTCGCCCGCGCTATCTTCCGCGGTCACCGCAGATGTTGTCATCGCGGACGGCCCTCTCTGGCAGAGCATCGTGCTTGTCCACAGCAACCGCTACCCCAATTCCAGGTTCGCCAACGCGCTAATACCTCACATCCTTAGCCTGTCTTGCGCGCGACTTCATCGTCTACTATGATGGACGATATGAAATCATCAATAGACGATACCGGACCTCGCCTGGCTCGCCGTATTCGGCTGGAGCGAAGCGCGCGTGGATGGTCATTGGCGGATCTGGCTGAATCCTCCGGCGTCGCCAAGGCCACGATCAGCAAGATTGAACGCGAGGAGATAAGCCCCACCGCGGTCACGCTGGTGCGACTGGCCGCTGCCTTCGACTTGACGCTCGCGGGACTTCTGGTGAGGGCCGAAGGCAATGGGGACCGTTTGTCACGGGCAGCCGATCAACCGCTTTGGCGTGATCCCAAGACCGGCTATCTCCGGAGGCAGGTATTCAACAATCCGGACCACCCGGTGGAGATCGTTCAGGTCGATCTGCCGGCCGGACGAGAAGTGGTGTTGCCCCCCGCGTCTTACGCGCATATCCGTCAGGTTGTATGGGTGCTGGTGGGCGATCTTGTCATTGTGGAGGGCGGCGAGCGGCACGATCTGGGAGCGGGCGATTGCCTGGGATTCGGTCCGCCCTCGGAGGTGACCCTGGCTAACGAAACCACTTCGACGTGTACCTACCTTGTCGTTCTCTCCCGGACCTAGCCGTCATGTCAAAAATTGAAATCAACGAGCTATGTGCTTCGCCGGCGATCCTCGAGATGCTCGGCGATCTATTGATCGAGACGGTCGCGAATGGCGGCTCGGTCAGCTTCATGCATCCGCTGCAGCCTGACGCGGCTCAAGCGTTCTGGTCCACGGGGCTGGCGGCCGCGACTCGTGGCGAACGAATTGTTCTGGGGGCCTGGGACGATGAGAGACTGGTCGGAACCGTCACCCTGTTGCTCGACTGTCCGCCCAACCAGCCGCACCGGGCGGAAATCGCAAAACTGATGACCTGTCTCAGCCATCGCGGGCGAGGGGTGGCGGCGTCGCTGATGCGAGCAGCCGAGGAACTGGCCGCAAAGCGCGGACGCACGCTGCTGGTCCTGGATACCGCCACCGACGGCGGGGCGTCGACGTTTTATGAGCGTCTCGGATTCACTCTCGCGGGAGAGATACCGGATTACGCGTTCAAGCCGCATGGAGGGCTGACCGGGACCAGAATCTATTGGAAGCGCGTTGGATTGTGCATCCCGACCGGAGATTAATCAGCCTTGCGAGGTTTTATCGTCGACCAGAGAACTAACGGATCCTGACTTCCGGCTTTTGCGTACTGAATTGACTATTCCGGAACGTGTTTGTTCGAGCGACCATTGCGCCTGCGCCCGGATCCAAGGGCGAAGTGCCTATATCCAGCGACGAATTTAAGTTTTAATTCGGATTGCAGATGATATTGCAACGGGACTGATCTCTCCTCGTAACCTGCTCGCCGCTGCCATCTTGTGACCTTGCTGAAGACTGCGGCGGCGATCAGGAGGCTAGCCCTCTGTCTGCTCACGGTTTGATGTTTCCTTGCTCTATCCGGTTATGGACCTCGCGCGTGAGCGCTTCAATACGTTCGCTCATTTGCTTGGTGATCTCGGTCAATTTGGTATTTTGCTCGAGCAGGGCGACGAGCTGATCCGTCTGTCGTGCCGCTTGCAACTGGCGTTGCTCATTCGCGGAGGCCAGGTCTTCGCGATGCCGTGCATCAGCGTCGGCATTGACCTTGTCGCGATCCGCTTGCCGCGTTTGTGCAAGCAGGATCAACGGCGCGGCGTAAGCGGCCTGAAGACTGAAGGCGAGGTTGAGAAGAATGAAAGGATAAACGTCGAACTTCGTCAGTCCCGCGACGTTGATGCCAATCCAGCAGGCGACAATAATTGTTTGTCCGACCAGAAATGTTGGTGTTCCGAAAAAACGTGCAAAACGCTCGGCCTTTAGTGCGAACCAGTCGTCGCCGAATACCGACGAAAGGTGTGCGTATGGAAGATGAAAACGAAAATGGTGATGCTCGTCTTTATGCTGCTCGCGGGGCGGAATAGGGCTGTTCATGTTTCGCTGTCTCCGTTGCGATGAATGGAACTGCGTGTCGATGTTATACACAGTCGACGCACGTGTTGCAGCGATGAAAAACAGCGGCTTGATAAAATAACGCCAGACGAAAAGGACGTTTGCTATGCGGAGTCGTTGCGGGGATCACACGAGAGGCCTGGCCGAGCCGCGCAATGAGTTTGTCGCGGCGCCAAGTACAAACCCAGGATCCTCATCGACGACCTATAGGTGAGATTATTCGGGAGCGTTGCGCGCTGGCTGGAGATAGGCGTGGAAGCGGACCAGAAAGTGGGCCAGAAAGTGGGCCAGGAAGTGGGCCAGGAAGCGGCGAATCCACCCATACTTTTGCTGGATTCGCCCTGGGCCCGAACCGGAAAACCGCACGTTGCCAAGTACAGCGTACGGAAGAAGCTGCTGGCATCGTGAAGGGAAAAATCAGCCCTGAGCGTTGCCAATTTCAAAATGAAATTCGGCAATCCCGTCGACACCGCCAGCGACTTTATCGCCGGGCTTCAACGCTCCTACACCCGCAGGCGTGCCGGTAAAAATCAGATCGCCGGGCTTGATGACAACCGCTTGTGAAACCTGGCTGATGATGTCCGCAACCGGCCAGATCATATCGCCGAGATCACCCGTTTGACGCGTTTCACCATTCACCGATAACCAGATGCGGCCGTTGCCTGGATGACCGATGTCCGCCGTACGACGGATAGCCGTTACCGGCGCGGATTCGTCGAAACCCTTGGCCCAGTCCCACGGACGGCTCATCTTCTTTGCGACCGCTTGCAGGTCGCGACGCGTGAGGTCAACGCCCACGCAGTAGCCGAATACATATGACAACGCGTCCTGCGGGTCGATCTGCCGACCCTCCTGGCCGATGGCAATGACCATCTCTATCTCGTGGTGCAAATCCTCGGTGAGCATCGGGTACGCCAGTGTTCCCGTCGCGGGCACGACAGCGTCGGCGGGTTTCGTAAAGAAGAACGGCGGCTCGCGGTCGGGATTGGCGCCCATCTCGCGCGCATGATCCGCGTAATTGCGTCCTACGCAAAAAACGCGGCGGACCGGAAAGGCGGCGCTCGATCCGGTGACGGGCACAGTAACAGTCTGAGGGGCGGGGAAGACGTATTCGGACATATCGGCGAACTCGAAGGTGGAGGTTGTTCGGCGCGGATCACCGCGACACCCGCAAACGATATGCTTCGAGCAACGTTCCATGCAGGACAAATCCGCCCTACGCCTTGGATTAAATTGCCCTGTCCCGGGCCGCACCTTGCAAAGGCTGGGCAAGAGCTGATAGCTCGAATTGCAACGCCCGGTATTCCGTAGGCGACGTCCCCACAGCTTGCCGAAAGCGTCGGGTGAAATAAGCCTCGTCGCGAAAGCCGACCACGAACGCGATGTCCTTGACGCGGCGCGTATCGTCTGCAAGCAACGCCTTCGCCCGGCTGATTCTTTGATCCGTCACCCATTGCACAAAGGTCCTGCCGGTTTCTTTTTTCATCAGGCGGGCCACATAGCCGGGCGTCAACGCTGCCGCTTGTGCCGCTGACCCCAACGAAAGCGTGTTGTCTTCCAGGTTCGCCAGAACATGGCGCATCACTTTGCTGATGGAGTCGCGGCGGCTGACCGCGCGCTCGCCGAGTGACGCCAGCCGCATAAGCGGGTCCGCATACTGCGCGCAGACCAGCCCGATCAATTGCAGGAGATAGCCTCGAAGCCGGCTGGTCGCGCCGAAGCCGCGCGCGCTGTCTATCTCCATCATCAGATGAGCGATGCGTTCGACTTCCGCGAGATCGGACCCGGTCAGCGTGAAATCCGCTTCGTCCTGAAAGCGGAAGGGTGCCAGCTCCGGAAACCGGATGACAGGAATACTGCCCAGGTCGATCCGGCCATCGACTGCATCGACATCCAGGCCAAGGAAGTCCAGCGCAAAGTTGATCACGATGAACCGCGAGTGTTCAGGGTGCGGAATCATGTGAAGCCGGTGCGGCGCGATGAACGCAACTGCACCGGTCGGGAACGGACGCGTGACATCGCCGATCTGCTGCTTCGTGTCGCCCCCCAGGTTGATCTGGATCTGGAAGTAATCGTGTTTGTGCGGTTCCGTGATCGCCGAGCGCAAAGTCTGGTCACGAATGTAGAAGTCGAGCCGATCGCTGCGCTCGGGCATCGCATAGGTGCGGGACGTGCGTTTCGAGAGTGCGCTCACTGGCATGAACTCCTGCCCGGGTTATGCGCGAAGGCCGGCGCTCTCAACGCTTCTTCGCGCGAGAGAAGGGGACCGCCATTTATAAAGCGGCTCCCCGCGGCAGTACGACTTACCTTTGCGGGCGGCTCATGACGGACTACCGCAATCATGAGTAAGCAATACGTTTGGGTCATCGCAAGAAAAATAACGGTGTTTTGTCCTGGCCAGTACATCGGCGCCGGGTATGCGAGAAACGCAAGAAACACGAGAAACGCAAGAAACAAGCGTCAAGGATACCGCTTCGCCCGAAGACCTGCCCCGAGCCAGCAGACAACGTGATGATCGAAAATACACGACGGCTCAAAAGCCACATGGGCAGTAGGGTGGAAAATACGAATGTCCGGCAAGCGGTAACATCGTTGTGACGTCCGAAGCCTGGGCGTTGATCCGTCCGGCGTGATCGAGCGCACGCATATGGCGAGCGTTACCCGGACACCCCCTGCTGGGCATTTGCATGGCCCACGTCACTGACACATAAGCGTTCTATGACCTCTGTTCTTCTACTCGAAAATATCCACGACACCGCTGTTGCGCGTTTCAGCGAAGCGAAACTGGAGGTCGAGCGCCGCGCGGGTGCGCTCGCCGGTGGGGATTTAATGAGCGCGCTCCAGGCGCATAACCTGGTCGGGATTCGCTCGGCAACACATCTCCGGCGCGAGGAGATCGATGCCGCGCGTCATCTGCTCGCAATCGGTTGTTTTTGCATTGGAACATCGCAGGTCGATCTGAAGGCAGCGGCGAACGTAGGAATCCCTGTTTTCAACGCGCCGTTTTCGAATACGCGCTCGGTCGCTGAACTGGTGATCGCCGAAGCTATCCTGCTGTTGCGCCGCGTGCCGGAGAAGAGTGTGCTGGCGCATGCCGGAACATGGGCCAAAGGCGCAAGCGGATCGTTCGAGACGCGTGGCAAGACCATTGCGATCGTAGGGTATGGAAATATCGGCTCGCAGGTCGGCGTGCTTGCGGAAGCCATGGGCATGCGGGTCGTGTATTACGACGTGCAGGCACGGCTCTCGCTGGGTTCTGCCCGTGCGGCGCAATCGCTTGCCGACGCGGTTTCCCATGCCGACGTGGTGACGCTCCACGTGCCCGCAACGGCCCAGACGAAGCGCATGATCGACGCGGCAACACTGGCTTGTTTCAAAACCGGTGCGATCCTGATCAATGCATCGCGCGGTTCGGTCGTCGATATCGACGCCCTCGCGCAGGCGCTGCAGGCGAAGCGGCTGGGGGGAGCCGCCATCGACGTATTCCCGGAAGAGCCCAAGACCAATGCCGACGTCTTCAAGAGCGTGCTTCAGCATTTGCCGAATGTGATCCTGACGCCGCATGTGGGCGGCAGCACGGAGGAAGCGCAGGAGAACATCGGAACCGAAGTCGCAACGAAGCTCATTTCGTTCCTGACGACCGGCGACACCGTGGGATCGGTCAATTTTCCGCATGTCAATCCGGGTCCGCTGGACGCGCCCGCGCGCCTGCTCAACGTCCACGGCAATGCGCCCGGTGCGCTCGCAACGCTCAACACGCGGCTTGCGGGAGAGGGCGCCAACATCGTGGCCCAGCATCTGCAAACACAGGGCGAGACCGGCTATGTGGTGACGGACCTGGATAGAACGCCGTCCAGCGAGTTGATACAGGCACTGGCCAGGGAGCCCGGCTTTATCCGAACCCGCCTGCTGGTGAAATAGCCCGGGGTCCTGCGTGGGACCGGCCTTCTGCGGAGCATTAATGGCCGGTCCCCGGCGAGCGCAATATCAATGCGAACGCGGGAATGACCGCGCTTGGTCCAGCCAATAAGCGTCGGGATACTTAGCTTATTGCTCGGCTCGGGACGACCCTCATTCAAATCTCCCACGCTACTTCCGTGATCGAGAAAGGCACCGGCGTACTAACCAGATCGTTTTCGGAAAAACGGAATCGGGCACGCCGGATTAGTAAGAACATGACCCGGTAATTGGCCACTCGCAACTGCATCGCTCCACGCTTCCACCCTGCATATTCCACTCCATGCACCATCCCCGAGCGTCGGCCAACATTCTTACAAGAATGGCGGATACGGCATGTGCTCGCGTTCTAGGATAGTAGAGCGTTAGCGTTCATCCGCAGAAAGTGACGTGACGCGCTCTGGTCCCTGCGTGGCTGCGCGAGCCTGATGATTCGAGGAAGACCATGCTCGACGATTCGCTCCCGATCCGAAACGAGATGATGGCCACCCGCCGGCGCTGGACGATCTCGCTCGTCAGCATGGGGGGAGCGCTCGATATCTTTGACCTTGTCATCTACGGATTAATGGTGTTGCGCGCGACGCTCGCCTTCGTGGCGTCTTTCGGGATGAAACATGCAAGCGGAGGCATTAGCGCTTGATATGGAGCGCACATAAAAACAGATCTCGCTGGGAGGGCACATGAAGAAGCAGGAAGCCGTCAGGATCGGGAACATCGAACTCGATGTAGAGCGCTACGAATTGCGCCGTGCGGGGCAGCACATCCGACTGGAACGCTTGCCGATGGAACTGCTGATTTTCATGGCATCGCGCGGCGGCGAACTGGTGACGCGCGCCGACATTGTCAGGGTGTTGTGGAGCGGTAACGCGTTCCGGGACACCGACAACAGTATCAACACAGCGATCCGGAAAATCCGCATCGCGCTTGGCGAGAATCCCGACGACCCGAAGTATCTGCTTACTATCAAAGGCAAAGGGTATCGTCTCGACGGTGTGCGGACGTCGCCGGCAGAACCGCAAGCCGCCCCGCTGGCCCCCGTTCGCGTGCTGGTGCTGCCCTTTGAGAACAAGAGCGGCGACCCGACCCAGGACGGTTTCTGCGATGCCCTCGCCGACGAAACCTCGGCCAATATCGGCATGCTGCATGTCGACCAGATCTACGTCATCGCCAGGACAACCGCCGCGAGTTACCGGCGATCCAACAAGAGCATCGCGCAGATGGGACACGAGTTGGCGGTCGACTATGTCCTGGAAGGCTCGCTCACGCGGGAAGGCGGACGCGTTCGCGTTTTGGCGCAGCTGATTCGCTGCACCGATCAGGCGCAGGTCTGGGGCCGCGCTTATGAGCCGGTGGCAAGCGGTTCGATGGATATGCAGAAGGAGGTTGGGGCCGCGCTGGCCCGGGACGTATTGCCGACGCTCGCGGAGCAGCAGCGGCGCATGCTGGCAAGGCGTCTGCCCGGCGATCCTGCGGCGCACGACGCCTACCTGCACGGAAGGTATTACTGGCTGCGCCGGGTTCATTTCCACCCGGGGTTCGCCGCGCATCACGGGCTGAGCGGCGAGGACTTCACGCGTGCGCTCGGTTACTTCGAGACCGCCATCGAGCGTGATCCGACCTACGCGCTCGGTTATGTCGGCTTGTCGAATATCTATGGATCGACCGTGACGCATGGTTTCTTCGTACCGTCGCAAGGTTATCCGAAAGCCAGGGAAACCGCGCTTAGCGCGCTGGAACTGGACCCGGACCTTCCGGAAGCGCATCACGCAATGGCGGGCGTGCACTATTTCTATGACTGGGACTGGCGCAAGGCCGAGGCGGAATTTCTCGAAGCGCTGCGCCTGAATCCCAACCTCGCCGAAACCAGCCGCCTGTATGCGCGCCTGTTGATGACGCTTGGGCGAGAGACGGAGGGGCGCGCGCAGTTCGAGCGTGCAGAGCGACTCGACCCGCTCACGTTCGAGGGCTCAAGAATCTTCGGACTGGTGCTGGCCGGGCGGTACGAGGAGGTCATCAGGGAGTTCCTGACCGAGGGGCACGGCAACCGGTCGTCGCTGGTCTACCAGATGCTGTCCATCGCGTTCGAAGCGCAGGGCTCGTACAAGGAAGCGGTCGACGCGACCGTCGAGGCGCTGACGCGTTGCAACGAGTTCGCCCGGGCAGAGTTGATCCGGACCGTGTGGGAAGCAGGCGGGTACGACGCGGTCCTTCAATGGTATCTGCAGGACTTGCTGGCGAGGCGGCAGAAGGGCTATACGTCGCCGCTGCTGTTTGCGGAAATCTACGCCCGGCTGGGACAGCAGGACGAGATGTTTCACTGGCTCGACACGGCGCTGGCGGAACGATCGTCTCGCCTGACCGAGCTGCGTACCAATGCGTGGTTCGATCGCTATCGATCAACAGGGCGCTTTCGTAACGTGGAAAAGAGAATCGGTTATTGACGCATCGCGCCGCGAGCCTTGGCATGCATTCCCGGCACGCTGAGCGTCTTGTTGAAATTCAGCGTGCCGGCTCGCCCCCGTCATGCGAACCACGAGTTCATGGCGCGGTCACTGACCGTGATAGAGCTCCTGCAACCGGCCTTGTTCTCCGGATTGCTGTGAATGGAGCAGGTCTTGATAGACCTGTTGCCGCGTCAGGCTCTTCGGCGCGCCTGCATCGCTCCTTGACATATCCGTCACGCCTCCAACGTCCTGAGCAGGCTGTATGGTCGCGGTTTCTGTGGTGGCTGGCTTATCTTGTGCCCATGCCTGTCCAGCGACGAGGGCGACCGCGCATGCCGCCACGATTCCAAGTGTTTTCATGTTGATTTCTCCCAAAAACCAAGGTCGGTCCGGTCAGCAAACCGCTGGCCGAAAAAGGCGATACCGGGAGGTTCAACGCTTGGGCGCTGCACAGTCCGGATCGCGCTTGACCATGTTGCGGCGCCGTTGTAAGGAACTCCATCGACGCAAGATGAAGAAATCGTTAACGCGCTTCACGTGCCGACGCAATGCGATCGGGCGCGATGTAAAAGGGTTAGGGACGCTAACGATATCCATGGGCCAGATTCGGCCATGACTTAGCGTGATTCCGCCATCGGAACTCCCTGACTGACAACCGTCAGATGGCCTTGCCAGTTGCCGGCCTGCCATCGGCGGACTTCACGCGGTCCTCGGCGCCGTGACGCAACCGCAGGCTGCATAGCGCGGCAATAAATAGTGCCCCTGCAAGGGTCACCAGGCCGTTCATGGGGTTCCCGGTCGACTGCTCGATCATTCCCATGACCGTGGGTCCCACGAAGCCGCCCAGCAAGCCGCATGAGTTGACTAGCGCCAAGCCGCCGGCCAGCGCCGGGCCGTTGAAGCGCGACGACGGAAACGTGAAGATGATCGACTGCACGACAAAAAACATGAACGCCGACAGACACACGCCGAGCAGTCCGATGGCCGGCGTCGAATACGCGGCGATCACGAGGCCGGCCGCCATCACGATCAACCCGCCGGTCAGGATCTGCCGGCTGCGTGAAGATGTGCTGGCAAAGCGCGGCAGCGTCGCGGCGCCAATAGCCGCAGCGATCCACGGCAAGGCTGTCAGCACGCCGATGACAAACGGCGAAAAATGCCCCGATGCACCAATGATGCCCGGCAAAAAGAAGATGGTCGTGTAGATGGTGAGCTGATGGCAGAAGTACACGAAGATCGCGAGCCATACCTGTTTGTCGCCTATCACGCTGCGCAGCGAGTGGCTGCCGCGGCCGCCGCTTGCCTGGCTTTCGCGTTCAGCCGCGAGGCGGCGTTCGAGCCCGTCAGCCTGTTCCTTCGATAACCATCGCGCCGACGCAGGCCCATCCGGCAGCACCTTCCACACGACGAACGCCAGCAACACGGCAGGCAGTCCTTCGATCACGAACAGCCATTGCCAGCCGTGCCAGCCAAGCAGGCCGTCGAGTTCGAGCAACGCACCGCCAAGCGGTCCGCCCACGATGTTGGCCAGACACACGCCGAGCAGGAAATAGCCGGTGGCGCGCGCCCGTTCCTCGCGATTGAACCAGTAGGTGAGGTACAGCATCACGCCGGGGAACAAGCCGGCTTCGGCGGCGCCGAGCAGCAGGCGCAGCACGTAGAACGATGTCTCCCCACGGACAAACGCCATCGCAATGGAGAGCAGGCCCCAGGTGATCATGATCCGCGTGATCCAGAGGCGTGCGCCTACCCGATGCATGATCAGGTTGCTGGGGATTTCAAGGAGCGCATACGAAAGGAAAAACAAACCTGCGCCGAGCCCATAGGCGGCAGCGGACAGGCCCAGGTCGACGCTCATGGAATGCTTGGCGAGCGCAATATTCGTACGGTCGAGAAAGCTGATCACATACACGATGACAAGCAGCGGCATCAGCTTGCGGATCATCAACTGCGTGACGGCCGCGTGCGCGAGTGGTGTGGCTGCCGGCGGTTTTGCTTGAGGTCTTGACATGGGAAACTCCGATCAGGATCGACGGGACGCCGGGCGTCCGGGGAACAAGCGTTGCGCGCCTGGCATGCATGGGGCATGCACATCTGGACCGCGCTCAAGCGGCCGCTTGCCGCCGGTGTGTTTTCCTTCGATCCGCATCGTCGTTGTCTCCTGCTGATTTTTTGTTGTGAAGGGTGTAAAGAGTGCAAAGGGCCGGTGAAATCCGGCTCAGAAATTCACGTTGTCGGCGCCCTTGAGTCCGAGCATGGCGCGGGCTTCCTGCGGCGTAGCGACCTCCAGCGACAGCCCTTCAATCACTTGCCGGATCTTGCGGACCTGCGCAGCACTCGATTCAGCCAACTGGCCGGGCCCGATCCACAGCGAATCCTCAAGGCCCACGCGAACGTTCGCACCTTGCGCTACGCCTTGCGTTGCAAGCGGGATCTGGTTGCGCCCGGCGCCGAGGATCGACCAGACGTAATCCTTGCCGAACAGACGATCCGCGGTGCGGCGCATATGCATCAGGTCTTCCGGATGCGCGCCGATACCGCCCAGCAAGCCGAATACGCTCTGGATAAAAAACGGCGGTTTGGCGAGCTGGCGTTCGACGAAATGCGCGAGGTTGTACAGATGCGAAATGTCGTAGCACTCGAACTCGAAGCGCGTGCCGTTCGCACCGCAAGAAGTCAGGATGAATTCGATGTCCTTGAACGTATTCTTGAAGACCAGGTCGCGGCTGTTGGCGAGGTGCTGGCGTTCCCAGTCGTGCTTGAGGTCCTTGAACCGGTCGAGCATGGGATACAGGCCGAAGTTCATCGAGCCCATGTTCAGCGACGCTATTTCCGGCTTGAAATGATGGGCGGGCCGAAGCCGTTCTTCCACGGTCATGTGCGGACTGCCGCCGCTGGTCAGGTTGATGACGGCGTTGGTGTTCGCCTTGATGCGCGGCAAGAATTCCGAGAACACTGCCGGGTCCTGCGTCGGCCGGCCGTCCTTGGGATCGCGAGCGTGCAGATGCAGGATCGCGGCGCCCGCCTCCGCGGCGGCCAGCGCGGCATCGCCAATTTCCTGCGGCGTGACCGGCAGGTAGGGGGACATTGACGGCGTATGGATGGCGCCTGTCGGCGCGCAGGTAATGATGACTTTGCGGGTTGAAGCCAAGGTGAATTCCTTTGCGAATGAGGAGTGCGAATGAGTGATTCAGCGTGTCAGAGCACTTCGACGTTGCCGCACACGGAGATGGACTGGCCGGAGATGCCGCTGCCGCCCGGCGAACACAGGAACAGGGCGGTTGCCGCGATTTCCTCTTGCGTCGTCATGCGGCGCAACGAGATCTTTTCCAGGTACTTCGCTTCCATCTCGGGGTAGGACAAACCGAGCTGCTCGGCGCGCGCCGCAATGACGCGCTCCATGCGGGGTCCGCGCACAATGCCCGGCTGGATCGTGTTGACGCGAATGCCGTGCGGTCCCAGTTCGATCGCGAGGCTCTTGGTGAGGCCGACCAGCGCCCATTTGGTGGCGGAATAAGGTGTGCGGAATGCATAACCAAGCCTTCCCGCCACTGAAGACATCGAAATGATCGAGCCGCCGAGCGCGGACTTCCTGAGCAGCGGCACCGCGAGGCGCGCGAAGTAGAACTGCGCGTTCAGGTTGATCGCGACGGTCTGTTCCCACTGCTCCACATCCATTTCGTCGATACCGCCAGTCGGCCCCGCAATCCCCGCGTTATTGAGCAGCACATCGAGGCCGCCGAGCTTGCTTTCCACGTCGGCGAAGACGCGGGCGACAGCGGTTTTATCGGCAACGTCCGCGTGCGTGGTGGAAATGGCTTCATTGGCTGGGTCTGCTCGCAGCGCGTCGAGCGCCTGCTGGCTTGCGTCGCAGACATGCACGCGGGCGCCCGTTTCGGCGAAGGCGCGGGCGATGACCAGACCGATGCCCGAACCGCCGCCGGTCACCAATACGCGCAAGCCTGAACGCGGTTGAAGCATGTTTAAAACGCTCATTACTCTTCCTCTGCAGTCATGGTTCGGGCGATGTCAGGCAGTCCGGTGTCGTCCCATTAAATTAGCCATGCTAATTATTACGTGAGCTACCCAACGCTCCAGGGTCGCGGGCATTCACGACGAGGACGCGCCGCCCGCGCCGTATCGTCGATAAAGTTAACTGTGATGTGTGATCACACTTGCGAGCAAGTTTGGTCGCTGCCTGGAAGAATGTCAACGCGGAGTGACTTAGGGAAAACGCTGAAGGATGCCGGCTGGAAAGTCCCTGGAGGGCGCAGGATTGCGTGCTGAGACGCGCTTTCGCCGGCCTGACTCCATCGGTTATATTCGTCAAGACGTTTGGCGCAACCGCTCAGGAACCGCTTCAGGCAAAGACAATGGGACCGTTCATCCGGCGCTGTGCATGGTGTTTGCTGGCATCGATAGCGAGCCGGCCGGCGCTTGCCGACGACCTGCGCAGCAACCGCGGAAACGATCCGTTTTTCCAGATCTCCAAAGCGATACCGCAGTGCCCGGCACCTTTGGGGCCAATGGAGACGGAGCAGGAATGGCAAAGCGAAGCGCACTACCGGATCGAACGGGGCAATAGCTGCTGGGTGGAGGGGCGCTGCAGGTTGTCCAATTCGTATCGCTACGATGCCGAGATCGCCGAAGCGGTCCAGCGCCGGCTCAGCACGATCAATATGGCTACGCATTGGCGCGAGCAATCGTCGTTATGGTTGATGTTGCAGCGCAGGTTTATCTACGTGCAAGGTTGTGTGTCGCCCAGCTTCGATAAGGATCAGTTCCTGTCCGAACTGGCGAAAACGGCCGACGTGGACAAAGTTATCGACAACACGACCACCCGTCCCGAGGCGACGCCCTTACCGTATGTACCCGAAAGCCAGGCGAGGAGGTGAAGATGAAGGTCAAGCGGATAGTCGCCAACATCGGCACGCAGGACGTGGCTCAAGCCCGGCGGTTCTATCAGGACGTGCTGGGTCTGGACCTGCTGATGGACCATGGCTGGATTCAGACGTTTGGTTCCGAGGTGAACATGAGCGTTCAGGTCAGCGTGGCGTCGGAGGGCGGGTCAGGCACGCCGGTGCCTGACCTGTCGATTGAAGTGGATGACGTGGACGCCGCCCTCAATCGCATGAAAGAAGCGGATTTCCCGATTGAATACGGACCCGTCAATGAACCTTGGGGCGTTCGGCGTTTCTACGTCCGCGATCCGTTCGGCAAGCTCGTCAACGTGCTTGCACACACGTGAACTCGCTGCCTGCTCGAAGGACCGTGGTTTTCAACGTCGAATCGCACCACCTAATACCCCTGCGGCACATTCGATTTGTTGCCTGCCAGCGGCGAGCCATAACCACCGCTTTGCGTGTTATTGGGCAAGCCGTTGATCAACTGCGCACGCGGATCGGTCGGATTCAGGTTCAGCTCGCCCGCTTGCTGATTGCCGTGCGTCGGATACTCGCTGCCAAGCGGCGCATTCGGCATCAATTTCGTGCTGTTAGCCGGTGCGTGCATGTCGTCGTTGGGGCTCAAACCCATGCTCATGCCCATGCTTTGCGCATAGACAGCGTGAGCTGCGAACGACGTGGCGAGCACGGCGGCGGATATCGATAAAACGCGTTTCGATTTAACAATGAGGGTCATGACTGAACTCCCTGAGTGGGTGGGATTTTCGTGTCCTTGCCGCCGTATCGCGTCAATCAAGCACGCGTTTTTGTGGTGTCAAAACAGTGTCGAGAGCGAGCGTCGGAAGAGCGCGATTTCACGTCAATGTGCAAGTCGCGTCACTTGTTCGCCTTCTTGAGCTTAGCCTCGCGCTTGGGCCGCTCGTCGATATTTTTTGCCCGGGTCCTGTTCTTCAGTTTTTTCCATCGAATTTGCAGATATTGATACAGGGTGACTCCACAGCCATTACAAATCCATTGCGCATGCGCGTTGTTCCAACCCCTCCAATCTCGCACGATGCATGCCGCGGACCTAAAACATAATCTGGATGGGGGCAATAGACGCGCTACGTAACGGCGTAATTTTGCAAACCGGAACGCAGCGATACCGAGTGCTAAGATTTGGAACGCTTCGCTCGTCGTGCGCTGCCTGACTGACCGGCTTTTGCTTCCGACCATGCAAAACCCCCTGTTGTTTTCCACGCTTAACCAGCTCGAATTCGAGCGGGCCGTGCTTGGGCGCGTCGTTGCAGGCATGCCGCTGCGCGAGGTGCTCGAGCACGTGGTTCGTCGCGTGGAAAACCGCTCTGAACAGCCGTTGCGGGCCTCCGTGCTGCTTGTCGACGCCACGGGGAAGCGCCTTGTCCACGGCGCCGCGCCGAGTTTGCCTGACGACTACAACCGCATTGTGGACGGCCTCGAATTCGGGCCGCTCATGGGGTCGTGCGGAGCGGCGGCGTTCCGGGGCGAGCCGGTGATCGTGGAAGATATCCAAACCGACCCGGTCTGGGCGGCTTTCCGCGATATCGCCCGCCAGTACGACCTGCGTTCCTGCTGGTCCATGCCCATACGCGCTGCCGATGGCCGTTTGCTCGGCACCTTCGCCAACTATTACGCTGTGCCGAAAGCGCCGTCGCGAGAGGAGCTGGACGACATCGCGCAAGTGGCGAGCGTCACGGCGCTCGCCATTGAACGCCATGCGAGCGACCGGGCGTTGCGTGAAAGCGAAGAGCGTCTGCGCATTGCACAGCAGGCGGGCGGGATCGGCACCTTCGAGATGTTTCCGCATAGCGGGCGCCTGGCGGTATCCGAAGAGCTGTGCTGGCAATGGGGTTTGACGCCGCGTCATGAATACCATCTCGACGACCTGCTGGAACTCGTGCATCCCGATGACCGCGACCGCGTGCGCGCGGGTCATCTCCACACGCCGGCCGGCGCGCTCGATTATCTCGAGTACCGGATTCGCCGCCCGGACAACGGCGAGGAGCGCTGGATGGCGCGCCGTGGCGAGGCGATTGAAGACAGCGCGGGCGGCTTGCGTTATCTGGGCGTGACTTACGACATCACCGGGAACAAGCGCTTCGAAGAACGCCTGCGAGTGAGCGAGGCGCAATTGCGGCGCCTGAACGATTCGCTGGCCGCCGAAGTCGACGCCCGCACCCGCGAGCGCAACAGCATCTGGCGCAACTCGCGCGACCTGTTCATTGTCGCGAGCAGTGCGGGTGTGCTGCGCGCTGTCAATCCGGCCTGGACCGACATTCTCGGCTTTCGCGAGGACGAACTGATCGGCAAGTCTTTCGCGGAGATCGTGCATCCCGACGACGTGGAAGCCACCGAAGCCGCGCTACTGTCGGCGTCCCGGTCGGGACCGGTACGGTTTGAGAACCGCAACCGCCACAAGGACGGATCGTACCGGTGGGTATCGTGGGTCGCTGCGCCCGAAGGCGACACGCTTTACGGCAACGGCCGCGACGTCACCAGCGAAAAGGAAACCCAGCGGGCGCTTCAACAAACCGAGGAAGCGTTGCGCCAGGCGCAGAAAATGGAGGCGCTCGGGCAACTGACGGGGGGAATTGCGCACGATTTCAACAATCTCCTGCAGGGCATCACGGGGCCGCTCGAACTGATTCGCCGATACACCCAGCTCGGCCGCACGAACGACATCGACCGGTTCATTTCAATGGCAACCGGTGCGGCCAACCGGGCGGCATCGCTCACCCATCGGCTGCTGGCGTTTTCGCGGCGTCAGCCGCTCGACCCCAAGCCGGTGAACGCGAACGAACTGTTGCATTCCATCGACGATCTGCTCAAGCGCACGATGGGCGAGGCGATCGAGACACGCGTGGTGCCGAACCCGCATCTCTGGCTTACGCGCTGCGACACGAACCAGCTTGAAAACGCGCTGCTGAATTTTGCGATCAATGCGCGCGACGCCATGCCGGAAGGCGGCCGCCTGACCCTTGAAACCGACAACGTGGAACTCGGCCACGACTTTGCCGCGTGCCATCCCGATGTGACTCCGGGGTCTTACGTGGTGGTATCGGTGTCGGATACGGGCGCGGGCATGCCCGCTGACGTCAAGGCGCGCGCCTTCGATCCGTTCTATACGACCAAACCGCTGGGCCAGGGCACGGGGCTGGGTTTATCCATGGCTTACGGGTTTGCGAAACAGTCGGGCGGGATTGCAACAATCGATAGCGCGCCCCACGCCGGCACCACGATCCGGTTGTATCTGCCGCGCTTTTCCGGTGACGCCTGCGAGCAGGAAATCGCGAGCGAACTCAACGACGCGCATCGTGCGGCCGGGCGGCACGCGATCCTGGTGGTGGAAGACGACGCGTCCGTGCGTGAACTCGTGTGCGAGATCCTGCGCGATCTGGATTACGAGGTGCTCGAAGCCGTCGATGGCCCGTCGGGGCTGGCCGTCCTGAGCTCGCATGCGAGAATCGATTTGCTGGTCACCGACGTCGGGCTTCCCGGGCTGAACGGCCGGCAACTGGCGGACGCCGCGCGGGCGACACGGCCCAGGCTGAGAGTGTTGTTCATGACGGGTTATGCCGAAGCGGCGACCCGGACGAACGGTTTCCTCGATACCGGCATGGAAATGATTACCAAGCCGTTCACGCTTGAATCCATGGCGAGCCGGATCCGCAGGATGGTCACGCTGGGCGCGCTGGACGACTGAGCGTTACGGCATGGCCCATGCTCCCGTAAAGACTCACCTTGCTGCTCCTGTGTTGACTCACCTTTCGGTGCAAATGGCATGTCGCTTGCTGCGACTACACAACATTCCTTCGATACCCGAGCTGCCGGGCACCGGCTTGCGGCCGTCGAGACCGAAAACGAACGCGTGCCACAATCCCGCTCAGGGTGGCGAGTGCGTTGTTGCCTGTCATCCCGCGCTGTTTTTTATGTCCTTACGCCGTCATCAATGAGAACGATGTCATGAATCAAGATCCTGTGCCCCGCCGGCCGCTAGCCGCGGTCTTGCCACCCGAAGCACCGGGGTTGCGGACGCTGACATCGTTAGTTATCGGCGTGGTCGTGATTTGCGCGCTGTATTTCGGCCGCGCGGTGCTGATTCCGATCATCCTTGCCATTTTGCTGAGCTTCCTCGTCGCACCGTTTGTCGACTTGTTGCGGCGGCTGAAGTTCGGGCAGGTGCCGTCGGTGATCGTGGCGGTGCTGACGGCGTTGGCGGTACTGACCGCCGTGGGTGCGCTGATCGGCGCCCAAGTGGCTCAATTGGCGGGTGACCTGCCGCAGTACCAGGTCACGGTGGAACGCAAGATCGACGCCGTGCAGCAGAAGACGATCGGCCGGGCAGACGCGTTTCTGGGCAAGACCGCGGCGGCGCTCAAGCGTCTTTCGCCGAATCGCCAGGACGAGATTCGCAAGAGCGAAGAGAATCCCGCCGCCTCGCCTATTGATTCCCCTATGCCGGTTGAAGTCCACGAACCGTCGCTGTCGCCCGTGGAGTTGGCGCAGCGGTTTTTATCGCCGGTGATCAGTCCGCTGGAAACCACCGGCATTGTGCTCGTGGTCGCTATCTTTATCCTGCTGCAGCGTGGCGATCTCCGCGACCGGCTGATCCGGTTGTTCGGCTCGCGCGACCTGCACCGGGCCACCACTGCCATGGATGAAGCCGCGCGCCGGCTGTCCCGCTATTTCCTCGCGCAGCTCGGCATCAACATGGGCGTGGGCGTTGTCATCTCGATCGGGCTGGCGATCATCGGCGTACCCGGCGCGTTGCTGTTCGGCGTGCTCACCGGCTTGCTGCGTTTCGTGCCGTACGTGGGCACCTGGATCGCGGCGCTGCTGGCCGTGGTGTTCGCTGCGGCAGTCGGACCCGGCTGGTCGATGATGATCTGGACCATGGTCCTGTTCGGTGTGACCGACGTGGTGGCGGGGCAGGTGGTCGAACCGCTGTTGTACGGACACAGCACGGGGCTTTCGCCGTTCGCGGTGATTGTCGCGGCGATTTTCTGGAGCTGGATCTGGGGACCGATCGGGTTGGTCTTGTCGACGCCGCTGACCTTGTGCCTGGTGATTCTCGGGCGGCATGTGGACCGGCTCGAATTCCTCGATGTGCTGTTCGGCGACCGTCCAGCGCTGACGCCGGCGGAGAATTTTTATCAGCGGCTGCTGGCCAACGATCCCGACGAAGCGCTCGTGCAGGCGGAGTCGCTGTTGAAGGAGCGTTCGCTCAGCGCGTATTACGACGAGGTCGCGCTGGAAGGTTTGCGAATCGCGCACAACGACGTGTTGCGCGGAGTGGTGACGACGGATCAGTTGAGGCGCATCAACGAGTCGGCGATGGATATTGTCGAAGGGCTCGAGGAAGTAGAGGACGTGGTGATGGCGATCAGGCAGGAAGATGAGCCGCCGGCCAGCCTGGAGATGTCCGATCGCGAAGCCGGCGTCGTGCACGAAGCGCCGCCGTCTCACTTCGATGCCGCCCTTGAAGGCCACACGGCGTCCGTGCTGTGTATTGCCGGGCGGGGTGTGCTTGACGATCTCGCGGCGACTATCGCCGTGCAACTGTTCCGGAAGCACGGTTTGGGCGCGGATCTGGCGCCTTACGAGCGCTTTTCCCGCACGCGCTTCGACGACGTCGACCTGACGGGCGTGTCGCTGATCTGCGTGATTTCGTTCGATGCCGCCGAATCACCGCCGTATTTGCGCAATTTGCTGCGGCGTCTGCATCAGCGGGCGGCGACGGCTGATTTGATCGTGGGGCTTGTGGTGCCGGATAGCACGCTGGAAGGCGAGGCGGCGATTCGCAAGACCTCGGCGGCTACGTCGTTCAAGGAATTGGTCGAAGCGTGCGTGGCGGCAGCGCGGTGTCAGTCGACCGATGGCATTTCATGGGAGGGGCTGAATCCGCCGGACAAGCTTGCGTCAGGCGAGGTCGACAGCGCCAGGAAGGAGCCCGTGGTGCCGGTGTTGCGGGGAGCTTGAGGGGTTCTCGTTCGCACCGTGGGGGGCGGCTGCCGGCCGGGCATCCCGGGCGCGAACGAATCAAATCCCGGATCGGCCTGATGTTGCCCTGGTGTTGGCCTGATGTTGCCCTCACCGTTGGCGGAATCCGGACCGCGCCCGCCCGGGTGCAAGCCTTTCTAGCGATTACCGTCGAACAGGTCATTCAACATGGTGTCGAATGCGGCTTGCGCTTCCTCCAGCTCCTGAAGCGCGGCATCGAAGGTCTGTAATGCCATCTGCGACGGCCGGCCGTCACCCTTGGGCGGAAAGTGCCCCTGCAACGCCGTGAAGGCGGTCTGCACCTGCCGGGTGGCATTGACGATGCGCTCCATCGCCTGCGCTTCTTCTGTTCGATTGTGTTCGGCCGTCATCGGAGTCTCCGTTCTACGAACCCCGATAGTACCAACGCTTGCCGCAGGGGGCACGCCTCCCGCTCATCGCAAATCTCACTGCGACGTCCACCCGCCATCAATCTGCAGCGCTGCGCCGCGCATTTCATCGGCGCCGTCCGAGCACAGGAACACCGCCAGCTTGCCGATCTGTTCCGGCGTGACAAATTGTTCCGACGGCTGTTTCTCCCCCAGCAACTTCGAGCGCGCGGCGTCCGGCGAAATGTTGTCGCGTGTGGCGATATCGTCGATCTGCTTTTGCACCAGCGGCGTCAGGACGAATCCCGGGCAGATCGCATTCACTGTCACGCCGGTGCGCGCGTTTTCAAGCGCGGCCACCTTCGTCAACCCGACAATGCCGTGCTTCGCCGCCACGTAAGCCGATTTCCCCACCGATCCCACCAGCCCATGCGCGGAAGCCACGTTGATCACGCGGCCCCAGCCGTTGTCGCGCATCTTCGGCAATGCCACGCGCATGGTATGGAACGCCGAGCTCAGGTTGATCGCGATGATCGCGTCCCACTTGTCGACGGGGAACGTATCGATGGTTGCAACGTGCTGGATGCCCGCGTTGTTCACGAGCACATCAACGGCGCCGAATTGTTCGATGGCGAAAGCGATCATCGCTTCGATCTCGGCGGACTTCGACATATCCGCGCCATGATGCACAGCCTTCACGCCGTGCTGTTCAATTTGCGCGATGGCGCCCTGGATGACAGCGGTCTCGCCGAAGCCGTTCAACACGAGATTCGCGCCGGCTTGCGCAAGAGCGTTAGCGATTCCAAGGCCGATGCCGCTCGTCGATCCGGTGACGAGTGCGGTTTTACCGGCGAGCGGTGCTGTTGCGGATGAGGTCATGTGGGGAGTCCTGTCGAAGACGAATGGGAAGGGGGTTGCCGGGAAGTTTGCCAGATGCGGACGAGGGATGGCGGCATGCATCGGCGGCTTTTAACGGGAAGCCGCCGATGCAAAGGGCAAAAACCAAAAGCCTAAAAGCCTAAAAGCCTTAAACCAGCCCGGTCGTGTAATACACCGCGATCACGAAAAACACCGCCAGCGTCTTGATGATCGTCACGGCGAAGATGTCGCGATACGACTCCCTGTGCGTCAACCCGGTCACGGCCAGCAACGTGATCACCGCGCCGTTATGTGGCAGCGTGTCCATGCCGCCGCTGGCCATGGCGACCACGCGATGCAGCACCTCCAGCGGAATATGCGCCGCTTCAGCGCCCTTGATGAACGTGTCGGACATGGCAGCCAGCGCGATGCTCATACCGCCCGACGCAGAACCCGTGATACCGGCCAGCGAACTCACCGAGACAGCCGCGTTGACGAGCGGATTCGGGATGCTCTTGAGCGCATCGCTGACCACGATAAACCCCGGCAAGGCCGCAATCACGCCGCCGAAACCATACTCGGACGCGGTATTCAACGAGGCGAGCAATGCACCGCCGACCGCCGCTTTCGTTCCCACCGCAAAGCGTTCGCGCACGCGTCCGAAAGCCGTCAATACAACCAGCAGGATGCCGAGCAGCAGCGCCCCCTCCACGGCCCAGATGGCGACAACCGATTTGATCGGCGTGACAACTGCCGCGTGAATGCCCGGCAGTACGTTGGCGGCCACCGAATAACTATCGCCGTACCAGACCGGGATCAGCTTGGTCAGCACGAAGTTCGCTACGCCCACCAGCAACAGCGGCGCAACCGCGAGCAGCGGATTCGGCAAATGGGTGCTTTCCATGCGTTCCGGCTCGTTCACGAGCGACGTGCCGTAGCCTTCACCTGTCGCCATCACTGAACGGCGGCGCCACTCCAGGAACGTCAGCCCGACCACGACAATAAACAGCGAGCCGATAGTGCCGAGCCACGGCGCTGCCCAACCGGTGGTCTTGAAGAAAGTCGTGGGGATGATGTTCTGGATCTGCGGCGTGCCCGGCAGCGAATCCATGGTGAAGGAGAACGCGCCGAGTGCAATGGCGCCGGGCATCAGGCGCTTCGGGATATTGCTCTGCCGGTACATTTCAGCTGCGAATGGATAGACCGCGAACACGACCACGAACAGCGACACACCGCCATAGGTGAGCAACGCGCACACAGCGACGATCACCGCATTGACTCGTGTCTTGCCGATGTATCGAATGGCGGCGGCCACGATGGATTCGGAGAATCCCGACAATTCAACCACTTTGCCGAACACCGCGCCGAGCAGGAACACGGGGAAATACAGCTTTACGAAACCAACCATCTTCTCCATGAAGATGCCGGAGAACACCGGCGCGACGGCGGCGGGATCGGTTAGCAGCACGGCGCCGAGGGCAGCGAGCGGCGCCACCAGGATCACGCTGTATCCGCGATACGCGGCCAGCATGAGAAACGCCAGGGCGGCGAGGACGATGATGAACGACATTAAGTCTCCGTTAGTTAGTTGTTGTGTGTCCGGATCCGGACGGCGCCCGGAACGAGGTGCGCCCTCTATGCAGCAATCATGCCAAAGACCGGGAAGCGTTGCTCAGCAAGGACATGCGGTTCTGGTGAGTCCTATGCGCCTTGAATAATGTCTACCGATCGAGACAATTCTGTGACGCAAAACTTGGCCGGACGGCCGGTCGCGTAATGTTCCATCGGGGTTTTACCCCGGTCTTGCTGTATTTCCACGTTTCGAGATACTCTGTCTCCATATAGAGAAAAACTGGACGAGACATGGAGATGGAGCAAGGGATAGGGATCGGGATGCACAACGACTGGACGCACGTCCCCGTCGATTACAGCGACGTTTTGCGTCGCGCGATGGATTCACTTTTCAAGACCTTCGAGAATTTCAGCGAAGGCACGTTTATCGTCGATAAAGACGCGCGGGTCGTCTGGATCAACAAACGCTATGCGGCGCGCTTCGGGTTTTCGGATCCGCAAGAGGCGATCGGCCGTGATTGCGAAGCGGTGATTCCGAACAGCCTGATGCGCGAGGTCGTGACAACAGGCAAGCCGATCCTGCTCGACCTGCTGGAAACGGATCGCGAGCCGCTGGTCGTCACCCGCCTGCCGTTGAAGGACGATTTCGGCCAGACGGTCGGTGCGATCGGTTTCGCGCTGTTCGACGAAATGAAGGCGCTCACCCCGCTCTTTTCGCATTACTCGCGCGTGCAGCAGGAACTCATCGCTACACGGCAATCGCTTGCACAGGTGCGGCGCGCCAAATACACGTTCGCGAGTTTCGTGGGCACGAGCGCCGCGAGCCTCGATGTCAAACGCCAGGCCCGGCGCGCGGCGCAGGTTGATTCGCCCGTGCTGCTGTCGGGCGAAACGGGCACGGGCAAGGAATTGCTGGCGCATGCCATTCATGGCGCGTCGACGCGCGCCGCACGGCCGCTCGTGACCGTGAACGTAGCGGCGATTCCCGACACCTTGCTCGAAGTGGAATTTTTCGGTGCGGCGGCGGGTGCCTACACGGGTGCGGATCGTAAAGGCCGGGTGGGCAAGTTTGAACTGGCCGATGGCGGGACGCTGTTCCTGGATGAAATTGGCGACATGGCGCTCGTGCTGCAGGGCAAGTTGCTGCGCGTGTTGCAGGAGAAGGAGTTCGAGCCGCTGGGATCGAACCGGATCGTGCGCACCGATGTCCGGATCATTGCCGCGACATCGGCGGATTTGCCGGCGTTGGTGGCCAGCGGCCGCTTCCGCGCGGACTTGTTTTATCGGCTGAACGTGTTGTCTATTCACGCGCCGCCGTTGCGCGAGCGGGCGGGGGATATCGAGGCGCTGGTGTATGCCATGCTCGAAGAGCTTTCCGCCGATGCCCGCCCGCGTCACGCCGGCCAGTTCGTGCTTCACGACGACGCTTTACGCCTGCTCTCCGCGTATTCGTGGCCCGGCAACGTGCGCGAGTTGCGCAATGTGCTGGAGCGCGCGGTGATGTTATCGGACAGTGAACATATCGATGCCCGCGCGCTCGGCGCCTTCATGGGCTCAGCGAGCGTGGGGGCGTCGCCGGAGTCCGCAGGCATGACGGAGACACCCGACGCGACGTCCTACGCCGAGGCCATGGCGGTCTTCGAAAAGCGTTTCCTTTCCGAAGCCCTGCGGGCAAGCGGCGGCCGCGTGGCCGAGGCGGCGCAGCGGATTGGCATTGGCCGGGCGACGATGTACAAGAAGATCGTTGCCCTGGACATAGAAGTTTGAACCGTGAGCAAAAAACATGAGCAAAGACACGAACAAGATGGTGTTGTCGCGCGAGCATGAGGCGCTTGCCATTAACCAGTTGCAGCGCCTGGCGCAAGAACGTTTCGACGTGCGGCTCGGGCAGTTCGAGGCGAAGGAGTGGCTTGACGAGTTGTCGAAGATCATTGGCGCGCATTTCTACAACCAGGCACTCGCCGATGTAAAAGCAAAAATCGATGCCCGGATGGAAATGATCGACAGCGACATCTGGGGGCTTCAAAAGTAGCGCGGGAGTATGCGCGAAGGTACCCGGATAGCGCACGATCAGCACGGCCAGGGAGGCAAGCCGAAAGCTCCGCGTGGCATACTCGCGGAATCAATAAAAACAGCATTAAAAAGGGGTTCCGGATGAAGATTTCCAGCGTAAGTGCATCACGTTTTCTGGTGCTGTTGCCGCTCGCGGCCGCGGTGTCGATGTTGTCTGCGTGCAGCAGCGCGCCGCCGCTCTTTTCATCCGATGGCCGCCCGACCAACATGATCACGTGCCCGACCAACGGCGGCTGGAGCAACTGCCAGGAAAACGCCCGCGCGTTGTGCTCGGGCAGTTACGACGTCCTCGATCAAAGCAGCGACAACGGCCAGAACAACTTGCTGATCGCCTGCAGGGCGAAGTAACGCCGCGCTCGGGTTCGAGCGCGGCTCTAACCCGGTGGCGGAGAATCCGGCACGGGGTGCGCGGGCAGGTTGAGCAGCAGGCGGATCAGGTCGACCTGCCGGTTCGTTGCCGTCTTCTGATAGATCGCCTGCAACTGCTTGCGCACGGTGTCGTGCTGCACCCCGGTCTTCCCGGCTATCTCCTTGGGCGTGCGCCCTTCCGCGATATGACAGGCCACCCGGCATTCCGCCGGCGTCAGGTCGAACGCGGTCGCGAGCAGATCCGCATCGACAAGAGGCGGTGAATCCGGGTGATAGAACGTGATCAGCGCGGCGTGGCCACGGTCCACCGCGACCGGGTGATAAAACACATATAGCGCGTCTTGACTGGCGGATTCCCCGTCGTGCTCTTCCGTCAGCCGCAGCATTCGATACGCCTTCGTCTCGTCTTCCGCCGCCCGGCATTCTTCCAGGATCCGGCTTTGCTGCGCGCCTTGCAGTTCAAGCAAGCCATCAATGACCTGAACCAGCCTGGTCCGCGTAAGCATCTGCGCGGCGGCGTCGTTGAAGCGGAGCACTGTCGCGTTCAGCGCGACGAGTATGGCGGGCTGACGCCATTCGTCCAGAAAGGGAACGCGGGCGACACGCCCGGGCGTCGCGAAATAACCCGCGTCCTGAAGTTGTGCAGCGCGCGAAAGATGCGGCATCAGGCGATCGAGCCAAGGCGGTTCCGGCTGGGCAATGGTGTCACTCCCGGATTCAAACTCGCAGACCAGCGTGATCAGCAATTCGCCGGTTTCGAGAATATGCCGGCTTGAAACATGGCCTGGTGCGCTTATGTGTCCGAAATCAGTGCTTTTTTGATCCGATTCGAAGCGCGCAAACGATTCAATAGGATCATGGGCTATTCCCGGGATATCTTCCGGCGCAGTCAAATAATCCTTATTTTCTGGATATCCGAAACTTCCAGAAGGCAATTTAGCAAGCCGCTTATCACTTACGGTTATCCAGACTGCGCGGGCGCCAATCAAGCCGGCGATTGCAGCGCATACAGCGTGCCACCCGCGAGGGTGCGTAAGTGTTTCATATATTACGTTGACAGCATGGTCATATTGGTTGCTTTCAGAAAGCATCCATTTTCTCCTGTCTTTTTACTGTCACGCGGACAATTTTCCGATTCGAATCGCGGCTTATTGAATTTTTACTGTACCGCATTTGCGGAATATACAGCACCTTGCCTATTCGATAGTCTGCAGATGATCCTTCCAGCGCTTGGTACGGCTGTTTCGTGCCGTGTGTTGCGCGAACCCAGAGCATCCAGCTTGTGACACCGGAAACGGTTACCCGCTCCGTGTGTTGCCTCAAACTCGTCCCATAAAAAGTAAAAATAACATCTACCTTGGAGTGGTGAATGAATCATCGGCAAATCGAAACGGATATTCTTCATCTGGAGCAGGTAATCGGCAGAATCTCCGCGGAAGACCGCATCCCATTGTCCTACTGGCGTAACCGCGTTGATTCCATTGCGTCCACTGCACTTGTTCCCGCACAACAATCGCGCATGCAGCGAATCAACGACCGGCTTGAGCAGCTTGAAGCCAGCATCGGATTGAGTTGTTCGCTGGCTTAAAGTTTGTGTAAGGATTAGAAGTATTGATTTCTCATTTTGTGTCATGGAGTAACAGCCCGAGGTAAATATTCCCTTGGAGTCACATTTCCGGCATGTTTAAATGATGCGCTGAGAATATGTGTACAAAGAGGGATATTGAATGTCCGACGCGGGATTCAGCGCCACGCGCCTCGAGCGCACTCATACCGCGATGCAACAGTTCGTCGAAACGGGCGACGTTGCCGGCTGTGTCACCCTGGTCTGGAGGCATGGCGAAATCGCCCGGGTCGGCACGCTGGGGTACCGCGACGGCGAAACCCTCGCGCCCATGACGCGCGACACGCTGTTTCGCATTGCTTCCATGACCAAGCCGGTAACGAGCGTCGCCGCGCTGATGCTGGTGGAAGAAGGCCGCATCGCGCTGGATGACCCTGTGTCGCGCTGGTTGCCCGAACTGGCCAATCCCAAGGTCCTCACCGACCCCGCGGCGCCGCTCGACCGGACGGAACCCGCCCGCGCTCCCATCACGCTGCTCGATCTGCTCACGCACCGCGCCGGGTTCGCTTATCACTTCACCGCGTTTGGTGCGTTAGCCGACGCCTACGGCAACGTCTTCAACGGCATCGATGCATCGGTGGATCCTGGTGCATGGCTGCAGCGTGTGGCCGAGCTGCCCTTGATGTTTCAGCCCGGCACACGCTGGCACTATGGCATCTCCACCGACGTACTTGGCGCGTTGATCCAGCGGATCAGCGGGCAGTCACTCGACGCATTTTTCCGCACGCGTATCTTCGAGCCGTTGGACATGACGGACACCGGCTTTGTGGTGCCGCCCGAGAAACTCGGGCGCTTGTCCGTGGCCTACACCGTCGATCCCGCCACGCGGCAACGCGTGGTGGAAGATCATCCGGCATCGAGCCGCTTTGCCAAACCCGAGCGCTTCCAAAGCGGCGGCGGCGGTCTTGTTTCCACTGCCGACGACTATCTTCGTTTCGCGCGCCTGCTGCTTGGCCGAGGCCGTTTGCAAGGCGACGCCGATGAACGCGCGCGCGGTCCGCGTCTGCTGTCGCATCGATCGGTCGACCTGATGCGCACGAATTTCCTGTCGCGTGATCAGCGCCGCATTCCGGCGTTCGGCCAGATTGTGTGGGCGGGGCAGGGATTTGGGCTGGGCGTGGCGATCGTGGACGATCCAGCACAACAACGCACGCTGGGTTATCGTTCTGCCGGTTCATTTGGCTGGCCCGGTGCGCTCGGCACGAGCTGGTTCGCCGATCCGGTGGAAAACATGATCGGCATCATGCTGATCCAGCGACGTAGCGTGGAACCCTTTCCAATGGCCGCCGTGTTCGAGCGTCATCTATATGACGCCATTGACGACTAAGCGACAAAAGTAAGAACCGATGGCCGGCGTTATCACGCCATGTCCAATTCGGGCGCATGCCGAACCCAGAGAAGAGCTTATGGCCACCTACAAGCAACTGACCGCACAACTCGAAAAACTGCATAAGGAAGTTGCGATTGCGCAGCAGAAGGAGATCGCGGCTGCAATAGAAGATATCAAGCGCAAGATCGCCGAGTACGACCTGACTGCCGAAGAGCTGGGTTTTACAGCCAGACGCGCGAAGGCGGCCAGGAAGGCGCCGTTGCCGCCGAAGTATCGCAATCCGAAGACAGGTGAAACATGGAGCGGACGTGGACGTCCGCCCGGCTGGCTGGCAGGGCGTAACAAGGACCGCTTTCTGATTGATGCTTGAACACTTCTTTGCGCGTGAGCTTTGAACAAGCTTCACGCGTGATGGTTTTAATCCAGCGTCTCGCGCAGCAACGTCACGTTGTAGCCGAGCTTGTGTGCGCGATTGATCAAGGCCGTGCGTTGCTCAGCCGGTGGCGACGGATCGTTTGAATTTGATGGTGGTCCTCGGTGTGTTCAAGCGGTATGCGTCGCTGTAAGAGCAAGCTTTACTCTGCCGCAACGGGTCCCGCATAACCTCACCTATAGTGCGTTGAGACTCTCGAAAAGCACTGGCAGCAGGTACTTAAAGCTCACGCAGACCGGTATCAACTGTCTTAACAACAGGCCGCAACTCATTGATAGAGAACACTTTAACGTAGAGCGTAGAGCACAACACAAGACTGGCTCACGGCTCTTCATGTGCTTTCTCAACAAGGCCGGATCACCCTCCCGTATAACCTCACCTATAGCGTCACTCACCTCACGCTCAAGCAAGCGGAGCGTCGTGCCTGCATCGCTTGTCGCGCAATCGATCGCAACCAAGATCTCAAAACGATGTGCGAGAGAAACCGTGAAAGCCTTATAAATAAAGGCTCACAGCGATATACCTCAAGCGCTTCGTGAAGCCCGCTCACGCCTCCAATCTAGTTAGCGATACTTGAAAATAGCCTTAAGCGTGAGTTTTTGTCTGGTCATGCAACTCACCTCGCGCAGCTCCCGAAATCGCTCACCTTTATAAACTTCGCTCTGCGACACGCAGATTCAGCCGCCATGCTTCTGGCCTTCTTCACCTGGCTTCGCTGATTATGTCGTTGCTGGTCTCGTCGCTTTTCACACCGCTTCTGAAGATCATTCTTCCAGTGTTTGCGTTGATCCTTGCGGGTTACGCGTGTCGCAAGACCAATCGGCTTGGGCCGAATGCGTCGTCGGAACTGAATCGATTCGTGGTCTATCTGGCGTTGCCCGCGCTGCTCTTCGACATCATGGCGACCACGCCGTGGCACATGCTCGATCAGCCTGCGTTCATTGCCGCGTTCGGTTTAGGTGCGGGTGGGAGCTTTCTGCTGACGGCGATGATTCGATTGAAACAATCACGTCATCTCGCCAATGCCAGCCTCGACGGTCTCAACGCCGCGTATCCGAATGCGGGTTTCATTGGCTTGCCGTTATGCCTGCTCGCCTTCGGTCACGCGAGCCTCGCGCCGGCAGTGATTGCGATGATCCTGACGGTGTGTGTGCTGTTCGCTGTGGCTATCGTGCTGATTGAGCTGGGTCTGCAGACGGAGCGTTGCCCACGGGGGCGGGGCCGTTCATGCTGGCGGAGTTCTAGTTCTATAAACGCGAAGCCGAGGTGATGTCCACCACCATTCTGTTTTCCAGGGTCATCTCGCTGGTCACGGTTTGCCTTGCCGGCATGAGCTGACAGCGGACATCAAAAGACCCGGACCGGATGAGATGGGGTTGTTTCACCGTCATTGCATTATGTTCAATATAAGGAACATAAAGTTAAATTCCCTATTTTATGTTCCTTATATTGAACATAAATCGATATGGCGATAATGTTTTGTATAGAATACGTCAAGGTGAAAATCGAAGTTAATGTAAGGTATATTGAACATGAACCTTGCCGAATTGGGCGAAGTCTTCAAGCGGGCGAGAATCGAGGCGAATTTGACCCAGGAGGAGGTCGCGCAGCGCAGCGGCGTTCAGCGTGCGCGCATCAGCCTTTTTGAGACGGGTGCGTTGGCCGAGCTGGGCGCGGTCAAGGTGCTAAGCCTGTTCAATGCCGTCGGACTTGAGATGTTCGTGCGGCCGGCTGGCCATCGACGCACGCTTGATGACTTACTGAGCGAGCCGGACGAAGATCGTGCCCCTATCTCGCGGAAGCGGGTACGGCTCGGCGCGAGCCAGCGCCTCATGAAATCCGGTACTGGAAAGGCCTCCAAATGAGCGGACCAATCCTTGACGTCTACGTCGCTTCGAAGCTCGTGGGGACCCTGACGGAAGAAGCAGGCAGTGGTGTGTTCACTTACCTGCCTGACGTCCCGGCGCAGCGCCTTGTCTCGCTTCTGATGCCCGTTCGTGCCGAATCCTATGTCTGGAAAAAGGGACTCCATCCGTTTTTTCAGATGAACCTGCCCGAGGGATACAAGAAAGACCGCATCCGCGAAACACTGGGTCCTCATGCGGATGTGACCGATATGGGTCTGCTTGTACTGACGGGGGCGAACAGTATTGGGCGGGTTCAGGTCGTGCCGCGCGGCACCTCGCCTGGAATGGCCGGCGGCAATGTGAAGATGTCGGATCTGCTCGCGTCCGCTGACTCACGCGAGAACCTCCTGCAACTTCTGGATGAGGGAGTCACGCAGGGCATTTCGGGAGTGATGCCGAAGGCGCTGTCGAAGCCCGGCGAGAAGGCGACCGTGTGGACAGAAGAATTTATTCTGAAGACGGGCTTCGACGATATTCCGTGGTTATCCGTCAACGAATACCTCTGTCTCGAAGTCGCGCGCCAAGCCGGACTCGAGGTGCCGGAAACGCGGCTCTCGGATGACGGTCAGGTTCTCGCCATAGGCCGCTTCGACCGCACGAAAGACGGGAAATGGTTGGCTGTCGAAGACTATTGCTCGTTGAAGGGGTTGGATCCTGTCGAGAAGTATCGCAAGGGGACCCTTGAAGACCTGGCTAAACTGACACAGGAATTCAGCTCTGGTGACAACGTCAAGGAAAACGCCCGCAAGCTCTTCACGCTGCATCTCTTGAACATTGCGCTGAGAAATTCAGATGCACACCTGAAGAATTTCGCGGTGACGTATACCAGCACACAGGATGTCCGCCTGGCTCCCGCCTATGACATCGTCACGGTGACGGTCTATCCGCGATATAAGACGAATTTGCCCGCGCTGCCGCTATACGGCAAGCGTGTATGGGCATCGGGCAAAGCGCTTGTACGCTACGGCGGCGCGTGGCTTGGCCTGACTACGACCAACATGACCGATAGCGTGGAACGCGTCACAGCGGCAGTGCAGGGTGTTCTGCCTCTTGTACGAGAATGTGCTGACCGTTTCCCCGATTTTCAGGAAGTGGCCAAACGAATGCTTGATGCGTGGGCGCAGGGTCTTGAAGACATCAAGCCTGACGCCAAACCCGGCAAGAGTGTGCCTGCGCCCCTGCGTGAGCAGGCGGTGCTCTCAGACCCGAACGGGTTGGAACGACGCAAGGAAACCAATCCCTACGCGAACCCGGACGGGGCTTTCTCGCACAAGGCACGTTAGACGTGTAAGCAGCCCCGGCCGCCCCTACGATCTGAGCGAATTCCGACGGACAACGCGTGGCATCGGCAATCTAATCCGCTGCGTTGCCAGGTCTTTCCCCTCGCTCACTTCCGGGCTGTCCTTACTGCGTACTGACGCGCGCGCCGTTCGCTTGCGTCACAGCTGTATCCGTACCCGACGTGACGCGTTCCGCACGTGTTGTTTGGTACGGCAACAACTGGGGATAACTTTCCGTGTGGATCGCGTCGAGCTCACCGCTCTTTTGCGCCGCGATCAGTTCAGCCTTTACCTCGGCCCGCGTTCTCGGCGCATAGGCGTGTTGCTGGACGGTGTCAGTGGATTGAGCAAAGACCGGCGCCGATGAGAACAGCGCAGCGACAAACAAACTACCGATAAGCGCGCGTTTCATGATGAACCCTTGACTGATTGGAGACGGCGCGTTTGACGCCATCGATGTGAACCAGTCTATTCACATCGCTATCGACGACCAATGTCGATTGGCAAAACATATTGTTGTGGTTAGCGCACGAATGTGAAGTTTCATGTCGCGACGCGGAGGGAATCGCCGGGGTTTCCCATTTTCATAAGCCGCACAGCGCTTCCATCATTGCGGTTCCAGTAAAGATCAATTCCTTACACCGCCATTTTTCTGCATTCGCTTAATCGATATTCTCGGTTCATCGATCCAGTTCGGTCGTTGCCAACTTACCGAGGTGTCTCATGAAACGCATGCTTTCCCTCTTCGCCGCCGTTACTCTGTTCGCCGTGGCGGGCGCTGCCAACGCTGCCGACAATGCCAATTCGCAGTCGTCGACGTGCCAAGGCCCGCCGTCGCAATGCAATGTGTTTTTCGGTCATTAACTTTTGGCCCGGCGCCGGCGCAGGCGACAAAGACGCTCCTGCCCGCTTTCGGCACGCGCCTAGCCTTGGTCCGCCAAGCATCTGGCGGTTTAGTGCGAATTATTAAACATCTGCAAAGTTGTCCACAGAAACTGTGGACAACTTTGTGGAAATCATCTCGAAAATGGCTTGGAATGGGCCTGTCGCCCGGGGTCCGATCGAAACGCCCATCGTGAAGCAGGATCCGATGAGAAACGTACGCCGCCCGACGCGGTCCAGGCGTCAATCCGCCCTATCTCGGATAGCCCTGGCGTTGGTCGAACGCCTATGATGGGCGGCGGGTACGCGCCCTGCGCGTCACATCCGTGGATGCCATTCATCCCTCCGCTCCATTCAGTCACCGGGACAAGCCATGACCTACAAGATTGCGGTTGTTGTCGGAAGCATTCGCCGAGATTCATTCAACAAGCAGCTTGCGCACGCGGTAACGTCGCTTGCGCCGCCGGATTTTTCGTTCGAGTTCCTGGATATCGCGGGCTTGCCGCTCTATAGCCAGGACTACGACAGCGACTTTCCCGAAGTCGCGCGAATCTTCAAGCACAAGATAGCGGCGGCGGATGGCTTGCTGTTCGTGACGCCTGAATACAACCGCTCGATTCCTGGCGTGCTGAAAAATGCGCTGGACTGGGGTTCGCGTCCCTGGGGTCATAACGTATGGGGCAACAAGCCCGGCGCGGTGCTCGGCACGTCGCCGGGCGCGACCGGCACGGCGCTCGCGCAGGCGCATTTGCGAAATGTGCTCGCTTACCTCGACGTGACGCTCATGGGTCACCCGGAGATGTTCGTCAAGCACGATACAAACCGTATTGATGCCAGCGGCACGATCGTGAGCGAAGACACACGCAAGTTCCTGCAGAACTTCGTCGATAAATACGTCGCGTGGGTTCAGCGCCTTGCGACGGTTTAAGCTGTAAAGCCCGCTGTAAAGCCGATACGCAAAACGCCAACGGCCCGCTAAAGCGGGCCGTTGGCGTTTCAACGCGTTGAATAGCGCCGGTTACAGGTGATGGTGATGCCCCGTCACGCGCTCCCAGCCATGACGCACCGCGACCTTGAAGCGCTCCCAGGTATGTGTGCCGCCTGAGCTACGGCCTTCCCAGTCGTGCCGCAGCTCGGTTTCCATCGAATCGTCCCAGTTGCGGCGGTTGTAGCGGTCATCGCTGGCGGCTGTGACGCCGTATCGATACGCTTCCTCGTACTCTTCATAGCTCGCGCCCGTTGCCGCGTACTTTGATTCGTAGTCCGAGCGGAATTCGTCTTCGTACTCCATGTATTCGTCCGGCATCGCGCTTCTCGCCGCCGCATGTTGCCCGAGGGCGGAATCGCCGGTCTGGCTCAGCGTCCCCGGAACGGGCGAGCCCATCGCGCCCATGCCGCCCGCAGCAGCCACTCGCGACGAAGTTTCGGTTTCATCCAACGGGTCGAGAGGATCGACGGGGCGCCAGCCTTGCGTCGACGCAGCGCCGCTCAGCGGCTCGCCGGCAGCCGGACGAGCCGGACGCATGTCCTGAGCCGGATTCAGTGCCTCCGCGTCGCCTAGCAGCGGTTCATCCAATGACGTTGCAGCGCAGGATGCCGAGCGCCGCGCCGGTTTGTCCGCGTCTCGCCGGACGGTGCCGCTGGTCATCGGATCGCCGCCCGTTGCCCGATAGGACGAATCGCTGCCGCCGGCGAACAGGTCGCGGGCAACCGGGCTGATCGGGTCAAGCGGCTCGACAGCCGGATCGTCACGATCCGCACGCGGATAAGCGCGTGCCCGGTTGGCGTCGGCGCGTGCAGCGTCAAGCGGATCCGCCGCCGGATTCACCGGCGCGCGTCCCGGCACGGCGCTGCCCGTGCCGAGGCCGAGTTCGTCGATCAAGGAGTGATCGCGGTCATCGCCTGCGGCCGTTCTCGTGCTTCCATGGCTTAGCGTGCCCCAGCTTGCCGCCCGTTCGTCGATATCAATCGCGCCTTGTTCAGCCAGCGTCCGGCGGGCGGTGTCGGCGCGCGCTTCGGTGGCGGTATCGACGGCCACCAGCACCCCGCCGCGCCGCACGGCTTCGGAGTAATGCGCCACTTCGGGCGGTTGCTCCCGGCCCCTGAACAGCATCGAAAAGAAGCGCTCGATATTCGCCAGCACGCCGCCGGTTTCGGGCGGTTGGCCCGCGTCGGGCGCCAGGGCAGGGTCGTCGGGCGAAGAGGGGGCGGGCGCAGCCTGGAGTTCGATGTCGGAACGAGCGAAACCGGACGCAACAAGTGCGCTGCGCGCCACTTCTGCCTGGTCGTAGGTATCGAAGATACCAATAACGGTATGTCGCATGGCTGCCTCCTGGGTGGCCTGTCATCAGTCGCGACGGGTCAGGAAAATCAATCGTCGCAAATCTAGTTTAGGTCGCAACTACCGTGTTACCTCGCAACTCGCGTGCCGGGTCGCGTGCGTGCGCACCGTGACCCGGCTCAAAGCACGGCTATCCATGCCGTGCCGGCCGGCGAGGGGATATTTTTACAAGCTGTGTGGAAAAAGGCGCTCGGCTCAGTGCTGCGTTTCGCCGTGCTCGCAGTTGTCGGCGCGTGTGTTCAGGTCTTCGCGAATGGCCTGCAGAAGCGAATCGAGCAACGCTATATCGAAAGGTTTGGACAGCACGCGCGCATCGACATGACGCGCCCGGTCCAGCTCCTCGGCGTAGCCGGTGACCAGGATCACCGGTACGCGCGGCGACCAGCTCTGCAGGATTTCGGCCAGGTCGATGCCGTTCAGTTTGCCCGGCATGTGGATATCGGAGAGCACGACGTCGAACGGCAGCGCACTGCCGTTGGCGATGTCGCGACGGGCCGCATCGAGCAGGGTGATCGCGCCGTCCGCGTTGAAGACATGCGTGACCTCATGATTCATCATCGACAACAACGCTTCGGTGCCCGCAGCGACTTCCTCGTTGTCTTCCACCAGCAGCACCCGCAAACCGTGTGATTCGCCGGCCGTGGCGGTGTCGTGTTGCGTTTCGAGGGATTCGGGTGCGGTTGCGCTCGCGCGCGGCAGATACAGCCGCACCGACGTGCCCGCGCCAACCGCACTGTCAATGGTCGCCACGCCGCCCGCCCGTTCGCAGAACGCGAACACTTGCGGCAGGCCCAGCCCGGTGCCCATGCCCTTGGACTTGGTGGTGAACAAGGGCTCGAACGCGCGGCCGAGGATCTCGGGACCCATGCCCGGGCCCGTGTCCTCCAACGTCACCTGCACGAATTCGCCGATGATCGGAAAGCCGTCCTCGTGGCGAAAATGCACGTTGTCCGCGCGGACCGAAAAGGTGCCGCCGCTTGGCATGGCGTCGCGGGCGTTCACGGCCACGTTGATCAGCGCAAGCTCCAGTTCGGCGGCGTCGACGCGAACCGGCCATACGTCGTTGGTCGTTTCGAGATTCAGTGCGACTTTGGCGCCCAGCGACGCCTTCAGCAGTTCGCGGCAGGCCGGCAGCCACTTGCCGATCGCGATGGTCTCGTTGCGCAGCGGCTGCTTGCGGGCGACGCCCAGTAACTGGCGCGTCAGCGACTGGCCGCTTTTAAGCGCCCGTTCCATGGCTGACAACTCGCGATCCAGGCCGGTAGCGCCGCGTCGCCGGACAATCTGGACGTTGGTCGAGAGGATCATCAGCAGGTTGTTGAAATCGTGCGCCACGCTGCCGACCAGATTGCCCAGCGCTTCCATCTTGCGCGCCTGCCGGTAGGCCGATTCGATCGAGCGGCGCATGGACGCTTCAGCCTGCCAGCGTTCCCAAGCGTCTTCTTCATTGGCGAGGCGGCGCAGCGACAGCCAGATCACGCCCCACAGCACCACGCACGGCGCGAACAAGGACAGCATCAGCACGCTGACACGCCGGTACCACGCAGCCCAGATGGTGGCGAGGGGGTATCCGCTGGACACGTACACCGGATAACTCCCCACCTTCCGATACGCCACGATTTTCATCTCATTGTCGAGCCCCGAGCGCATTCGCACGACGCCGTTGCGCTGTCCCGACGCATACGCCTCGCGCAACGGCGAACTGGCGGCAAGTTCCATGCGGTCGGGCGGGCGCGTGGGATACCAGGCCAGCACCGCACCGTCCGTGCGCGTAAGGCCAAGCGATACGGTGGAGTGCTCGCCCAGCAACTCGCGATAGAACGCGCCGAAGTAGCTCGGGCGAAGCGCGATGGTCACAATGCCGGCAAAGCGGCCATCCGGGGTCTTGCGCGGCACGGCCGTGTTGAACACGGTCTCGTTCGCCAGCTTCCCGACCATCACGCGGGAGACGTTCTCGAACATCTTGTCGTCGCGAATGCCGACGAAGTCGTCGCGGGTGGCGATCGATACATCCGGCGCGGGGTAGGCGCGGCTTGTGGCGATCAGGCGTCCATCCCCGCTGACTATGCTCACCGCGGCCACTTGCGGATAACCGCCGCCCATTGCGACGAGCTTGTTGTGAACGGCGAGTTCTTCGCGGCGCAAGGTGTTGTCGTCCAGGCCGTCGATCAGGTCGATCACGCGGGCGTTCAGCGTCTCGTTCATGTCGAAGACTTTCAGCGCGTGTTCTTCCGCGACGTGCGCATTGCGGTCAACGACCTCCGCGGCATCGGCTTCGCGCGCTTTCAGGTCGCTCCACGCCATGACCGCGACGTACAGGCAGGGCAAGACGATGGCGGCG
>Ga0073928_10001897_pt1 | contig 38414 bp, 32 predicted proteins | sample PaiPotPPA55metaG_FD_76969 | JGI IMG/M metagenome (GOLD analysis project Ga0073928, IMG submission 76969) | Iron sulfur acid spring bacterial and archeal communities from Banff, Canada, to study Microbial Dark Matter (Phase II) - Paint Pots PPA... ... | reverse complement strand
TGGCCGCGATCGCGGCATTCGTGCTGTTGAGCGTGGCAGTGCCCGCCAAGGCGGCGGACGGCGCCGGCAGCGGCGACCCGAACATCGTGAAATCGGGCTCGGGCCCCAACTACGGCCTGGCCTTGATCGGGGCCGGAGTCGGCGCGGGCCTCGCCGGCGTCGGTGGCGGCATAGGAATAGGGGCCATCGGCGGGCGCGCGTGCGAGTCGATCGCGCGCCAGCCCGAGGCGGGCGATCGAATCTTCACGACCATGATCATCAGCGCTGCCCTGATCGAAGGGTTTACCTTCTTCGCGATGGTCGTGTGCCTGCTGGGTTGGCTTAGCGCTCGCGCGTATACGCCGGTCACGCCTTAGAGATCGAGATCTGGCGGAGTCTGTCATGAAGCGACGGATGGTCCTTCTGGTCGCCGTGCTTTCGGCGATGGCACTGCTCGGCTCCCCGGCTCTGGCCGAGGAAGCGAAAAAGAGCGCCGAGGCCGACAGCCCGCTGTACGGCCCCAGCCAGGGTCTCATCACCGGCATCGTCACGATCGTGGTCTTCGTGATCCTGGTGGCGGTGCTGGGGAAATATGCGTGGGGGCCGATTCTCAAGGGCCTGCGTGCCCGCGAGGAAAAGATCCGCAAGGAGATCGCCGAGGCCGAGGCGGCCCGCGCCCGGGCGGAGGAAACACTGCGGGAGTACAACCAGCAGCTCGCTACCGCGGAGCAAAAGGTTCGGGAAATGCTGAACAAGGCGGCGGCGGACGCCGAGAAGATCGCCGCCCAAATCCGCACCCACGCCCAGCAGGAGGCCGAGGAGAACCGCGAGCGGGCGCTGAGGGACATTGAAGCGGCCCGCGCGCAGGCGCTGGCCGAGATTTACGCCCAGACCGCCGACCTGGCCACGCGCGTCGCCGAGAAGATCCTGCGGCGAAACCTCAACGCCGACGACCAGCGCGAGCTGGTCAGCCAGAGCTTGCGGGAACTGGAGACGGTTGCAGCGAAGTAGGAGGATTGCCGATTGCCGATTGCCGATTGCCGATTGGGTGCGCCCTCCTCAATCGGCAATCGGCAACCGGCAATCGGCAGTCAATGAGATGCCCCCACGAGTACACACCACTCCCCTTGCCACGGCTTACGCCCGCTCGATTCTGGAGCTGGCCAACGAGCGGGGCGAGGCGGAAGCAGTCGGGCAGGAACTGGAAGACCTGGCGAAGGTCGTCGAGTCCGATCCCTCGTTCGAGAACTTCCTGGCCACCCCGGCCGTCGGGGAGATGGAACGCGGGCGAGTGATCGAAAAAGTCTTTCGCGGCCGCGTGTCGGAGTTGGTGCTGAATTCGCTGCTGGTGTTGAATCGCAACGGGCGGCTGGGACTGCTGCGGCAGGTCGCCAACGCCTATGCCGACCAGCTTGAAGAGCAGCTTGGGAAGATCGAGGTGGACGTGTTCGTCGCTGGGCGGCTCACGCGCGATCAGCTCGAGCAGGTCCGCCGCAGCGTCAGTGCCGCATTGAAGAAGGACGCGGTCGTCCACCAGTACGTGGACGAGTCGATCATCGGCGGGCTGGTCATTCGGGTGGAAGACCGATTGCTGGACGCCAGCGTCCGCGCCCAGCTCCGCGCCGTGCGGCGGAAACTATTGGCGGCGAAACCGGCCTAGTTCATGGCAAAGACGCAGAAGATGCAGAGATATCTGGAATGACGAAATCCGAAACTCGAATGACGAATCAAATTCGAATGACGAAGGGCGAATGACGAAACGTGCTCGCTCGTGCAAGCGCGTTTCGTTATTCGTTCCCGACGGATCGGGACTTCGCTGCGCTCAGCATTTGAGCTTCGAATTTGATTCGTCATTCGAATTTCGAATTTCGGACTTCTGAAGGAATCACGCTATGGCCATCAACGTTGCAGAAATCACGAGCATTCTGAAGCACGAAATCGCCGAGTTCCAGCAGCAGGTGGAAGTGTCGGAGGTCGGCACGGTGATCGAAGTGGGCGACGGCATCGCCCGGATCTACGGGCTGCGCAACGCCATGGCCGCGGAGCTGCTGGAGTTCAAGAACGGGACTATGGGGCAGGTGTTCAACCTGGACGAAGACTCCATCGGCGCGGTCATCTTTGGCAACTACCTGGACATCAAGGAAGGGGACACCGTCAAATCAACCGGCCGCTTGCTGGAAGTGCCGGTGGGCGACCCGGTGATCGGTCGCGTGGTCACTCCGCTGGGCGAGCCGATCGACGGCGGCCCCGCCATCCAGTTCCGCGAGACCCGGAAGATGGACATCGTGGCCCCCGGCATCGCCGACCGCCAGCCCGTCAAGGAGCCGCTCCAGACGGGAATCAAGGCGATCGACTCGATGATCCCGATCGGCCGCGGCCAGCGCGAATTGATTATCGGCGACCGCAAGACCGGCAAGACCGCCATCGCCCTCGATACCGTCATCGCCCAGAAGGGCACCGGCGTGAAGTGCTTTTACATCGCCATCGGCCAGAAGGAATCGACCGTCGCCGCGATCGTCGACGTGCTTAGGGAGCACGGCGCGATGGAGTACACGACCGTGGTGGTCGCCACCGCGTCCGACCCGGCCCCCCTCCAATACATTGCCCCTTATGCCGGGTGCGCCATGGCCGAGTACTTCATGTGGAAGAAGCAGGCGACGTTGTGCGTCTACGACGACCTGTCGAAGCAGGCGGCGTCGTACCGCCAGCTTTCGCTGCTGCTCCGCCGGCCACCCGGACGCGAGGCGTATCCGGGCGACGTCTTCTACCTCCACAGCCGCCTGCTGGAACGTGCCGTCAAGCTCAGCGATGCCAACGGGGGCGGGTCGCTGACCGCCCTGCCGATCATCGAGACCCAGGAGGGGGAAGTGTCGGCCTATATCCCGACGAACGTCATCAGCATCACCGACGGGCAGATCTATCTGGAGCCGGACCTGTTCTTCGCGGGCGTCCGCCCGGCCATTAACGTCGGGATCAGCGTCAGCCGCGTCGGCGGCAACGCCCAGAACAAGGCGATGAAGAAGGTGGCCGGCTCACTGCGGCTGGATCTGGCTGCTTACCGCGAGTTGGAGGCGTTCGCGCAGCTCGGCACGGAACTGGACAAGGCCACTCAGGCCCAACTCGATCGCGGCGCCCGGCTGGTCGAGCTGCTGAAGCAGCCGCAATTCAGGCCCATGCCGGTCGAGCAGGAAGTGATCGTGATCTACTCCGGCACTCAGGGTTTCCTGGACGATGTTCCAATCGCCCGCGTGCAGGAGTTCCAAAACGCCTTTCTTCAGTTCATCGACGCCAAATACGGGGGCATGCGGCAACTGCTGGCCCAGCAAAAAGAGCTGACCGCCGATATCGAATCCCAGCTCAAGCAGGCCCTGAAAGAATTCAAGACGACGGTTTGGAAGAAATAAATTGTCGCACCCGCCGCTTGCATCCAAGCGCTATCATTACGAAATGATGAGTCGCGCCCCGCTTTCCTGGATGTTTTGGTCCTCATGAGTCTCTCACATCGGCGGCATACAGCGTAGTGAGCGCCATTTGTGACGGAGCTACCGACCGCGCCGGCCAGATGACCCGCGTTACAGGACGTTGGCGGCACATTTTTTGTTGCCGCTACCCAAATAAGGAACCACTTGTGGCGTATATAACAAGTGGAAGCCGACGGGGCTTGCTCCCGCGACTTCCGCCCTGCCGCGTTCGAGGCTCGCCGCAAGGGAAAGTGCCTGATGAGTTCTGTCAGTTCCACCAACGCGATCGACCCCGCTCTCGACCCGGGGCTGCCCAGGACGCTGTTCGATTACCACGTAATCGATCTGATCGGGCAAGGCGCCGGCAGCCTCATTTACGCGGTCAGCCACCCCGCGACCCATCAGCTTTACGCGCTTAAGCACGTGGTTCGCAAAAGTGAGAAAGACGACCGCTTTATCGAGCAACTGGAGACGGAATACCAGGTCGGCCGGCAGGTCTCCCATCCCGGCTTGCGGCGGTCGATCGAATTCAAGGTGAATCGCACGCTGCTGCGCAAGGCGACCGACGCCGCTCTGGTCCTCGAGTTGTTCGACGGCATCTCCCTCGAGCGGCAGCTCCCGCGCGATCTGACCGATATCGTCGCCGCATTCATCCAGACCGCCCAGGCGCTGGGCGCGCTGCACGGACAGGGGTTTGTCCACTGCGACCTCAAGCCCAACAACATCCTGCGAGACAATAGCGGCCGCGTGAAGGTGATCGACCTTGGCCAGACGGTGAAGGCCGGCACCATCAAAAAGCGCATTCAGGGCACGCCCGACTACATGGCCCCGGAGCAGGTCAAATGCCTGCCGGTTACGTTCAAGACGGACGGCTACAACTTCGGCGCGACGATGTACTGGGCGCTGTGCGGCCGCAAGATGCCGACGCTGTTCACGCTCAAGAAATCGGAAAACAGCTTCCTGGTGGACGACCGGATCACAACGCCGCGCGACTGCAACCCGCAAGTCCCCGAGACGCTGTCGAACCTGGTAATGGAGTGCGTCCGCACGAACCCCGCCAAGCGGCCCGAGGACATGACTGAGCTGACCCGCCGCCTGGAGATCATCGAGCACACGATGCACCGCGCCGCCGCGCGCCAGCCCTCCCGGCACACCGCCGTATACCGCCGCTCGGCGGCCATGCGGGTGGGATAAGAAACCCCCCGATCAAGGCAGCATCCCCGCCGCCTGAACCTTTCATTCCGCTGGAAAACATCGTTGGGGCTAACTCCCGGGTGTCACTGTCCTTTTTGCCAGCGCGGTTTCTGGTGGGCAGTGCCCGCCCTACACAAAGCCGCTCCCGCGTAGGGCGGGCATTGCCCGCCACTGCCGACGCCAAAAAGGGACGTCGGCACGTTAATTTCCCACTTGCCTATAGGGAAGTAGTTAGATTAAGATACTGACGGCCCGTTGTAGCAGGGTAAGACAGTCGCTAATATCCCGCGTTTCCCATGAATGCTCAAAGCTGGAAAGAAAAACTGGAGGGCCGGCTGTCGCCGGAGATGGCGCGTGAAATCGATCAGTTCGAGGCCCAGATAGCGCTCCGCAAGCAGGGGAAGATCGAGGAACGGGTCTTTGCCGAGACCCGCCTCCGCCGTGGGACGTATGGCCAGCGGTATGACAACGGCCGCCGCCACGATGGAATTGAGACACAGGAATTGAATTTCCCGAGTTCCCCGCTGACCAAAGGCCCCGACACGATGTGGGACGCGCCGGGCATGCAGCGGATCAAGATCCCCTTCGGCGCGCTCAACCCGACTCAGATGCGCGAGCTGGCGGACTTGGCCGAGGAATACTCCGACGCCATCTGCCACGTCACCACGCGGCAGGATTTCCAGCTCCACTACATCCACATCGATGACGTGCCGAGCCTCTTTCGGCGGCTGGCGGCGGTGGGGATCACCACGCGCGAAGCCTGCGGCAACTCGGTCCGCAACGTCACCGCCTGCCCGCTTGCCGGCGTCTGCCATACCGAGGCGTTCGACGTAAGCCCGTATGCCAAAGCCTGCGCGTACTACCTGTTGGGCCACCCGGACACTCAGGATTTCGGCCGCAAATTCAAGATCGCCTTCTCGGGCTGCCGCGATCAGGCCTGCGCGCTGGTGACGATCCATGACCTGGGCGGCATCGCCGTCAAGCGGATCATCGACGGAAAAGAGAAACGCGGGTTCGAGCTCTACGTCGGCGGCGGACTGGGGGCGGTCCCTTACAAGGCGCAGCTCTTTGACGAGTTCGTTCCGGAAGAGGAACTTCTGCCTCTCGCCCGTGCCATCGGCCGCGTCTTCGCCAGGCTCGGCGAAAAGAAGAATCGCCAGAAGGCACGCCTCAAGTTCGTCGTCGCCAAGCTTGGCATCGAGGAGTTCCGCCGCGTCGTTCTGGAAGAGCGGCGGACGATGCCCGACGACCCGAGCTGGCGCAAATACTTCGACCAGATCACGCGGTATCAGGAGCAGCCGGCCCTCGGCGCCGTGCAACTCAATGGCGCCGGCAAACCAGATGGGTTTGACGATTGGGCCAAGACCAACGTCTATCCGCAGCGCCAGGCGGGCTACTGCACCGTCACTGTTACACTCCCACTGGGCGACGCTTCCTCCGATCAGATGCGCAAGCTCGCGGACCTCGTTCATCGCTACGCCTCCGATCACGCCCGCACCACGGTCGATCAGAACATCGTCCTGCGCTGGGTGCCGCACGCGAAGGTGCCGCCCCTTTATCAGGAGTTGAAAGAGATCGGCCTCGGCCAGGGCGGCGCCGGCACCATCGTCGACGTGACCTCGTGCCCCGGCACCGATACGTGCAAGCTGGGCATCGCGGCGTCGCGCGGATTGGCCGGCGAGCTGCGCACGCGCCTGGCCGAGCAGAGCGCCACGCTCGACGATGCCGTCAGAAACCTGCACATCAAGATCAGCGGGTGCTTCAACTCGTGCGGGCAGCACCACATCGCCGACATCGGGTTTTACGGCAACAGCCGCAACGTCGGCAACTATACCGTCCCCCACTTTCAGGTGATGATCGGCGGACAATGGACGCAGAACGCCCGCAGCTACGGCATGGCAATCGGCTCTATTCCCTCCAAGGCCATCCCCACCGTGGTGAATCGGCTCACCGACAGATACGTGAAGGAGCGATCGGCTGGCGAATCGTTCCAGGCCTTCTGCACCCGTATCGGCAAGAAGGCGCTGAAGGAGTCGATCGAAGACCTGGCCAAGGTCCCGCCGCACACCGTCGATCCATCCTTCTATACCGACTGGGGCGACCCGCGCGAGTTCACCATCGGCGACCTGGGCACCGGCGAATGCGCGGGCGAGGTCGTCTCGCTGACCGAGTTCGCATTGACCGCGGCCGAGAGCGACGCGTTCGAAGCGCAGCTCCTGCTCGACGACGGCAAGTACCAGAAGGCCGACGAAATGGCTTACGGCGCCATGCTCAAGGCCGCCAAGGGGCTGATCCAGCTTCAGTGGCTGGACGTTCCCGACAACGCCGACGTGATCGTCAGCGAGTTCCGCACGCGCTTCGTCGAGCCGAAGTTGTTCTGGGACACGTATCACGCCGGGCAATTCGCCAACTACCTGATTAACCGCCACGAAGGCGCCGACACCCGGTTCAACACCGAGACCGCCCACAAGACGGTGGACGAGGCGAACCTCTTCATCGACGCCGCACACAAGTGCTACGCGAAGTACCAGCAATCGCTGAAGGCGCCGGTCGCGGTTCCCGCCCTGGCCGGGTCGAAATAATTGGACGAAGAATCAACCACGAAGCCACGAAGCTCGGAGGAGAGACAGAACCGCTTTCTTCTTCGTTGACATTCGGCGGATCTTCCGGTGCCCAAGATTACTTTCGCGTTTTTTCGCGTCCTTCGCGCCTTCGCGGTAATCTGCATTTGAGGCTTACCCAAGAGTCCAGAGATCGGAAGAGATAAACCGCGAAGTCGCGAAGGGCGCGAAGTCGGAGCGAAGCGGAGTGTCCGGTTCACCGGGTAAGAGATTGTTGTTGGCACGCGAAATTTGAGCGCGGATGTCACATGGAAGCGTACAGGCTTGCCGTCAAGTTCTTTATCCAGGATCCGTCGAAGGTCGAGCTTGAGGAGTTCGTGCCGGAGTTTCACCGGTGGATCCAGTCCCGCGCGCTGGACGATCACCTGCTGATTGACGTCGGCGACTACAAGCACGTGCACGAAGGCCCCGGCATCGTGCTGGTGAGCCATGAGGCCAACATCTATGCCGACCTCGGCGGCGGACGGCTGGGCCTCCTGTACGTCCGGAAACAACCGCTGCCGGGCTTCTTTGCCGACCGATTACGGGCCGTGTTCAAGTACGCCCTGCAATCCGCGGCGCTGCTCGAGGATAAGCAGTCGCTGCAAGGCCGCGTCCAGTTCCGTACCGACGAATTGATCTTCCGCATCAACGACCGTCTGCACGCGCCCAATGCGCAGGAAACATTCGACAGGATCAAGCCCGATCTCGAGGCCTTCCTGCGGCATTTGTATGGCACGCCGACGATCGAGCTGACCTACCGGCCCCACCCGGAAAACCCATTCGAGGTGGAGATCCGCTTGCCCGAATCCCTTCCAATCCATACGCTCCTGGAGCGCGCGGCGACCGCCTGACGTTCGGGGGGCCGATGGCGCGACCTGCATGCTCACGCTATAATTCGCACATGTCGCCGGGGACTGCTCAACAAGTTGCGCGACGAGCCCTTCGAGCCGTTCCGCGCTGAGCCGTCCAACAAAACGCTGTAGGATCACGACTTTTTAGATATGGACTCATGGAATTGAGGCATTTAGCATCTTGTTGGACGTTCCGAGGTAGGAGAGAACAGACGCCATATTAGGCGGGGGCACGGAAAGCCTCAGGTTTGAAGGGCAGGCACTATGTTCGGCCATAGACGGCGCCGTCATCGGCGTGCTGCATCGTCGTGTTGCATGGGGGAGCCACTGGAGCCGCGGACCCTGTTTTCGGCGGCGGGGTTATCGAATCTTGACGGAGCGGCACTCTCAACACGCGGCGCGCACGCAAGCGCACAACGGCTCTATCCCGCAGACACCCGGCCATCGGAGCCAACCCTGCTCAAAGACATCAACCCCGGCCCTGCCTCATCGGGGCCGGTGAATTACATTACGGTGGGTGGAGAGTCGTTCTTTGCCGCGAGAACCGACAGCAGTCACGACGCCCTTTATGTGACGAACGGAACGATATCGGGAACCACGCTCCTGCATACTTTCGGTTTAGGGTTTAATCTTTATGTGCGCGGCGACACAAACGGCGAACTGTTCTTCGCAGGGAGGGCGGCCTGTGGGAGAGCGATGGCACGCTGGCCGGGACCGAATTAATCAGATCAGCCTTCCTCGATCCTATCTCATTTGCTTCTTTTCAGGGCCACGAGTTTTTCGGATCCGGCAACGCGCTTTGGGAAACCGACGGTACCACTGCCGGAACGGTGGTGGTCAAAGACAATTTACTACCCGCCGACATGATGGTAGTTGGCGGACAGCTCTATTTTTTCGATGTCAATTCGTATCAAGCTCTGTGGAAGTGTGACGGCACCGCCGCGGGCACTGTCCTCGTCGCTGACGTTCCAGCGGGCACGCAGCTTCGGCAGTTGGCCGCTGTAGGGAATCAGGTTTTCTTCACGAGCGAAGACCTGGGTTCCGGCGCAGGGTACGAGCGGTTGTGGCGCACCGATGGCACCGGAACCGGCGCGGTACTCCTTCACTCCTGGCAGAAAGGCATGGACGTAGAAACGAGCGGGCCGGACAACCTGGTGGCGATGAACGGCAATTTGTACTTTCGCGTGGACGACGGGGCCACCAATACCGACGGGCTGTGGAAGAGTGACGGTACGGCCGCTGGCACCGTGCCGGTCTTCACTCTCCCGGCGCAATATCGTTCGTTCATCTCGCATCTCACGGCAATGGGAAATGAGCTCTATTTCATTGGGATCGGCCCGTCTGGTTTCCCGTGGACGGCCCTCTGGAAAAGTGATGGCACTACCGTCGGGACTTCGGTGGTTGCACCAGGCGAAACCATCAGCCCCGTGGCGAGTCTGCTTACCGCGTATGGGGCCATCTTCTTCACCGGCGAGCAGAACAGCGTGGGCAAGTTGTGGCAAACCGACGGCACCGACGCCGGCACCGTAGCCCTGGCCGACACGGGTGGTGCGGGTGTTTATGATCTGGGCGCGGTAAATGGATCGATTCTATTCGATGCCTTCGACGGCGCTCACGGGGTCGAGCCCTGGGCGGTCCCAGCCGATTATGCGCCTGCAACCATCGCCGGGTCGATCTTCGACGACGCAAACCATAACGGCGCTCGAGATCCCGGCGAAGGCGGGTTGGCCGGTATCACCGTGTTCCTGGACCTGAACGGCGACGGGAGGCTGGACGCGGCAGATCCGACCACCAGAACAGATGCAGGCGGCACCTACACGTTCACCGGTCTGCCGCCCGGCACCTACACGATCCGCCAAGTGGTCCCAAGCGGCTATGCCGCGACCGCGCCGTTGGGGTACTCGGGGACCGTGACAGTCAGCAGTGGCCAACTGGTTGCCGGTCCGGATTTCGGAAATGTGCAGACCTCCACTGTGCCACTAGACTTCACCTACCTCGTCACTCTCGCTCGCAACTACAGCCGGCCCGGCACCTTCGCCACTGGAGATCTGAACGGCGACGGTGTCGTGGATTTCGATGATCTTGTGATTCTGGCCCGCAGCTATGGCCACCGCCCCTCATCGGGCAGCATCGCCACGACCGCGAACTCACTCCTGCCCGCGTTCAGAAAGGCTGCCCATCGCCGCTGAGCGACCGGCATGGGGACCGCTGCTGTGTTCGCGGATCGTGCAACGTAATGCCCTTCCTATCCGCATTTTGCTTGAAAAGGGTGGTCGTTGCTCGTAGACTGGCCCGCCACAAACGAGTTTTGGGGCAATGGGACCGGGAGAATCATGGCGCACTATTTAAAGAACCTTTCGCGCGCGCGGCGACGCGCCGCCAGGTCGATCGACATCCGCCGGTCCGTTAGCGGCAGGCGCTTCAGCGCGGAGGCCCTGGAGAGACGCCGACTGCTCACCGCCATCACCTGGACCGGAACCTTCGACCACACCAACTGGAACCAGCCGGGCAACTGGTCCACGAATACCGTGCCGACCGCCGCCGATGACGTCACGATCAACACCGCCAACACGATCCAGAGCAACTCCACCCAGGCAGTGCATAATCTCACATTCAACAACGGCACCATCGCGGGATCGGGCGAGCTGGACGTCGGGGGCGCGTTTCACTGGGTCAACGGCACCCTGGACACCGGTGGCAAGACAGTCGTAGTCAACACCGGCTCATTGGCCTTCGACCCCGGCAATCACGAGCTCAACCGCGAGCTCGACCTGAACGGCCCGGCCACGTGGACCTCCGGTAACATCGGCCTGAGCGGCGGCACCATTGTCAACAATTCCACCTTCACTGCTACCCCCGGCACCGGCCAGACCCTGCAGATGTTCGGGAACGGGGGTGGCGTCAACGCCTTCAACAACCAGGGCGGCGGGGCGTTCATCGTCAGCGGCCCGGGAACCGTCCGCGTCTTTTTCCTGAACAACGCCCTGCCTTTCAACAACACCTCCAGCGTGGAGGTGCAAAGCGGGACGCTACAGATCAGCTCCGGCGGAACAAGCAGCGGGTCGTTGATCGCGGATGCCGGCGCGACGCTGGCGTTCCCCTTCGACTACACCTTTGCCGCGGGCTCCAGCGCCTCGGGCGCCGGGTCGTTCCAGTTCACCGGCGGCACGCAGACTTTGACCGCCGACCAGACCTTCCCCAACCTGACGCTCAACAATCCGATTGGTATGGAAGTGGGCCCCGGCAGCCTCACCGTCACCGGCCCGTTCCACTGGATTTCTGGCACGCTGGGTAGCGGCACCAAGACGATCGTGCCCGCCACCGGGTCGCTGACGCTGGACACCGGCAACCACCAGCTCGAGGGGGAGTTGGACCTGAACGGCCCGGCGACCTGGACCGCCGGCAACATCGCCCTATTCGGCGGGACGATCGTCAACAACGCGACCTTCACCGCCGCCGCAGCCACGAGCCAGACCCTGCAGATGTTCGGGAACGGGGGTGGCGCCAACGCCTTCAACAATCAGGGCGGCGGGTCGTTCGTGGCCAACGGCCCCGGCACGGTCCGCGTCTTTTTCCTCAACAACGCCCTGCCCTTCAACAACGCCGGCAGCGTCAGCGTGCAGGCGGGAACGCTGCAGATCAGCTCCGGGGGAATGAGTACGGGTGGCTTCACCGTCGCCGCCGGCGCGACGCTGGCGTTCCCCTTCGACTACACCTTTGCCGCGGGCTCCAGCGCCTCGGGCGCCGGGTCGTTCCAGTTCACCGGCGGCACGCAGACCCTGTCCGCCGACCAGACGTTCCCCAACCTGACGCTCAACAATCCGATTGGTATGGAAGTGGGCCCCGGCAGCCTCACCGTCGGCGGCCCGTTCCAATGGATAAGCGGCACGCTCGTTGCCAAGACGATCGTGCCCGCCACCGGATCGCTGACGCTGGACACCGGCAACCACGAGCTCAACGGGGAGCTGGACCTGAACGGCCCGGCGACCTGGACGGCCGGGAACATCGGCGTGGGCGGGGGGACGATCGTCAACAACGCGACCTTCACGGCCACCGCAGCCACTAGCCAGACCCTGCAGATGTTCGGCAACGGGGCTGGCGTCAATGCTTTCAACAATCAGGCGGGCGGGTCGTTCATTGTCAACGGCCCCGGGACCGTCCGCGTCTTTTTCCTCAACAGCGCCCTGCCCTTCAACAACGCCGGCAGCGTCAGCGTGCAGAGCGGGATTCTGCACCTTGAGTCGGCCAGCAGCCACAGCGGGGACTTCGACGGCCAGGCCGGAGCAACACTCCTGTTCCTCGGCAATCAGACCTTCGCAGCTTCATCGCATATCAACGGCAACCTGAACCTCGAGATCGACTCCGGAACCGACACGTACCCCAACGGGCTAAATACCACCGGCACCGTCACATTCCGCGGCGGGTCGTTCACGATCGGCGGAAATGTCTCCGGCGGAACACTTGCGTTCACCGGCGGGACGGGTGTGCTGAACGGCGCGGTCAATTCCACCAATTCGCTGTCCATTACCGGCGGGAAGTTCGTTCTCGGCGGGGCGTTGACGACCCATTACGGGGGCGCGCCCTTCCTCACCCCGACGGTCCGCGGCTACCTTCTGTCCAGCGCCCTCGCCCCTGCCGTCATAGGAGGGAGTCTCGGATATGCCGACGGCGCCGACGGCATCGTCGCGGGCCTGAACGCCGGCGATTTCCTCATCAAACCTGCCGTCCCGGGCGACGCCGACCTGAACGGGAAGGTAGGCTTCCCCGATCTGGTCCTGCTCGCGCGCCACTACGGACAGAGCAACGTCGGCTGGGACGTGGGAGATTTCAACTACGACGGAAAGGTCGGGTTTGACGACCTGGTGATCCTGGCACGACACTACGGCAAGGTAGGCCCGACGGCAGCCGCCGCGTCATTCCAGGCGGGCGTCATTGCGACGACGCCGCTCATCACGCTCCCATCGCACCGGCGACGAATCCCGGGCTCTGTCTGAAAGCTATTGAGGCCGCGTTGGGCCGGAAATGGCCCTGTTGCGAGGACGCAGACCCGACGCGACTCAATCGTACGAGTCGTGGAGCGGTCGAGGACGAAGCAGAAGGGCCATTTCCGGCCCAACCCGAAGGGACGCGGGGTCTTTGGGCCTGATACGTCGTCGCTCCTCCTCAATCCCGGCGCGCCGGGATAGGGGTTGAATCGCGTCGTCGTCGCTCCTCGTCTCAGGCCCAAAGCCCCCGCGTCGCGATCTCAATAGATTTCAGACAGGGCCCAAGTTTGACTCACGACTCGTCTTTCACCGTCTGTACCACCGCGAGTTTGTCGAGCACGTCGGGCGGCGGGCCGTCGAAGCGCTCCAGGGGAACGTTGCCGACGTAGCCGATCGCCTTCCACCCTTCGGGGGTCGCGTAGTAAGCCGAGGCGCAAAGCGAGCGGAAGCGGCTGAAGAACTCGGCGGCCTTGCGGAATTGCGGTTTGGCCGCGGGGGTGAAGCAGATGTCGTCACAAATCGCGCGCTTCTGGTCCGCCAAGAGTTGCGAAAAGACTTTGCCGAATCGGTTTTCCGATTCGGCGTCCAGCCAGGTCAGGCCGTCGAGGATGACGGGACGGTCGGCCTGCTGCTCGGGATATGGGGCCGAGACCCACTCGTCGAGCATCGCCGGCACACCCACGGCACTGGCGGCCGGACCGAGGTGGTCGGCGGGGATGACGACGTCGGCCAACGCCGTCGCGGCTGCTCGTTGCGCGTTGTTGAACGTGAGCGGCCAGAAGGCGCCGGGCTTATGGGGGTCGAGCAGTTTGGGATCGAGGCCGTAGCCGTTGCCCGGGAACGCTGCTCGCCGGGCCGGTTGGGCGATGGACTGCCCCGGCAGCGCCGACGCGGCCACCGCGGCCATCACCCATCGGATCGCCTCCCGGCGAGAGACCTGTCCGGAGACTGCGACGGGAAGGGACAGTTTCGCCTCGCTCACAGGCTTCCTTTCTTCGCCTCGTCCACGAGGTGATCGCATGCCCGCCACGCCAGGGCCATGATCGTCAGGGTCGGGTTCTTGTCCGCGTTCGAAGCGAAGGGCGCGCCATCGCACAGGAACACATTCTTTACGTCCCAGGTCTGGTTCCACTGGTTGCAGACGCTCTTCTTCGGGTCATCGCCGATCAGCGCCCCACCAACCTCGTGGATGATGTGGCCGGGGTTCTCGAGGCTGTCGCCTCGTTTGCCGCGCGAGCGCACAGTGCCGCCCACGGCCTGGATCAATTCGGCGAACGTCTCCTCGGCGTGTTTGGCCTGATTGATCTCGTGATCGCTCCATTTCCAATGGAACCGAAGGACGGGGATGCCCCACTGGTCTTTGACGTTGGGATCGAGGTCGGCGTAGCAGTTTTCGTTGGGGACCATTTCTCCACGCGAAGCGAAGCCGACAAACGAGCCGAAATAGCGGCGGGCGTCCTCCTTGAATTGGGTGCCGTAGCTGCCGCGTGAGAGGTCATCGGGCACGGGGTCGTCGCCGCCGGGCATGCCGCGGGAGCTGCCCAGCTCGATGTGGTACCCGCGGGCGAAATCGAGCTTGCCGGCCTTCTGTTGTTGATAGAGCCACCATGGGGCATAGAAATGATCGCCGCCGGCGCCGTCTTCGTTGTGCGGCGGCAAGCTCTCCAGCGCCGGCACGTGTCCCAGGAGGCTGGCGCCGACCGTGTCCATGATGTACTTGCCCACCAGGCCGCTGGAGTTGGCCAGCCCGTTCGGAAAGGCGCTGCTCTTTGAGTTCAGCAGGATGCGGACCGACTCGCACGCCCCGGCCGCGAGGACCACGGCCTTTGCCTTCACGCGCATTTCCTTGCCGGTGGTCTTGTCGATGAAAGCCACGCCCGTCGCCTTGCCGTTCTTGCCGATGAGCACTTCTCGGGCATGGGCGTTGGAGATGATGTCGAGGTTTCCGGTCGCGAGGGCCGGCGGAAGGTGCACGGTCGTCGACTGGTAGTTGGCCCGGATGTAGCACCCGCGGCCGCAATCGGTGGCCCAGAAGCATGCCAGCCGGGCCCGCATCTCCTGAGCGACCATGCGCTGCGCCCACGCATTGCCGGGGTGCAGCCTGGCCGGGATCGTCTGCCAGTCGAGCGGCCTGGTCAGGACCGCGCGGTGGACGGAGATGACTGGGATTCGAAGCTTTTTGGCATGCTTCTGTGCCAGCAGCTCCGCGGCCCGGCCCTTGGGCGCCGGCAGCAGCACGCCGGGCGGGGAGTTGGGTGTGTTCTCCAGCCCTTCGTTGGTCCCGTAGACGCCGATCAGCATCTCCACTTTCGTGTAGTACGGTTCGACGTCGTCGTAGGAAATCGGCCAGTCGAAGCCCAGTCCGTCGCGCGACCGCGGGTTGAAATCGTATGGGCCATTGCGAAGCGAGATGCGGCCCCAGTGGTTGGTCCGTCCGCCGAGCATTCTCGGCCGCCACCAGGTAAACCGCTCGCGCGACGACTGATAGACGGTGGTGTATGGCTCCCCCGGCACCTGCCACCCCCCGCCGACCGTCGCATCGTAAAACCCGAACGGCTTGTCGGGCGTCGCGTTGCCCATCAGCGGTGCTTGGTTCGGCGAATTGAACATCGGCGTCTCGGTGGACGGGTCGTAGCTGCGACCGGCCTCGAGCATCACGCACCTGAGCCCGGCCAGCGTCAGCGTATACGCCGACTGCCCGCCGCCCGCGCCTGAGCCGACGATCGCCACGTCATATTCGCTCTTGGCCTGCTCGGCGGAAATCATCGGCATGAACCGGACCTCATAAGTCACTCCCGCTGACCAGCTTCAAAGGAATGCTATTCGCCGCCCTGCCCCCTCCAAACCATGAGTCGCCGTGGGGGAGGCATACATTACTCGCGCGTTCATCGTACGTTCATGTGGCGCCCGGTAGAAACCCACCGTCAGCCCGCCGAGCGCTGACTCTATCACTGGTTTCTTTCGATAGGAGACTTTCCATGGGTTCCAGCAATGGTGTTAGTCGGTCCGGCATGCTCGCCGGACTGTTTCTGTCGATGGTTGGGGTTTCCGCGGTGCTGGCGAAGGAAGAGTCGCTGTCGCTCGACCAGGTCTCCAAACCCGTTATGGACGCGGTCGAGGCCAAGTTCCCGGGGTGAAGCTGACGGCGGCGTCCAAGGAACGGGAGGAGGGGAAAGAGATCATCGAAGTCGCATTCACTTACAAGGACCACAAGTACGAGGTCGAGTCGACGCCGCAGGGCGAGCTGCAAGCAATCGACAAGATAATCGCGGCTGACGACATGCCGAAGAAAGTCGCCAAGGCCCTGGAGAAGAAATACCCGAACGCCAAATACAAGGAGATCGAAGAGGTCACGAAGAATGACAAGGTGGTCTACCACGAAATCGAGTTGACGACGGCGGACGGACAGTCATTGGAGGTGCAGGTCGATCCCGGCGGCAAGGTCATTCACGAAGAGAAGAAAAAAGCGGGCGGCGAAGAGAAGGATTGACCCGTTGCCGGGCACGCTCCGCCCCCTTTGCTATGGCAACTGGAGCTTGGGGAAGGGGGCGTGGGGCTCGGCCTGGTACCAGAAGGCGACGGAGGAGATGGAGTCCTCCAGCGGCAGGTACCGCCCGCCGGATTGCCAGCCGAGGTCCTGGATGGTGACCTTCAGGTCCTTGTCGAAGCGGACGGGGTCGGTGATGTGCCAGCGGTAAAGGCCGAAGCGCTGGCCCGGCACGTAGATCTTGTCGGCCGGCAGCACCTGGGCGAGGCCGGTGTAGGGGGTGGAGAAGGGCTGATACTTTTTGGTTTGCGGGTCCTCGAAGTCGTAGGAGCCGCAGAAGTAATCTTCGGTGCCGGTGCCGCAGATGGTGGGGAAGTCGCTGTCGCCGTCGAGATAGAACTTGATTTCGCCTTCGCCCCACCAGCCGGTGGAATGCGTCTCATAGGTGAGGTACGTGCCGGCGTACTGGCCTTTGCCGGTGACGCCGTCGAGGATTGTATAGCTGCCCTTGTTTTTGACCGGGTCCTCGCGGCGGAACTGGGCGTGGAAGTAGCCGGCGTCCGCCGGAATTTGCGTCAGCGCGTAATCGACCTGGTAGTAGACGACCATGTCCTTGTCGTCGGTGTTCTCCATCGTGATCTTCGCCGACTTGCGGAAGGGCATGGGCCAATAGCAGTTGAACGCGCTTCCGGGATTGACGCACACTGCCAGCGAGTTGATCTGACAATACTGCCCCAGCCCGCAGGCGAAAAAATCGCCGACCGGGGATTCGATGGAAGCATCCGCTTCGCCGTCCCAGTAGAAGCGGACAATGGAACGGCGCCAGTTGCCGGTCGGCGTCATCCAGATGTGCTCGATGCAACCCGGGCCGGTGATCTGGGCCAGGGTAAACGTGCTGTGGGCCTTGACGACGACGGACGGAGAAACCTTCCACGTTTGTCCCAGTTCGCGGGCGGCGGACTTGCCGGTCCCCTCGGTCGCCATGCCGGCTTTTCCTTTTTCGCCGGTGAAGTTCTCGGGAGAAATAGACCGAGACCGGGCCGACGATAGCCGCGACAGCGTCGCGAGACTGCCGAACCCCAGCGAATTCTCGGCCGGCGGGTCGGACTTTGTCGTCGAACAAGCCGACACGATCAGCGCGAAAGTGGCGACGATCGCAACGCGAGCCAGCATCCAGGCATGGTGCACGAGGTTCATTGCTTCCTTCTCCTTGCGTGGGCCTGATCGGGATCTAGCATCCTTCGTACAAAGGTTACGTAGTCGTCGAAAGCACTTTTTCGATTAATGCTTTCAACGAAATATTTTCGCGTTCAGCGCGGGCGCGAAGCCGAGTAAGCGTGTTTTCCGGTAATGAAACGGACATTTGTCGGCGGGGTGGCACTTTGTCCGCCCGGCGGAAATGGACGCTGTGAAGACGGTCGTCGACAAAAACGATACTCGCGCCAGAATCGAGGACTAGATTCTTATTCTCGCCATCCACCTTGGAATGAATTCGCAGCCCAACCGAGGAGAGAACATTCCGAATATCCGCCTCCGTGGTGTCGCCAGTCGGCGTCCAATCTTCAAACCTGACCGAGGGGGGCAGGCTCCGCTCGGGGATGGAGGAGTAAATCGCGATCGCGATCAGACGCGAATCGTTCGTTTCGGGTATGAGCTTGAAAGCGAGTTCAATGGAGCCGAACATCAATATTTCAACCGGGCGTTTTTTGACGGACCGATCGTCGGCCGGCCCTAAATATTTTTCAACAGTTTCGGGCACCATTCCGAGCTGGACGTCGCCGATCTTGCCCTCGGATACAAACTCGCGGAATTTAGCCATGGTCAATCCAAGATACTCGCAGCGGCAGGACAGGAACAGCGGTGAAGACGAGGGAACCCCTCATCGCTTAACCCATCGTGAGAACAACGGTGCCCCGCTTCGACTGCCGTGGTCATTCACCACGCCTGCGCCGGCGGATGATCCAGAGCACGGAAGCGGCCGTGGCGAGCAACCCGCCGGCGTACGAGCCCAGATTGATGCCATAGACGCACATGAACCGTTGCGGACGGAACAGATCGTCGCGCGCCAGCATCCGCAGGTCGCGGGACGTCCAGGCGAGCCATCCATGGGCGCCGACCCACCCACCGAGTGCGGCGCCGACCGCCGTTGCCAGGAGCACGACGGGAAGTAGAAGCAGCAGTTGCGTGTATGGGAGTTGCGGCCGGCCCCGGCCCGGGTTGTTGGCGACGAGCAGCACGACGCCGACGATCAGCCCGGCGGACCATGTTGCTTTGAGGCCGATCTTGCACGCCTCCCGGTGCAACGCGGCGGCATCGGGCGGCACGCGCGGGCCGAGCCGTTGGTCTAATCCTTTGCCGTAATAGAAGTACTCCCACGAGATGTCGGAGGCGATGCGGTCGCTGGCCGCTCCGTAGGCCATCGCGGCCGCAACCACCGCGGCGAGAAACAGGTATTCCCGCCAGCGCGTCGCCGCACGTCCACGCCGTGCCAGGTCCCACGCCGCCAGGGCCAAAAAGATGCTCAACCCGATGCTGATTCGGGCCGCGAGGCCGGCGTCCGAATTCAGCCACCAATCCCAGCCCCAACCGGCCACAGCGGCGCACGGCAGGCCCAAAGAGACCGCGTCAATGAATCACTCCTTCACTTCATACTCGGCGTCGATGACGTCGTCTTCCTTCTTCCCGTCGCCGGGCTGGCCCGCGCCGGCGCCGGCGGTGGCCCGGTCGCTGGCGGGACCGCGAGGACCCGCCCCACCCGCCCCCGCACCGGCCGCGGTGCTCTTGTACATCTCCTCGGCCAGCTTGTGGGATACCTGGGTGAGATTGTCCATCGCCTTGCGGATGCGATCGCCGTCGTCGCTCTTGAGGGCGTCGCGAAGGTTCGTCAAGGCGCTTTCGATCTGCCCGCGCACGTCGCCCGAGACCTTCTCGCCGTACTCACGGAGGGACTTCTCGGTGGAGTAGGCGAGGGCCTCGCCCTGGTTCTTGAGGTCGATGACCTCGCGGCGTTTCTTGTCGTCGGCGGCGTGGGCCTCGGCCTCGCGCCTCATTCGCTCGATCTCCTCCTTCGAGAGCCCGCCGGCGTTCTGCACGGTGATCTTGTTCTCCTTGCCGGTGCCCAGGTCCTTGGCCTGCACCGTCAGGATGCCGTTCACGTCGACGTTGAAGGTGACCTCGATCTGCGGCACGCCGCGCGGGGCAGGCGGGATCCCCTCGAGGTTGAACGTCCCCAGCAGTCGGTTGTCGCGGGCAAACTCGCGCTCGCCCTGAAGCACGTTGATCGTCACGGCGCTTTGATTGTCGGCGGCGGTGGAGAAGACTTCCTTCTTGCTGGTCGGGATGGTGGTGTTCCGCGGGATGAGCACGGTCATCACGCCGCCCAGCGTCTCCACGCCCAGCGACAGCGGCGTGGCGTCGAGCACGAGGATGTCTTTCACGTCGCCGGTCGCGATCGCACCCTGGATCGCGGCGCCGATCGCCACGACCTCGTCGGGATTGACGCTCTTGTTGGGTTCCTTGCCCTTGAACAGCTCCTTGACAAGGCGCTGCACTATCGGCACGCGGGTGGCCCCGCCGACCAGCACGACCTCATCGATCTGTTCGGGGCCGAGCTTGGCGTCCTTCAGCGCGTCGATCACGGGCTGGCGGCACTTTTCAACAAGTCCGCCGATCAGTTGCTCGAGCTTGGCCCGGGTGATCGCCATTTGAAGGTGCTTGGGCCCGCTCTGATCGGCGGTGATGAACGGCAGGTTGACCGTCGTCTCCATCGCGCTGGACAGCTCGATCTTGGCTTTTTCCGCGGCCTCCTTCAGCCGCTGCAGCGCCATCGGGTCCTTGCGCAGGTCGATCCCTTCCTGCTTGCGGAACTCCTCGGCGAGGTAGTTGATGAGCTCCTCGTCCATGTCGTCGCCGCCGAGGTGCGTATTGCCGTTGATGCTGAGCACCTCGAAGACGCCGTCGCCCACGTCCAGGACGGAGACGTCGAAGGTCCCGCCTCCCAGGTCGAAGACGCAGATCTTCTCGTTTTTCTTTTTATCCAACCCGTAGGCCAGGGCCGCGGCGGTCGGCTCGGGGAGCACGCGCATGACCTTGAGCCCCGCGATCTCCCCGGCGTCCTTAGTCGCCTTGCGCTGGGCGTCGTTGAAGTAGGCCGGTACGGTGATCACCGCATCGGTGACCTTCTCGCCCAGATAATCTTCCGCGGTCTTCTTCAGGTCCTGAAGGATGAACGCGGAGATCTGTTCCGGCGTGTAGTCCTTGCCGCGGACGCGGACCTTCACGAAATCATCGGGTCCGCCGACGATTTCGTACGGCACCATCTTCTCTTCCTGGGCGACCTCCTTGTGGCGGCGGCCCATGAAACGCTTGATGGAGAAAATCGTGTTCTTGGGGTTGGTTACTTGCTGGTGTTTAGCGGTTTGACCCACGAGCCGTTCACCTTTCTCGGTGAACGCAACGACCGAAGGCGTCAGGCGGTTGCCTTGGGCGTTAATCAGCACCTTGGGCTGATCTCCCTCCATGATCGCCACGACGCTGTTGGTCGTTCCGAGGTCGATACCGATGATCTTTGCCATTTTGGATTACTCCTTCGGGGATTCTCGGCGTAGAGATACCCCACGCCGCTCCTCGGCCCTTGATCTGAGCAAAGATTGTGCCAAGCAGGCGATGGGGGACCGATCAGTTAGACTCTATCTGACATGGATTTATACGCCTGAGCACGCCCTCCGGTTCACGGCCCGTCTCGAGGAGGAGAATGCCAGAAAGGCAGTCCAGGGGGAATTGCTGCCATAGTGGCAAAGGGGCGCGGTTGCGACCCATCGAGCATGGACTAAGATAACGAGGCCCCCGGCTTTCGAGATACCCCTCATGCCCGAACGCCCCAAATCCTCGCTTGCCAATTCCGAAGCCGCTTTCGAGAGAGCCAGGCAGCTCATGCCCGGCGGGGTCAGCTCGCCGGTGCGGGCGTTCAAGGCGGTGGGCGGCACGCCGGTCTTCATCAAGGAGGGGGAGGGGTGTTACGTCACCGACCTGGACGGCAACCGGTACATCGATTACGTCGCCAGTTACGGACCGCTGATTGCCGGGCACGCCAATGAGCGGGTGGTCGCGGCACTGTCCAAAGCGATCGGCCGCGGCACCAGCTTCGGGGCGCCGACGGAGGCCGAGACGCAATTGGCATCCCGACTCGTCTCCGCCGTGCCCAGCGTGGAGATGGTCCGGTTCGTCAACAGCGGGACGGAAGCGACGATGAGCGCCATTCGCCTGGCCCGGGCGGCCACGGGGCGAGACCTCGTGATCAAATGCATCGGCTGCTATCATGGACACGTGGACGGGCTGCTGGTGCAGGCCGGCAGCGGCGCGCTGACGCTGGGCGTGCCCAGCAGCCCCGGTATCCCACAGTCGATCGCCTCCTGTACGCTTTTGGCCCCATACAACGACCTGGCCGCCGTCGCGGAGCTGTTCAAGGCGCGCGGGGGGCAGATCGCCTGTTTCATGATCGAGCCGGTCGCCGGGAACATGGGCGTCGTTCCCCCGGCTGAGGGATATCTCCAGGGCCTTCGCAAGCTCTGCGACGAGCACGGGACGCTGCTCGTCTTCGACGAAGTGATGACCGGCTTCCGCATCGCCTGGGGCGGAGCGCAAGTGCGGTACAACGTCAAACCCGACCTGACGTGCCTGGGGAAAGTGATCGGCGGCGGGCTTCCGTGTGCCGCGTACGGCGGCCCGAAACGGCTGATGGAAATGGTCAGCCCCGCCGGCAGCGTCTACCAGGCCGGCACCCTCAGCGGCAATCCGCTCGCGATGGCCGGCGGGCTTGCCACACTGGAAATCCTCCAGGAAGGAGGCTGCTACGAGGCGCTGGAGCGTCACAGCGCGATGCTCGCCGAGGGGCTGATCGACGCCGCCCAGAAGGCCGGGGTAGCGCTGACGCTCAATCGCGTCGGGTCGATGATGACTCCCTTCTTCGTCCGCCAGCCGGGTGAACCGGTCACCAACTTCGCCCAGGCCACCGCCGGCGACACCCAGGCCTACGCCGCCTTCTTCCACGCCATGCTCGGTCGCGGCGTCTACCTCGCCCCTTCGCAATACGAGGCCATGTTCGTGAGCCTCGCTCACAACGACGCGATCATCGGACGAACGATCGACGCGGCGGAAGAGGCGTTTCAGTCGGTCGCGGCGAGCGCGAGTTGATCGGGGCGGGGCCGTCATCGGTTCGAAGGTTTGCACGAGTTGCGGACCGCGATACGTCGGCGGCGTCTCGAAGCGCGTCTCGTTTGTCTCATGGTATTGCATATAATCTCACCGCAATTCCTCGCCGCCGCGGGAATTACGGATTTGGCCCACGCGCCAAATCGTGAGACGCGGCCCGGCCGTCTCGCCGATCGTCTCATCCGGCGACGCCGAGCGTCAGGGGCTGGGCTGACACGCGCGGCTGCGTCCCTCTCCAAGGTTGCCCGCAGATCCGCAAGCCTCGCGACCACCCTCCCGCGGCGCGACGCGCAACAGAGCGAATTTGTTGCATTTGTCGCGCAGTATGGCGCTGTCGATATTCGATAAGTTTATGTGTATACTGTACTTACCATACATGTAGAAATGTGGATCTCGCGCGACAGCCGCACTGCCCAGTGCCTTCCGTCGCCGTGCCTCAGTTCATTTGGTTGGCCCTGGGGCGGTGGTCCGCGCGCGTCCGGTTGCCGGCGCGCCAGTCCGTTGCCCGCACGCGCGAACGAATCCTCTTTCGCCGCATGGAGACATGAAAACGGTGACCGCAGCGTCGGTTGGTCGCCTCCTCCTTTCCTATGGGCCGATCCTAACATATACCAAACGCACTACGCAAGCGGAATGTTCCCCGTTCGGAGGGATTTTATTTTCTTCCTGGGCGGCCCCGAGAGCCTACGCCGGATGAAACCTCGTCCCGGGAGAGGGGCTCCTCGGAGCAGGCGGGGGAAGTCAGAACTCCTTCCGGTCGATCTCCTCGCCGATGCCGGGTCGATTGTCTGAGTTGGGCGACGAGCCGTCCGCTCGGGATCCGCCTCGGAAGGAAGGGCCAAAATATTCCTCTCCCCGTTGGCTCTTGCGTGCGCTCGCCCCCGGCGGTAAATCTGCCAGCCTGATCCTTTCCGCGGGGGAGGCATTCCACGGGAACTGAGGCTTGCGTGCAGAACAATCGTAGCAAGGGATCTCGTCGCAAATGTGTGTGCGAGATACTCGAATCGCGGCTATACCTGTCGACCTCAAACTACGCCTTCTCCGTCGTTGCACAAGACCCGACGATCGATGGCGGCGCGGCGATCAACGATTCGGGTCAGGTGGCTTACGTTCAATCCAATTCCCCCTACGTAGACGGCAAGGCGATTTTTACCGAGCCGGCCGGCGGCATCATCGACCCGCACGTTCAGATCAACGACGCGGGCACCGTTGTTTGGCGCGAGCTGTCAGGCTCGATTTCCCGCATCTGGGAGTCGGGCCAAATCGTCGCCGGCCTGACCACGCAGCCCCTGCCGAACTTCAACAACTCGCTGCTGGGTTATACCTCCGGGCAGATCCACCCGAACCCGAGCATTAATTTGAGCGGCAAAGTTGCCTTCTCCGCGACGGTCGTGAGCGAAGACATCTTCGGCCGCCCAATCGCTACGCAGAATGTGGTGGCGACGACCGGGATCGGGGGCCAGATGATCAACCCGAACACGCTCTCGTTCGCGCCGCCCAATGCCGCCACGCACCCGCAAATCGCGGATGACGGCAGCATCGTCGTACGGAACGGCAACCTTGCCAGCGGATTGATTTCCCCGATCCTGATCTGGGACAACACGTTGACGACGCCGAAGTTCGTCGCCGGTTCCAGCCGCGGGTTTAGTGCGTTGGGCGTGGCGCCGGGCATCACGGCGGACGCTACCGCGGTCGTGTTCGAGGGAAACCTCGTCACGCCCGCCACCCTGAGTGGTTTTCAGGGTAACCTCGTATACGCCGACGGCACTTCACTGACGTTGCCGACCCAGACCGCCGGCGCGGGCGTCTTCGCGAGCATCGCCGTACAAGGGGTATCCGAGGGTACGACGCCAGTGCCCCGCGTCATCGTCCGGTTGGCCGGCCCCGCGGATGGGCTGTCCTTTCCCAACCTAGACAGCGCCGTAGCCATCAGCTCAATCCAAGGTGCTACGCAACCGACATACGAGGCTGTCTTCCTCGCGACGGGGGCAAACGGCCAAATCGGTCTGTACGGCGAGCAGGTCGCGCTGTCTGTCACCAACGGAGAGGTCCACGGCGTAACCACGAGCGCCCCGACCCTCGTTGCCGCGCGCGGCACTCCCATCCAAGGCCTTGCGGGAACGATATCCGCGCTGGCGATCGACCATCCCGTCAACAATCGCGGCGACATCGCCTTCGTCGCCACGCTCGACGGAGGAGCGCGCGCGGTTGTCGTGGCGAAATCTTCGACCGGGCTCGACGTGTCGCACAATAATGGAATGATCGACTGGTCCCAAGTGCGAGGCTCCGGTCGGTCGTTCGCCTATGTGAAGGCATCGCAAGGGACAACGTTCCCTGACCTCCAGTTTATCGCCAATGTCACTGGTGCAGCCGGCAAGGGGATGGAGGTTGGGGCCTATCATTTTGCCGCCCCGAACCTCAACAAGAGCAATCTCGGCGACGATGCCGCAGCGGAGGCCGCTAAGTTCGTGAGTGTCGCGGGTTCAGAGTTAACGGCGGGAAACCTTGAGCCTGTCCTCGACCTGGAAGACGGTTCAAGCTCCGGCTCCGGCGGTTGCATCGGTGTTCCGTTTTCTCAATTGGCCCAGTGGGTGACGAATTGGATTGCGGACCTCAAGGCGGACCTCCCGACAGTCAAACTGGACCCGATCCTGTACATGAACGGGTCGTACGCCGACGCTTTCACGACCGCGTCGCCCTCATTGCTGGGCTACGCGCTCTGGATCTCTGACCCCGATTTCACGAATAGCGAACCGACGATTCCCCCGGACGACATCGGCGGATGGAAGGATTGGGCTATCGAGCAATACTACTTTCCGGCGCCCAATACCAGCCCTCCGGCCAATGTGCCGGGGATCTCCAAGGCGGCAGATCTGGATATCATTAATCCCGACACAACTTTTGAAGCTCTGCAGATCACACCCGCCAACCCCGTGGCCACCATCAACTCGGCGACACCTTCGTCAAATGCGGCGATTCCCGGCGAGCCGGTCACGCTAAGTTTGAGCATTACCGCGTCCGCCGCAATGATGCTGTTGGCGGGCGCAACCCTTCAGCCAACCGGCGGAGGCAGCCCAATCCAGCTGACGGGAGCGACCGCGACAAATGATCCGCTACTGAGTCTCGCGGCAGGCGCGAACGTCGTAGCCGTGAGGTCCAATCTGCCCGCGACCGCGGCCGCAGGCACCTACGATTTGACCGTCAACCTATGGCAGGACACCAATGCCAATGGGGCAATCGACGCCGGGGACATTGTCATCGGCTCGCAGATATTCTCGGCGGCATTCAGCGTGGCACGTGCGGTCACCATAAATAGCGCCTCTGCCGATCAGGTGACGCTTACCCGCGACCTTCAAACCCAATACACTGACTGGGCCACCGGGAGTTCGTCGGGCACCCTCGCCAGCAGTAGCAGCAGCGCGCTGGTGATCGATAGTCCCAACGCCACGGACACGCTCAAACTGGACTACTCTCACGGCGATCCACTCCCCGCCACGCTGGTGCTCAATGGCGAGTTTGTCGTGGACGGACTACCGCTTACGAGCGATCCCCTAGCTGGGCACAGCGTCAACATCGGCAGCAGCACCATCTCGATCGCATACCCGGCCGGGCAGGGAACCGCCAGCAATCCAGCCGTGCTCGGCACCCGGACGGCGGAGGCTTCAGTCGGCACGGCGAGCCAAATCTCGATAATCCAGCGCTACCTGAAAGACGGCCATATCTTCAGTTCAACTTTAGCGAACGGCCTGGTGATCTCCGACACCGACACCGGCTCGGCAATCGTGCTAAGGCCAGCTCTACCGGGCGACGCCGACTTGAGCGGGAAGGTGGACTTCAATGACTTGGTCAACCTAGCGCGGACCTACGGCAGGGCGGGGGTGGACTGGTCGGCGGGCGATTTCAATTACGACGGCTCGGTCGGCTTCGATGACCTGGTGATTCTCGCGCGGAACTACGGCAAGTCCGCTTCCCCCCCTGCCGCCGCGGCGGCGGAGCTTTCGGCCGAGTCCGTGACGCTGCCGAAGGCCGCGCGCCACGGCCGCCACGCATACGCGCTTTAGGTTACAGTGGCGGGGGTGCATCTCATTCAGCGGGACCGAGAGACCGGCTTTAGGGTATCTGGCCAGCCGGTCTGGCGGGCTTTCCTGACAGGAGGGCGCGCGGGTGATAGAATGCCAGCAATGACGCTTCAGATCCCCGATGACATCCTCAAGGCGGCGAACCTCGACGAGCGCGGAATGCTGGTCGAATTGGCCTGTCGGCTGTTCGATACGGATCGTCTGAGCCTGAGCCAGGCCGCGCGCCTCGCGGGCATGGAGCGAGGCGAGTTTGAAGAGACGCTGCACGACCGCGGCATTGCCATCTATCGCTATGATGAGGATGAGTTTCGCCGCGAGTTGGCGGCAATCGCCAAGACGAAGGACCAGGGACGGTAGCCGTGGCGATCGTCGTCAGCGACACCTCTCCAATCCGGGCCCTGCACCACCTGGCCATGGTGGGCGTTCTCGAACAGCTATACGGACGCGTTTATCTTCCCGAAGCCGTGGCGCAGGAGCTGCGCCGGCCGGGGCGCCGGTTCCCGGCGTTCGAACCCGGCGCCTACCCGTTTCTGGTCGTTGAATCTCCACGAGACGAGGCCCGGGTGCGCAGCCTTGAGGAGAAGCTGGATCGCGGGGAGGCCGCGGCGCTGGCCTTGGCGCTGGAACACAACGCACGGTACGTGCTCATTGACGAGCGCGATGGAAGGCGAATTGCCCGCGAGTTGGGCCTGACCGTCGTGGGAGTGCTGGGGATCTTGTCAGAGGCGAAGGGACGCGGGTTGGTTCCGGCCATAGAGCCTTTGCTGCGGCGCCTCCAACGTGAGCTCGATTTTCGCCTGACGCCCGGTCTGATTTCCGAGGTGCTGCGGCAGGCGGGGGAGTGACCCGGTTGCCTCTTCGGCATCATCATGGGGCCCGGGAGGACCAGCTGTCGGGAAGGAAGTTTTGGTCCGATTCGGCCGCGGCGGGTTCGACTCTCCCGACGCACCGCTTCGGGGCGCAGCTTCTGCTTGACACCGACGTTCTGATCGACATCCAGCGCGGCCACGGTCCGGCGGTTGCGTGGTTTGCCGGCCTTTCATGCCAGCCGCATCCCGATGCCGCGGTATTCCTTACTTCTTCTGCCGCAAGAGCACGAGGGGTCTCGACACCGACGCGGCTGCGCAGCCCGTACTCGGGCTTGAAGCACCGCACCGCAGATTACAGCGTCAGCACCATCTCCCCACATCTTCTTCACGCCTCGGTAGCGTAACTTGGGCCAACGCTGTGAGGGCCATGCTTTAGAAGTTATTTAGTTTCAACGAGGCGCGGACGAGATTAAAGGAATCGAGCAGCGAATCGTCGGGGCGAAGCCGGCCGGCGGAGAAGATACACCACAACGTCTTGCCGTCGGCGCTGATCCATTTGGTCGGGATCGACCAGAGCAATGCCTCGCGGCGGCCAAAGTGACCCCAGTTGTCATACGTCGCCGCCACCGTCCAGGGACCCCACAGTTGCGGGGCGTCCAGCAGCCACAGGCTGCCGACCGTGCCGTCGTGGCTCCAGGTCGCCAGGTAGCGATGAAGCGGCGCATCATATACGACGCTGAACAGCACCTCGGACGGCGGGCGATCGGGATCGACAAATACGGGCCGTGCCGACGCCGGCTCACCTTTCCACGTTGGTTTTCCATCCGCGCCGGGGCCGGCGAAGAATTCATAGGCGCCGATCTCCCTGATGCGGTCTTTGCCGACGCGGGCCAGGACCGCCCCACGCCTGCCGGTGATCGCCCCGCAGACGTACACGAACGAATCGGGCGCGCCGGCGTAATCGCGGCCGAAGTTGATGAACGTGCCGCCGTAGAAATTGCCGGCGGATTGGGTCAGCTTCCAATTCGATTGGGTCCAATTCGCTCCCCCGTCGGCGGACCACGCCAGGCGCGACTCGGGGGGATTGGGATTGGGCCTGCCCGGAAATGCGCCCCAACTCGTGATGAAGGCATACAAGACGCCGTCCACGCACAGCATCGAGACCGGCTTGCCGCCGAACGTCGCCTGGTGCTGCGCGAAGCCGTGTTGGTGATCGCCCCAGATGTTCCTGCCAGTCACGTCGGGCGGCATGCCGGAGATTCCGGCAAAGCCCAGGCTGACGCGGCCGCGGGTGTCGCTGTCCCCCTCGAACCCGCCGCCGTCCCCCCACCCCGTGTAGATGTCGCCATCGGCCCCCCACGTGACCGGCCACAAGTCGCTGCCATGGGCCCTTCGCACGCGGTGATCGAAATCCCAGGTGACGCCCACGATCACGGGGCTAGGCTGCGTGGCCGGAACGCCGCGTTCAGTCGAAGCACCAACGCCGCGCGGGCCGAGCAGAGCCAGGACCAGGAAAAGCGTGATCAGCCGCATATCGTTGCTACGCGGGTTGGCCGTGGGCGTTGGAGTCGCGGCCACGCGCTATTGGGAATTTCAAAGCATACATTGTCGCATGCTCACATTTTTGGATATAATCACGCGAAGCGTTACTATGAGCGAATGATCGTCTCGTTCAGCGGCGCTGATGCGGAAGCGTTGGCACACGGCCGGCCGGTCAGGCGGTTGGCGCACATTGCGCCCGTCGCGCGACGTAAGCTCAGGCAATTGCAGATTGCCGGGCGGCTGCAAGACCTGGCTGTGCCGCCGGGCAACCGCCTGGAGAGGCTCAGGGGGGATCGCAAAGGACAATACAGCATCCGAGTGAATGATCAGTTTCGCATCTGCTTCCGCTGGACGGCCGCCGGGGCGGAAGATGTCGAGATCGTGGATTACCATTGATGGAGGATTCTTATGGCGAAGTTAAAGCCCGTCTCGCCAGGCGAATTGCTGCTTCACGAGTTCCTGATTCCAATGGGCCTGTCGCAATACCGCCTGGCCAGGGAGATCGCCGTGCCCGCGCAGCGGATCGGCCAGATGGTCGCCGGCAAGCGCGCCGTCACGGCCGACACCGACCTGCGCCTGTGCCGTTTCTTCGGACTCTCCAACGGATATTGGCTGAGGGCCCAGGCGGCCTATGACATCGAGGTGGCGCAAGCGGCTTTGGCCAAGACGCTGGGAAAGATCAAGCCTTGGGTCGACACCGCCGCGTAGCCGCCTCGCGCCTCGCTCTGAACCGCCGCGTTGCCCGCCCGTCCGCCCGTTCTTCCATCGGCGGGAACACGAAGATCGCCGCGTGATGCGAAATTTGATGATAGAATTGGCATCATGGTCACGGCGCAAATGATCCGCGAGCGTCGTAAAGAGATCCTCGAGATCGCCGCCCGGCATGGCGCTCACGATGTCCGCATCTTCGGCTCCGTCGCCCGCGGCGACGCCGCCGATGCCTCGGACCTGGATCTGCTCGTTCGCTTTGAGCCGGGACGGTCCCTGCTCGACCACGGGGGCTTGATCGACGATCTGGAAGATTTGCTGGGCGTCAAGGTGGATGTGGTGAGCGAACGCGGCATGCGCGACCGCTTCCGCCAACGCGTCATGACAGAGGCGGTTGCCCTATGAGAGGCGACCGACTGCGCCTTGAGGACATTCTCGACGCCATTGCCGTCATCCAGCGCGACACCCCGGCTACGCGCCAGCAGTTCGATGCAAGCCCTCCCATCAAGAGTCATATTCTGCTTCACACTCAGATCATCGGCGAGGCCGCCTCCAAGCTCTCGCAGGCGTTGCGCGATCAGAACCCACAGGTTCCCTGGAAACCGATCGTCCGGATGCGAAACATCGTGGCTCACGTCTACTTTGGCATCGACTGGGATGAAGTGTGGCAGGTCGCGGTCCGGGACATCGCGGCCTTACGACCGCAAATCGAAGCCATTCTGGTCTCGCTTCCGCCCGACCCGACGGGCCCGTGACCCTTGCCAGGATGAATGCAACGTCGTCACTCACTGCCACAACCGCGCCCAGATCAGGTGGGGCTTGAGGAGGAGCTCGGGCGGCGTGTAGCTGTCGACGTGGCCGTCGGCGAAGCCGTAATTGCCGCGGCCTGTGCGGCCGATGCGGAAATGATGGATCGAGGGCTGGTCGATGCCGCCCCCGAGATTGAAATGGCCGTCGTCGGGGCGGTCCTGCTCGAAAATGAGGATCTTCTCGGATGAATGACGGATCTGCGACAGACGGTACGGCCGTTTGTCGATCACCGTCAGGTCGTCGTTGAAGGGGTAGCTGTAATTGGGCGAGCCTTCGTCGGCGTCAGGGCAGCGCATCATGCGGGGCCGGATGCCCACGGGGCCGATGTACTTCATGATGACGCCGTGCTGGAACTCGATCTGCCGCGACCCGTGGGCCTGGAAGTAGTAGGAGGCATTGACCGGCGGGCCGGGCCACACCTCGTTGAAGGTCGGAGCGTCCGCCAGCGTCCCCTTGTTTTCGCCCACGTACTCGATCACCCCCGCCACGATCATCCGCACGTTGTTGGCGCACTGGATCGAGCGCGCGCTCTCCTGAGCGCGATGAAGCACCGGCAGCAGAATTGAAATGAGAATCGCGATAATGGCGATCACCACCAGCAGCTCGATGAGCGAGAATCCCCGGCGACCGTTCATTTACCCTCCGCGGAGGTGCGAGGTGCATATTCTATGATTTTGCCGCGCCGCCGCAACGGAGAACTTTCAGCGCGGCAGGAGTCGTCTTGCGATGCGTCGTTTAGACCGCGCCGTCGGGTATTCGAATTGGTCATGGGGCAAGCCGCGGACGATCTGTCCGTGCCGCAAATGGCCTGTGCCGCTGATCTTAGCGTCGCCAGGATTGGACGTTGGCGCGCAAGTGAGCGGCGGGTTAGGATACTCGTACGAGAGCGGGATTCATCTCCCGCCGATCTCGCAACTGACAAGGATCTCTATGTGATGGCCTTTCTGGGCGGGAGTGCCTGAGCCCGGGCGGTCTTCTCCATACGGCGGCAACGGAGCTTTCCCGCCGCCGCGGTTCCAACCGGCCCACATCAACCCGGCATTTAATTCCTGTGCGAATGAAGTGGTCATGCCGCGTCACAAGGGTGGCGCGCCTGGTGCGAGGGAGTTCTCTATGTGCGCTCTGCGATCTATCGGCGATGGATTTGTACGGAGTTCCATTTACCGCTTCGGGTGGGCACTGCTCGCCCTCATGTTGATCGGGACCCGCGCGAACGCCGGCGCTGTCCCGATATTCACGTTGACGGACCTGGGCACACTGCCCGGCACCGGCGGCAGCTCTGCATCTGGCATCAACGACAGCGGCCAAGTAGTCGGCTATTCCACTGGCGCTACGGCGCAATACGTATTCCTGTATAGCGGCGGCACAATGCATGCCCTCGATACGGTGCCGGGACGAGACAGCCGGGTCAACGCCATCAACAACAGCGGTCAGGTTGTCGGCTCGTTCGGCACCGGCAACACTTTCCATGCGTTCTTGTATAGCGGCACCACTCTGCGCGATCTGGGGGTCCTCGGCGGGACCAACAGCGCAGCCTACGGAATCAATGACAACGGACAGGTCGTAGGTTTCTCGAATACGGGTGGGCAGTTCTCCCACGCATTCCTCTACAGCGGGGGAATGATGCACGATCTTGGAACTGTTGAGGGAGGGGGCAGCGTTGCCCACGCCATCAATGCACGTGAACAGATCGCCGGCGAGTCGGGCGGCAATAAAAACGGCGGCCTCCTGGCGGTTTTGTACAGCGGCGGCACGTTTCACGATCTCGGAAATCTGGGCGGAAACTCCAGCCAGGCGTTTGGCATAAACGCGAGTGGCCAAGTAGTCGGCGCATCCGACACCACTGTCTTTACGGGCGGCGCCAGTCCCGTCACCCATGCTTTCCTCTACACCGGCGGGATGATGCATGACCTGGGCGTCCTCTCAGAACCCACCGGAGGAGCAAGCCGCAGCGTGAGCCAAGCATATGCCATTAACGACAGCGGCGAGGTCGTCGGCGCCTCGGACACGAATATCAACAGTATCGTCGGCAACAGGCGCGCGTTCCTCTACACCAATGGGACCATGTATGACCTGAACGATCTGGTAGCAGGCGGTCCCGGCTACGCCCGCGTCGGCGACCGAGGAGTTGTAGAGCGGTACGGCTACATCATCACCGATGCCCGAGGGATCAACGCCAGTGGTCAGATCGTCGCCAACGCGATCACGCCCACCGGCGACGAGCATGCCGTGCTGCTGACGCCCACGGCCACCACGGCTATCCCGCTGCCGCCTGCGGCATGGGCGGCGCTGACTGCTGTTCCGCTGCTGCTTTGCAGCAAGCGGCTCCGGCGAGCCATCGCCCATGGATAACTTTCAGACGGTGCTGCCGCAATGTGACGTGTCGTTGATGACGGTTGCCTGCATCTGGGCGGGGCCTTTGAAATCGAGGACGTTCAGGCAAGCCGGATCCTGGGCGAGGCGGTCGCGGTAGCAGCGCGGGTCGATCCCCAGCAGGCTGCACAACATCAGCCGGTTGGTCGCTTTGTGCGCGACGACCAGCACGGTTTGGCCGGGGTGGTCGGCCACAATCTTGCATAACGCCGGCAGCGCCCGCCCAAGCACGTGCAGGCCCGACTCGCCGCCCGGCGCGCCGTTCACGAAAGGATCGGCGGACCAGGCGGCGTAGGCGTCGGCGAACTTCTTCTCCACGTCCTTGTGATCCATCCCCTCCCACTGTCCGTGGTCGATCTCGCGCAGGCCGGGAACGGCAGCGGCGGTGAGCCCGTGCGGGGCGGCGACGATCGCCGCCGTCTGCACGGTGCGTTTCAGGTCGCTGCAATAGGCGGCGTCGATCTTCACCTTCGCCAGGCGGTCGGCCAGCCGCCGGGCCAGCGCCCGGCCTTCGTCGGAAAGTTCGATGTCGGTCGACCCGGCGAAGCGGTCCTCCGCGCTGAACGCCGTCGCCCCGTGCCGCACCAGGAGCACCCGAGTCTTCATGGCCACAGAGCCTAGCTCCCCCGCGGCCGCGCAACAATTGCCGCCGCGCAACAATTGCCTTTACATTTGGAAAGATTCTGGTATGTATGGCCGCGCATCGGGGCGATTGGCCACGGCTCACGGGCGACCCGGACGCCGTGCCGCCCTATCACAATCAAGCACCGGGCGCGCCGCGCGACGGCGTGTCCCGAAAAGAGCACACGGAGGTGCCGTCATGGCTTCTGGCCGATTTCTTCTTGCCGCCACTGTATCGCTTTGGACATTCGCCGCTCTGCCGCCCTACGTCGCGGCGGAGGACACTTCGCAAACGGAGACCGACGCCAAACACGCGTTCCTCGGCGAGCTGAACGCCAACGCCGTCTACGTCCGCTGCAGGCCTTCGGAAGAAGGCGCATACGCCACGATGAAGCTGAACCGCGGCGACAAAGTCACCGTCGTCGGGATCAGGGGCACCTGGCTGAAGGTCCTCCCGCCGGACGGGAGTTTCGCCTACGTCCCCAAGTCATTCGTCATCATGCGCAACGACGGGACGGTGGGACGGATGAACCGCGAGTGGATCGCCAAGGCGGGCAGCCAACTTAATGATCTGGTGGTCCAGCCGTTGGCGACGGTGCACGAGGGGGAGGACGTGCAGATCATCGGTCAGCACAACGAGTACTTCAAGATCAAGCCGCCCAAGGACAGCTTTTTCTGGATCAATAAGCAGTTCGTGGACCCGGTGCAAGTAGTTCCCAAGCCCAACGAGGCGCCTAAGGCCACGCCCCCTGACCAGCCTCAGCCGGCTACACCGGACTCGGAAGAGCCAGGCGCGCGGCACCCGCAGCCCGAGGTCGTAACACAGGATCCCACCGATCACGGTCCGACGAGCCGGCCGGCGGACCAGGCGGCGGACGCGGGCAATGCCCAGCCGCCCACCAGCCAGCCAGCCGCGTTTGACGCGGTGACCGAGTACGACAAGCTCGAAGAGCAGTTCAAGGACTTGAACAGCAAGCCGGTCCTCGAGCAGCCGCTGGCGGAGATGATGGCCGGTTACGAAAAAGTGATGTCGTCCGATGACCTGCCGCCGTCGATGCGGCGAATCGCCGAACTGCGGATTGCGACCCGCACGGTCCGCAACGATGCCCGCGAGCAGTTCCTGGCCGTGCGCAAGCAAAACGAACAGACGGCCCAGAAACAGCAGGCCCTGGCCGCCGAAAAGCAGGAGATCGAGGGCCGGATCAAGGACAACGACCTGCAGATCTTCACCGCCCTGGGCACGCTCCGCACATCGAGCCTCCAGGTGGGCCAGGGAATGCTCTACCGTCTGACCGACCCGGCGACGGGGCGGACGGTCGCCTACATCCGCACGAACGATTCGAATAAATATGGCGCGCTGCTCGGGCAGTTCATCGGTGTTCGCGGGCCGGTGAGCAGCGACCACCAGCTCAAGTCGGTGATCCAGAACCCGACCGAGGTGCAGACGATCGACCCCGCGAAGGTGAACACGAGCGTGGCGGCCCAGTTCATTCCGCCGAGCATGGTCAAGATGGGCATGACCCCGCCAAGCCCCAGCACGCCCGAGCCGCAGGCGAAGACGGACGCCCCGCCCCCCAACGACTCCGGCGAGGCCAGCACGCACCACGAGGCGCAGTGAAGACGTAAGGCCGTAAAGCGTAAAGACGTAAGGGTCGCTTCTGTCTGCCTTTACGTTTAGGACGTTCGCCTCGGGCGAGGATCTCATCCGTGGCACGGCCGAGTCGGCCGTGCCACGGTCCAGCCCGCCACAAACAAGCGCCACACCCTTACGTTTTGCGTCTTTACGTTTAATGGGCCGGGCCTCCGCTTCAGCCCAGGCGACCACTAACCGATATCAAGGATGCTGGTCGCCGCGCGCAACAAGCGGGGTCGTCATGACCGATTTCAACCCGCTGGCCGGGTCGATTCTGGGAAGCACCCAGGCCCAGCAGCAGATCGACGTTGAGAAACAGCGGCAGGTCCGCCGGGCCCAGGCCCTAAGCAAAAACGTCGCTGCCAGAGACGATCAGCTCCAGCACCAGGTCGAAAGCTCCGACGAGGTCACGCCGGTCCACGACGAGCAACGTGAAGGCGGCAGCAGCCCGGACAAGCGCCGCCGGCCGCGGACACGGGGCAAAGAGGACGAGCGGCCCCATATTGACGTGAAGGCCTGAAATCCTTTGGTTCTATTGAAAGGGCCGTGCCCGGCGTGGATCTGATTGCAAATCGCAAATCGCAAATTGCAAATCGCAAATTATCGAACCCGGCCAGGTTATAAATCCTGCCGATTCTCTCATCCTTCTGGTCTTTGGCGTTTCGGCGAGCGTATAACCTTGTGCGGGAATAAGGTCATGGCGCACGTGAGGGCTGATGGAGCAGACGCAAACAACGACTTGTGAACGATGCGGAGGGCCGCTGACGTATGGGGAGTTGGGCTGCGCTCGCTGTGGCGCACCGGTTCACCAGCGGCAATTGCAGCAGATTGCGTCGGAGGCAATGCGGCTGGAGCGGGAAAACCCCGCCGCGGCCGCGGCCGCCTGGAGGCAGGCGCTGGACCTGTTGCCGCCCGGTTCGCCCGAGCAGGGGGCGGTGCGAGAGCGCATCGGCGCGATGGCGGCCGGTTGGCCGCCGGCTGCGGCCGCGACGCGCCGCCTCGTTCCGGCGGACCCGTGGGGCCGCGCGATCCTCAAGACCGGACTGTCGATGCTCGTGAGCATCGTCGTCTATTACGCCGTCTTCCACAGCCTGCTGTTCGCGGCTGGCTTCGTCGTGTTGATGCTAATCCATGAGATGGGGCATGTGCTGGCCACGTGGTACTTTGGCTTGAGCGCCAGCCCGCCGGTGTTCATTCCGTTCGTCGGGGCGGTCATCAATCTGCGGGAGCAGCCGCCCAATGCGTTGGTGGAGTCGATCGTCGGAATTGGCGGGCCTGTGCTGGGAACGATCGGCGCGCTCGCCTGCTACGCCGCGGCGCGGGCGGTCGGCGGGCCGGTCGGCGCCGATCTCATGAGCGTGGCATTCGCCGGGTTCTTCCTCAACCTGTTCAACCTGCTGCCGGTCCCGCCTCTTGACGGCGGGCGGGTGGCGGCGGCAGTGAGCCCCTGGCTTTGGCTTCTCGGGCTCGCCGGGCTGGCCGGCCTGATTGCCCTTGAGGTGAAGTCACACGCCACCTACGGCGTCTTAATCCTCATCATGGTCCTCTTCTATGGCATGCCGCGCATCCGCGCCACCCTCCGCACGCGATGGGCCCAGGCCCCTTATTACCGAATCAGCCGCGCCGCGTCCTGGACGATGGGCGCGCTCTATCTGGGTCTGGGCCTGCTGCTCGGATTCATGTTCCACCACATGGGCGGCTGGCAGGCGCTCGGCGCGTAACCCGAACAATTCAAGATTCACCGCAGAGCCGCCGAGGACGCGGAGAAAACACCAGGACAGCGTGAGTATAAGCTGTGCAACGTGGATCTTTTTCTGCGCCGGCGGATTTGAACATAATGGTATTCCTCGCCTTGTCTTCTCGGCGTCCCCGGCGGCTCTGCGGTGAATAATCTGGTCAGCACCACATCGTCGGATGAACCCGAAGGACCGCTACCGGCTTTCCGCCCGCGTCCGCGCGGCTTTCCTTGCGGCAGCGGATCGCTCGGCGGGACCTTTGGTGCGGGCGGCCCGCTTGGCGGCCGCCGACCGCTCGCCGTGCGTCCGCCGGCCGGCGGCGGAACGTGCCTGCCTCGACAGCGCGTCCGGCGAGGCCGCCTTGCGGCCCTCTCGCTTCAGCACGCCCTTTACCGCCTTGGCAACGCGGGGCCGATGCTTGGCCTGGCGGAGGCCCTGTCCCTCTTCATAGGCGCGCTCGGCGCTCTTGCGCGTCTTCTCCGGCACCCTCCCGCCCCTGGGGGGCGGCAGGTCCACGCCCGCCCGCCGGGCCTTGGATAGCCCGATCGCGATCGCCTGCTGCGGCGACCGCGCGCCGTGCTTCCCTTCGCGAATGTGGTGCATCTCTTCGCGCACGAATTCGCCCGCCTGAGTCGTCGGCGCCTTCCCCTCCCGTTTGTCCTCGCGCGCCCGCTCGATCGTCTGTTTCTCTGGCATGATGAAACCTCCTTACCGCGACTACTACCAACTGCCGGCGAATGGGGGAACGGGAGATTTCTGTGTCCATCTGAGTTTATCTGTGGCGACCCCTCTTTTTGTCTGCCTCTTCAATGTGGGACTATTTCTTGTGGCCAAAGTCGGCCGCAATCTCCAGGCCGGCTTGGGTGCTGATGTTCAGGTCGTGCAGCGAGACGTCTCCCAGCGAGAGCGCGACGAGCGGAATTCGGTTGCCGTTGGCGTGTTTGAGCTTGCCGCCGATGAGACCGGCGGCGAGGCTGCCGACAACCCCCTCGCCAGCGGCCGACAAATTGGAGAGCGTCGCGACGAGCTCGTCGTCAATGTCAACCCTGCCGCGGACGTGAACGGCGCCGCTCAGCATGAGTTTTTTGGCCTTGACTCGCACGTCCCCTGCGATCGAGCGCGGGCCCTGGCTCTCGAGGTTGAGCTGAAGTTCCTGGATGGTGACCCCGTGCTGTCGGGCCGCGGCGCTGGCGGCCGCGAGCAACAGCGACTGAATATCGTCGCGTGCGATCTTCACGTCGATGTGGCCGTCGTCGGCATCCTTCAGGACCAGGATGGCCTGCCCGTCGGCGTCGCGGGCGAAATCGAAGCTGACGTTGGCGGCCTTGAGTGT
>Ga0073928_10001893_pt1 | contig 38487 bp, 31 predicted proteins | sample PaiPotPPA55metaG_FD_76969 | JGI IMG/M metagenome (GOLD analysis project Ga0073928, IMG submission 76969) | Iron sulfur acid spring bacterial and archeal communities from Banff, Canada, to study Microbial Dark Matter (Phase II) - Paint Pots PPA... ... | reverse complement strand
CGCGGCCACTTGATACATGGGAAATTGCAATACCAAGTCGGTATCTGTGAGGGTGAAGACCTTGAAGTTGCTCTCGATCGGACCCGCACCGTGGCGTATCGCGCCGCGATCTGCAAATTCGTTCTGATCGAGGTAGGCGATAGCCAATTGCGATAGCCGCGACACGTGTTTGAGTCCAGGGCGAAAGAGGCTGGCGAGCGTGAGCACTCGGCAAGTACGGCTGTCGTAATTGATGCTGGCCATTACGCCCCAAGGGTGGGCGGCTCCAGGCGTGTATTCGCTGTAGTCAATGAAAACGCTGACTATGCCGTTCTTCAAAACGGCGGCGGTACAGCTGCCGTTGAGGTAGCCGTCACTGGACCGTCACCTGCGTTGACCTCGGGCATCCCTCCTTTCTTGAAGCTCTCGGTGAGCGAACCTACAGCCAGACGCACCGCCGCATTAAAAGCGTCGCCGTTTTCGATTTCCGGATACTTGACGTCAACGGCGTAGCGGGTGCTCTGCTCATGGATTTCATGCTGCTGGATTTGCAGTGGGGTTTGCGGCGTGCACGTGAGGAAGACGGCCGTGATCAGCGGAATCATAGCGCCTTCACGATATCAGCGCACCGTGAAGATCCGAGCGGAAAATAGCGGACAAGGAAAATCAGTTACGCTTCTTCCCCTTAGGCTTGGCTTCCTCGGGATCGAGACTGCCCTCGGTGGTGATGCGGGTGGCTTTGCATACCTCTTTTGCCACTTTCAGCGCGGTCTCGCGCAGAGGGGTTCCGTCGGCAATGATGGAGCTGGCAGCCAGCGTGAATGTGAGGGCGTCTTCCTGTCGGTCGAAATAGAGCACTACCTGACTTGCTGCCATGGCGGGCGAACCTCCGGGGCTGTTTCGAACATCATAGGGCGGAATTGCCGGTAAGGGCATGTACTGTTTAGGTGCCCTTAGACACCAAAGTTCTCCACGCAGCCTTAGGCCACCTTTAGGTAATCTACGGTACTGCGGTTTTAACGAATCTGGCGTACAAGGGATGCTGGGGCTTGAGCTGTTCGACTTCAGGCGTCTAGGGGGACGGGCTGACGCGGTATCTGATTCGAGCATCTCAGGAGCTCGATGAGGAGGGCCCTATGAAAAGCCTTTCAATCCCGATTGTTTCCGTAACTGTAGCTTCCGCAGTAGCTTGCCTGATCTTTTTCGGAACGCTGGCGTTCGGACAACAAGCGCCTGCAGATCACAATTTATTCTCGTCGGATCTGGTGATGTGGTCTTATATGCAGGAGCCACAGCCGGGACCTGGCCAGACACGGCAGACTCCTACTCCGGATCCGAGTCCAGAGACTCAACCCCAGCAGAATCCGAGTGCTCCGCAGCCGAAACAGAATCCGCCGACGTCCCCGCACCAGGATTCATCGGCTTCGGACAAGTCGCAAACCGCGACTGCCCAAAGCTTCACCGGAACTGTAAGCAAGGAAGCGGACAGCTTTGTCTTGAAGGTATCGCAAAGCATTTCATACAAGCTGGATAACCAGCAACAAGTCCAGCAGTATGAAGGGCAGAGAGTGCGGGTAACGGGCACGCTCGATTCGTCTATCAATCTGATTCACGTTGAAAAGGTTGAGCCGCTGACTTAAAGGCAGTGGGCAGTGGGCAGTGATGGGTGATCGGTGATCGGTGGTCGGTTGGCGCTGAGGGGTGCCGACAAATCATTCCACCTGGCCAAGTTCCTCGGCCCTTGCCAAGAGCCTGCGAGTTTCTTCCTATCTTCCAGCACGGTCTCACTGGCAACTGGCCACGACCACCGATTCCTGCCTTCCTGCTACATTAATTCTTCATGTCTGCGCCGGATTCACTGCTGGTTCGCGCCTGTAAAGGTCTGCCTGTGGAACGCACGCCGGTATGGTTTATGCGGCAGGCGGGCCGCTACATGGCCGAATATCGGGCGGTGCGCAAGACGCATTCGCTGATTGAGATTTGCAAGAATCCGCGACTGGCGGCGGAAGTGACAATTACTGCCGCCGAAATTCTGCAGGTGGATGCGGCCATCATCTTTGCTGATCTTCTGCTACCGCTTGAGGTGATGGGGCTGCCCTTTCACTTCTCCGCCAGAGAAGGGCCGGTGATTGAACAGCCGGTTCGAACTAAAGCAGATGTTTCCCGCCTGCGCACGAACTCGGCGGCCGATCTAGGATACGTGGCGGAAGCTGTGGGGCTGGTGACCAAGCATTTCGGATCCAAGCTGCCGGTGATCGGGTTTTGCGGGTCGCCGTTTACGCTGGCCAGTTACATAATTGAAGGAGGAGGATCGCGGAACTACGTTCATGCCAAGACCATGATGTACTCCCAGCCGAAGAGTTTCGATGAACTGCTGGGGACATTGGTGTCGGTCACCGCAGAATACGCGACTGAGCAAGTGCGTGCCGGGGCAGACGTCATTCAGGTCTTCGATAGTTGGGTGGGATGTCTTTCGGCAGAAGACTATCGGCAATACGTGCTGCCTCGAACCACGCAACTGGTGCGGAAGTTGAAAGAAACAGGGGTGCCGGTGATTTATTTCGGTACCGATACCTCCACTTTGCTTGCAGCTATGAAGGAGACCGGAGCGGACGTAGTCGGGCTGGACTGGCGCATTCCGCTGGATGAAGGGTGGTCGAGGCTGGGCAGCGGCGGAGTGCAAGGAAATCTTGATCCCGTGACGCTGTTTTCGGACTGGAAGCAGGTGCGGCTACGGGCGCAGGATATTCTTGACCGCGCGGCGGGACGGGCGGGACATATTTTTAATTTGGGGCATGGCATTTTGCCGGAGACTCCGGTGGAGAATGTGAAAGCGTTGGCGGCATATGTGCGCGAGCATTCGGGGGAAAGGGGCGTCCACTCGCACTCACACTCACACTGATGACCGAGAAAACCAAACACGAGCATACGGCGGTGCTGCTGCTGGCTCACGGCAGTCCGGACTCGGTGAATGAAGTGCCTGACTTTTTGCTGCGCGTCACGGGTGGTCGCCCTCTGCCTCCAGACGTAATTGAAGAGGTCAAGCACCGCTATCAGATGATTGGGCGCTCGCCGTTGACCGAAATCACGCTGAAGCAGGGGGAGTTGCTGGCGCAAAAACTCGGGCTATCGGTTTATGTGGGCATGCGGAATTGGCGACCCTTCACGTCGCAGACTTTGCGCCAGATGGTTGCTGACGGGATTCATCACGCAGTTGTGATTTGCCTTGCGCCCCACAATTCGCGCACCAGTGTTGGCCTCTATCGAAATTCGCTGGCTAAGGGGAGTGATCCCGGACTGAGTTTTGACTTTGTGGAGTCGTGGCACGATGAGCCGCTGCTGATTCAGGCGTTCGCGGAGAAGTTGATGGCGGGCAGGAACAAGGCCAACACCGAAGCCGGGGCGCCACTGCCGGTGATTTTCACCGCGCACAGCGTTCCGCAGCGGACGATCATGGATGGTGATCCCTATGAAACTCAGGCCCGGCATACAGGCGAACTGGTGGCGGCTGCGGCGTCGCTGGATAGGGCGGAGTGGCGGTTCGCGTTTCAGAGCCAGGGCATGTCAGGCGGCGCGTGGCTTGGCCCAACGGTCGAAGCCACGATTCTGGATTTGAAACGGAGCGGACATCGTGGAGTTTTCGTGCAGCCGATTGGATTTCTTTGCGATCACGTTGAGATCCTCTATGACGTTGATGTCATCTTTAAGACATTCGCTGAGAAAGAGGAGATGCGGTTGCGGCGCGCGGAGTCGTTGAACGATTCCCCGCTGCTGACTTCCGCTCTGGCGGAGATCGTACAGTCTCGGTTGCGGGGCGTGCGGGAAACGCGATGAAGCGAGTCGCGATTGTGGGCGGAGGCATTTCCGGGCTTTCGGCGGCGTTTGCGCTGGCAAAAGAACAGCAACGAGGCGCGCCGCTCGAATCTGTTCTGTTCGAATCCAGCGCGCGCTTTGGCGGAGTTATTCACACCGAGAGCGTCGACGGCTGCGTGATCGAGGCGGGACCGGATTCTTTTCTCACCGAAAAACCCTGGGCTGCGGAGCTTTGCCGCGAACTGGGTCTGGGCGATCAGCTCATCGGATCGAACGACGCGGAACGAAAAACCTACATCTTGCTCAAAGGGCGGCTGGTGCCTCTTCCTGATGGGCTGCAATTTATGGTGCCGACGCGGCTGGCGTCGGCTTTTTTTTCGCCGCTGTTTTCCTGGGTGACGAAAGCCCGAATTATTCGCGAGTGGTTTTATCGGCCGGGTGGCGCCCGCTCTGAGAGCACGGTGGCGGAATTTGTGGAGCGGCACTATGGGCGCGAGATGGTTGAGCGGGTAGCGGATCCGCTGCTGGCGGGCATTTACGGCGGGTCAGCGGATGAGCTTAGTGTGAAGGCTGTGCTGCCAAAGTTCTGGGAGATGGAAGCGAAGCATGGAAGTTTGGGGCGGGCGATGGTGGTTTCCCGGCAAAAACTTTCGGAGCTGCGCTCCGCAGGACAGCCGGGGACTGCTGTCCCCACACGGTCACCACTGTTTACGTCACTAAGAGGCGGCATGGAGACGATGGTTGACGCGTTGCCGGGACGAATTCCGGTTGCGGCGCGGCGTTTGAATGCGCGCATCGAAGCGGTGAGGGCGGAGTCAGGCAAGTGGCTGGTCGTTAGTGGCGGGCGTACGGAAGAATTCGACGCAGTCATTCTGGCAACGCCAGCTTATGCGGCAGGGGAACTGCTCGCCAGTGCCAGTGCGGAACTAGCGGCAGAGTTGAATGCGATCCGGTACAGCTCGTCGGTGACCGTGATTCTCAGCTTCGACAAGAACGTTCGCGCGGCCCTGCCTGCAGGGTTCGGGTTTCTGGTTCCGCACACTCAAGATCGGCGGTTGCTGGCGGCGACTTTTGTGCACAACAAATTCCCGGGCCGCGCGCCGGACGATCGGGCGCTGATCCGGTGTTTTCTGGGTGGGACTCGGGATGAGGAAATCCTGGAGCGCACGGACGATGAGATTCTGGCTGTCGTGCGGCGAGAACTGCAACAAATTCTCGGAATCACTGGTGATCCGCGGCTGGTGCGGGTTTTCAGGTGGAAGCAGGCGATGGCTCAGTATGGGATCGGGCATGGCGGGCGGGTGGAACGAATCAAGGAATTTCTTGCCGGGATGCCGGGACTGGCCTTGGCGGGGAATGCTTACGGCGGGATTGGAGTACCGGATTGTGTAAGGGAGGGGTTGGAAGCGGCGGCGAAAATCGTGGCCGATCTTGGGATCGCTGGATCAGAGGAAGCCCCGTGTTGACCTACTGGCAAGCCCTGCGATTTCGTTGTTCGCCCTTAAAGAGATATATTTGGCGCGTGCAGTTTAGCGAAGGCATTCCGGCGCCGACTGGCGGGCGAAATGGCTTGGGCGGTACCCCTGGTGTGGCTTTCTGATTGCCACAGCCTCATTTGTCCTTGTGTTTGTCGTCTTCGCCTATCTGATCCCGTTGTTTCTACGTCTCGCTGAGTCACGGTGGGACCGCTATTGCCTGCGTTCTCGATCCTTTTCATTTTAGTTGGCGGATTGCGAAGCTACCGTAAACGCAAGAAGACCGCGCACCGACTCAATTAGCCAGACGTGAAGTTTCTCTCTGCATTGGTTACAGACCACCCCGTTCAAGGGTAGGTCGCCGAATAGGGTTCGCCGAAACATTCCTCCTCCATGCGGGTTCCTTTTTCAAAACGGGAGTAGCCCCCGATGCACAAGGCTCTCATCGTTGCCTTTCTGGTGTGTTGCGTTCCGGCTCTGGCCCAGAACCAGAGCAGTATGCCGGCGATGGACGTGTCCGGGCCGGGCGCGGAGAAACCCGGTCCGGAAATGAAAGACATGCAGGACATGCACAATATGCCCAGCATGGATGAGGGTAATGCACCGGCCATGCATTCCATGGAAGGCCGGCACATGGACATGGGCCCTCACATGAAGATGACCACGCTGCGGGCGGCGAAACCGGGTGACCGGAAAAAGGCCGATCAGGTGGCGCAAGCGGCAAGAGCGGTAGCTGAGAAATATCAAGACTACAAAGTTGCGCTCGCTGGCGGCTATAGAATCTTCCTTCCCAAGCTGCCACAAAAGCAGTATCACTTTACGAATTATTGGTACGCCTTCCAGGCGCGAAAACATTTTGACCCTTCGCATCCCACGTCATTGCTCTACGAGAAACATGGCGACGATTACAAGCTCATCGGCGTGATGTATACGGCCAAGAAAGATGCTCGCGAAGACGAACTGAATGAGCGCATTCCGCTGAGCGTTGCGCAATGGCACGCGCATGTGAACCTGTGCCTGCCTCCGCGGGACAAGCGGCAGGAAGCGATGTCGCCGAACGCGAAGTATGGGTTGCCAGGTTCGATTGCAACCAAGCACGCATGCAAAGCTGCCGGCGGTAGGTTTTTCCCGAAGGTCTTCGGCTGGATGGTGCACGTGTATCCGTACGAGCAGAAGGCCGAGGATATCTGGTCGGTAGAGCGGCAGCATAATCTGGATTAGGGTTTGGGAATTTTCGGAACAAAGATCGTCCGATCTGCAACGAAGAAATTCAGGATCGAACATGTTGCAATGCTGAGCAGGTTCGCTAGCAGGTATTCGACGCCTGCTATTTCAACCAGCAACTTCATCGCGATCATATTGCCGAGGATGGAAAGGCCGCCTGTGGTGAGATTGAACTTGGCCAGCCTAGACAAACTCGTGCGCGCCCGCCGGTCGGCCCAAGTGAACCGTTCGTGCCAAATAAAGTTATGCAGGACTGCGGCTTCGACGGCGAGTCCGGTTGCGAGCAAGTAATTCAGTCCCAGGCCCGACTTCAACAGCGTCAGCACGCCGAGTTGAATAGCGATGCCGATGGCACCGACGGCGTTGAATTTCAGCCAGCGGATCAGCCCGCTCGGGGATGTCTTCGGGGGCGATTGGACGATCGGTGATCCTGTCATTGGCAATCCGTTCCCGGCAGGCGCTCCTCGTTGTATAGGCGCACGATATTTTGTCCGACATGAAAGAGCAGCATCGCGGTCATGGCGATGATGCCGATGGCGCCGCCGAAATCGAAGAGTTTGAAATGACCGTGGAATACAGTCTGCACGCGGAACAGGGCCAGATTTCCGGCGACCAGCAGGAGGCGAAGCTCGGTGGGGCCGAAGCTCCAGAACGACATGCGGAATTCGCTCAGCGTGTAGGTGGCGAGATAGGACTGGATTGAGAGCAGGAGGAAGAGTACGAGGAGGCCGACGGCGATCAGCGGGCTCATGTATCCGGAGAGCGCGAGGCCTCCCATCAGGGCGACGGAGCCGAGGCTGTCGAGAATGTGGTCCACGTAAAAGCCGTAGCGGGGGCGTTGCTGCTGGCGAACCCGGGCCAAGGTGCCGTCGAGGCTGTCGCCGAGCCAGTTGAGGGCCAGGAAGGCGATAGCGGCGACTAGCCAGGCACGGCTAAAACCTGACATCGCATAAGCGGCGCCGGTCAGAAGTTGGGCAGCGAAGCCGAGGCTGGTCAGATGGTCGGAGTTCATCCAGGCCGGAGTGCGCTCGGCCATCCAGATTAGGAGGCGTTTTTCGTAGGCTGCGGACACGCTTTGTTGAATGCGTTTGGCTGGGCGGAAGGTTAGTAGGTTGGTGGTCTGGGTGGCCATGGTTCCTCCGATGGTGAGAGGAGTGTGGCTTGGGCCAGCGTTTGGACGCAATGCACCGCGGGTAAAGCGTGGGTCAACTGAAGATCAAGAGCTAAGTGATTCTGGGGCTTACGCTTGGGCGTCCATCACGCGCACAGGAAAGCCAGGTTCCTCTCCGCCTGCGGCGGTTCGGAATGACATCCTAAATTTTTCGATAGGGGGCGGGTGGGCTGGCTTGTTCGATAGCTGCCGCCAGGTGGTCAACGGCCTGGGAGATCTGGTCTTCGGAGATCACCGCCGGAGGGGCGATAAGAATGTGGTCGCCGTGATCGCCGTCCACGCAGCCTTGCACGGGGTAGACGAGCAGTCCGCGCTCGATCGCTGCCTCGGCTACGCGGCCGCAGAAATTCATTTCGCTTGGCAACGGAGCTTTCGTGGCTTTATTGGCAACGAACTCGACGGCCCAGAGCAGGCCAACGCCGCGGACGTCGCCGACGGAATCCAGGCTGCGCAGTTGGTCTAGGCTCAGCTTGAGAGTAGTGGCGATGGAGGCTGCACGTTCTGAGTCGGCTGCTTCCGCCAGATTCATCCTCTGGACGTAATTCAAGACCGCGCGTCCGGCAGCGAGCGAAATCGGATGAGAGCTGTAGGTGTAGCCGTGGATAAAAGAGCCTGAGCCGGTGGCAATGGCCTCGACGACCTGCTTCGAGACGATGACGGCACCGAGCGGTGCGTATCCGCTGGAGAGGCCTTTGGCGGTGACCAGAATGTCGGGGGCGACGTTCCAATGGTCAACGGCGAAATTGCGGCCGGTGCGGCCCATTCCGGTCATGACTTCGTCGGCGATGAGAAGGACGCCGTGGCTGCGGCAAATCTCGGCGATCTTTTCGAGATAGCCGTCGGGTGGCACGACCGCGCCGAGGGTTGCGCCGCTGACTGGTTCAAGGATGACGGCCGCGACTCTGCCTGGGGAATCGGAAATTGCTTGCTCAACTTCGGCGGCGTATTGCTGGCCGCAATCGACGCAACCGTCGGTGCAATCGTAGGCGCAGCGGTAACAATAAGGAGCGCCGACGCTGGCGAATTCGCGGACCATGGGGCGATAAATCTCGCGGCGGCGCTGGTTGCGGGAAACCGCGACTGCGCCTAGCGTGGATCCGTGGTAACTCTGGTTGCGGCTGATGATTTGTGAGCGGTTCGTCTGACCAAGTTCAACCTGATATTGCCGCGCCAGCTTGAGTGCGGCTTCAATCGCTTCCGATCCGCCACATGTGAAATAGACGGCGCCGCCGCGGAAGTTTTCTCCCGCGAACGCCAAGAGTTCGGCCGCATATTCTTCGGCGACAGGAGTTGTGAATTGGCTGCTGTGTACGAACTCCAACTGGCGGGCTTGCTCGGTCATAGCATCGAGAATTTCTGGTACGCCATGGCCGATAAAGTTCACTGCGGCTGAGCCGGAAAAGTCCAGGTATTGTTTTCCGCGGGCGTCCCAAAGGCACGCGCCCTCGCCGCGAACCGCAGGCGGAAAGCTTTTGCGGAAGGACCGGCGCAGCAGGGCGGAGCTATCGGAATTCTTAGTGGCGGCTTCAACGGGCACTTGGGGATTATCCGGTCTTCGATTATCGAATCTGTTATCCGATCTGATTATCGAATTTGAGATTCCGGCTGTCAAAAAAGAGTTGTGCGGGTGCTGTGCGCGGCACGGGTAAGCGCGATATTTCCGTGTAAAATCGCGCTTAATGCCGGGTCCGCCAGAGACTCCCAATCCTTTATCCGTTTCCCGCCGGTTTTTGCGGATTTTCCGGCCTTCGCATGAGCACACGGCATTCTCGGCCACAGTGCTACTGGTCACGACCATCATGCTCTCGCGGGTGGTCGGCTTTGTGCGCGAGATCTATATTGCCTGGGCCTTCGGGGCAACCCCGACAACGGACGCTTATCTCGCGGGCTTCACCATCCCGGATTGGGTGAACTACCTGGTTGCGGGCGGAACGGCTTCGATTACATTTGTTTCGATCTATACGCGTTTTCTGGCGGAAAAAAGAGAAGAAGACGCCCGTAAGACTTTCTCCGCGATCATCACCATTATGACGGCGGTGCTGACGGTGGGAATCATTCTGGCGGAGATTTTTGCGCCCCAACTCAATCACCTGATGTTCAGCAAGTTCACGCCGGAGCAATTTGCGTTGTGCGTGCGTCTCACTCGGATTTTGCTGCCGGCACAATTGTTTTTTTACGTGGGCGGAGTGGTTTCGGCGGTGTTGCTATCGCGGCGGATGTTCCTGCTGCCTGCAATCGGACCGGTGATTTACAACGGCGGAATTATTCTTGGTGGGCTGATCTTCGCGCACCGGCTGGGCATTGCATCACTGGCTTATGGGGCCGTTGCGGGAGCGTTTGTTGGAATTTTCCTGATCAACGCCATCGGCGCGGCACGGACGGGAGTCGGATACAGGATTTCATTTGATTTCCGTAATGCCGCTTTTCGGGAGTGGGTGAAGCTCTCAATCCCGCTGATGCTGGGCGTGTCGCTGGTTACCGCCGACGATTGGATCCTGCGCTACTTCGCATCCGGGAGCGCGGGCGATATTACTCGATTGAATTACGCCAAGCGGCTGTTCCAGGTGCCGATTGCAGTATTGGGACAGGCCGCCAGTCAGGCGTCATTACCGTTTTTTGCGCGTCTGTTTGGCGAAAAAAGGTTTCGCGAATTTGCAGAGACGGTGAACGCATCCATTTACCGGATGGTTGCAGCAGCGCTACTGGCGTCTAGTTTTATGGCCGTGGCCGCGCTGCCGCTGATTGATCTGGTTTACCGGCGCGGGCATCTGCATTTTGCCGATTCCCAAACAACCGCGGTTTACTTCTTTTGGTTTTCGTTGTCGCTGGCGTTCTGGGCAGCGCAGGGTCTTTACGCGCGCGCGTTTTATGCGGCTGGTAATACTCTCACTCCCATGATCGCAAGCAGCGTGATTACGCTGGCTTCCCTTCCGATGTATTCGGCGCTCTATCGCAATTTTTCTGCGGTCGGATTGGTAGCCGCGTCAGACCTGGGGATTGCGGCGAATTGCCTGGCGATTGCTTTCCTGTTGCACCGGCGCAATCTGGTTCCTTTGGGCGGGCTGGAGTGGAAAGAAATCGGAAAAGCTCTGGTGATCTCGGTGCTTGCCGGCGCTCTCAGCTGGGAAGTGGCTCGACTGGTGCAAATGCAAGGCAGCCGGGTTGCCGATATGAAGGCGCTCGCTCTCATGGTTGTGACCTGGGCGGGAGCCGTGGCGGGTGCGCTGTGGCTGACGAAATCTAGTTTGCTGGCAGACTTGCGGCGGCGGTAGATTCACCGTCCATGTGGGTCGGACACTCTTGTCCGACGCTCCCGACTTTGGTGTTCAGCCGAGTTCGACCGATCTGCATGGGTGGTCCGTTTTCAGATCACGACAAAGTCAAAGGTGTCGGACAAGAGTGTCCGACCCACACAAGAAAAGCAGGCGTCCTGGGGTCAGGACGCCTGTCGTTAGCGAGAGATGAAATTTAAGCGCGGGCGGCTGCGGCTTCGGATGACACCGGAACAGCGGGTTTCTCTTCGCCATTGGGTTTTTGCGCTGACTGTCCGGCTTTGCGGATATCAATTCCGCCTTTGAAGAATGCGCCATCTTCAATCGAGATGCGGGCTGCGACTACGTCGCCGGTGAGCGAACCGTCGCTGCGAATATCTACGCGATCGCTGGCGGTGAGGTTGCCGCGAACCTTGCCGAGCACGACGATTTCGCGGGCCGTGATGTTGGCGGCGACGACTCCATTGCGTCCGACGGTAACGCGGTTTCCGGCAAGATTGATCGAGCCTTCGACGCGGCCGTCAATATAGAGTGACTCGGACCCGGTCACTTCACCTTTGATAACAAGAGATTTCCCGATGGTAGCCTGATCGGCAGTGCTGGCCGCAACCGGACGCGGAGCGCTGGCGGCGGGTTCACTTGCCGCAGGAGCGCTGGGCGCTGAAATAGGAGTACGCTCCGGCTCGGTGCTACGACCTGGCGCCGTGGGCTGATTTGTAGGCTTCCACATGTGACAAGAAATCCTTTCCTCTGGGAAATATCGTTAGGAACCGAATAGGCAATTCGGAACCCAAAGCGATTTTACTCTCCAAAAATGCGTTCGTCTGTGGAAATCGTGGTTACTTTAGGGCATCTGGAAGACATCAGGTGAATCCCTCAGGCGACCGCATTTCTTTGCAAAGAGTGTAGTCGTTTTGGTGAGGCCGGGACACGGGATGTATCCAGTTGGTCAACGCGGCTGGCGGCACTTGGCACTTGGCATTTAGCATTTAGCATTTAGCCAGACAGCCAAGGGCCAAGTGTTAGGTGCAGTCTCAATCATGCTCTCCGATTCCGCCATTCTGAAAAAGATCCAATGCCAACCCCGGCAGACGGCTCGATACAAGCAGCTTGTTCGGGAGCTGGGCCTACACGGAGACGAGCGAAGGGAGTTGCATGAACGGTTGCAGAGGCTGATCGCCGGTGGGCAGTTGCTTGAGGTTGACTCCGACCGGTATGCGATTCCACAGGCGGCTGCGGACAAGAACCTGGTCATCGGCAGACTCACTATGCATCGCGACGGCTTCGGGTTTGTGATTCCCGAGATTTCCTCTGCTAGTCCGGCGCTGAAATCCCGCCTTTCCGGAGACATTTTTGTTCCACCGCATGCAGTAGGGTCGGCGATGCATGGGGACCGGGTGCTGGTTGAGGTGGTCGATGTCCGCAACGACGGTCGGGCTGAAGGACGGATTCTCCGCCCGGTTGACCGTGCGCACCCAACGGTGGTCGGCGTTTTCCATTATGGGTCGCGCCACAACTACGTCACGCCCATGGATCAGAAGATCTCGCAAGACATCGTGATCCCGCATGGAATGGAGTATCCGGGAGAGCCGTCGTTGGTCCCTTCACCCGGCTCAGGGCGAGCTAAGGACGGTCATTCGTCGTCGGCAAAAACCGAAGGGGAAGAAGTTATTGGAAGAAACAAAGAAACTGCGACAGCGAAGTCTGAAAGCACCAAGGTTTTTTCGCGAACGACCAACGACCAACGACCAACGACGGTTTTATCCAAACATCGGGTTCTGGGAAAAGAAGCCGCCCGGCGCAGCGACTGGAGCGATCTGGAAAACGTAGTTGTGGATGTCGAGATCACGGACTGGCCGTCGGCTACGCAGAATGCGCGCGGAAGGGTAGTTGAGATTGTCGGCTACCAAGATGATTTTGGCGTCGACGTTGAGATCATCATCCGCAAATACCACATTCCTCATCGCTTCCCGGCGGGCCCGCTGAGCGAGGCGGAGGAGGCAGAGCCGGTCATTTCCTCTGCCGAGATGCGCAGGCGGCGAGACTTCCGGGATCTTCCTATCGTGACTATTGACGGCGAAACTGCGCGTGATTTCGACGATGCCGTGCTGGTCCGCCGGCTGCAGAGCGGGAACTTCGAGCTGCAAGTTCATATCGCAGATGTGGCTCATTACGTGTGGCCGGAGTCGGCGCTCGATCAGGAGGCGCGCTTGCGCGGCACCAGCGTTTATTTTCCCGACCGCGCGGTGCCCATGTTGCCGCTAGAGCTCTCGACCGACATTTGCAGCTTGCGTCCACAGGTGGACCGACTGGTGATGTCTTGCGTAATAGAGATTGACCGGCGCGGCGAGATTGTCGGGGTCGAGTTGTCCCCGGGGATGATTCGTTCTGCCGAGCGCATGACCTATACGGCGGTAAACGAGGTGCTGGAGGGAGATGAAGCGCAGCGCAAACGATACGCGAACCTGATCGAAAGTTTCGAATTGATGCGCGAACTGGCCATGATCCTGAAGCGGAAACGGGAACGTCGGGGGTCGATTGACTTCGATCTGCCGGAGCCAGTCATCGAGTTCGACGATCTGGGGCTGATGAGAAGCATCTCGCGCTCCGAGCGCAACAACGCGCACCGCCTGATTGAAGAATTCATGCTTTCTGCGAACGAGTGTGTGGCCGGGTATCTCGAGGGAAAAGGGATCCCGTCGCTGTATCGCATTCACGAAAAGCCCGACGCCAAGCGCGTGTACGATTTCGAAACCATCGCGGCGACGTTCGGATATTCACTTGGCGTGGGTGCTCTGCCGATCCAGCGCATGCAGTTCAAGACCGACCGGCGGTCGCACTACGGGACTGGAAAGCGTCCGCGGGAAATTGAGATTGCGAAAGATGTTCACATCACGCCGCGCATGTACCAGAAGCTGACCGAGAAGATCGCGGGTAAAGCGGAAGAGCGAATCCTGTCTTTCTTAATGCTGCGATCGCTCAAGCAAGCCCGATATTCCGAGGACAATGCAGGACACTTCGCCTTGGCGGCGACGACTTACACGCATTTTACTTCGCCGATCCGGCGTTATCCGGATTTGATTGTGCATAGAATTCTCAAGCAAGTGCTGGTGGATTCGGCGGAAAAGTGGGAAGGAGAAGTGCCGGTGGGAGTGTCCTCCACTTCCGAAGAATCGCAGGTGGAGCGCCTCCGCCGCACCGGCCCTGAAAGCCCATCCCCCTGGTCCAAGCGCCGCGACCATGCCGCGCATCGAGAGTCCATCAAGCTTCAGGATGGCCCCATCCCGCTGGAAGAACTGCACTCAATCGCAGAAGAATCGAGCCAGTCGGAACGGCGCGCGGATGATGCCGAACGCGAACTGATGGAGTGGAAGAAAGTGAAGTTCATGCAGGACCGGGTCGGAGAGGACTTCGACGGGCTGATCATCAGCGTCACAAAGTACGGTCTGTTCGTCGAGTTGACGGACCTTTTTATCGAAGGCCTGGTACCGCTAAACACGCTGAGTGACGATCGCTACACCTATCACGAAAATACGCGGGAGATCATTGGCCAGCGCAACCGCAAGATCTTCCGCCTGGGACAGAAAGTGCGAGTGCTAGTGGACCGGATTGATCCGGTGGAGAAGAAGATACAGTTTGCACTGCTCGAAGAAGAGAAACCGCGGGTGACCAAACGGAAAAGGAAGTAGCTAAGAGCACGGCTGAAGCCGCGCTCTCCCGTCTAGTGTAGAATTTTGTAGTCAACCCCGTTCGGGCCATCCGGTTCGAACCAGTGTCGGGACGTGGCTCAGCCTGGTAGAGCACTCGCTTGGGGTGCGAGGGGTCGGCAGTTCAAATCTGCCCGTCCCGACCAATTCTCAGTTTCAGCGATCGCCGGAGCTTGTCTGGGACGGTCACGCGGCAGTCTCACCCCGACTGCTTCTCTGGCTTCGATATCGGAGAGTCTAACCCAATCGGGAACCCGGTTTCCGTTGTTCACCACAGCCCGGATAAAATAGGATGCCCGTCAAGAGATAAGCCCAGGTGAAATATCGCGCCTCGCCCGACGGGAACAATAAATAGTGGGTGGCGCAAGCCACGACTACCGATACCAGGAACTTGCGGTCCCGCGATCTGAGGCTCCACGCAGCGATACCCAGTAGGAGCCAAGGAGCCAGCTGTGGAACAAGAGCTTCCGCATTCACCACGAAGGTCCGTGCATACTCGACCAGACTGATGCCGCTCGTTATCTGCGCTGGATACTTCCCGCCGACAAAGCTGTAGTGAAGCAGAACTTTCAGCCCATAATTACCAGAGAGAATGTTGATCCACGCAACACTTCCAATCGCCAGAGTTGCGAGTATTCCGGCATATAACGCGCTGAGTTTTCGGTTCCATACCAGCCATCCGAAAACAACGAGCACGATCAGGATGTTGTCTGTCCGGATCCAGATCGAAATCATCAGCAATAGAATTCCGATGGAAAGCTTTTCTTTCAAAACGGCAATGCAGCCGGCGACGAGAATCGCCCTGGACCCTGCCCTGGGGCTTATATAATCGCGCGAATGGGTAACGCCCCTACACCATTTGGGATTGATCGCTCGCTTCCCCGCTTGGACGGACAGGATCCCTATCTCTCGCTGCATTTCGTCATGATCTTCGTTCGTGATCAAGAGCGAAGTCTGCGTTTCTACGTGGACCAACTCGGTTTCCGGGTGCTTGTGGACCAGATTTTCGAGAACGGCGGGCGGTGGATCGAGGTTGGGCCTCCGGACGGCAGCGCGAATATCGCTCTCGCCCAAGCGATACCCGATTCCGACGTATACAAGCTTATCGGAAGCGACACCCAGATTTACTTCATCACCGAAGATGTCAATGCGAAATACAAAGAGTGGAGCAGCCGCGGAGTCCACTTTCAGTTTCCACCGCAAGTTCCGGCCTGGGGCGGAATATTCACGCGCTTTGAAGATGTGGACGGAAACTCGTTTGGGCTCGCGGGCTTCGATGAGTTGACGCGTAGTGTCGAAGATCAACGCCGCGCCCTCGCACAAAAAATCGAGTCCGAACGCCGTTCCGCGCAGGAACTGGAAATCGCAACCCAAGTCCAGGCCCGGCTGTTCCCGCAAATCCGTCCTGAGGCGAAGACCCTCGAATATGCAGGACTTTGTATTCAGGCCCGGCAGGTGGGAGGGGATTACTTCGATTTCCTGGATCTCGGCAAACAACGGCTTGGCCTGGTGATCGGTGATGTTTCCGGCAAAGGAATTGCCGCTGCTCTTCTGATGGCAAACTTGCAAGCGAACTTGCGCAGCCAGTGTGCAATCGCTTTGGACCATCCCGAACGGTTGCTGCATTCGGTGAATGATCTGTTTTACGAGAACACGGTTGACAGCGCCTACGCCTCGCTCTTCTTTGCGGAATACGACGATCAGACCCAGCGCCTCCGCTACGCGAATTGCGGACATTTGTCTGGCTTGCTGCTGCGGAGCGATGACCGTCAGGAACGGCTGGGCTCCACCTGCACACCGCTCGGTCTGTTCAAGGATTGGGATTGCCCCATCGGCGAATGCAAACTGCTTCCAGGGGACGTCCTGGTGCTCTATACAGATGGCGTAACCGAAGCTTGTAACGATGCAGGGGAGGAATTTGGAGAGCGGTATCTCACAGAAAGACTGCGCCAACACCGGCAGCTGCCCTGCCAGGCGTTGCTGACGACTATTTCAGATGAAGTCCGGCGCTTTGGCTCTCACGAACAGTATGACGACATCACGCTGATCGTTGCGAAATGCAGAGCCGCCGATGGATCAGGTGCATAACCGGTACGAGCGTTTTTAGGAGACTTCCCGCGCTTAAAATGTCCCGGCACCTCGGATGAATTGGCGGCCCCGAGAACGCGCTCTACAAGTCCACCGATTCGTGCTCGCAGACGACGAGGGACGGAAACCGTTCCGCATGGCTACACTATTCGCACACTCGACTCCCGCGCTTTACGACCGCTACATGGGCCCGCTGCTGTTCGAGCCTTATGCGGCGGACAAAGGTATTTCATGCGGGCAAACGCATCTTCTTGAGGAAGGTGGCGTAACGCGGGTCGTGACGCAGGGGCTCGAATCTACGACCCGGCACTTTCAGGTACGTAAGTTCAGGGTCACGCTCCTCATAAGCCTTTTCCAGCCAGGCGAAAGCCTCGTTCAACTCTCCCAAGGCGCCACAGAGAATCGCGACTGACCCGGAGGGTACAAGCCCGCGCTGGTGAAGTGTCTTCAGTTTCTCGAGTATCTTGCGGGCCTGCTCCCGGTTGCCCGATACGGCATAAGCGAAACCAAGGTCCAGCATGCGGTCCTTATCGTCGGTTCCGGAGAGTTGTACTGCCAGTTGAAACTCTTTTATGGCTTCCTGATGCTTTCCCATATTTAGGTATGCCCAGCCAAGTGTCTGGTGAGCCGGTGCAAAATGCGAATCCAGTTCCAAGGTTTCCCGCAATTGCTCGAGAGCCTCTTCGACCCGACCGGCTACGAGCAATCTGCCAGCCATCGCATTCTTAATCGGCAAGGACAGCGGATCGAGGTCGCGGGCGCGCTTTTCCTCGGCGATGCCTTCCTCAAATCGTCCCACATACATCAGATAACCCGCATACCAGTGATGAGAGCGAGCATCACCCGGGTTCAATTCCAAGGCGCGCTTGTATTCCCGTTCGGCTGTTGCCCAGTCCCACTCATGAGTCTCGGCGATGAATGCTAGCGATGCATGAGGTTCGGCGAGAGTGTTATCCAGTGCGACGGCTTTCAGTGCTGCTGCCTTGGCCAGCGATAGTGCGTCTTTCGACGGAAAACCGCCCCGAAATCCAAGCATCGCGTAAGCGTCAGCAAGACCGCTATACGCCAAAGAGTAGCTCGGATCCATGGTGACTGCCTGTTGGAAATACCCGATACTTTTGTTCAGCGCATCCTCCGTTCGCTGGTTGAAGTAAAACAGGCCTTTCAGGTAATCCTCGTAAGCTTCGGGGTCGACCGGGTGTGTGGATACCAGACTTGCCCGTTCGGTGGACGTGAGGCTGATCTCGATTCGGTCGGCAATGCTCCGCGCCACTTCTTCCTGTATGGCGAGAACACTGCGATATTCTCGCTGGTATTCTTCTACCCAAATGTGCTCGTCAGTTGCGGCGCGAATCAGCTGGGCGTGGACGCGGATCTGATTACCCTCTCGTATAACCGAACCTTCCACGATAACGTCAACGCCAAGAGTTTTGGCAATCTCCGTGACCGAGAGCTGCGTGTTCTTGAAGTGCATTGCCGAGGTGCGGGAGATGACGCGGAGGCCATGGATTTTAGAGAGCCGCCCGATAAGCTCCTCCGTCATGCCGTCGGCGAAGTATTCCTGCGACGGATCTCCGCTCAAGTTTTGCAACGGGAGCACGGCCAGCGAACGAATCACAGGGGCAGCAGAGCTTGCCGGTTGTTTTCTCCACTGATGCCAGCCCCAGTCGACAACGGCGACGGCGAACAATGCCAGCGCGGCTTTGAGCCACAACTTCCGTCCCCGGAAGGCTGCTGGCGCCTGGGCAGGCGCAGGCGCTGCACTCGTCAGGGGGACGCGATCTTCACTCTGAGCATCGATGCCGTTCAGCGGCGCAATGAAGCGGTATCCTCGGCGGGCCAGAGTCTCAATATAGCGCGGATGGTCGGCGGAGTCGTTTAATGCTGCCCGCAGCCGTTTGACTGCTGCGTTCAGGCTATGCTCGAAATCGACAAAGGTATCCCCGGGCCAAAGTTCTTTCTGGAGTTCCTCGCGCGTGACCAGTTCCCCTGGCCGATCAAGCAGCATTTTGAGGATTGCAATGGGCTGGCCCTCCAATCGGACGCGCAACCCTCCCCTGTACAGTTCTTTGGCACGCGGCTCGAACTCATAGGTGCCAAAGCGGACGACCTGTGACTTGGCTGGGCTTGCCACTATTTCAAGCACTCCCGGTAAGCGGAAGTATATCCCTTTTGTAAAGGAGTGGAACCGTGTCACCACACGTCCGAAGACCAAGCCAGTCAATGAGTTTCGGTATCACCTACATTTCACCACCGTTGCATTGACCTGCGGTAGAGGTCTGGACAATTCTCCGTGGACAGCTGATTCCGTGGAGGAGCCATGACGAACCTATTCGCAGCAAGACTTCGATTACCTCTCTGCCGTTGTGCTTTGCTGATTTCTGTCTCTCTTCCGATTTGTGCGCTGGCGGATAATTGGCAATTGCAGGTAGGCGCACAGAACGGCGACAGATCACATCAGGCACTCGCCTTTTTGCCCAACGAGATCTGGATTCACTCCGGCGATAGCATCACTTGGGCGTTTTCTAGTAACGAGGTCCACACTGTCACTTTCCTCACGCCAGGGCAGGTGCGCCCGAATCGCTTCACTGGATGCTCAGGTGGCGCGCCGCCAGACGGTAGAACAGCCGATTTCTCGGTGTATGACGGCACGGCGTGTGTGAACAGCGGGATCCTGACAAGTGATGATGGAAAGACCTATACGGTGGTTTTTCCCGTAGCCGGTAATTTCAAGTTGGTCTGCCTGGCTCACCCCAATATGACGGCCACGATCCACGTGCTGGCGTCATTGACGCCCTTGCCCCACGATCAGGCCTTTTACGACCAACAAGCCGCCCTACAAAGCGCCGATGTCCTCTCGGATGCAATGGCATCTGCGCACAACCATACTGGCTCGAGCGATATAGAGGCCGGAGTAGGGCGCATCAAAGGAAACGGCGGGGGAACTCAAACCGCATCAGTCATGCGCTTCATGGAAGCGACGAAAGTGATCCACGTCGGCGAAACCGTGGAGTGGACGACAGCGGAAGCAGTTACCAACCATACCATTACCTTTGGCCCTGAACCCGATCCGCTTCACCAGATTCCGCCCTCGGCCAACGTCACGGTGGATGCTGACGGTGCCCGCCACGCCTTCATCAGTTCTCCCTCTGACGCTGTACACTCTGGGTTTATTAGTGAGCCGCCGCAGGATCGTATTGGTTTGCCACAAGCCCCGTTGAGCGCAACTCGCTTCCGCGTGACCTTCACCCAGCCCGGCGTTTACCGGTACCAATGTGTGCTGCACGATGGTTTGGGAATGGTGGGAGAAATCATCGTCTTGCGGTAGCCGAAACTTGCAGGCAAACGTGTCAATTGGCGATAAATGGTCATTTCGCTCGTCCGGAGCGAACTCAACCGTTTCACCCGCTTAGTTAGCGGTTCGTCTGCCAGGGTCGCGCATTCCGACGTAATTCAGTTTCAAACCGCTGAAACGGTTAGTTCAAAAATCGGGGTTGAGCAGAAAGCTCGCAAATCGTCTGTTCTGCCCGTCCCGACCAATCAGATCGCGCGGATGTTGTAGAACCAGTGTAATATGCCCCAACCTCGAAAATCGCATCACAATACGCTATGCGGTTTCATTCACAACGCGCGATCGTGGCGCTGATTGCCTGCGGCCTCGGTGCTCAGTGCTCGGCGGCACAAATGGAGACTCGGACACTGGGAAGCTCGAACGCGATTGCCGACCGGAACGCGAGCCGACAGAAAGGCCATCCCGCGTCGCGAACATTGAGCCCAGACGACGGCCTGTCCGTGATTGCCTCTGCGCTCGACTCCCGTGTCCGCCTGCGTTCTGAGAGTGACTGTTCCCACCTTGTGCACGCAGTTTATGATCGGGCGGGTTTTCGCTATCCGTATGTGAGTTCCTCTAGCCTCTATGCGGGAAGCAGCGAGTTTCAGCGGATGGAACATGCCCAACCCGGAGACCTGGTGGTTTGGCCCGGGCATGTAGGAATCGTAGTCAATCCAGCGCAACACGCATTTTTCAGTACCCTCGGCTCGGGGCCTGGTATCGATAATTACGACGCGCCGTATTGGAGACGGCGGGGGCAATTGCGATTTTACCGCTACATCAAGACGGGCCCAACGCGGGACGCGCCGAATCGTCTGGTACGAACCCGTCAGAGCAAGTAGGAGACGCTCGCTCGTCGGCGGACGCCTCTTCAGGCGTTTTTCAGAATGCGCAACAATGCCCGAACCAAGCTACAACTTCACTGTTCTCCCGCTTTTCGCTGCTTCGTAGATTGCCATCATGATCGTCAAGTCGCGGAGTCCTTCCTCACCCGGAGTGATTGGTTCCTTGTTCTGCATCACGCAGTCGGACATGTGGTCCATCTCGGTTGTAAAGTGATCGACTACCGGGAGATCACGCTGGTCGATGGTATTGCCGCGCTCTATCCACAAGCGCAAGCCGCTGTACCAGGTGGCTGGATCCATCTCCAGCCGCGCCTCGGTACCCATCACGCGAAAATGGCTCTGGTGGAAATAGCCGTAGCTTGACGAGCAGTTGGCCAAAATTCCGCTCGGAAAACGCAATTGAAAAGTAATGTGCTCTTCAACCTCTTTGAAGCGCGGATCATTGGGCGTGGTGTACACCATGGCATTCACTTCGGTGGGTTCTTCTCCGGAAAGGTAGCGAGAAGCATTCAGAGCGTAAATGCCGATATCCATCAGCGATCCTCCGCCGGCGAGTTGCCGGTTCAACCGCCACTGTTTGGGATCGCCCATACTGAAGCCCGCGTCCGCCAGAATTATCTGGGTGGGGCCGAGTTCGTGGGAGCGGGCGATGCGGATGGCTTCTTTATTGTAGGGCTCATATTGGCAGCGGTAGGCGACCATTAGCTTCCGGTTGGCTTTGTGCGCGGCGTCAATCATCTGCTGGCATTCGGTGGGGGTGTTGGCCATGGGCTTTTCGGAAAGCACATGCTTGCCGGCCTGGAACCCTCGGACGGTATATTCCGCGTGCATACCGTTGGGGAGCACGATGTAGATGACGTCAACTTCGGGATTGTCTTTAAGGGAATCGTAGTTCTGGTAGTTGTAAATATTTTTCGGACTGACGCCATACCGCAGGGCGAGTTTGTTCGCCTTGTCGGGATGGCCGCTTACCAAAGCTGTGACTTTGGACTTCTCGCACTTGGCAAACGCAGGCAAGATCTGATTGATGGAAAGGCTACCCAGGCCGACGATCGCCCAACCGAGCTTCTTCCCGGGAGGCTCGGGGACTACAAGTTGCGCTGAGGCATCCTTCAGCAACACTCCAGCAACGTTTGCGGCGGCCAATCCCTGGCCGAGTTTTCCTATGAATCCGCGTCGAGAGATTTCAGAGTCGGGCACGATTTCACCTCAAGGTTTTGAACTGCGCTGCTTATGAATTTCTTCGAGCCGCCGCTTTAGATACTCCTGATACTCCTGCTGCAGCTTGGGATCGCTGGGTGAACCGTAAATTTCACTCGATTTGTACTTCCCTTCGTCGAATTTCTTCTTCGTCCATTCGTCGTGGATATGAGTTTCGTCGGCGCGGTCGAGGACTTCCTGCACAAACTGAGGCGGAATAAAATATACGCCTTCGCGATCGCCTACGACGAGATCGCCAGGCATTACCGTCACACCACCGATGCGCACCGGGATATTGATGCCGGTCAGCATCACGTTGCCAATCGGCGTCGGATCCGCGGCGCGGAAATATGCGGGCATGTCGATCTCGGAAAGTCCATCCAGATCGCGAACGCTGCCATCGACCACCAACCCTGCGCCGCGAGTGGCTTTCATCACATAGAAGAAGAGATTGTCGCCGACGATGGTTCCGTTCACTTTCTTGCCGAAAAGGTCGACGATCAGCACGTCGCCTGGCTGAAGCATGTCGATGGCGGTCTGATTCATCAGGCGCTTGAGTCCGTGCTCTTTGGCCTTGGCTTGCGCAACATCGTCCACGTCGGCGCGCGAGGGCATGAACTGGACAGTGAAGGCACGACCGACCATGGTTTTTCCGGGATGCAAAACCTGAAATCCGTCAGCGTACTGGTTGTTGAATTGCTTCTGTTGCAGGACTGCCCAGACTTCTTCCGAGGAAAGACCGCGCGCGCGTTCGATCAAGTCGTCGGGGACTTTGGGGCGGCCGTCGGGCAGGCGGCCGAAAGGATTCTGCGCGGTGTAGTCAATCAGTTCTTGCTTGGAAAAAGTAAGCAACTGGGCGGAAGCGGCCGGCGACAGGATGGCCGAGAGCGCTAATCCGCAAACTATCGAAACGATGCTTGGTGGGACCATGCTGCGACGGCAAACCATCGGCGCCTCCGGGTTGGATCGCGTCCCCGAAACTCTCAAATCAGCGACGATTTGTCAAACCAAGCGGGGGAAGCAGTTCGAGATCCGCCGTTAGCGGTATCTGCGAATCAGGAGGTTGTGGCGGTCGGAGCGGTAGAGTCCCAGCACATGCATGACCGGGCTTCCTTTTGCAGAGTAAATAACCTGGCGAATGCGCAGCAAGGGCTGGCCAAGGGGGATTGCGAGAAGGCGTGCGGTGCGGGGATCGGCAGCGGTCGCGTCCACTTCTTCGTCCGCGTAGGCTAACTCCAAACCGTGAATGCGTTCGAGACTGGCAAAAAGCGAACCCTGCTGTGGGGGCGCATCGGCAAGGCCGCCAAACTCCTTGGCCGAGAGGTAGCAGGTTTCAACATAGAAGGGCTCGTCCGCCCCCAATCGCACCCGTTCCAGTTTAACCAGAGGGCTATCGGCAGGCAGCGAAAGGCGGGCCGCAACCTCGGGTTCCTTATTCACAACGGTGCACGACAAAACTTTGGAGCGCGCCGACATACCGCGGGCGGCCATTTGTTCACTGAAACTGGTGAGCTTGTTGAAATGAATCTTCGGCGGAGCGACGAAGGTACCGCGACCAGGTTTGCGTTCCACCCAGCCATCCCGTTCGAGGACGGCCAGCGCGTGGCGCGCGGTCATCAAGCTGACGCGATGCAGGCCGGCCAGTTCGCGCTCGGAACCCACAGCGTCACCGGGCTTAAGATGCGAGTCCTCAATTCGCTTCAGGATGGCGGCTTGAATTCTTCGATAGGCCGGCGTCCCGTTCTTTCCTGGTGGCATGTCCTCTCCCGGGTGTGAGTTCATCTTAAATGCCTCTTGGGTCGCGCTATAGAGCGTCCGCTGGTCTCCGAGTCGATAGACCTATCATAGTTTATCCAAAGCGGCTATATAGCCGTCTTGGGATTCGGCTTATGGCTGCGGGATCGGGAAAACGACCAGGCCACCAGCCAAGGAAAATCGCTTATCTTCCCAAAGCCCACATAAATTAGCACAATGTTGGCAATCTGGCGCAAGTTTCTTTGCGCCGAGTCCAGTAAACGTATTCCCAAAACTGCGCCTCTGCGGGCCAAAACTCCTCTATAGCGGCATTAGCATAATTTTACATTCCGACTGATTTTTTGTCTTGACGACGCTCTAAGCAATGCTATATAGCATTAATCCAGTTTGATTGGCCTGTCGTGGGTCTTTCTCAAAGCGAACATCTCCCGGAGGTTTTTGACATGCGTAAATGGATTCAGGCAAGTCTTTCGCTCCTTGCATTGGCTGGGCTGCTGGGCATTTGCGCGCCAGCGTGGGCACAGGAGGTAACCGCATCCATCGTGGGTACGGTCACCGACTCGACCGGCGCACCAATTAATGGCGCTGAAGTAACCGCGACCGACACCGAGCGGGGCACCGTCTGGCCGGCAAAAACCAACGATGCCGGATCCTACAGCATCCTGCGCCTGCCGGTCGGTAGCTACACGGTAAAGATCACCGCTTCGGGATTTCAGACTGTGACCCATCCGGCCTTCACGCTGGTGCTGAATCAGACAGGCCGTATAGACGCACAGTTAAAGGTGGGCCAGGCGTCGGAGGTGGTGGAAGTCACCGGCGCTGCCCCAGTGCTGCAGACGGAGTCCACCGAGGTCAGTACGCTGATCGATTCCGCAGCTGTCACGTCGGTGCCCCTGGCGGGACGCAATTACCTTCAGTTGGGTTTGCTGGCTCCCGGCACCACGACAAACAATCCACGCGGGATTGATGAGCCACAGAACCTGGATGGCGGATCGCGCCCGTTTATTAACGGCAACCGCGAACAGGCGAACCAGTATTTCCTGGACGGCATTCTCAACAGCGAGGACAAGAATAACGAAACGTCCTTCATGCCCAACGTTGACGCGATCCAGGAATTCAACATCATTACCCAGAACGCTTCGGCTGAGTTTGGGGACTACGAAGGCGGGATCGTGAGTGTGTCGACCAAGTCCGGCACGAATCGCCTTCACGGCAGCGTGTACGAATTTTGGCGGAACGACAAGTTGGACGCCAATCTGCCCTCGAATGGGTGGTCGAAAGGTGTACTCCCGGTGGGCGGGGTAGTGCTTCCTGGCCATGCCGCCGACGGAACCATCCAGAAGGGTGAGTTCCGCTACAACCAGTTTGGCGTCACCGTTGGCGGGCCAATAATCAAAGACAAGCTCTTCTTCTTTGCTGATTATCAGGGTCTCCGAGACCTCAACGCCGGGGCCACGGGATCACAACTCCTCACGCAGCGCATGCGGGCTGGTGATTTTGGGCAGCTCTGCACAGATCTTAATGGCGCGTTTGACTCATCCGGCAACTGCTCAAAAGTCAACTTAGCTTCGAACGTTAGCCCGACACAGCTGACCGATCCAAATAATGCTGGCGCCAATGTCTCCTTCAATAATTTCGCCAACACCGCAAACACGATCAGTACGGTTGCGAACAATTTATTTACTCAGTTCGGCAAGTACTACCCTCTGCCGCAAGCCGACAGCGTGGCCTCTGGCAACAATTACTTTTACCGAAGCGGGACGAGCATTAACACAGATCAGGGCGACCTGAAGCTTGACTACAACTTTTCGGACAAAGACCACGCATTTTTCCGTTATTCCCAAGGACACCTGCGGAATCCGAGCTTCACAGGGTGCCTTTTCTGCGCCGCGGGATCAAGTCTAGGTGCAGATCAGCCCATGAAGAATGCCGTCGTGAATTGGACACACGCGTTTAATGCCAAACTCTTGAACGAGGCTCGGCTGGGCTTTAATGCCGTCCAGTTTAACCAGAACATCACGCCGACTGCGTTCCTGGGGAATGTGGGTCAACAACTTGGCATCAGCGGAGCTAATTTCGAAGCTCCCGGCTTGCTCAACATCAACATCACTCCGGCCGGATCCGTGCCAGCGAGCGCCGATTTAGGCAATGGTGACTTGTTCCAGGTGTTCCATACCACCCAAGGGCAATTCAACGACAACCTGTCCATTACGCATGGCCACCACGGAATCAAGACTGGCTTCCAGTTTGTCCGGCAGCGTCAGGATTTCGACTACGCCGGAAATAACGGTGGCTTGGGGAATATCCCGGTTAGCACCGCCAGTGGATCTGCCTTGGCGGATTTTTGGTTAGGCTTGGCTCAGAAAAATAGCGCAAATCGCGATACTTACATCCAGCCAACCCTATTCAAGCATAGGGGAAACATCTTTGCCGGCTATCTGCAGGACGATTGGCGCCTTACCAACACGTTCACATTAAACCTGGGATTGCGATTCGAAGACCATACCCCGTTGCAGGAAGTCTTGAACCGAGAGGTGAACTTCGGTCTCTTCACAGGAACTATCTACACGCCCGATGGGCGGGACGGCACCCAAAAGTTCAGCAACGCCGGACTTTACAACAATTACTTGGGGAAAGGCGATTGGGAACCCCGGTTCGGGTTCGCCTGGTCGCCGGCCGCGCTTGGGGGAAAGACCGTAATTCGTGGTGGCTACGCGATTTCGTCGTTCACAGAGGGCGGCGGCACCAACGAACAGCTCACCATGAATCCACCGCTGGGCATTTTTAACCAGCACAACCCTGTGGGCACACTAGCGGCCGGATTCCCGACACCCACAAACTGCACGACTATTGACCTTAACTGCTTTGCGCCGATGAATCCCTTGGGAGTCCGGCAGGCAATCAGGATCAGAGTTACAGATCAAAATTTCAAACCTGCGATGAGTCAGCAATGGAACTTCACCGTTCAGCATCAGTTCGGCAGCACTCTGACTGCGCAAATCGGATACGTAGGCCAGCACGGAACCCACTTGCTGAACTTTGAGGACCTGGCGCAGCGCGTCGGGTACAATGCCGCCGGGACTATCGCGAAGCCTGGCCAAGTCATCGTCAGTCAAAGCGCCGGAGGTTACTTGGGGGGCGGCAACACGCCTTGCAATATGGCGTCGCTGTCAACTTGCGGAACTTCCGGCTCACTGTATCAAGCCGGTCAATCAGACGGCGCTCTGTTTGGCGCCAATATGTCAAACTCCAGCCAGAGCTACAACGCTCTGCAAGCGGTGTTGCAGAAGCGCATGGGCAATGGACTGGAAGGACAAGTTGCTTACACCTACTCAAAGTGCTTGAGCAACTCTCCTGGCTACTTCGGGACGGGATGGGGCAGCACAGGTGCAACCAGTTCGGGCGGCCAACCTGGGCCGCAGAACATCTATGACCCGCGTTCGGACTGGGGGCCGTGTTTCTTCAACCAGAAGCATGTGCTGGCCAGCTACGTTACCTATGCGTTGCCAGTCGGCCGCGGCAAACAGTTCGGCAAGGACATGAACTCCGCGCTCAATGCGGTCGTCGGAAACTGGGAAATTGGCGCGATCATGACTGCCCACTCCGGAAACTCCCTGACCCTGAACGCATTCGGGGGATGGGGCAACTTCGCTGCGGATCAGTCCAACACGAACGGAATTGGACCGTCAACTCTGTCGGAGCGGCCGGATTGTAATGGCCCGGTCCACATCTTGAACAAGCGGGTTCCGGCCGTCGCAGGCAATACGATCACCGGAGGAACTCCAGCGTACATTCAGTACATTGACCCCTCGAATATTTCCAATCCCGCTCCCAGCACGTTTGGGACATGTTCAGTCGGCAACGTGACCGGGCCAAACTACTTCGACGCAGATTTGAGCTTGCACAAGAACTTCCTGATCACCGAAGGCAAGAGTCTGCAATTCCGGTTCGAAGCGCTGAATGCGTTTAATCATCCAGTCTGGACGTTCTCAGGCGGGCCAGCGGGCGGCTCGTTTGATCCGGGCAGTGCGATCTTTGGCCAGATCACCGGGTCACAAAGCGCACGAAGTGTTCAGTTGGGATTGAAGTTCATTTACTAGCACGACTTGAATGCAATGGCAGGCGCTTCGGCGCCTGCCATTTTCTTTTGTCCGCGACGAAACACATTGCGATCTTCAAGAATGATTTGGCCGCGGGATAAAACCGGACTATGATTCGTGCTGGCGAGGGCTCGTCATGCAAGCTCAAACTCCGTCCGTCAAACCAATATCCGGGCGTCTTACAAGCAAACCGTCTACGCGGCCAGGAGTGCGCGCCAAGGCACGACTGAGCTTCTACTGGATGGCGACTATCAGTCTGTTTATCGCGCCCGCGCTAGGGCAAGGTAGCGGGGGCGGTTCGCATCCCGCTCCGCCTCCCAACCCGCCGGCGCCGATTCCGCGGCCGATGGATTCCAATTTTGACCGCGCACACATTGAGTTGGACAGCACCGGGAAGCCTCTGCGTCCAAACAATGGCGACGACCGCTGCCTGCTTCCGCCGCTGAATGGAACGCGGGAACCGGTGGTGGACATCAAGAGCATGCAGGTTTCCGGTGCGGGACGGAAGGAGTATGTCGCGGCTTGCGATGCCCTCAGGGACAAGAGGTTCGACCGGGCCGCCGACCATTTGCGCAAAGCGGTACAGGCAGAGCCGCAGTATTCCGCTGCCTGGGTGACCCTAGGGCAGCTGCTGGTGGCGCAACAGAAGGTCGCGGAAGGCCGCGACGCCTGTTCGCACGCGGTGGCCGCTTCGGCCAGCTATCTTGCCGGATATCTTTGCTTGGCGGACATCTCAGGCCGCGAACAGAAATGGGACGAAATGTTGAAGTTCAGCAGCCACGCTATTGATCTGGATCCAGCCAATGATGCAGTCGCCTACGGACTGAATGCGGCGGCGAATTTGAATCTGCATCAATTGCCGGCAGCTGAGAAAAGTGCGTTGAAGGCGATCGATATTGATAAGAGCCACAACGATCCGCGAATTTACTTCCTGTTGGCGCAAATCTACGAGGCCAAAGGAGAGCCGGAGAACGAGGCGGCGCAACTCCGCCAATACCTGAAGTTCGCCAGCGATCCCAATGACGCGGCCATGGTCAAGGCATATTTGGCGGAATTGGAGAAGCGAGCTGGCAGATAACCAGCCGGCGGGCCGCGAGTCGATGAGCATGTGCGGAGCTCGTAGCTTCTGTTTCTGGGTCAGGGTGTTTCTTCCTGTAATAATACTTTTCTCGCCCGTGACGTACGCCTGGTCGCAGGCTCAAACTGCTGGTTCAGGCGGCATTTCCTTGCCGACTCAGCTCAGGGTGCAGGGCTCGGGCTGGTGGCCTACGAAGGGTGACGCGGCGCGGGATAAATTTGTGGGCACGTCCGCGTGCGCGTTGTGCCATTTCGAAAAGGCTTCGACCTACAAGAAGGCAGCGATGAGCCAGGCATCGGTGTCTCCGCTTGGGTCGGAAGGCCTTGGCGAGCATGGCCACCTACAGTACCACCTTGGCCCATACAGCTATGAACTGTTGACCGGCGCAGAGAGCAGCACGCTGATGGTCAGCAAGGGGCAGGAATCGCTATCGGCGGACCTGCAATGGGCTTTCGGCATCGGTCACATGGGGCAAACCTATATCTACATGCAGAAAGACGATCTCTACGAAAGCCATTTGAGTTTTTACACTGGGCCGCAGGCGCTCGACATCACGCCGGGACACGAGCACTCCGTCCCGGCGAACCTTGACGAAGCGTTAGGGCGCAAGATGGAACCGTCGGAGATCAAGCGCTGCTTCGGCTGTCATACGACGGCTTCGACTATTAAGGAGCAGTTCGAGCCGGAGCACGCCGCCTGGGGAGTCACCTGCGAGGCCTGTCACGGGCCGGGGGCGGACCATGCAGCGGCCATGAAAGCCGGGGATCAAAAGGGTAAGGAACTGATTTTCAATCCTGCCCGGCTGGATCCGGTGGCGTCGGTTGATTTTTGCGGCGCATGCCATCGGACGTGGCAGGACGTGGTGGGAAATGGCCTGATCGGGGCCGGAATGCTGAATGTGCGGTTTGCGCCCTACCGGTTAGAAAACAGCCGCTGCTGGAAGCAACAGGATCCCAGAATCACCTGTGTTGCGTGCCACGATCCCCACAAGCCGCTGGTACAGGAGGTTGCGACGTACGATGTGGCCTGTTTGAAGTGTCACGTGCAGCGCGGCGCTAAACCGACGCAAGCGATGCCGGGGAAGGCTTGCCCGGTCGCTACGAGCGAGTGCGTCACTTGCCATATGCCCAAGTACCAACCTCCAACGCTGCATTCTTCGTTTACTGATCACTGGATCCGGGTTGTAAAACCGGGGAAGGATTATCCGGATTGAGACTGACGAACCCGAAACCTCAATGTGCGGATTCGGGCGGGGCTGCTTTGGCGGGGGCAGGGACTGGGTTTTTGCTGGCCGGCGCGTGACCGAAATGCTGCAGGCCTAGTTCACTCTTCCCTTCTTCAATCAGGTAGAACTTATCGGCTGCGACATCCTTGAACATCTGTTTCTGTCCGCTGGGCCACGACACCTCGACGGTTTCGATTCGAGTGGCTGATCCGAGCCCGAAATTAGCGCGCAGATCACTTTGCGACAAATAGCTGCCGCCGCCGTAGATTTCGCGCATTTGCGACAGAGTTCCGACATGGATGCGGATGCGGGCACCCATCGCGTCGCGGTTGCTCTTGGTGCCGACCAATTTGAAATTCACGAAATGATTGCCGGTGCCGCCGCCATTGTGCAGCAGCAGAGGAGGATCGCCGTTGTTGGCGACGACGACATCCACGTTGCCGTCGTTGTCGAAGTCGGCGAAGGCGGCGCCACGGCCGACGTAAGGGGTTTGGAACCCGTCGCCGGAAGACTTCGTCACCTCGACGAACTTTCCTTTGCCGTCGTTATGAAACAGCGAATTGATTTGTTTGTAGGCAGCTTTCTGCGCCGACTGCTCGACCTCAGGATAGACGTGGCCGTTGGCAATAAACAGATCAAGCCAGCCATCGTTGTCATAGTCGAAAAAGCCTCCGCCGAAACTGAGGACGTTGTAGGTGGGTACGGTGATACCAACCTGATCGCTGACTTCCTCGAAACTGCCTTTGCCGTCGTTATGCCAGATGTGATCGGAAGACTTTTGGAAATCGGAGATGTAAAGGTCCAACCGGCCGTCGTTGTCGTAGTCGCCAAGCGACATGCACATGGCGGCCATGGTCTTGCCGCGTCCGGTCAAGGCCATTCCGGCGAGAAGGCCTACCTCGGTGAAAGTCCCGTTGTGCTCGTTGTGATAGAGATAGGCATTCACGCCGTCGTTGGCGACGAAGATGTCGGGCCAGCCGTCGTCATCGTAATCGACCGCCGCGACGGACAAGTTCTTGCCCTCCGGCTGGTAGATTCCCGCGGCCGACGTCACATCGGTGAACGTACCGTCGCCGTTGTTGTGATAGAGGATTGCCGGACTGCCCTTGTATACGCTGGGCGGGCAGTTGGTGCGGATGTCTACGAAGTCGCAGTAGCGCGGGCTGTCTTTGTCGAGCGTGACGTAACCGCCGACGTAAAGGTCGAGACGGCCATCGCGGTCGTAGTCGAAAAATGTGGCGCCACCGTGAAACATGGTTCCGGAGGCTACACCAGCCACGCCAGCTTTGTCGGTGACATCGGTGAAGGTGCCATTGCCGTTGTTGTGGTAGAGAACATTGCGTCCAAATTGGGTGATGTAGAGATCGGGAAAACCGTCGTTATCGTAATCGCCCCAGACGCAGCCCAGGCCGTACCCGGTTCCGGGGACGCCGGCAGAATCGGTGACGTCGGTGAAAGTGCCATCGCCGTTGTTGTGATAGAGCGCGTTACGGGCAACGATTCCGCGGTCGTAGAGGTCGCGTCCATTCACAAAGTAAATGTCCTGGAAGCCGTCGCCGTCGAAGTCGGCAACACAAACTCCCGGGCCAAAAACTTCGCGGATAATGGCAATGCCCTTGTTGCCGGGATAGTGGACGAATTTGATCCCAGCCTGGGCGGTGATGTTGGTGAACTGGACGGGAGCTGGCGTCTGGCCGAGCAAGGCAGGAACAGCACACAGGAACACAGTCGGTAGGACGAATGGAAGTTTAGGGCGGCGGCTGTAGATCGCGTTCCTCAATAGTGTCCTCTGGCGACCATTATCAGGCATGATTGGGCAGCTCCAAAGCCAGCATTTATTGCGAGATGCGACCGATTTTGGGTCTCTGCCTTAAGCCGTCGGCAGCTCGATTTCGGCTTATAATCATCTGATGCGGCGGGTACTTAGCTTATCTCTTGTTTTCGAGCTCATCTGCTATTTTATGGCCGGACGGGCAGTCGCCCAGACTTCGAATGGGACCTCGAATGGCACCGTCGGGCCGAACTCGGCTGAACGGGCGATCAACCTCGCCGAGAGCGGCCACTGCACCGAGGCATTGCCGCTATTGAAGAAGACAATCCGCCAAACCACTAATAAGGAACTGCAAAAACGCGCCGGGCTGGTTGGCATGCACTGCGCCATGACCCACAACGCGCCCTATGACTCGATCTCGTTTCTCGAGGTGTTAACTCACGAATTTCCGCGCGATCCTGAGGTGCTGTACTCGGCAACGCACGCCTTCTCCGACCTGTCGCTGATGACTTCGCAGCTGTTGGCGCGCGAGGCGCCGTTTTCGTATCAAGTGCATTTGCTAAATGCGGAGGCGCTCGAAATTCAGGGGAAGGGGCCCGAAGCGGTTACTGAATACAAAAGAATCCTGGACATCAATCCGCTTCTGGCGGGCATTCATGCACGTCTGGGACGGGCATTGCTTTCCGAACCCCAGCTGACGCCGGAGACCGTGGCACAAGCGAAAAAGGCCTTTGAGGACGAGTTGGAGATCGACCCCAGGAATGCCAGCGCGGAGTACGTCCTGGGCGAATTAGCGAAGAATGACAATGATTTGTCGGCAGCGACGCGTCACTATGCTCGCGCGACCGTTCTGGACAACGGTTTTGCAGAGGCGTATCTCGGACTGGGTACTTCACTGGTCTCATCCAAGCGTTTTGCCGATGCGATTCCGCCGCTGGAAAAATATGAGAAACTGGCCCCTGATAGCCCGACCGGGCATTTCCAACTAGCTCTTGCCTACTCCGGCGTGGGAAGAAAAGACGATGCCAATCGCGAGGCGGCGCTGCAACGCGAGACCGCGGCCAGCCTGGAGAAAGTAAGACGCCGAGTTGCCGAAGGTCTTTTGGAGAAACAGGACTCGCAAGGGGACAGGCAGGGTTCGGACCAGCCCAAGCAGTGATCTCCTACTTAAGCAGAAAATGCGAAGCAAATCAGGAACGGTTGCAATCGAGTCTGCCGGACTTCTGCGCCGCAGGGATTTTCTTCGCGCCCTGACCGCAACCGCAGCCCTGAGCGGGATTTCGCGCCTGGCGTGGGGTGCCGACCAAGCCGCTTACCCTTTTTCGGAAGTGCCCGCCTCAGTCAGTGGCATTCATTGGACGCATGTTGCTGGCAGCTCCGCGGAGAAGTACCTGCCGGAGTCTACCGGCTCGGGATGTGCCTTCCTCGATTACGACAATGACGGCTGGATGGACATTTATCTGGTGAACAGCGGGCCGTGCGACTTCTTCACTCCCGGAACTCCAATACAAAATGCTCTCTACCGAAATAATCGCGATGGCACGTTTACCGACGTCACGGAGAAGGCTGGGGTCGCGGGTGGCGGTTACGGGATGGGGGTTGCGGTAGGCGACTACAACGGAGATGGCTTTCCCGACCTTTACGTCACCCAATACGGGCGCAGCATTCTGTATCGCAACAATGGCGATGGCACGTTTACCGACGTGACTGCACAAGCCGGAGTCGCGGCGCCGGGATGGGCTTCGAGCGCGGTCTGGTTCGACTATGACAATGATGGCAGGCTGGACTTGTTTGTGTGCCGCTTTGTCGACTTCTCTAAATTGAAGCATCACAAATGCAGCGCCCCCAATGTTCCCGCGCTGGCCGGGCAGGCCGAATACTGCTATCCGCGGCTGTACGCGCCCATGCCGAGCTGGCTGTTCCACAACAACGGGGATGGCAGTTTCACGGACGTGAGTCAGAAGATGGGCATCAGTGACAATCCCGGCAAGGGCTGGGGCGTGGTCGCTACCGACATCAACAACGATGGCTGGATGGATTTGTTTGTCGCCAACGATACTGAGGCCAACTTTCTTTTTAGGAACGACAAGGGCAAACGCTTTGAGGAGATCGGCTTCACGGCAGGAGTTGCATTTGGCGAAGGCGGGAAGGCGCGGTCGGGTATGGGCGTGGATTCCGCGGACTTGGACCAGGACGGCTGGATGGACCTGTTCGTCACTAATCTCGATCATGAGTTTTATTCGTTGTATCAGAACAAGCATGATGAGACTTTTGATGACAGAGCGATGGCTTCGGGAATTGGCAAGGCGACTCAGATGATGAGCGGCTGGGGACTGAAATTTTTCGACTATGACAACGACGGCAATCTGGATTTGATGATTGCCAATGGGCATCCGGACGACCTCATCGAAAAACTTCGCCCGGGTGTGGGCTTCAGCGAGCCTATGCTGCTATTTCAGAACTCGGGCAAGGGACTGCAAAATGTGAGCGCGAGAAGCGGGCCAATCTTTAACACTCCCTACAAGGCACGGGGCTTGGCTTTAGGGGATTTCAACAACGACGGGGCGGTCGACGTTCTGGTGTCGATGAACGATGCACCGCCTCTGCTGCTGAAAAATGAGGTAGGAACAAAGAGCCACTGGCTGGGAGTGAGCCTGATTGGGACGAAGGCGAATAGAGATGCGGTGGGCGCGGTGGTCACTTACCAATTCGGCGACATGAAAAGAAGCCGCGTGAAAGTAGCCGGCGGGAGCTATATGTCCTATCACGACCCGCGTATGGTGCTCGGTATCGGGCAACACCCAAAATTAGACTGGATCGAGGTTAAGTGGCCGCAACCGAGCGGAGCGGTCGAGCGTTTTACGGATTTGCCGATTGATCGCTACATCACCATCGTGGAAGGGCAGGGGAAATGGAAATAGCGCCTCAGCTCGCCGAACGCGAAATCGTAAGCGCTTCGTAAGCCGCGCCCAGCACCGGCGCATCCTCGTTCAAGACGACATAAATAGGAATTTTGGCGAGCTGACTGCTCAGCTTTTGCTTATCGCTGAAGACGCTCACGAAGCTTCCCTGCTTCAGCTTGGGCAGAATTTTCAGCGCGATTCCGCCGGCGATGTAAACTCCGCCGAAGGGCAGGAAGCGGAGCGCCATATTTCCGGCTTCAGCGCCGTAGGCCTCCATCCAGATTTGGAGGGTTTCCATGCATGCGGGGCAGGTTTCTGCAAAAGCTTGCTGCGTAATCTGGGCGGCGGGATCTACCCCAGGCTCATCGAAAAACGCATGATGGACTCCGGGAAAAATAATCTGGTGAATGGCACGGAAGCCGCGGCCGGAAACAATCTCTTCGCTGCAGACGCGAGGCATTCGTTGTCGCAACGATTGCAGCAGCAGAAGCTCGCGGTCGTTGCGCGGGGCAAAATCGGTGAGCGAAGCCTCAGAGGGTGAGACTCGATAACGCGAGCCATCCCAGAAAAGTATGGCTTCCCCCAGGCCAGTGCCGGCCGCGATCAGCGCTTTCGGCGCCCGCGGTTGAGACGTGCCCTGGTTGAGCAGCAGCAAATCGCTTTCGCGAAGGTGGTTGAGGCTCAACGCGGAAGCGACCAGATCGTTCAGCAGCGAGAGCCGATTCATGTCCAGATGAAGATTCTCAGCGATGGTATTGGACTGCAGGCTCCAGGGCAGATTATTGGTAATGACGCTTCCGTCCACGACCGCGCCGGCCACGCCGAAAGCTGCGGCGCTGAGGCCGGTCCACTGGTGTCCGGCCTTGGTGAAGGCGGCGCGAAAGGCGTCGAGCACGGCTTCGAAGCTGGAAAACTCGCGAGTAGGGAGGCTGAGCCGAAATACCGGCTCAAGACTCGGCTCGACATCACCTGTGCCTTTAGCTGGCACTTTATCCGGCGCAGATTCGGTAAACCAGATAAGCGTGCATTTTGTGCCGCCAACGTCCCCGGCAAGGATCATGATCGTCTCGAATCGGCACGTTAACTATAGTTGCAACGGGATGTTCGGGGCAATTTTCGACGGCTCTGCATTGCCCCAGTCTTCCTTCGGTTGGTATAGTCTTACTGTCATGTATCGCGACTTCAAGGCTTCGGACCGCTGGACCAAAAAGCAGGTCCATTGCATCTACCAGGCGTTGATCGTGGCGGTGGCCACACGTCATGCCGACGCCGTCGACATTAAGTTTCTGGTGGATGGGCGGCCAGTGTGGGTCGTGCTGCCATTAATTGCCTGGGACGAATACAAGAAACGCACCGGAAAGAGAATTACCGACGGTCTGGCCATTCAAATTGCCGGGCGCTTCCTGAAGTATGCGCTCGAATCCGGCGAGGGCGGAGGACGCGAAATGTATTCCCTAACCGTGGACCAGACTCTGCAGCATCTCGACGCGGTGGTGAATGAAGCAGAGCCTGCCGTGACTGGATAACTTGCAAATCGCTTAGTCCCGGTTGATGTCCACGTTCCTGGTTCAGCGAAACTGGTTCAGCGAACCGGCTTGCCCAAGACCGAAACAGCTTGTGCAGGGGTGAGGCGCACCCTGAAGGTATCGTCCTTTCCGCAGCTGATTACGGTATTTTGATCGCCATATTCTCTGATCCAGATGACCCGTTCGGGGTTCACGTAAATCTCCAGGCCGTTGACATCTTCAAACATTACGAACTCCACGCTCGCCTCCTTTGGGTGGCTGCCCAATTGCCGGAACAACCAGGGTTAGACTGGGCCAGAGTAGATTGCTAGGGTAGCAGCTGAATTCCCGCAACCGCCATCATTCTTCCGGTAACTCCGTGTTCGGCGCGGTGCGAAAACAGGATGTCGGTTCGGCAGGCGGTACACAGAGTAACTTCAGAGATATTTTTCGCGGGAACTCCAGCGTCCAACAACTGCCGGCGGTTCGCTTCGGCGAGATCGAGAAAGATTTGCTTCGGCAACTGGCTGTGGCCGGGCGCTCGCGCGGTCAGAAACAGCAATGGATATTTTTGGTGAATCTCATCGGTTTCTTTGGTCTCGCGGAAGAGCGCATGGGCATAGGTGAACTGTGATTCGAATGCGTCCCGGACTTCCTTCCCTACCTGATAGCAGCAGCCTCGAATGCCGGGACCGATTGCTGCTTTCAGGTCGCGGGGTCGAGTGCCAAAGTGCTTCCTCATTTCGCCGACACCTTTTTCTACGATCCGTTTCGCGGTGCCACGCCACCCGGCATGAAATACACCTACGGCGTGGCGCTTGGTATCGGCGAGGATTATCGGAAGGCAGTCTGCGCTCAAGATGGCGAGAAGAATTCCGGGGTGGCTGCTCACCAGGCCGTCGCCGGCCAGAGGCTTTTCTGCAATTCCTGAGACACAGTGGATAAGGTCGGAATGAATCTGGCGCAGAGTGATGATTGGCCAAAGGGCGCCTTTCTTTGCTCTAGCCCCAACGGCCGCGGCAAATGCCAGCCGGTTGCGCTCCACAGTGGCGGGCGTGTCCTGAGCGGTAAATCCCAGGTTCAGCGCGCGTCCGCCATACACTTTGGAGAATCCATCGGTTCGGGTGCTAAACCCGTGCACCATCCAGGGAATGCGTGATAACGAATCCGCCCGCAGGGCGTCTATCTCTGTTTTACGTCTGGCTCGAGTTTCGGGTGGCACCTAGCCATCTTAGCAACACCGCTTTGCCGCGCGTATAATCAGCGGTTTGTCCGAATACCTACCCCGGAGAAGAACATGCGCTTAAGGTTTGCAATTCTAATAGCGGCAGTGCTGGCGACCGCGGCCGTAGCCCAGCAACAGAACGAAAACCAGCAATCGGCACAGCCGCAGCAGGCACAGTCCCAGAAGAAGCAGCCAAAGCCGCAACCACCGCAACAGAAGCCGGAGGAACCTACGGCGAAGTCCACCGAACCCATGCCGCAGCAGCCCCAGCCAAAACCCGGGGATGATAAAGACAAGAAAGAAGAACACTACGACATGGCTGAAGTCGCGCCGGTGGTGACCCATCACCAGACCTCGTTAGACGGCAAAACGCTGAAATATACAGCCACGACTGGACGTCTTCCCATCAAGCGCGGCGACGGCAAAATTGAAGCGGAAATGTTCTTTGTCGCCTACACGCTGGATGGCCAAGAAGCCCCCAAGCGCCCGGTGACGTTTGCCTTCAACGGCGGGCCAGGATCGGCGTCGATCTGGCTGCACATGGGCGCGCTGGGTCCGCGGCGGGTGGCGCTTCCCCCTGACGGCTTCCTGCCCCCGCCTCCATACCGGATGGAGGACAATCCGTACACCTTGATCGACAAGAGTGACCTGGTTCTGGTGGACGCGATTGGCACCGGCTTCAGCCGTGGCGAGAATGCTGAGACGTCGAAGAAATTCTGGGGAGTGAAAGGCGACATTGAGGCCTTCAGCGAATTCATCCGCATGTACATCTCTCGTTACGAGCGCTGGAGTTCGCCGCTCTTCCTCTTTGGAGAGAGCT
>Ga0073928_10001892_pt1 | contig 38488 bp, 26 predicted proteins | sample PaiPotPPA55metaG_FD_76969 | JGI IMG/M metagenome (GOLD analysis project Ga0073928, IMG submission 76969) | Iron sulfur acid spring bacterial and archeal communities from Banff, Canada, to study Microbial Dark Matter (Phase II) - Paint Pots PPA... ... | reverse complement strand
CGCAACACCCATTTTTCATACCGGATCTTTTTTGCTGTATCGCGATTTGTCTTGCTTTCATCGATATTTGCCGGCGGTTGGTCTCATTTAGGGTTGCCCTAATCTTGTGTTTCTTCGGCGTGATGTGGGCCACCAGCGTGCAAGCCAATTTGATTCTTCCGTGGACCAACACCCCGGCCAGTGCGGCACTCATGACTTTGGCGTGCCTCGCCTTGGCGGAGCAGCGAGACCGCGGCCGCGCCATAATTACTGGCGTTTGCGCCGCAGTCATTTTTGCGGTTCGGCCGGGCGACGTCTCATACGCATGGCCGGCCATGGCTGCGCTGTGGCTCGGTTGCAGTAGCTTGCGTGAGGCATTCCAGCGAGCCCGCTGGTTCGCCGTCGGCGCGGCTCCCGTCGTTGGCATAGTGCTGTATTCCAGCTTCGCGATTCATGGCCAATTGGTTTCCAGAGCTTACGCTTATGCCAACGCGGCTTATATCGGTTTCGGCTTCGCGTCATGGGGTGTCAAGCTATATACTTTTTGTGTTGACGGCTTTACGCTCTTCGGCGAAACGCAGACGCTGATCACCGTTTTCCCCCTGCTGTTTTTTGTGCTGCCTGGCCTGGTGGTTTTCACTAAGACACTCGGATGGCGAGGGCTTGCCGTTGTGCTGACCCAGCTAGGGGCGGTTGTCTATTTTCTCGCCTTCAACGGTTACTGGATTTCCAACGCTTTTAAGTACCAAGGCATCCGCTATTGGCTGTGGCTGATTCCGTTTATCGGGCTGTACGCGTATCTGACCTTTACGCGGGCATGGCGAGGCCTTGGATGGATCTCGACCTGCCTGCTAATTGCGGTACCGCTGGCTCTGTGGGGAACTATCCGGATGGAAATACGTCCGGTTCTGGCAGAATTGCCGGCCGGCTCCAACCCAGCGGTCGGCTGGCGCTGCGTGCCCGACGCCCAGGGATCGTGCACACTTTCACTGGAGTTTGCGAAACCAGTGGAGTTCGACATCCTGAAGCCGCAAGGCATGTCGTCCAGGAGTCTGCTGTACGCGCAAGTCTGGGTCGACGGCCAGTTGAATCCCATGTGTCATAGTCACATCACTGCCAGCGCCGATGACGGGCAGGCCATAATTATCTTATATCGCCGCCAGCGCGGCAGGTCCCTTCGCGTGACAATTCCGCCTCCGGATGCGGCAAACACGCCCGTCGTGACGGGAGTCCAATTCTATCAGCGCGAGTGGAAGGTGACCCTGCAACATCCGCTCCTCAGCTTTCATCCGCAAGCGGCGGCGCGGTTGTAGTGTAGCCATGGGCAAACTATTTCCTTGTGGCGCGTCTGGGTCAATGGCCGGCATTAAAATGGGGGCCCTGAGAGTTTGATGACGATGACGCAAAAGTGGGACAAGGCCCCGTTGGTGCTGACCGCGGCGTTCATGCTCCTGGTTCTCGCAGTTAATTTTCAAATCTTTACGCAGCCTATCGTGGAGGCCGGCGATTTTGCCGCCAATTCCCTGCTCGTACAACAAGCCAAACACTTCAGACTGTTGACCGGCCATTACTCGCGCTGGCACTTTATGCACCCCGGGCCGGCCTTTCTGTACCTGTTCGCGCTGGGCGAGTTTCTGTTTTATGAAGTATTGCACGTGGTGCCCGCCCCGTACAACGGCCAGCTCTTGATCACGATCCTTTTCAACGGGGCTTTGCTCTGTGCGGCGCTATACGTGTTTCGCCGCCACGCGAAGCTGCCCGTGCCGCTGGCGCTGCTTGCGACCGAACTGGTTGCCGTCATGGTCAATGTCAGCGGCTCGCCATCAATGCTGGTTTCCAATTGGATGCCGGACGTCTTACTATTTCCGTTTCTGCTCCTTACCGTGGGTGCCGCTTCCGTGCTGGCCGGCGAGACCCGCGACCTGCCGCTTTTGGCCTTTTCCGGAATGCTCCTGATTCACGCGCATTTCGCGCAGTTCCTTTACGTGGGAGTAATCGGGGGCGGCACAGTAGCATACATCCTGGTGCGCGCGGCGCGGCAGGGCGTGTTGCGGAGTCTGTTTTCCCAACAATGGCGCGCGTTTGCCCTGGCCGCTGCGATTGTGTTTGTTTTTGCCTTGCCGCCGCTGCTCGAAACCGTTCGGGACCGGCCCAATAACCTGGATGCCGTGTTGGCGTACCTTCATCACTTCGGCCATGAACGGAACAGCCTGGGAATGGCCATCGGCTATTTTGCGTGCTTTGGACTTTTCATAGGCGCGCCGGAGGTGGCTCTGCCCAAAGGTCCGCTGGGGATCCTGGGGATGGGCTTGTCGCCGTTTTATGTGCAGGCCTATTGGATGACGATGACGCTGGTTTTCGCCGTTGCCGTAACTCACAAGAAACCAGCGGGCGAGCGCGGTGCGCCGTTCCTACGATTCCTGATGTGGGTCGGGGCCGGCAGCGCGATACTGTTCCTGTACTGGAGCACGCGAATTACCGGCGGGTTCCAGGCCTTTAACGGAAGCTTCATTTATGCTGTCCACCTGCTGGCATGGTTTCTCCTGCTCGCTGAAGTGAGACCGTCTTTGGACGGGCGCCTGCTCCGAAACGTGAATGCCCTCGCATTGGCCTCGTTGGTGATTTTCGCCATTGTGGAAAGGAAAGCACTGCGTTCGGCGGTCAACGGCCAACCGGAGGTCCTTCAGGCAGCTACGGCTGCTCCATTGGCGCGGTTCGGCGCTCTGGACATCGTATTCGATCAAGACGACTGGCCTTGGGCGGCAGGGTTTGCAAACTCCATGGAGCGACTGGGCAAACCGTTTTGTGTGGGTCCGAGCTGGAGCTTTATGTACACGAAGGAAAACCTCTGTCCGGACATTCTGACGGCCGACAAGCTTTGGGTGGCAAGAGGTGCGGCGGTTTGCAATTCACCGTGCAGCTATGTTTATCGCAGCGCGGCCATTTCCGTTACGCGTAGCCCGGCGGAGCGGATGACCCTGCCGCTATCGGTCGGCCCGCACGGACCGCCGGAGGTGGAAAAAACCGGTTTCTATGCGACCGAGGGATCCTTCTGTTGGGCCCAGAAGCGGGCCTCGCTCCTGTTCTTGCTGTCACCGGAAGCCGCGTCCGCACCTTGTTTCCGCCTGGCGCTCACCGGCAACGCATTCCCCGGCCGGCCTATGCAGCTCGGGGTGAACGGACGAACCCTGGGAACGTTATCGAAAACCGAGCTCGACACCGCTCTGTTTGTAGTTCCCCGGGATGCCCTTCGTCCCGGCGAGGCGAATCGCATCTCGCTCGAGACGGACAAGGCCGGTCCGGTTGGCGGCGACACGCGCGAGATCGGCTACGCTTTTACCCGCCTGGTTCTTAGCGCGGCGGCGCCGGGTGAGAGTTGCACGGTGGACCCCGCCGCGCAACCCGACTACATGTCGATCGCCGCGGACTGGGCTCCCAGTTGTTACGGCCTGGAAGGAACGCCGCCCAATCAATGGCGCTGGTGTGGTGCCGACACCCAGGTGGTGATTCACAATTCATCGTCCAAACCCAGACGTGTAACTCTAGGTGCCGGTCTTTCCACCGATCACGAAAAAGCGGCGCCGCTCAAGATTCGGTCTCCGTTCTTTAATGACACGCTGTCGGTCAGCAATCGCCAGGTGGCCTACACACGGACATTTACAGCGCCGCCGGGAGACCATACGATTGCGTTTACCTGCATGGCCCCAAGGTCCGCCTCCCCCGACCCCAGAAATCTCGTCCTCCGTTTCGACAACTTCCGCCTGGAACCGGCAAACTAGCACCCTTAGCGGTCAGCCTACGCTTAAAGCTTAGCTACTAGAACGTGACTTGTCCGATGTGTCTATGGAGCAAAGTAACCGTTAACGTCCAGGATGAGCGCCGTAGGAGTTGGGGCGAGTGTGTCTATTGCGCCATTCGATGCTGGAACAATAGCGGCATTCGAAACCACGCTCCCGTCAAGGGAATTCAGGGTAGATACGGTCGGGGTAGCTCCGCCAGCCGGCCACAGCGTCAGGAAGCCCAGTATTCCTTGTGGCACAACGGTCGCGTTTAGCGAGTACGCCTGTGCTTGCGACGGCAATCCGCAGGGGCTGGTTGCGATTGGAAAGCTTCGTACTCCGGTCAATGCCGGTCCACCCAGCGGGCCGGATGGATTACGGGTATCGACAACGCGGCAGGGATTCACTCCGTAGAATGACAGCCCGCCGATCCCCGCGGGCGCAAAATAGCCGTTTATATCCACGATGAGATCTGTACGGTCGGTGGCGTAGACATTGATGGATCCACCAGTTCCGGTTGGAGCGATGGCCGCATTTGCGGTAACCGCACCGGTGTATGCATTCAAGACGGATACCACCGGTATGGAAGCGCCGGTAGGCCAAACCGTAAGATAGCCGAGCGAAGCCGTCGGGACCACCGTCAAGTTTAGAGAGTACGCTCCGGCAGTCGAAGGTATGCCGCAACTGCTGGCCGGAACCGGTATCGCGCGCGTTTGACCTGCCGCCAATGCGGGCCCGGCAAGAGCACCGGTACCGTTCCGCGTATCCATGATGCGGCAGGGAGGCACCGGATAAAATGCCAGGCCGCCGGTCTCAGCGGGCGCAAAGTAGCCATTGACATCGATGAGCACATCGGTCGCGCCCGTGACGAAGACGCTCACGCCTCCGCCCACACCCGCGGGTACAATAGCAGCATTCGCCTTCACCAGCATGTTGAGAGAGTTCAGGGTCGAAACGGCCGGCTGCGGCTGTCCGGCGGGCCAAATTGTTAAGTACCCCAGAGGGGCGTGCGGAATGACGGTTACGTTCAGGGCGTAGGCCGCGGCAGACGCTGGAATATTACATGAACCGGAAGGAATGGGGAAAACCCGTGCACTGTTAGCGGCCATGGTGGGTCCTCCGAACGGCCCTGTCGTGGAGCGCGTATCCACAACACGGCACGGCGTTACCGGAAAATACTGCAACCCGATTCCCAGCGATGATATGGTGAAGGGCGTTGAGAAGAGCGCCGAATTGTTCCAATACACATTGACCTCCCAGGAGCCGGCCATAGGCGCCGAGGATCCCGCGATGGGCATACTGCTCCAGAAGCATTGCGTGGACTGCCCTGAGGCGAAATTCAATGAAGAGCTCAAATAGACTGTTCCGGAGGGTGCAATCCAGTCGGCGCGGATCGTACCTCCAGCAGACGCTCCAGAAACCTGGAACCAGATGAGCGCCTGGGTGTCATTGCTCATTAAGACGGTGTCCGCGGCCGGCGCTACGCAATTCGCGGGGGCTGCCGCATTTGATAGCACGGATCCTTGTAACTGCACGGCGGCGGTAGCTACGATCTGCTGCGGTTGCAGTACGGTCAAAGAGGGTGATGCGTTGAGTACCGACACCGTTATGACGACCTGGCCGGGAGTCGGGGTCGTCGAGGCATTCAGTTGTATATTGGTAATCCGCAGAGTGCGCACCGCGACTGGTCCGGGAACATTGAAGGAAATGGCGGGGAAGGTGATCGCCGTACCGTCCGCGCTGCCCGTAAATACGTTGACATCCGGAACCTGCGACGCCGGCGGGGGGTTATCGATCAATAGCTGCGGCTGGGTTCCGGAGGCGACAGTTGTATTCAACGAGACCAGCAGGCCCGTGCTTGCCGTGGCGCCCGCCGTCCCTCCGGTGCAAGTGAGCACAAGGTCGCCGACCTGATCTGCCGCACCATTGATCGGGATACTCAGCGGCGCCGGAACGGATGCGCTGCAAGTAAGTGGCGAGTTGCCGGATAGCGAGAACTTCGCCAAGAATGCATCCGACCCGCCGAGGCTGGTGGTTTGAAAGGCGCCCGCGATGATGGGAATCCCCAGAGTCGATTGGCCGCTGTTGGTGGTTCCCGTCAGGTAAACACTGCCGGACGTGTCCACCGCAATCCCCGTCCCGGTTTCGTTCTGCGTGCCGCCAAAATAGCTGGCAAAATACAAGCTGCTCAATTGATTGTTGAACACCGCGACGAACGCATCGCCGCCGCCGCCGTACCCGGCCTGTAAGGGCGCCTGCAGCGGAAAATCCATGGAGCTGGTCGATCCGCTCACGAACACGTTGGCCGAAGCGTCCAGTCGAATGCCGGATGCGGAATCGGAACCGCTGCCGCCCAGATATGTAGCGCTCAGAATACTGCTGCCGTCGGCGCTGAGCTTTGCCACAAAAGCGTCGTAGAAGCCATTATTGGCAGGTTGGTAGACATTGGCAGTCACGGGAAAATCCGGCGCATTCGTGTATCCCGTGACATAGGCGTTGCCTGCGGCATCCGCTGCTACGCCTGTTCCGACATTGAATCCACTGCCACCGAGATATGTTGAATATTGCAACTGGCCGGCTGCATTGATTTTGACTACAAATGCGTCACCCTCGTCGGGAGTGGATTGCAAGGGGTGGAACGTCGGAAAATTCGACGATTGGGTCTGGCCGGTCAAGTAAATGTTCCCGGCAGGGTCCAATGCCACACCATAGGCCGTATCGTTGCCGATCCCACCGAGGTATGTGGCATAGACCAACTGGGAGCCGGCCGCGTTCAGTTCGGCAAAAAATCCATCGAACATCCCACCGCCATAAGAATGTTGCCAGGCGTTTGAACTGACAGGGAAATCGAGCGACCCGGTATATCCGGAAACATACGCCTGCCCCGCTGCATCCACGGCAATTCCGGTGGCGTAATCACTGCCACTCCCGCCCAGGAACGTGGAGTACAACAGGTTGTTACCGCTGGCGTTCAGTTTGAGGATGAATGCTTTACTCTGGCCGCTGAAGTTGTTCCGCAATGCGCCCTTCGTAATCGGGAAATTCGCGGAATAGGTATAGCCGGTGATGTAGGCATCGCCGGCGGTATCCACCGCCACGCTCAGCGGAACGTCCCGGCTATTGCCGCCGATGTAGGTAGAGTACAGAAGTCCGTTTCCGGCCGCATTCCACTTGGCAATGAAGATGTCTGTATTGCCCGCCGGTATATTTTGCAGTGGGTTGAACATGGGGAAGTTGGTGGACCAGGTTTCCCCGACAACATAAGCGCACCCGGAATTGTCTACAGCGACGCTGTTGCCGCTATCGCCGGCAGTTCCACCGAGGTAACTGGAATAAACCAGTGTCGGATCGATCACCAGCGGAAGACTGGGATCATAGGCGCCTAATTCGAAGCCAGCCTCGTGGGCCGCTTTCATGACGAACCGCCCGGGGATGTCACGCCGGCCTGTGGCCAGCGCCTGATAAACCGTGGGGTGGCGATGGCGCAGGCAGCCCCAACTGGTCTTAAGCTCCAGATCGCCATTCGCGTCGACCGCTACTGCGCTGGCGCCAGGGAATTCCAGGCGGATCGCGCGCCATGAGGCTCCGGGCGCCACCAGAAAGTCGTATTCGAGCCTGTTGGCGTCACCGTAATAGACCAGATCGACGCCGGGATAGAGGCCGGCGTAACGGATCTTTGCGAATAGCTTCACTCCAAGCTGCCATCGGTCCGGAGCGCCAACCAGATAATTTGCGGTGCCGGCTTCCCTCCCGACGCCCTTCGGAGCTACGTTCCCGCGCGCTCCCGCCAGCGACAAAATGATCTCCCGTTTGGGAGCGAAGGTGGCCGCATCAGCGCTCCATTCAGAGACCGTGCCGGACGCGCCAAACAAGATACTCCGCCCCGAGGCGTGCGCCGTGAACCATCCTATTCCGCCAGTGGCGGATGAATGCGGCTCGAAGACAAGGGGCCGGTTGCGGTAAGTACCGGCGGTCGAATTACGCGCGGGGGAGGCGAGCAGCAGACTGCTAAGAAGTATAAGCACGCAGACTCGCACTATCGAGCTCATGCCCCTGTATCGGTCCTTTGACCCGGTTCCTTTAGGGTTAACGCCTGCCCCGGGCTAAGGTTCTCGGTTCGGGAGCGAACAAGGCAGCGTGGAACAGAACACGCACCTCACCTGGACCTGTACACCGAGTCCGCGTACCGCAACGTGATTTACGCTCAATATCCGGAGCTGCCGAGCCGTTATACCCCTGAGCGCTTAGGGCGCAAAATAGCCGAAGAGATCCAGAACCAGATACGTCTCGTTGGTGGCAAAAGCGCTAATTTCCGCATTGCTTGTCGGGACGATGGCCATATTACTGGTCACGTTTCCGGTAGACGCGTTCAGCGTAGAGACCAGCGGTTGCGGGCTTCCTTGCGGCCATAAGGTCAAGTAACTGAGCGTGCCCTGCGGAACTACCGTGGCATTAAACACATATGCCTGGGCCGCACTGGTTCCACCGCAACCGCTTCCGAGTACGTTCACATTCATGGCTCCCTGGAACGGCGGTGCACCAAGGGGAAAACGCGTATCTAATACTCGACAGGGCGGAAGATTGTATAGCGATAACGCTCCTGCACCCGCGGGCGCGAAGTACCCATTAATATCTACTACCAGATCCGTCGTGTCGGTCACGTACACTTCGATATCGCCCCCCGAGCCCGCTGGTGCTATACCTGCATTCGCCTCCACTGTCCCGGTCGGGTCATTCATTGTAGATACCACAGGCCGGCTTTCTCCCGTGGGATACACCGTCAGATAGCCCACCGGTCCCGGAGGCACCAGTGTGAAGTTCATGGAATACGCCTGCGCCGTTGAGGGTACATGGCAACTCGTGCTGGACAGGATCGGCAGCGTAGTATTGCTCCCGGCAGCCAAAGTGCCTGTGATGATGCTGGACGGAGCGCCGGGCCGCGTGTCCACCAACCGGCAGGGGGGCATCGGATAAAAGGCTAACCCGCCGGAGGTGTTTGGCTCAAAGTAGCCATTGACATCTAAGACCAAGTCGGTATTATTTGTGGCAAATACGCTGACGGCGCCTCCGGTCCCCGCCGGCACGATCGCCGCGTTGGCTTTGACCTCGCCATCGATCGAATTCAGCGTGGATACCAGGGGCTGGCTCTGGCCGGTGGGCCATACGGTTAAATAACCCAGTGTACCCTGCGGAACCACCGTAACGTTTAGCGAATAAGCCTGCGCGGTGGACGGAATGCCGCAAGGTCCGCTCGGGATAGCGAAAGATCGCGTACCGTTCGCCGAGAGCGAGGGTGGACCGAAGCCGGCAGGTTTGGTGGCATCGCGGGTGTCAACCACGCGGCAGGGAGGCATCGCAACAAAATGCAGCCCGGCCGTCGAACTGGACACCACGATATCCCCACTGGTGCCGGTAATGGTGGACGATAACAAATCGCTTGCCTTGAGCGAGACTGTGCCTGGAGTGACCAACGAGGCTGAGAACGTTCCCACTCCATTGGTGAGCGTCGAATCGGCAGGCAGTGTAGCCGCGGGGTCCGTACTGGTAAAGTGTACGGGATCGGTATAAGTAGTAGCTGTTTGGTTGCTGGAATTCAGGGCCGTCACCGTGAACTGAATGGGTGTCCCCGCAGTCGCGTGCGATGGAGCCGTCACCGAAAAATGCGTGGCGTTCCCGGGCCCGGTACCGCTGACTGCGCCGAAGGTCGCATTTATCAGTAGAGCACCGCCGCCGGAATGGAGGGTTAGCGGATTGGTGTGAGAGATTGCACTGCCATTCACGGTCGAGGACTGGAACTCGTACTTCACCCCGCCGATAGTTTGCGGATCCGCGAAATTAATGGCGCAAGAATCCCCCGCAATCCACGTCAGGTTCGCCGGTGTTGTATAGCTTCCCGCGGCGCAGCCGGTTCCCGTCACCGTGATGGAGGCACCTGAAGGCGATGAGGTGATGCTGACTGCGGTATTGGTGTCGGCTCCCAGGACGAACGCGTCGTATAGCCCGGCATTGGATGTCTGGACGGCGCCGGCGGTGGTGGGAAAATTCGTTGCAGTAGTTAGACCTGATACGTACACCGAGGCCCCCGGCGTTACCGCGATGTTCTGGCCCAGGTTGTTGTCCGATCCGCCTATACAGGTGGACGATACGAATGATCCGGATGGGCTGATCTCCGTCATGAGGGCCGTGGTGGCTGAAACGATGCCGGCATACCCGGTCCCGGAGAAGAAAGGCGATGCAGCCAGGGCCGTAATCTGATTCTGCGTCAAGCCGTTGTACGTGAGACCACTCCAGTCACTTTGTGAAGTGCCGCCGTTTGTTGCGGTGGCCATGCCGGCGCCCAAAAAAGCCACATAAACATTGTCGCCCGCATCTACCGCCACCAGTTGTGGTGTGCTGTTGACTTCCGGAGCGAACGTCACCTGCGTCCAACCAGCGCTGGCATTCGAGGTATAGAACAATCCGCTCGGCGTGGCGGCATACACCCTGCTAGGATTGGTCGCGCTATAAACGGCCATGCTGGTAACCATAACCGTTACTCCCGAGAGGGAGGGCAATCCGGTGTTGACGGCACTCCAAGTGACGCCACCATTGAGGGTCTCATAGACACCGCTGGACATGCCCGCGTAAGCCGTGCTGGGATTGTTCGGATCGACGGCCAGTGCCATGATTGTGCCTGGCGGAGGAGTCGTAGGACTCTTCCACGAAGCTCCAGAAGTCGTGCTGTAAATCAGGCCGGCGCTGGATCCCACGTAGACGGTTGAAGGGTTGGTTTTGGCGACAGCAATCACGGTGGGAGCAGCTACAGTTTGTGACAGTAGCGTCCAACCCGCGGCTCCATTTGTGGTCTGATACAGATGGCCGCTGCCGGCCGCATAGATGATTGCCGCATTGTTGGGATCCACCGCGATTGAGTCTATGGTGCTCGATGTGATGCCGCTATTCGCAGATACCCAATTGGTCACGCCGTTCAACAGTTTGTATATGCCGCCGCCGGCGGCATTTACGGCGCTGGTTCCGGCGTAAATATCGTTACCGGAATCGAAGGCCAAAGCCGTCACCTGGTCGAAACCGCCGGCAATAGTCATGGGCGACCAGTTTGAAGTCGAACCACTCACTGTCCCTTGCATCAAAACAACCGGACTGCCATTTCTTACGCCGGCAATTGGCGCCACTGTGGGAAAGCGGATGCATTGGGTGGTACCCGAAACATACGCATTTCCGGCCGAATCCAATCCTATGCCCGATCCGCGCTCGGGCAGAATGTTGCTGCCCAGGCCGCCGATATATGTGCCGTAGACGAGACTCCCGCTGGAGTTCAGCTTGATGGCGAATCCATCAGTCAGGCCGCCCCCGTACGAGGATTGCGCAGCGCTCTTGATTTGCGGGAAGCTCGGATCGTTGGTCATGCCGGTCGCATAGGCGTTCGTCTGGGAATCCACGGCGATCCCGAAACCGATCGTTTGCAGGCTGGCTCCAGAGCTCCCCAGAAAGACCGGGCCATAACCGATGCTGGATCCTCCGGCGTTCACTTTCAGAACATATCCCTGGGCTGGCGTCGCGGTCGTCGCCGTCCCGGTTGACCCGGTTACATACGCATCCGCATTAGCATCTACCGCAATGCCGTAGCCGATGCCGGCCGCCAGATATGTCGAATATGCAAATCCCGTCCCGGCTGCATCGACTTTGGTAAGAAACCCCGCCGATGGCGTGCTTGACAGGGGGCTCACCAGGGGAAAGGGAATGCTACCAGATGCCGCTGCTGTTCCCGTCACATAGGCGTTTCCCGACGGATCAACCGCGATGCCCCGCCCCCAGAAATTGCCGCTTCCACCAAGAAACGTGGAGTAGACCAGCGCGGTTCCCGCAGCATTCACTTTGGTCACGAATGCATTAATCCCCCCATTAAGTGCGGTTTGCGGCGCACCCGTGGTGATCGGGAAATTGGTGGAACTGGTATAGCCCGTGATGTAGGCCTTCCCGGCGGTGTCTACCGCGATTCCGCCGGCGACATCGGTGAGACCGCCACCGAAGACTACGGAATAAAGCAACGCGGTTCCGGTGGAATTCATTTTGACGACGAACACCTCCGCGCCGCCGCCAGGTTCAGGACCCGTGCTGGTCAAGATCGCCGGGTGCCCCGTAAAATCCGCTGCGGTGCCGCCGTTATACCCGGCGATGTAGACGTTGCCTTGCGGGTCCACCGCGACCGCGGGATAGCTTGCGGTAGTTGCGGCAGATGAAAGACCGAACACGTCCTCCCCGGGCGAACCCAGATAAGTAGCGAAGCTGAGAATCGGATCAATAACTAACGGCCTGCTGGTGTCGAACCGGGCGATTTCAAATCCCACCTGGTTGCGTGCCTGGATAACATAACGTCCTTCGATATTTTCCCAGCCACCGGCGCTTTCCTGATAAACTACCGGCTTGTGCTGGCGGATCTCGCCATCCGCCGTGCTGATAACCAAGTCGCCCCCGTCATCAATCCGGAGGCCTGCTATACCGTCAAACTTCAACCCTATGGCGCTCGGGTTGGCTCCCGGGGCCAATACAAAGTCGTACTCAAGCTGCCCCTGGTTTCCGTAGAAAGTCAGGTCCACGCCCGGGTAAAGCTCCCCATAATGCACACGGGCGTAATTTGGAGCACCTGTCACCCACCTGGAATGATCGTTCCCAAGAAAGTAGCTGCTGAGAACAGTTTGCCTTTCAGCACCAGTGATGGATGGCGAAAGTCCCGCCCCCGGAAAGCTCATGCGGACGGCCGACTTCCGGACTCCTGCTTTGCCCATAGATTGCAGATTTAAAAAGACTTCAGAGGGGCTGAGCAAAATTGTGTAATTCTTCCCGTGCGACAGAAACCTCACCCTGGCTTCCGTTTGGCCGCGATTCTCTTCAAAGCTCAACGGCAGTTTGCCGTAGCTTACAAGCGCCTGCGCTTTCACTTTTTCAGGTGCCTCGTTGGCGGCGGCGTGATTCGCCGCGTTTGCTAGTGACCCGAGGGAGAAAAGCAGGGCTAGAGACAGGCCCATATCGTATCGTAAGTTCATAATTATCCCAAAGATTGAAGTATATCGCCTGTGCGGCCTTCTTTGTAAGCTTTTACTGATCGGCGATTGGCAGAGAGTACTAATTCTCAATACCTGGCGTGCGGAGCGGCTCGTGGCCTGCCCCAATGATATGCTGGATGCTCCGCAATGTATACCCTAACGGCAATTCAAGCCGAGGGCCTGCAGCGCCTCATCACCCGCATCCGCGCGCCGATCGCGTTGCGATGGCTGCTTATGTTGAGTGTCACCTATGCAGCCCTCATCAGCCTGCCTCCGCCCGTCAGATTCTATGGCACGGGTCTTGACCCAAGCTGGGTATTGGGGCTCAACTGGGCGCGCGCTGCAGGACTGGTTGCCGGGCGGGATATTGTCTTTGCCTATGGTCCGCTCGGGTACCTGGCCTTTCCAGAGCCCGGCAGCGGCGCGCCGTTCCTCGCACTTGCCGGTCGCCTCGGCCTGTACCTGATTTCGATCTCTGCAATGTATCGCCTTGCCTGGATCATGCCGTCGAAAATAGCCGCTTTCTGGACGGCGCTAATCCTGGCTCTGGGAGTGGTGCTGGATGGGCAGCCGGAGGAAAGCCAGGTCATCATAGCCATTATTGCGGTAGCGTTGCTTGTACTTGTGGATCGCTCTCATTGGCGGTTCACAGAATTATCCTTGTTAGGTTTTCTGGCTGGATTAGCCTTCCTGATTAAATTGAATCACGGTATCGAAGGAATAGCTCTTTTTCTGACGGTCCTGGCTGTTGTAGCACTCCAGAATTGGCCCATGGACAGGCGCTCCAAACGGCGGCTGATCGCCGTGGCCGGCCTCTTACCGCTATCCATCGCCGTCCTATTCCTGGCGTCGACCGGTAATCTGCTGGCCTTGGGACCGTATGTGCAGAACGGCTGGCAGATCGTTTCCGGCTATTCGGAGACCATGGGATTACCAGGACCGCTGTGGCAGGCTGCTTTAGCCATGGCGACCTTCGCCGCCACATTCGCCGTGGTATTAGTGGCAGCCGGCGATCTCCGTACGTTGCTGCCCGGTCTGGGCCCGGCGCTGATCACCGCGTTCTTCGTGTTCAAGCACGCCATGGTCCGGCAAGATGGCCATGCACCATCGTTCCATATCAAGTTTGCGCTGAGCCTGCTGTTTTTGCTGGTTTGCGCCAGGCTGCCCCGGGACCGCCGTTTGATCCTGATACTGCAGCTATTCTCCATTGTCATGGCGTACGCCATCTCCGTGGAAAAGTATCCTGGCTTTGACTCCCAGGTCACGGACCGTTTACAACTCCGCGAGGCGCCTGGGCGGCTGTCAGCGTTCCTGCACTGGCGGGCGACCTGGGATCACGTGGATGCGCAATACCATGCCGCCCGCGCCAAACTGCGTTTGCCCGACCGCTTTCACCAGCTCATTCAGGGCGGTTCCGTCGACGCGGTTCCTTGGGAAGTGGATGTGGTCCGCGCGAATGGCTGGAAGTGGCAACCGCGGCCCGTATTCCAGTCCTACTCCGCTTACACACCGCCTCTGGACCGTCTCAATGCAGAACATCTGGAAAGCGGAAGCACATCCAGGTTCGTCTTGCTGAGTTTCTCCGCGATTGATGGCCGCCACCCCTTCCTGGAAACGCCGCTCTCCTGGCGCGCTTTACTGGACCGGTACGACTTGTCACTGGCGAGCAGCAGTTGGTTTTTGTTGCAGCACCGGAACGATTCCCGGTACGGGCCACCCGCTCCCGTCGCTCATTCCATGGCGCACTGGGACGAAGAAGTTTCGGTGCCCCAGGCTGACGGCCTGTTGATGATGGGTCCGCATATCGGTCCGAGCCTGTCAGGTGAAGTCACGTCTCTTCTTTTTCGATCCGCAGCCGTCTATATGGAGGGCACTTTCAGTTCAGGCAGAAGAGTGCGCTGGCGATGTGTGCCGGCTAATCTAGCCACCGGGTTCCTGATCCGTCCGTTTCCCCAGGATCTCGGGGAGCTACGGGAGCTTTTCCTTCCCGATCCCGCTGGCCCTACTCAGGACCGGATCCAGTCGGTTCGCTTCCATGCAGAGAAGCCTGGAGAGTTCGCCGCGGAAATACCTGTCGAATGGTCGCGATTGCCTCTTAGGACAATGCCCGCTGCAAATGCGGTTTCCACGCGGTATCCGTTTTCCAAAGCTTCGCTCACTCCGTTATGGCTTCCCAGCGATCGGCCCCCGCGGCCAACCAACGCCCAGATTCACGTGCAGCGCAACTGGATCGAAGCGATTCCGGAGAACGACGATCCGCAACTGCTCTTCGACATCGGTCCTGCCCTAGGGAAGTTTAATACGCTGATCGTACGGGCGCGCTTTCAAAAGACCGATCGAATCGATGCTTTTTTTGGAATACAGGTCGATGGGCGCGGGGTCAACGCTATGGTCCCCACGGCCAACCAGTGGGTGGATGTCTATTTGAATATGAGCCAGAACTTGTTCTGGAAAGAAGAACACGGAACCATGCTGCGTTTCGATCCGGTCTCGTCCGCCGGACCCGGCACGACTGCATACATTGCCGGCATCTGGGGCTCCCCTGAGATGGCTCCCGCGGCTTGGCCAGACGTTCAATTCTACCCGGTTACGCCCTCGGAGATACCCCCCCGCTGAGCGGTGCCGGAGTGGTCTCTTGCTTCTCTTCCTGGCGCCGCAGGTAGTCCCCACGCGAAAGATTGTGCTCCAGCCAGAGATACAGCACGATGAACAGATAGCGGCTACCCATCTCCTTGATCTTCAGCTTCGACATACCCGACTTGCGATTAGTCCACGAAATCGGCACCACCGCATAGGTATATCCGCGCACGATGGCCTTTAGCGGCATCTCCACGGTCAGGTTGAAATGCGGCGAAATCAGTGGTTGCATGCCCTCGAGGGCGGAACGCCTGTAGCACTTGAAGGCGTTGGTTATATCATTGAAACGGAGCCGGAACAGTATCCTGATAAACCAGTTGGCCATACGGTTGATGGCCAGCTTATGCACCGGGTAGTCCAGAATCTTGCTGCCCTTAATGAATCGCGAGCCAAATGCGCAATCGTATCCTTCTTGGACCTTCCGGTAGTATCGAACCAGATCCTCGGGGCTGTCGGAGCCATCCGCCATCATCACGGCAATAGCGTCGCCAGTGGTTTGCGCCAACCCGGTCCGCACGGCCAGCCCGAAGCCATGCGGGCCGTCGTTAGTTACCAGCCGCAGACCCGGATAGCGCCGCGCGGATTGCAGGACGCGGGCCGCTGTTTCGTCCGTGCTGCCGTCATCCACCACCACGATCTCGAACGGAATCCCACCGTTGTTCAGAGCCTCCGCTACGGCGCTGACGGTCTGCTCGATGGAGCCTTCCTCGTCACGCGCTGGAATGACAACCGATAGCTTCATATCCTATTAGATCCGAGGACCCACAGGCACCTCCGCCAGGCGCATGCGCCGGTCCACGATTTCGTCGAGAATTCGCTTGAGGTCATACTGCATTGTCCAGTTTGGAAAATGGTCGTGCAACTTACCAAGGTCTGAAATATAACAAATGTGGTCGCCGGTGCGGTTCGTATCGCGGTAAGAATACTTCAACTTCAGGCCCATCCCGGCCAGCACATCGACGGTTTCCAGGATGGACAGACTGTTCTTCCGCCCGCCGCCCATGTTGTACACTTCGCCGCAGCGCGGAGCACCGAAGAATTCCAGGAACAGATGGGCCACGTCGTAACTGTGGATCTGATCGCGCACCTGCTTTCCTTTATAACCGTAAATAGTGTATTCCTTCCCGGCGGCAGCGCAGTGGACGATATAGGCCAGATAGCCATGCAGCTCAACGGCGGCATGTTGAGGCCCAGTAAGGCAGCCCCCGCGGAAGATGCCTACGGGCATCTGAAAATAGCGCCCGAATTCCTGACACATGACATCGGCAGCGACTTTGGAAGCGCCAAATACGGAATGCAGGCACTGGTCGATCGACATGCTTTCGTCGACCCCGTCCAGTCCGCCGGCGTAGTCGTAGCGCTTGTCGAGTTCGACGAGCGGCAGATAGTTGGGCCGGTCGCCATAGACCTTGTTTGTGCTCGTAAAGCAAAACGGTGATTCCCGGCAGAAGTCGCGAGCGGCCACCAACATGTTCATGGTGCCGAGCGCATTTACGTCAAAATCTTCGTAGGGGATTGCCGCTGCCTTGTCGTGTGAGGGCTGCGCCGCGGTGTGGATAATGAATTGCGGCCGTTCGGCCTCGACCACCTGCCGGATCGCCTGGCGATCGCGTATATCGATCACCATGTGCCGGTAGCGCGGCAGCGTCGCACGCAGTTCCTCAACGACCGGCTGCGTGGTACCCTGCTCGCCGAAGAATTGCCGGCGCATATCGTTATCCAGACCGATGACCTCCCAGCCTTCGGCGCAGAGTTGGCGTACACATTCCGATCCGATCAGTCCACCGGATCCAGTGATAAGAGCTTTCATGGCCAAAATCTATTCTACGCACATGTCCGTGCAAAGCTCATGTCAGGGCATCCGCCGTACGGACGAATACAAATTCGTTACAGCCCAGGGAGCCGCCGCACGTAACCATCCGCGTCAATGTGAAGCCGCGACGCAGGTGGAAATCCAGAATCGCTTCGGGCTTGGCGACTTCGAAGGGATAGCCGCCCACCCAGTCGATCAAGTCGCGCCAGGGCGACATACCGCGCTCCCGGCCCTCGTTGCGCCACGTTTCGAACGGCCGCAATCGCAGGAAATCCTTCAGCGTTCGCCGCCAGTACAAGTGCACCAGTACGGGTACTGTCACCAGAAATCGCAAGTTGCCAGGCAAACGATTGTAAGTACGCTTAATGGCGCGCCAACGGTGGCTGATTTTGCCTTGATCGTTGTAGATCGCAATGAACAGTTTTCCGCGCGGGGCTACCAGCCGGGCGGCGTTGTCCAGAGCGGACCACATGGCGCCGGTGTGGTGCAGAACGCCCCATGAGTAAACCACATCAAATCGTCCCAGACCGGAAAGATAAGCCGCGTCGAGAGCCGAACCCTCGTCTATGAGCCAGTCCGAATCCTGAGGAAAGTAGCGCTGGCGAAGCTCCCGGGCGCAGGCTACCGATTGCGCATCGTAATCGAAGGAGTAAACGCGCGCTCCCATCCGGCGCGCCGCCAGACTGAACAAGCCGCTGCCGCAGCCGATATCCAAGAAGCTTTGCCCTGCTAAATCGGAAACTTGCAACATACCGCGCAAGGATTCTTCCGCTCTGCCGATCCTGTCTTCGTCGAGAATGCCAAGGAAGCGCTGCCAGTTTTCACCGAACGCAAAACGCTGCCCGGCGGCTATCTCTTCCTGTGAGCCGGCACCCATCCTCCTCACTGTAGCGCACGGAAGATCATGTGACCTGAATTATGTGATGCTGTTGGCTTCGAACGGCAGCATAGCCTGCCCTGCCCGCTTACGCAGGAGCCATTTGCTGTAAGGCGGCACTTCACTCTTGGCAAGATCCTGCAGGATGAGTTCGGTTACTTCGCGCTCGCGAACTTCCGGCGCCATTCTTTCCAGGCGTCCTTCACGGCGCAATAACTCCGATTTCTCTTTGGCGAGCGCCGTTTTGGAGGACTCACTAAGCTGTTCGAATGCGCTCTGCGCCATAGTTTGACGAAACTGCTCGTATTCGAGAATCAAGGTGCGCTCTTCGGCTTCCTGGTTTTGCCGCAGAATAGAGCGCTCCCGCTGACGGTAGCGTACCTTCGCGGCACTCTCTATATGTTCATCTACACAGCGCCGGCGGGCAGCCGGATCTTTTACGATCTTAATCAGCAATCCCGCCGCGTTCTTCAAGGTTTGCCCGCTACGCTGTTTTTGTCTGCATATATCGAGTGCCATCTCACAGTTATCCAGCAGTTCCTGGCCCTCGCCCATGTCCGCCCCCATATCCAGCGCACGTGCCACATAACTTATAGCCACATGCGGGAGCACACCTTCCTGCTTCATGGCAAGTACAAGCTGTGCGGCCCGTTCCAGCGCATATAACTGTTCCGGGGTCTCCGCCGCGACGGTCCAGTTAGTAGCCGGTTTGTAACTGAAGCCTGCCTTTTCGAGTACACTCTGGCAGTACGCCCGGCTAAGTTCCGGGCAAGTGGTTCTCTGTAACATCAGGCTCTTACGCTCAGGCACATAGGATGGGTGCCGGTGCATAGCTATACGCCAGTCCTCTGCGGAAATTACATTGTACGATCCCAGTACCTGGATCTTGATCAACTGGTCAAATGCTGGTTCGAGGGTCTGCATGAGCCGCGAAAAGTAGTGTGGTGGGTTAAGAATACCCACGTGTTCCATGGCTAGTTTCCGGGCGTCCATTACAATCAGGTCGGTTTTCTCGAAGGCCACCGCAAAGAAGCGGTATAAGTGCTTGGCCGTAATTCCGTCGAGCTCCATGTATCGGCCGGCATCGAGGACGCGGAAGAAACCGTTGTTGATGGATTGAATCAGTTTGTCGGTCCAGGTTATGCTCCCCGTACAACGGCCGGTCTCGCGGTCCAGCAGGAAACTAGCTTCCTGAAAGACATTACTCCATTTGACTTCCTCCTGTTGATCGGTGGCTGTAAGTGCCCTGAAACGAAGCGGTATAAAGCGATCCATGGCCAGCTTCAGACGTTGGTAGAACTTACCATGGACGGAGTTTATATTGAGCATCCGCGCGATTTCCCGACCGCTAAAGGTAACAGTCTTGGCGAAGTTATTCCGGAAGGTGAGCACACCCAACACCACAAAAATATCCAGATCCTGCTCGGTCGGCAGACCTAATTCGTTATTGCCCTGAATCTGCCAAACCACCTCCATCTCGCTGCCGTTCGGCAATATTTTCGTGCCCTTGATCTCGATTTTGCCGATGCGCTTGCCAACGCGCCGCTCGAGTACCGCAAATGGAATGGCCGCCAGGTTTTCTTCCTCGACGGATAGGTTGACTAGCGATGGTTTAGGGTTGTGTTTAGTCACGCATGCGCCTCACAACACAGAGGGTGTCCTTTGTGTTTGTAACATTAAAACAGCTTTTTGTTCCAGCGATTTACGATGAACCCCATAGAGGCTGGTAATCTTTATTGGCAAGCACACGCCAAACCAAACGTTGCCATCTGGAAAGTGGCCGGCAGTACTGTATGGGTAAGGTTTATCCAAACCATAAACCATTCCATATAGAAGCTTGGACCAAGCCGATCCAAAGCATCAAGTCCCTAATAATCATAAGGTTATGAGCGTATTGCCAAAGTTAACCGCCATGTGCTTGAGCGTAAGAGCCATGAGTTTCATCGTAAGCCGCATGTGGCTGGCCGTAAGCTGCATGCATGTCTCTCAAAACAAAGGAGATTGCTGTATGGGGATGAGCGTAAGCAAACAAATATTTCGTTTTCATAGTGTTAGGAATATTTTGGGAGTGTCTGATGAGGTCGGCTTACGATGAAGCACATAAATTCGGGTTGCCAGTTACGCCCAAGCTCGTAGCGGGGTATACGGTTTTATGCTGGAACACACAACCGGTAAGGGTGGCTTACGGGCAATCCCATGCCGAAAGAGGTCTGCCGTGGGTTTAATCATAACAGTGGACCGGTCCGACAGGCTGCCGCAATTGCTGAAGCCAGAGCTCCAGCATCAGTAACGACCATAGCCAGTGCGAGTTGTCGCGCCGGCCGGAATCGTGTTCGGCCAACATCTGCCGCACAAACGCGGGCGAGACGATGCCTTGATCTGCAATGGAGCTATGGTCAAGATGGTCCCAAAGAAAAGTGCGCAACGCGCCGCGGAACCACAACGAGAGCGGTACGCCGAAGCCCATCTTGGGGCGGTTTAACAGTGCTTTGGGCAAGCGATCCCCAAGCGCTCGAAGAAGAATATATTTTCCCTTGCCCTCCCGTATCTTCCAGCCTGGCGGAATAGATGCTGCCAACTCGCCCAGTTTATGATCGAGTACCGGACAACGGACCTCCAGTGAATTGGCCATGGACATCCTGTCCACCTTCACCAGCATGTCGCCGGGCAGATTTTGGGTCGTTTCGAAGAATAACGCCTGTGATAGTAGATCGGCGTCACTGGGGAGCAGGAAGCCCGCCAGAGCGCGCGTCAGATAGGCGCCATCGGCGGGCAGCATCCAATCCGGTTGCAGCAATTCTTTGCGTAAGAGCCAAGGCGCAAAATTACTCTCAAAGTAACGCTCCAGCGCAGTCGAGCGGCTCAACATATGCAGATAGTTCTTACCGTAAGCCGCATAAGGCAAGCGATCGGCTGCCCAGGAAACAAATGCACGCAGCCGTTGCGGTATCCGATCCAACTTGCGGAGTTTTTCGAGTGCCTGGAAGCGGTCGTAGCCGGCAAACAACTCATCGCCGCCATCGCCGCTTAACGCGACCTTTACGTGACGCACGGCGAACTCAGAAACGATGAATGTGGGGATAGCAGAGGAATCGCCGAAGGGTTCGTCGAAGTGCCGCACCAGGCGGGAAACCAGATCCACAGCGTCGGGGCGCACGACGATTTCGTGGTGGTCCGTGCCATACTGGCGCGCCACCATGGCGGCAAATTCCAATTCATTAAAGGCACTCTCCTCGAAGCCGATGGAGAACGTGCGCACTGGTTCCGGCGCCGCCAGCGCCATCGCCGCCACCACCGAACTCGAATCGATGCCGCCACTCAAAAACGCCCCCAACGGGACATCCGCAATCATACGGATGCGCACGGATTCGTCAAACGTCTCCCGCAGCCGGGCGCAGGTATCCTCCGCCGAGAAATCGGCGGGTGCTACAACCGCGGGCGCGGGGAACTGCCAATAGCGGCCCTGGCGAACGGTTCCATCCGCGTCATAAGTCATCCAGGAGCCGGGAGGAAGTTTGCGCACCGCCTGAAAGCAACTTCGGGGCTCAGGGATATAGGTGAATTGAAAGAATAGCCGCAGGGCCTCGGTGTCAATGTCAGCCGGAACACCGGCCACGCGCAGGCATTTCAGCTCGCTACCGAAATACAACCCCTCGGGTAAAACGGCGTAATAGAGCGGCTTTTTCCCGAAGCGATCGCGCGCCAGAAACACGCGCTTCCTCCGGGCGTCCCAAATGGCGTAAGCGAACATGCCGCGCAAGCGCCGCAATCCTTCAACGCCTTCTTGCTCGTAGAGGTGGATCAGCGTTTCGGTGTCGCTATTAGTGGCGAATTGGTGGCCTTGGGCCATCAGATCGCGGCGTAGTTCCTGATAATTATAGATCTCGCCGTTGAAGACCACCCAGACGGATTCATCCTCATTTGCCATGGGCTGATGACCGGTGCTCAGGTCGATGATGCTGAGCCGCCGCATGCCGATGGCGCAGCCGCCTTCTACGTGGTAGCCTTCATCGTCCGGGCCGCGGTGCCGGATTTGGTCGCACATTGCGCGGACGGAGGCTAAGTCCGCCCTACCATCGCGCAAATACAAACCGGCAATGCCGCACATGAATCTATCTTGACTACCACAACACCAGCGGTATGTCTCCCGGGCTGTAGGTGAGCCCAAGAGTGGCGCGGTACTCCGTATGCGCCGCTATCGCCGAATTAGCAACGCCGTAGTGGCGCGTATCCAGACGCAGCACTGTATGCAGGCCCTTTCCCAACTCTCGCGTAACACCCACCCCTCCGCCGTAAGCGGTATACGAGCCTATCTGCTGCACCAGGGGGGCCATACGGCCATAGGTGGCGTCTACCCCAAAATTCCAGTAGCGCACGCCGGAATAGCTATAGGAAATGGTGCCTGACTCGTTTCTGGATGAAAAGTAAACTCCATTACCGGGAATGACGCTGTTGAAATACGCCAGTGACAACTGCGACAACTGGAACTTGTCGATCAGCCGCACTTGTATATCCGGCGCGTAAGTGCGGGTGTAAGCAGCTTGAATAGCCACCGATTCGCCCAACAGAGCTGCCAGTGCGGGGCTAAGCGTGATTTCGGTAAGGTTCGAGCTCTCTACGAGCGCGCCCCCGATACGCGCAGACAATTGCAGTTGGCGCGAGAACTGCGTACTGTAGTTGATGCCCACTGACTGGATAGCGGTGGAACCGAATCCCCGGGTGTAGACGAAGTACGTAAACCGGTAATCCACTCCCAAGGTGGAATGCCGGCTGACCCGGTATTGCAGATCTCCGCGCGCGACGGCCTCGGTAACGCCGTATAGAGCGCTGGATTGCCGGCGCACGAGACTGCCTTCCCCCCCGATATTAAACGAGAGCCTGGCCGACATCTGGTAAGTAGTATCTGCTGAAACACCGGCGAATACGACCCGATCATCGTAGATATCGTTTTGCGGAATCCCTAGGTAATTCGGATCCAGAGCGCCCAGCGTCGAGGAAATGAAAAAATTTCGTGAATAAAGACCGCCCTGCTCTCGTACCGTAACTTTTACGCGCCGGCTAGGCCGGTGCGTGAGGATCAGCGACAGGAATTGATCGGTTCCATCCCAGGTTGCGTTTGTCGGATAGTGCCGGAAATCCCCACGATAATCCAGCGCTAGAGTGGTACGATTCCAAGTGCGTACGGTGTAGGCGCCCAGATTCGCCTCCACCCCGTACAGCGATGTCGAAGGTATCCCGCCAGTAGAGGTCAGTCTGACTGGAATCAATCCGTAATCATAGATCGCATTGACCCCGATGTACGGCCGAAAGGCGAGAGGCGAGACGGATTGCGAGCCGGGGTTTTCACCCCGGCTTAAGATTGCAGGGCCGCCATACTCCCCGCCCGCACCGGCCTGTGAAGAATCGGGCTGGGCTGTATCGGACTGCGCCAGCAGGCAGAGCGTGCAGCCCGAAAACAAGATAGTGCGTACAAACAGCAAATGGCCTCCGGACTCAGGATTGTATTCGCCAATCAGCGTTCAATCATTCACTCTGACGCGCTGGAAGCGGTGGTGTCAAGCTTCGACGGTGCCGCAAACGTTCGTTAGGTGACGCTTATTCATGTAATCACACACTTCTGGAAATAATTGAAACCAAGTGCCTTGACATGAAGCGGCAGGGTGCGCAACCATCAGGAAGAGTAGCGGGAGGCCATTGCTGTGAATTCCTTGCTCTGGTTAGGATTCAGAGCATTCATCATCTCACTCGTTTTGACGCCGATTTGCCGGGACGTGTTCCGGTCTTACGGAGTGGTGGATCAGCCCGATGGCACGCGTAAGATCCACCGTTATCCTATCCCGCGCGTCGGCGGCCTGGCCATCGCAGTTTCATATTTGATGGCCTATGTTTTGGTCCATCCGGAAGAAGGAAGCGCGCTCGCCCAGCAGGTTTCGCTTGTCTCGAAGTTGCTTCCCGGCGCCGCGCTGGCCTTCGCGATCGGATTGTTGGACGACCTGTTCAATCTCCGCGCCTGGATTAAACTCCTCGGCCAACTAGGGGCGGCCGGCTTGGCTTGTTTAGGCGGCGTGCGCATTCTCTCGATCGGCGGCGCCCCGACCGACGCTTGGTGGAACGTCCCGCTCACCATCCTCTGGCTGATAGCCTGCATGAATGCCTTCAACCTGGTGGATGGACTGGATGGTTTGGCCGCCGGAGTGGGGCTCTTCGCGACCTTAACCGTTTTCGCCGCGGCCCTGATGCAGCACAACATGGTGCTGGCGGTGGCTACGTTTCCGCTGGCCGGGGCCATGCTGGCCTTCCTGTGCTACAACTTTAACCCAGCCACTATTTTTCTGGGCGACTCCGGCAGCCTGCTGATCGGTTTCCTGTTGGGTTGTTATGCCGCGATCTGGAGTAATAAGTCGGCCACTCTGCTGGGGATGACTGCGCCACTGATGGCTTTGTCCATACCGTTGCTGGATGTCGCACTGGCAATCGTGCGGCGGTTTTTACGGCGCCAGCCGATTTTTACAGCCGATCGGGGCCACATCCATCACCGGTTGCTCGATCGCGGACTCACGCCACGACGTGTCGTTTTGGTGCTTTATGGTCTCTGTGGACTGGCCGCGGCATTCTCTCTCCTGCAAGGAGTACTGCATAGCTTCGGCGGCGCGCTCATCCTGTTGTTTTGTGTTTTTATGCTGATAGGCATCCAATACTTGGGTTACGCCGAGTTCGATCTGGCCGGCCGGCTGCTATTTGGAGGCGAGTTCCAGCGCACGGTGTCCGCCCAACTGGACCTACGGAAGTTTCGTGCTGCGCTGACGGTTGCCGCCACGCCGGCCGCCTGCTGGGAAGTAATCCGCGAAGCTTGCGGCAAGTTCGGATTCCAGCAGGTACGGCTGTACCTGGCGGGTGAGATGTACGAGCATTCCTATCCCGAGCCCGAGGCCCCCGGCTGGACATTGCGCGTACCGTTAGCTAATGCAGATTACGCGATGCTCACGCGGCCATTTGCTTCTTCCGTTCTCCCCATGGTGGTGGCTCCGTTTGTCGATCTTTTGCGGCAGACGTTGATTGAAAAATTCCCCGAAACTGTGGCGGTCAAAACCGCCGGTCCCGCCGAAGTATCTTTGGCGGAACAGTAAGCGGATGGGCCTTCAGCGGGCATACCCGAATGAGCGACGAGCAATATCTCCAGCTTTGTGCGGATAATCAGGATTTGCGGATCGAGCGCACTGCGGAAGGACACATCCTGATTTTTCCGCCGGTAGGAGGTGAAAGCAGTTACCAGAACAGCGAGCTGAGTGCTCAGTTGAGGGATTGGGCGCGTCGAGATGGACGCGGCCGGGCGTTCGATTCCAGCGTGGAATACCTCCTCCCTAGCGGCGCGGCATACTCTCCGGACGCCTCCTGGGTTCTTCGCTCGCGGCTCGATAGTCTGACCAAAGATGAGAAGCGGAAATTTCTCCGTTTGTGCCCCGATTTTGTCGTGGAGTTGAAATCTCCCTCAGATCGTCTCTCCAAGCTCAAGGCCAAGATGAGCGAGTGGGTCGAAAACGGCGCGAAACTGGGATGGCTGCTGGACTCGGATCAACGCACGGTATATGTTTATCGTCCGGGACGAGAACCCGAGCAAATCGTCCGGCCCGAGCGAATCAACGGCGAGGATCCCGTGGCCGGATTTATCCTTGAGCTGGCTGACATCTGGGCGGGACTGTAGATACACCTACCCCTCGCGGAACGGTATCTCCATCAAGCTGTGCACGATAATATATGCGTCCAGCGCTGGAGACATGTGCTTGATGTAATACAAGTCGTACTCCAGCGAATCCCGCGCATCGCGCAGCCGTGAGTTGTAATCGCAGTTGAGCTGGCTCCAACCGAGGATACCGGGGCGCACAGTGTGCCGCTGCCCATAATAGGGCATCTGCTCCATCAACACCGGAATGAACTCCGGACGGTGCGGCCGTGGTCCCACCAGTGACATCTCGCCGCGGATCACATTCATCAGTTGCGGCAGACCATCCAAACGCAGGCGGCGCAACCAGCGCCCGGCACGCGTAAGCTGGCCGTCGGCGTGCCGGCAGCGGAAACGGTAGAGCGTGAATGGAACCAGGTTGAGCCCCCATCTGGAGTGCGCTTCGATAACCGGGCCCCGGGAAGATAGTTTGATCGCCGCCGCGATGGGCAGCGTCAAGAGGGCCAACAGCGCCAGGCCCGCCAGCGCCAGGATGTTGGCATAGATGGCCTGCAGCGCAATGGCGCCTCGGCGAGATCCCAACTCATCGGAAAAGATCACTTGAGCCGGCAGCAACTCAGATAGGCATACGCGCTCACAGGCGATTTCGTACAACTCCGCTACGCGTTGAATTTCAATGCCACGGAACTGAAGATCGAGTAATTCCCGAAAGGGCAGCCTGCTGCGGCGTTCCGCAACGCCGACCACAATACGGTCGGGACGGACGTCGGAAACAACCCGCGCCAGCTCGGCGGTCGACCCCAGGACCGGCGCGCCGTTGAGCAGCGTGCCCGCCGGCAGGCCGTCGTCTATATAGCCGGCCGTCGAAAGGCCCAGTTCCGGATGCGATGCCAAGCTGCTGCCCGCTTCCAGGGCGGCAGCATTCGTGCCATAAAAGAGCACCCGTTTGGCGCCGAAACTCTTCCAAAGCACCGCGCTGAAGAACATACGCCAGACCAGCAGTACAACCAGCGTCAAGGCGCTGCCGAGCATCATGATCGAAGGCCTCAGCAGCAGATCCGGATTTCTGAGATAGCTCAGCAGCGATTCTAAAAGGAAGGTTGCGCCGAGGGTCAGGCAAAGCTGTTGCGCGAGCAGAATCTTGGAGCGCACGCCTATCTGGACGTACAGTTTGTTGAGCTGTAGCCCGAGAAGTACGCCGGCCACCACCAGCGCGATTTGCAGCAGGCCATTATCGTACAGCAGAAATACGGATGGATCCGCGCCGCCCGACCAATATGCGGCCAGAATGTAGCAGGAGAAAATCAGAATCGTTTCCGGAACGAGGAGGCTGAGGGTACGGGTGGAGAAAAGGCTCCTGAGGAAAGAAAACATCGCCTTAACGCATAGTACACTGGCAGCGAAGGCCATGCGCGAACTGAACTGGAAGCCAGAACAATCCGCTGAGCTCACTGTGTTGGGCGATACGGAGTGCGGGTCAGGCGGCCACCCCGCGCGCATTCTGGAGTTTTCCGGGAAGCAGTTGCGCCTGGCCACTTCGGTCGCACCCAAAAGCGGTGTTGCGGTCAGCCTGGAGTGGGACGGACAACTGCTTTTGGGCCAGGTGCTGAACAGCGAGCCAGGCGGCTTTTGGGTTGAGATCCAGCATATGCTGCTGGACATCGCCGCGTTGAACTGGCAAAAACAGGGCTGGCAGCGCTTGGTAGGCCTGCGAGATGCCGGCTAAAGCGCAGTGGCTGCATCGCGTAAGCGCGATTCTGGAAGAATTGTCCGCTCTGGATGTGCCGGTAGTGGATCGAGCAGTCTGCGAGCGCCTGTTTCGTCTGCGCCGCAGAAGCGCTATCGACCTGGTCCGTTGCTTCGGCGGCTATCAGATAGGCCGGACTTTCCTGGTTGATCGGCTCAAGCTGATGACGCAACTGGAACGGATTCGCGACAGCCCCGATTTCAAAATGGAGTGGCAGCGGAAGGAGCGGCTGGCGGAACGGCTGGAAGCCATGCGCCGTTTGCAGGCCGGTGCGCGCGTCGCCATTCCGGTTGAGCTGGAAATTCTGAGCCAGCGATTGCCGGACTTGCCGGCGGGTGTCGGCCTGAGTCCCGGAGCGCTGCATATCCAGTTCCAATCGCCGGAAGAGCTACTCAGCAAGCTGTTCGCATTGGCGCAGGCGATCGCTAACGATTACGGGGCCTTCGAGAAGCGCGCATCGCGGGAAGGGCCGTGAGAAAAACGCGGGCCACACCTCGAACTCTGCCTCACCGTTTAAGCGCTGGAACGCGTATCGGCTGCAGGCCCACGGATGTGGTGCACCTGGTCCTCAAGCTTGGGAAGGTCCTTTTCGGTCATCATCCAGATCTGGTCCAAGTTGAGGCCGAAGCATTCGTGCACGAGGATATTTCGTAACGCGACAATCTGCGGCCATGGGATCTCGGGATGACGAGCCCTGACCGGCTGGGAGACACCACCGGCCGCCTCTCCAATAATCTGTAGATGGTGTATGACCCAGACCTGGTTAGCTCGTCGTTTTGAAAAGCCAAGCGATCCGTGGCCCGCTCTTTGATCTTGGCGATGGCTGCCAGAATATCGCTCAGCCGATCGGGATCGCTTCTCATTGAGCGATAGCGTCGCGGTAAACTGATTCCCGTATCAAGGGCTTCAGCCAGCCGTCGCTGGCAATATCAACTCTTCGGCCTAGCAGACTTTCGAGTTCCATCTGGAGAGCTGCTTGGTCGAGTAGGCCGGTTCCGCTCCGCCAGGTTACGAGCAAATCGACATCGCTGTCAGGGCGTGCTTCACCGCGCGCCACCGACCCAATTAACCGAACCTGAGTTGCGCCGTGCTTCGCGGCAAGGCGAAGGATCGCCTCACGCTGCTCTCGAATTGCATCGCCTATGGCCGCGCCGGTCACAAAGATATCGTCCTTAATCCTAATTGGAGTATAACGTGGGAGCGCGGCCAAGCCTACAAACCGCCGGAATCGGGTTGCCCACGCGCGTCCAGCGGATGGCCCGTGAGCATGTTTGTCGACTTTATACCGACTACCTCGGCCTCGCTGCACGTCAGCGAAAGATCCGCGCCGAACAGGCTGGGCATCTGTACCTTCAAGCGCGATTCTTCCTGGGTGCGCACGAGCTCTTGGATAACGTTCTGATGGTTAAAGTCGTCCAGTTGAAGGTCCTCGACTCCATCGAACCGGATGGTGATCACGTACGGGTTCTGCCGATCCGCAAGTAACACATCCATGGTTAGACTGGTCCCCCTCCGGTCCAGGATTAGCTTCAGCACTTCTCCATCGCCAACTTATCGCCGGCTCTTACCATCGGATTGTCGGGCGCCTGGCCCAATCCTACCGCGCGGCGAATTCCGCCACACCGCGCCGCATGTTTTCAAGCAAGCCGTAATTGAGATTAACGTTACCGCCCTTGCCGGTGCCCAGGTGGATCGACGGCTTGTTGTCGCCATGGAAATCCGTGCCGCCGGTTTCGATCAGTTGAAATTGAGCGGCCAGCTCTTTGTACAGCGCCGTGTCTTCCAGGCTGTGTTCGCTGTGGTAGACCTCCAGGCCCTGCAGGCCATTGTCCATCAGCACGCGCAGCAGCTTTTCGAGCGAGGCTCGGCCGCGCTCCGGCAGGCGCACAGGATGGGCGAGCGAAGGCATGCCGCCGCCTTCGCGGATGCGCCGCACGCCTTCCACCAGCTCCGGCTCCTCACGTTCCACAGAAGCCGAGGCGTTGTCGGCCAGGTAGCGGTCGAAGGCTTCCTGATTGGTCTTCACGTAACCTTTCTTGAGCAGGATTTTAGCGAAGTGCGGTCTACCGGTGAGGTGCTTGCCGAGCACCTGCACTTCCTCGAGCGTGATCTCGACGCCCAGCGAATTCAGCTTGGCGATCAGCTTGCGATTGCGCTCGCGGCGGCTGTCCTGGTGGCCCTTGATCCACTGGCGGAATCCCGCCGAAGCCGGCTCTTGTAGAAAATAGCCGAGCAGATGCACCGAAGGCGGACGCGAGCCATCCGGCGGCGGATCGGGACGGGTGCTCAACTCGATGCCGCAAATCAATTCCAGGTCCGCCGCGGCGGCCAGCGGCACGGCCATATCGCAGCCATCCAGCGTATCGTGGTCGGTGATGCCCAGGGCCTGGAGGCCCATAGCCTTCGCGTCATGCACCAGTTGCGCGGGCGAGGCAGTGCCGTCGGAACGGTCGGTGTGTGTATGTAGATCAATCATGGACTTTTGAAAGTGTTTCCGCCGCGTGGTGAGACGGGGCGCGCTCGCCAATGCCAGCGTCCAGGCCGCTGAGGCCGGTAGCTGGATGGCGCGGATGGGCCACCATGCGGACGATAATTTTCTCGTGAATGCGCTCGAACCATTCGAAGGGAATGATGTTGCGCAGGGTAACCATCAGCTTGAGTTTGAATCCCACCATGTAATGCAGGCGGGGCTTCGGTGCCGTCAGGATTTTGTGCACCACCCCGGCGATGTCTTCGGCCGTGAATTTGTTGGTGGCCAGCAGTTTGTCGACAATGGCTTCGTGCTGGCAAAACCAGAAGTAGTAGGGACTGGAGGGATCCTCGGCGCGGCGGGCGCGATTGCGGTTGATCCCGAAGTGCGGGGTGTAGATCAGCCCCGGCTCGAGCACGGACACATGCACATTGAACAGCGCGCCTTCCTGGCGCAGGCATTCGCCGAGGCCTACCGCGGCGAATTTGCCGGAAGAGTAGCCGGCGATGCTCATCTCGCCCATGCGGCCCGCGGCCGAGGCGGTGATAACGATGCGCCCGGAGCGGCGCGCGCGCATGTGCGGCAGCACGGCCTGGGTCAGCTCCATAATGCCGAAGACATTCACGTCGTAAAGCTGGCGAATCTCCTGCATGCTGAGATCTTCCAAAAAGCCCCGCAGTCCCATGCCGGCAAAGTGCACCACGGCGTCGATGCGGCCGGCTTCGCGGATGATGGTGTCCACGGTGCGATCGATGTCGGCCCGGCGGGTTATATTCATGCGCAGGGCTGAGATTTCTACGTTGCGGCGGGCGGCCTGTTCACGCAGTTCGCGCTCTTCGGATTCGGTAAGCGCCGTTCCGTAAACGCGGAAATTGCGGGCGGCCAGGAACAAGGAGGATGCCAGCCCCAAGCCGGAGCCCGCGCCGGTGATCAATACAACAGGTCTATCGTCAGTCATTCGGTCACACCGCGGCGCGCAGCCAACTTGTTTTGAATATCGTGCGCCTTGCGCCGGTTCAAGCCATAAGGAAGAATCAAAGCCAGCGCCACCATCAGCAGCGCCGCCGGGACCACGCCGTATAGCAGCCCCACGTATGAAGCGGCAGCCGGAGGATGGCCCGGCGTGCCAAAGGAAGCATCCGGCGATAGCTTACGAAAAACATTTAACAGGCCGCCCGCAAATAGCAGCGCGCCTCCGGCGGCGATCTTTTCACCAAAGTTCATAATGCCAAAATAGATGCCTTCGCGGCGCAGGCCGGTCGCGAGTTCATCGGTATCGGCTACATCGGCGATCATGGATGCCGGGACTACCCAGACCGCGCTGGCGAAGATGCCCCCGACCACGTGCCCGATAATCAGGGGCAAGGGGTGGCCGGTGCCGAAGAACTTGCCGCTTCCGATCAGAAACGTAGCCATGAATAACAGGATGGCCGAGGCCGTCGCGGACATGATGTACAGCGTCCGCTTTTCCGTGCGGCGCGCCAGGGCCATCCACAGGACTACGCCTCCCAATGCGCCCGTGTAGAAACTGGTCTGGATCAGGCTTAGAATCTCGCCGCGGCCGATATGCGCATACCAGGTGAAGTAGTGAATGGCCATACTGAAGTTCAGTACCACGGCCAGGAAAAAGACCGTAGTCGAAAGCCAGATGTTGCGGAAGTAACGGTTCTGCATCGCAATCCGGAAGCCGGAGAAGAAGTGCGGCCCGGCCGAGTCTTTGCCGCCGCCGGAGGTGCGATAGCGCAATGTGCCTAGAGTGCCAATCAGTCCGGCGACAGTCATCACCGCTCCGAAGACCAGTCCCATGCGCGGATATCCGCTGTAGTGCAACCGATCGGCGGTGGCCGGAAAGAAGATCAGAAAAGAAAGCGCCGAGGCCCCCAGCGTACCCAACAGGCCGAACATGGTGCGGATGGCCATGGTCTTGGTGCGGTCATCGTAGTCGCGGCTCAACTCGGCGCCCAGGCTGAGATATGGGATCCGGTAAACGGCGCTGGAGGCGCGCAAGGCAATGGAGCAGGCTAGCAGCCATACGAACATGCCGGTATGTCCCAAGCTGCGCGGAGGGCTGAAGAGCAGGAAAAAAGAGGGTCCCACGACCAGGGCGCCCGGGAGCATGAAGACGTGCCGGCGTCCCAAACGGTGGCAGGTACGATCCGATATGTGGCCGATGTACGGATCGAGCAGGGCGTCCACTACCAGGCTGGACGCGAGGCCGATTCCTACCAGCATGGACGGCAGGCCGATCACGGAGTTGTAGAAAAAAAGCATGAACAGGCCGGACAAAACCATGAGCACCGTGATGGGCATTTCCCCCACGCCGTAGAGCAGCTTGACATACAGCGGGAGGGAGACCGGGTCGGCTGCCTGAGATGGGGCTGGAGATAAGGCAGGCATGCTCATGACTTAGGTACGGCGGATTACCGGCCGGTCTCCACCATGTCCGCTTGATGCTGCGTAACCGGTTCGCGCAGGAATTGCAGGATGTGCTCGGTCAGCAACTCGGGTTGTTCCAGCGGGCCGAAATGTTCACCTCCCGGCAGCAACACCGGCTTGCAGTTGGGCAGCGCCTTGTGCAGATATTCGTAGGAACTGATGAAGTGCGAACCGCATCCGTAAACCAGTAGCGTGGGAGTGCGGATCGTCCGCACCGCATCCAGGGTCATATCCCCGACCACTTCGTAATCCTTCATCAGCGTGGTGTTGCGGATGAGGTGCAGCAACGGTTCGCGATTGCGCGGCAGCCCGCGCGCCGGACCATAAAACTTGGGAGTTTCCAGGCTGAGCTGCAACAGGAATTCGGCATCCGTGCGCTTGTCCTCGGGAACGTGGATGCCCACTTCTTCGAGCTTGGCTACCCAGGCGGCCCAACCGATCCAATCCTTGTCGTTGCGCAAATGCACCAGGGCCGCCAGTCCCGGCTCCAGCGCCAGCAGTTTGGGTACGCGCTCGGGGTAGCGCAAGCTGAAATACATGGCGATATCGGCGCCGAAACTGTGGCCCACCAGGATAGGCCGCTCAATGCCCATTTCGTCGAGGAAGCACCGCAGATCTTCGGCCATGTCAGCCGCCGTATAGCCAGTCGACGTAACATCGCTGTAGCCGTGGCCGCGGAGATCGTAAGTGGTGACCCGGTATTCGCGGCGCAGAATAGGGGTCATATAGAGGTGCCAGACCGCCAGATTGCCAAGAAAGCCGTGCAACATCACGATGTCGGGACCCATGCCGACCGTGATGTAATGTAGGTTCACCCCGTTAGCTCTTATCTTTGGCATCGGTCAATAGACAGTCCTATTCGATGTAACCCAACTCGCGGAGCCGCTCTAAAACTGTCTCTTCATCTTCTAACTCTCCAGGTACGGGAGCGTCACTTGCGATGGGGCCGGCGGTGGTGCCGCCCGCCACCTTTCGAACGGGATTTTTTTGTAGAAACGCGTCCTGGTAAACCTCCCCCGGCATGCGGCCTTGCAGATCTTCCGGAAGGGGCAGGGCCAGGCTATACAGCACCGTAGGCGCGATATCCAGTATGGATAACTCCTGGGCTACAAATCCGCGCCGGATGGCCGGACCGCGCGCCCCGAAGACCCCTACCGCGCGATGCGATCCAGAGACTACCGGCCGTTTGGATACCGCTTCAGGCGAAGGCAAAATGGACATTAGGCCGCCATCGCGCAGAATCAGGGTCAGGTCTGGCGCGGCATCGTGGTGCGGTCCCTGGAAAACCTCATCGCGGTTCCAGATTTCACTTACCAGGGGTTCGCCGGTTCGCAGATCGCGAACCTGGCGTAACTCGTCCACCAGCTTCTGACGGAAAGCTACATACTCGGAGGGCGGCACGCCGGGCGAGGTGCCATCGCTTACCACGATGTAGATGCCATTACTGGTGGGAGTGGTCGCGAAGGCTTTGGTCTTGTCCCAATCCATTAGCCAGGTATGCTTGGCCACTTGTCCGACTCCCAGCAAAGCGCCCTGGGTGTCGCGGGATTGCGCCGCTTCAGACCAGGCCAGGTACCCGTGCTGCTCCAGCCAGGTATTGATGTGCAATACGTCATAAGTGGGACCGAAGCCATGATCGGAGGCGATGAGCACGGTGGCTTCCGGTCCGGCCAGCTCGCACATCTGTTTCAGCAGATTGTCCACGCAGCCGAAGTAATTGAGACACAATTGGCGGATTTGAAGCTCCCAGTCTTCGGTGAGCGGCCGGTCATCCTCCGGACGAAGGTAGCGCCAGCAGAGGTGCTGCAGCTTATCCACGCCGTCGAACAGCACGGCGGTCAGCTCGGAAGGATCTTCCTGAGAGAGATGCCGCAGGACCTGGAATAGGTTCTGTTCGCGGCGCGCATGCAGCTCGATCCAGGGAGCCAGCTCGAGGTGATCCGAAATGCCCTCGGTGGCCTTTTCTTCGAGCTTGATGTCCATGGCCAGCTCCCGCTGGTTGAAACCGGGGATGGCTTTCAACTTGTCGAAAAGTCCCTCCGGCCAGCATGCCAGGCGCAACTGCTTCCAGGGCACCCAGCCCGGCACCACATATCCGGAAATGTGCGGCGGCGGGAACATCGCCGGGAAGTTGATGGTAGTGGTGCGCAGGCCGCCGGCGGATGCCAGCGACCAAATGGTTTCGCACTGCACATCGTTCGAATTGAAGAAGCGTATGTGCCGGCTGACGGGCGAATCCATGCGGAAGAAATCGAAAACGCCATGCTGGCCGGGAGTGCGGCCGGTCATCAGAGAAGTCCAGGCGGGAGGCGTGAGCGGCGGCACGATGGTGCGCAGTCCGGCGCGTGCGCCTTCCGCGAAAAAGGACTTCAGGAACGGCATGACGCCCTGGTCCATCAGTGGATCGAGGATCGCAAAAGTGGCGCCGTCCAGGCCGATGAGCAGGGTCCGGATACTCATTGGATCCGCCCTGAAACGCTGTCTACTCCGGCCGGCGCGCCGAGGTGGGTATCCACAAAATCGGCAAGTTCGTTGATCGACAGATCGCGTTGTTGCTGGCCGATCTCGGCCAGCAATTCTGCGAAGGGCATCGCGGTGTGATAATGCTCCTGGATGGCAGTGCACAGAACCACGGCGTCGAGCGATTCAAAACCCAGCTCGGTAAACAGCCGCGATTCCGCGCTCACAGGATCGGGATAATCCCAGTCCTGCGTCAGCTCACCCATCTTATGCAGCAGGTAATCCAGGATTTCCTGCCGGCTTGGCCTCATGCGGGCAACTCCCTGTTGATAGATCATGGCAGAAAACACAAAACTCGATTCGCGCACCGTGGAAATGGTAAAAGATTTGCCGCGCAGCCGCGGGAACTGCTCGATGGCGCCTTCGCGCAGCTCCAGTTCTACCTTGCCGCTGGCGGACTCTATGCCGGTGATATGGAAAGCCAGCAGGCCGGCGCTTAAGCCGCGCCCCAGGGCCTTCCCGACGGACTCTTTGGCGCACCACATGCGCAAGGCCCATTCCTGGCGTAGTTCGTACGGCAGGCCGGCCAGCATGCTGCGCTCATCCGGACTGAAAGCTACGGCTTCATAGTTCTCACGGCGGTGATTCAGACTCTCCAGATCGATGCCGACCAGAACTCCCGGATCCAGGGCCGCCAGCGCTACCGCGGTACCCTGGCTGTGGGCAATGGATAGCGAAGGCTGAAGATCCGCCGCGATCCAGGCGCCTTCCACGCGCGGGCAGCCGTAAGGGTCGGGGACAATCCCAATCTCGGGGAAGGACGGTTGCATGCCCAAATCTCTTTCCAGAAGCAAACGCACCGCGCTCTTGGCGGCATAGCGGCCCAGCAGCCATTCCTGGCGGCGCTTGTCTACCGCGCGCATGCGTGTCCAGTGTTCCCGCTCCAGGGGGTTGAGAATCCGGTCCGCCAGTGCTGCTGGTTCACACGGAAAGGCGTCCACGCGGCAGTAGGCCGTGCGGCCGGAACGCGGCACAAGCCCCGGCGGGCACCCCTCAAATAAGGGCGCCTGCGTCCCAGGCGAATTGCCCACTATATTCCCAACACTCATAAAACAGGCACTGAAACCGAGGCTTCGGGTTGCGGCTGGTATTCCTTAGCGTAATGCTCGCGTACCCACTCGCGGTTGATCTCTTCGCCGGAGCGCAACGTAATCTCCCGGCCGCACTGCGCGCACTTCATGCGGAAACCCATCGAGGAAACCATCGCGCCGCCACACCCTGCACATTCTCCGGGTGAGTATTGGGCCAGATCCTGAATCATCCGCACCCAGGTACCGACTTTCAGAAAGTATTGCTGCAGATCCTTGACCGCCACCTGGCCTTCGAAAGCCTGCGCATCGGCTCCCGGCATGCGACCCAACATTAGCCGTTTACCGGCTTCGGTGAGGTATCCGTCTTTCTCCAAAATGTCGGGACCAAAGATTTCCACAGCGATGTCGAGAATCGATTTATCGGGCAGAAAGATGTGGAATTGGGTCTCCGTCTCCATGGTGATTTCGATCAGGTCGAGCGATTCGGCGCCCAGGTCGGTTAAACGCGTGTCGGGGGTGACTTGCGAGATCTCAACCCGCAGGCTCCGCGCCACGATCTGAGCGAATTTGTCGAACACCTCCGATTCCGTCATGTTTGGCATGGCCTTCTCCTCGCAAACTATCAGCGCTATCCGGCCCAGGCGCGCAGAGCCAGAACAGCGTTTTGGCCGCCAAAGGCAAATGCGTTGGCTAGAGCGGCGCGAACCGTAGCAGCCCGGCTTTGGTTGGGAACATAGTCGAGGTCACACTGGGGGTCCGGGGATCGCAAATGCATAGTGGGCGGGACTTGGCCCTCGGCGATGGCCTTTACTGCGCAAATTACGTTGCAGACGCCTGCCGCGGAAATGGTATGACCGATTTGACCCTTGTTCGAGGATACCATCAAACGCTTGGCATGCGCGCCGAAAACGCGCTTGATGGCAGCAGTTTCGATCGGGTCGTTCTTAGGGGTGGAGGTGCCGTGAGCGGCGATATAGTCCACGTCCTCGGGCGCCAGAGAGGCTTGCTTTAAGGCAATCGAAATGGCCTGCGCTTCGGCGCTGCCGTCCGGAGAGGGATCGGTCAGAGTATAAGCATTCAGGCTGGAGCCGTAGCCGGCCAGCTCAGCGTAGATGCGTGCGCCACGTGCCTGGGCGCTTTCGAGGGTTTCCAGCACCACCGCGCCGCCGCCTTCGCCCATGACGAAGCCATCGCGTTGCCGGTCGAAGGGACGAGAGGCTATTTCCGGATTGGCATTGCGGCTCAGTGCTCCCAGCAGGCTGAAAGCCAGGATGGGCAGGGGACTCACCAAAGCCGCCGCGCCACCGGCCAGCATCGCCTTGACTCTGCCTAAGCGCACCAGCCGGAAAGCTTCGCCAATGGCGTGGGAGCTGGCCGCACAGGCTGTATCCATGACAAAGGCCGGTCCGGCCAGTTTCAGCAGCTTGGCTGGCACACTCGCAATCATGTCGCCCAGCCGCCGGTAGAAGCTGTTATCCGGCTGCCTCCCTTCCCGGGCGAAACGCGCCATATCCAGCGCCGGACTGTCTGCCTTGCGGAGCTGGAAATAGTGCTTCATCAGATTCATATCGAGGTAGTTGACGCTGGTCCCCACCGCGATTCCCATGTCCGGACCCAGAGGCTGTGCTGCCGGATCCGCGCCCGTGTGGTCTAGCCGGGCATCCGCCAGGGCTTCCCGTGCGACGGGTAGAAACAGCCGCACCCCCCGGCGGCACCAGGACGCTGGGATCGAATCCGACCCTGTATCCCGTGGAACGTGTTTGACCTCAGCCACGACTTTGGTGCTGTACTCAGATGGATCCCAGAAGCTGAGCGGCGCAATGCCATTGTCCCCGGCCAACAGCCGCTGCCAGCAGGTGCGCAGATTCGGACCAAGCGAGGTGCTCATGCCCATTCCGGTGATGACCACTCTGTGCACGATGGTTCTCCGTTACAAGATCGCCCCCACGGTCGGGTCCAAGCCAGGCGGCTTGACCGCCGGCCAGCCCGCGCATCCGGTAGGTTCGCGGCTCAGTGGCGGTCCTAGCCGGCGGCGCGCAGGTCCTCGTCTCCTTTAACGATCTCGGCGGTGTCCCGGAGCAAGAATCCCTGGCCGATCAGATACTCCATGATGCGCTCGGCGTTGTCTTGCGGGGTGGTTTTGCCGGTAAGGAGAGTGATCTCCGGATTCAGCGGCGATTCATAGGGATCGTCCACTCCGGTGAAGCCCTTGATCTGGCCGGCGCGGGCCTTACCGTAAAAGCCCTTCACATCGCGCTGCTCGCAAATCTCGACGGGGGTATCTACAAATGTTTCGATAAAGGCATCCTTGCTCATCATGGCGCGTACCCGGTTACGGGTTTCGCGATAAGGACTGACTGCCGCGCAGATCACCGCGCCGTGATGCCGCACGATCTCCGATGCCACATAGCCGATGCGCAAAATGTTGGTGTCGCGATCCTCACGCGAAAAGCCCAAGCCCTTGGACAAGTGGG
>Ga0073928_10001889_pt1 | contig 38499 bp, 39 predicted proteins | sample PaiPotPPA55metaG_FD_76969 | JGI IMG/M metagenome (GOLD analysis project Ga0073928, IMG submission 76969) | Iron sulfur acid spring bacterial and archeal communities from Banff, Canada, to study Microbial Dark Matter (Phase II) - Paint Pots PPA... ... | reverse complement strand
CGCTTCAATGTCGTCCCTCGACAGTACGAGAACGCCGGTCTCCGCCGCGGCGCGAAGGTCTGCTTTGATTTCGTCTCGAGTCATTGCCGTCACGATGACCGGCAATACGCGGATGTGCTGAAGGCCCGACGTAGCGAGCATCTTGCGCAGCGCCGCTTCGCGAGCGCTCAATTTCGACAGCTTGCTTTCTGCTCGGAGCAGCCCGAGCGTGCATTCGACGACAACAAAATCGCCCCGCGGACTGACGGCCAAGATATCGAAGGCGTCGCGCGTCTTGGGACTCATCCCGAAGCTCACGGGTGCGAATCCCAAACCCCAAAGCAACCAGGCGACGGCCGATTCGAAGTCGTCTGCCGCTTTGCCCTTCGGCGGGAGCTCGGGCAGCAGATATGCTCGCAACAGCTTGCCAGTTTGATCGACGCTGGAGAGTACGGCCGCTCTCGCGTTTTGATATGTTTGCGGGTCGGCCAACCAGCGCAAGTGATGGGCATGGCCGGCGTATGACGCAATACACTGAACGACGGCTCCGCGCGGCACTTCCAGCAACAACTGCCCAACGACGTCACCGGACCGCTCGCCCCATTCGAGCCTGTTACCATCGATCGATCCACGAGTCACGACGATGCTTTTGTCCATCACGCGATAACCGAGCCGCGCTTTCGAACGCTCGAGATCCGGCGCCAGCCAAAGCCCCAAAACGGCTTTGCCATCTTCGACGTTTGAATGCAGCCAAACCTCGGCCGCTGTGTTCGCGATGACTTCGAGCGTGGTGTGTGTGTTCGGCGCGGCACCGAGCCCATACTCGACGCTGAGTTCGGTTAACGAGTCGAAAGGGAGCTGGGCGGCCTTTAGCATCCAATCGGTTTGCGGCTGCGGAGTAAGCATGTCACGCCTGGCACCGCACATTGTCAAAACGGCAAGTCGATTCCCTTGGTTAAGCCCCTCGGCATGGAGGAGGTCTGGTGGCCCAACGGAAATGTTCTGATTGTCGTCGGCTCGAAGAACGAGCTTGCCGCGTTCCGGGATTGCGAAACCGTCGGGAGAGACAATCTGCTCAATGGCCTGGGCGAAAGCCGCAATTCCGCCGGAAAGGTCCAACTGACCCGCCACAATATCGCCAGCCTCAAACCAGTCCTTCGTCGGATTCCGGAAAGCCGCGGATAGATACATGCGCGCAGCCAGGATCACGAGAAAGTCGTCGCGCTTGACCGCGATAAAGCTCAGTCTCGCTTTAGAATACGCGGACTTCCACGGCTCAATCGCCACGAAGAAGGCGGCGATCATGTTTTCGACATGCTGGTTCACAAGTTCTCCAGGCGGAGCGGCAACTAGATTAACGACGTTTCGACGGGCATGCAGGGAAGGGCGAGCAGGACCGTCGCGCGCGCGACACTCGCTGTCCCTGGCTGCCCGTGCAGGGACCTCGCGTTCGGACGAACTCGCGGTGAACTCGTTGCTCAAACCTCGCGAAGGCCCCCGACGAAGCGGCCGCCTTGCGATTTCGTTACGACGATTTCTGACTCTCGCCCGATCGCGTTTGTTGCCGCGCGAGCCTTGTCGTATACCTGCTCGTTCGTTTCTTCTCCCTCGTACATATAGGAAGCATCGACCAACTGGTACAAGGTGCCGTCTACCTTCAGCGTTCGATCAAAGCCGCGGTTTTCCATCTGCTTGTGCAGTTTGGGGTAGTCTGCTCACTGACCATGCTTGCCGCCAGCATTGATGTTCCAGGGTTGCAGCGCACGCACGGTTGCCAAGTAATCCACAATCGTCAGGGTGCCGAAGCACCCATTTGAATGGCAGACCTGTGTGGACAATAAAGCTACGGGGTGAGCAGATCGGCAAGCTTGGCCGCGACGTCTGCCATCGACTCTTCTGCAGTGTTCAGGCCGCTTCGCGAGCCGAGCAGCGGGCTGACATCCCGGAGGGCCTCGTACGTCGTGTCGTGCACGATGGGGACGAGCAAGTCACGCGCTAGGAGTGCCGAGAGTTCTTTGTCGGCGATGCCTTCTCCCCGGACGCGGCGCAGGAGCGCAGGGGTCACCAGCACGATCCCGACTCGCGATTTCGCCAGTCCCTTGTCGATTTCGCGGAGCAACGACGTGCCGAGGAGGACGTCCTTCTCGCTAAACCAGACCGAGACACCATGCGACTCGAGCAGATCATGCAGCTCCTTGGCAGCCCCTTTCCGGTCGTCCCACGCGTGACAAAGAAAGACGTCCCGAAGATCGGGCACGGATGCTCGCTTTTCGACGTTTTCGCGGACCGGGGTGAGCGTCCGCACCTCGGCAGGCGTGTACATCACGGACGAACCTGCACGCGACCAGCGCGCCCGTACGCTGCTGCCGGGCCCGCCGGCGCTGCTCCGACCGCCCCCGCTGCTCCCCGACGAGGAGTAGGGTGGGGAGTAGGAGGAGGGCGAAGAATATGAGTGAGACCGGTACCCGCTATAGCGGCTGCTACATGCGGGGCAGGCCGCTGCCGCGCTCGCTGTGCGATGGCCCTGTACGGGTGCTGTGCATCTAGCCATGTGGTAATCCTTCCATCTGTAATCGCGCTTTCAAGTAGAGGGTTTAAGAAGCCGTTAGTACTGCGTACCATCGACTCTTTCTAGTCCTACCGCAAAGCGCCGAGGAGTAGGTCTGGAAAGGCAGCGAGGGGCATCCGATGCGCGACGGTGCTTATTTTTTCGCCTTACCCGCGCCATTGTGGGCCGGGCGGTCCATCTTGTAGCTCTGTCCGGGCTTCGGCGTGGGCGGCATCGGCTTGCCTTTCACCGCCGTCCGTTCTTCCCCGGTCTTGCCGCCTCGCGGGCCCACGACTCCATATTCGCCAGATCGCGGCGCGATTTGTCCGGGTTTCAATTTCTCTGCCATTGCTTAACACTCCTAACTGCTTACAGCAGCTTGACTCCAGCCGAATCGCCGGCATGCTGCCGCGTACTTTGCAAAAATCAGTCGCCACTAAGCAAGATCTTGGCGGCTGGCCAGCGGTGTCGCCCCGTACTTCTTACATTGCGTGTAACCACGCGGCAAACTATACCATGAATGAACCGTCTAATGTTTCCCTTTATACTAAATAAAGGAAGGAGTACAGCACGAAACACAAGATCTTGTATGTGTCGCTCTGGCTGCCATCCGTGACGTACCTGGCCCCTTATTCTGCAGCGGGCTGTAGTTGCCGTGTTCAGCTCCGGGCGAGGTCGTCGGGATGGCGATCGGGCTTGGTTTTGGCGCACCCACCGCGCCGTCGGGCATAGGGCAGCCGCTCGCGGTCGCGAAGGTCCCATGCCCGCGCGCAACGGCAGCCAAGTCACGATGCCCGTTACAGTCCACGCCTGCACTATAGGCAAGGTCACAAAAATTGTACGTCGGTCCCAAACCCCTACATTGGCGACCGCATTGCGGGGACTGAAGCCCGAAAAGTGGATCGCGACGCTTCCGGATGGGCCCCAGCCGCGCAGGTAGAACATTTTTGGTGACCTTGCTGCGAGTCGTCGGACACCACCGCTGGCGGCATTCACGCCTTAGCGCAGCGAGCTTACCAAGAACCAAAGTTTGCAGTCTTGACGATGACGAAATCTAGGCGCGCGTTAGGGCGTAGTTGCGTTAGTCAGAGCTTTCCCCTTCTCTGATTTCTCGCAGCAACTTCACGGGATTCCGAAGGTTTCCAAAGCTCTTCGCAGGCATGTGCTCCAGGAGCTCGCGAAGATTGACCGACTTCCCGCTGGCCGAAATTTCGGTGTAGGCAGCCTTGATTACATTCGATGCCATTTCCCGACTCTGCTCGCCACGAAGTCGGCTTTCGTCAATCCATCGCTTGCCCAGCGCGCGGGCTTCCGCGTTTGCGTTTCGATAGAGCTCGCGACGGGACACGTTGAGACTTCGCGCGGCCTCTTGGACACTAACGACGCATGACGAATCGGCTAACGCGAGTAACCTCGTGCGGATATGGTCCCAATCGCGAACTTGGCGCGTCGCATGCTTTTTTGATTTGGGAAGCACAGAGTCCAAATCCCGAATCTTCCCGCGCCCCGGCTGCCAGTCAGCGAGATCGCCGGTCAGCAACTTGGGAAGTGTCAATCCCGTCTCCGAGGCGATCCGCAAGAGACCGGATAATGACGGGGGGCCTTCGCCCTTGAGCCAGCCATGCAAGTTTGTTTTGCTGAGACCAAGCCGCCGAGCAAATACCGCACTTTTCCCGTCGTCCATGCATTCGATTAGCTGTTGGATGGTCGAACGCAACGTCGCGAGCGTTGGCGCTGAAGTCAACATGCTTTCGCCTGCCAGAATGGCGCCAATTTGCGACGCTACCCAAACCTCTTCGTTCGTAGCCTTGACGTGTTCGTCCCCACTGCCCCCCCCGAAGAACGCGCCGCAGGCGGTGCACCACCCAGGCATCACAAAAGCGGATGCATGCCGTGTATTGCTTTTTTCACACGTCGGACAAGCGTGGACCAGCTTGATTTCGTGTCTCGGACATGCGGTGACTATGCCGACATCCCATGCGAGCCGAAAGTAGGGCTTGCGGTTCATCGCCCTGTCCTCAGCAATACAGCATGGACACCAGCGAGCAGAGGCGATACGAGGGAGGCTCATTGCAATGATGCCTCGCCATGGAAGCAAGGTCAGCGATTCCAGTTCGCTCACGCCTGTTAGCTTCGAAAGTGCGCAAACCCAATTTTCCGCCGCCTCGGACATGCCGCTCATCTGCACATCAAACCATCGGAACCTGTTGGAAAAGTCCCAACGCATGATTCTGACCACTTCGCGCCCCAGTTCGTTAGCGGATATGCAATGCGACATAGCGAGCCGACAGAAGTAGCTAACCATGCTTTCGACTTCGGGCGTACCAGTCCCGATCGGCGCGACCGGGTTAAGCATCGAGCGTTTAAGTGAAAATTCGTTCATGACTTTTTTGATTTGGCTGCAGCGCGCTCTACATCAGGCATGATGCGAGTAAAGCTGGGACCAATTTAGGAGTGCACGGTTCAATGAGTCGGCTGACCAGGCGCCAATCGCTTCTGCGAGCTTCGCCGCTCGGACCAGAACACTGCTCAAAGTGCCAATGCAGCCAAGGGTGTTGGCATGCAGTCCCTTCGCGAGGTATTCGGAACTTCGTGTGGAAACTCTTTCACACGTAAGCTTCGATTGACCTCACCGAGGCTGCCAGGACCGGAAGTACGGATTGGACAATCTCGGGTCGGCAGACCTACCCCGAGGTCTGTTGTATCGCACGACGTGCTGGCTTACCAGCGCGCCGAGGAGTGCATCGCGAGACGCCCGGCTCGTACCTGTATCACCCAAAGAACGTCTCTGAATCAGGTTACGCGCCGCATTGACATCCTCGTGCCGATGGTGCCCGCACCACAGGCACTTGAACTTCGCCTGTTCGGTGCGGTTGTTCTTATCCACGCATCCGCAAACCGAATCGGCCTGTGAGGAATACGCGGCGATGACTTTCCTGCATGTGATGCCGAAGCGCTCTTCGAGGTCCTTGAGGTTGGCGTCGATGAAGCCGCGGCCCATGTTCGAGAGCAGCCTGTTGAGCCGGCGACCCAAGCCCGGTGCCCGGAAGTCCAGCCGCTCAATCACGAGTTCGGCCGGCGCGCGCACCGCGATCAGCCGGTTCAGGCAACGGCCGACTTCGCTCTCGAGCCAACCGCGCATCGCGGCGACGTACTCGCGGTACCGCGCGTGTCGGTTTGGCTTGAGGCCGCGCTTTTGAAGATATTGAGCAAGGCTCGTGATGCGCCGGTCGTAGTATTCGAGCTTCGAGCGCCATTGCCGCCCCATCAGGTCGCCCTGATCGGTCGCGAACAGCGTATTGAGTCCCAGGTCCAGGGCGAGTGCTTCGCACCGCGGCTGGTAGGCGGCGCGCGACGCCGCAAAGGCATCGGTGACGTCGGTGAGCACGCCGACGCCGAACGAGCCATCGCTGCGCTGGTTGACCTGCACGGTCAGCGCCCGGGCACCCGCTCGTGTCGCGAAGTGTGGATAGGTTTGCAGCGGCAGATTGACCCGCTTGCCTTTGTCCAGCGTTGAAAGCCGTGCCCACATCCGGAAATGCGATGACGTGTGCGCCGGGCTCACGCTGACCGCCCGCTGGTCGACGACCATGTTCAGACGGTGCAGCGCAGGTTGGCGATGTCGCTTCATCACCGCCCGGAACACGTTACGCGCGAGCCGTCGCACATCGTCGGGGATAACAACGCCGTCACGCATCGTCAGCGACACCGATAGTGTGTGCCATGCACGCCAGCGATTGATGAAGTGCAACTGGTGATTGACCGAGGGCTCAAGAGAAGAGCGATTGACGAGATCCCGAAACGCGTTCTGGAGGTTGGACAGGAACAAATCCAGTACTGCAACGACCTGACGGCGCACCATCTGGCCGAAAGCGCCGCCGACTTGGTCGTAGCCTGTACGACTCTTGAGTCGGGCATCCAGGGTTCCGCGCTGATAGAACATTTGCCACTGTTCCCGGCCCTGCAGGACAGCGACCCGACGCCATGCCAGCAACAACGCAAGTACGCGCGCGTGCTTGCCGTGATTCATCGGCGAGGGCAGTACGTCACAGCGGTAGAGCTTGCGAGATTTGGTGGTCATGCAAAGTATAGCGATGCAGTGCCACCATGCCGTCGCCTTTTCTAACCTTGCGACTCTCCACACCATAATCCGAATCGCCTCAGTTCTTTTATGCTGGTGCACGTTTAATCTTGGGCATGACGCGGGTAAAGCTCGGCCCGACAGCAGTTTCTCCGTCGAGTATTTCTTCGAGAATTCGCTTGCGCTGTGCCTCATTGAGGAGGGCGCGTTCCAGCGCATTGACCGACCATGAACCTGCAGCTTCCGCGAGTCTGGCGGCACGGACGAGCACGCTACTCAACGTGCCGACGCAACCGAGCGTGTTTTCAAGGAGGCCCTTGGTGTAATGGCTGAGCTGGCCTCCCCAGAGATTTGGCAGCGCATTTTCGAAAGCGCGCACGCAACCCGCGAATGCGCGAACGTCCTCAGGTCTGTCTTCCCGGTAGCGGTCGAAGTGAAGCACGTGTGTACGTCTGGCAAGCTGCCCCGAGAGGGCCACGAGCTGGTATAAGTCATAGGAGCCCACGAGAATCATCTGGGTTCCACACTGGTTGGCCAAGGATTTCAGCGTGTCCAGTTGAATTTCTAGTCGGCGGCTGCCTCGAGTTTGGCGAATGATGTGTGCGGCCTCATCGATTACAAGGAATTGCACCTGACGTTCGCGAAGCCCTTCTTCCACGGCGCTACGAAGGGCCGCCAGGCTATTGCCGTTGGAAGCTCGACGACGCAGCATTTGACCAGTCTGCGCGTCGATGCCATACACGACCTTGGGCGCATCAAGGTTGTCTCCAAGCTGTACCAATATCCGCTGGTAGAACAAGCGCCACGAAAAATCATTCTCACCGGATGATGGCGCTTCGACGAACACGGCCGGAATGACTCCGAGATTCGACTCCATTTGCAGGCGAGCGTCGTCCAGCGCGGTGTCAACCATATGCTTGGCGAGCGTCGTTTTTCCCGCGCCAGTGGGGCCGCAAACCAGGAGAATGCTGTCTTGGCTCGCGGGATAAATCAGGGTATCTAATTCGCGCATCACTTCGTCGACGCGAGGATGCTTAATGCGTTTTGCTGAGAGCGTTTTGATAGGGTCAATGACCGGGCCCGTGGTGGTTTGATTATTTTCTGGCATGAGTTTTCTCAAAAATCGTCGAATTCGTCGAGCTCTTCGTATCCGTCTTCAGTTTCCGGCTTCGCGACCGGATCGGTCGTTACCGTGTTCTGCGACGGCATCGGTGACGTCGTTGGCGACGGTCTTGGCGTCTTCTCTGCATCATTAGCAAGGCCTGGCCGCTGCGGCGCGACGACAGGTTCAACATTCGCAAACTGTAGGTCGGTGTACAGAGCCTTGTTTTCGGCTTGACGCTCGAACTCGACCGCGAGTGCTCCGCTTGGCGTGAAGACCTGCATGAACTCACGAAGCCGTTGCTCCGCACGCTCGTCATCAACAGGTGAGTTGGTTCTACGATTGTATTCCGCGGTTATCGCGCGTTTCTCGACGTCATTCAAAAGGCCGAGACCATGCAAATTCCTGCAAACGGCACGGACCCACTGGTCCTTCAATCTCACGTACACGGAAGACGCATCCCAAGGGTCATAGCGAACCGGTAGGCTATTGCCTGCATGCTTTGCAGACGCAAACTCCTCATTCCAGTAAAACCTGTGGTCGACTTTCACGCCGCGCTGCCGGTGAATCATTCGCGTGCCCGTTCGGTCAACCGGCGGACATGTCGCTATCAAGAAGTCCCGGTTGAAGAGGATATGTTTCTGAGGACGCCTGCCGTTTTCACGCAGACCTCGCATATGCGCATCGCGAGGGGACTCGTTAAGGGCAGGGTGGAGCTCCTGGTCGTAGTAGTCGCAGGCCCAGTGTTCAATGCCCAGATAGAGAGCTTTCAGCGTCCACTCCGCGAGCTTCTTCGGAAGATGCGAGCCAGTGACCATTCGAACGTTCTTTGTCGCTTTCGTGTTCCCGGCCAGATTGTGAACATATTCCGTATGCAGTCTTCCGAAGATGCGTTCGAGCACCGCCCCGTGTCGCGGCCGGCCGGCAGGGCGGAAACGAAGGTGCGTACCCATTGCCCGCAGGAACGATTCAAACGCATCCGACGCGAAATCCGAGCCGTTGTCCACGACAATGAACTCGGGTAGGCGATTGAAGCGACGCACCATATCTCGGACGACCATCATTACGGACACGTACGACGGCGAGTCGAAGGTCAGGTAAAAGCCAACGATTCGTCGCGACCACGAGTCAATTGCGAGGGATAGCCAGGGACGACCGAGAGGCTTGCCCGTTTTGCTCGAGATAAGTTCGATGTCCAGCACAGTGTGGTCGATATGCACGTACTGGAAGGGCCGGCTACCGTGAGCGGGCGTGTCGTGATAGAGCACATCCACGAATTGATTCTGTTGGTAAGCGGTTCGCTTGCCGAACCGTGTGCGGACATCGTCGTTGCTTTCGACGGCCTTGATCCGCGCGATGAGCGTCGGATACGAAGGTGGCACTTCTCCAGCCTCGGAAAATGCGACCAGCAACATCCGATAGCAGGTCCTGTAATTAATAGCTTTACTGTCGCGCCATTGCTCGTCAATGACAGCATGCATCAATTCCATTTGACGTTTGCTCAACCGCGACGTGCGATTGCCTCTCGAACTCGTATGCGGCACAAGCGCAAGGACTTCGTTGTCGCCGTTAGCGAGCGCGATTTCCTGGCGCGCTTTCCAGCGTCGCAGTGTTCGCGATGAGACGGCGTTTTGTGTTTCTTCAGCCTCAAGCGTTGCCTGTCTTTGTAGAGCCAGTTCGAGGTCTTCGGCAGAGCGCCGACTTAACGCTTCAGTGATTGGCTGGGGCTGCTGGACCGCCGTGATGTGCCTGTTTTCGTGGGCGTCGAGAATCCAGTCGCGAGTAAGCTGGATGGTTGAACTATCCGGCCTGCTGCAGACCACAGACTTTTCGCCGACCATCATCATCGTAAGCTCTTGGCCCTCGAAGACGAACTTCTCTCCTTCGGCGATGTTCAAGGCGAAGCGGTCGGCACCCGGCAAACCGCCCGCGCGGGTTTCCGCCTGCATGAAGTCGCAGAGGGCTCTGTCTCGATAGAGGCGGAAGCTTCGTTTCTCATCAAGAGACTCGCGGTCGAGGTCCGTTACGACGCGATTGCTCGCGATCGCATGGTTAATCGAGTCGGCATCGAACCCGAAAGGTGGTGCCAGTAGCTCAGAGAAGGTCAAGGAGCCACGCTCCCGAAGCGCATCTTGAAGCCGCGTCACAACATCTTCTGGACACGGCTCGGAAAGCATCAGATAGTCCGCCAGGTACAGCAGGTTGTTCACGCGTCGACGGGGAATGGCTTCGTCGGAGTTGACGCGATAGCGGATACCAAGCTCCGCGAGGTGCTTTTCGACTTGCGGCGCGTACCAGTGACCATCGCTGCTTTTTGAGTAGCGATACGGATACTTCTCAGCGAGTCGGGCCAGCTTCGCCTCCGATTTCCACTCCTCCAATGTGAAGCCGTCGTTCTCAATGGTGAGGAAATCCGGGACGTGCAGAACGTTGTGAATCTCGCCGGTCGATTCCTCGACCAGCTTGAGCTTCAGCTCGCACGGTTGCAAGTAATACTCGAGCACTGTGGCTGAGTGCTCCTTGGTGACGGCCGCAGCGAATTCGATATGCCGGCTTCCGGTGCGAACGTCGCGGCCCATCTTCTTGCTGGCCAGAATGGTGACGACGCTGCCCTCGTTCGACTGCACCGGACGAACGGGCGCGTGGACGCGTGCTTCAAGAATGAGCTGTCGGCCAGCGGGCGGCGTGCCGAGGCGGTCGAAGAGGTCGGTGAGTTGGATCTTGTCGAGCATTGCGTCCGTCAATAGTCAGTGGGTCATATTGACGTTTAGGCGCGTCGCAGACTCATGATCGGTGAATCGGTCATATACGACCGAAACTAGTGCAAAATGACGCTTTGACGGTACCCAATGGTCCAGAGGGGCGCGGAGGCAGTGAAATGAACGCGATGGCGCCAAGGGATGGGGCGTGGGATAAGCCGCCGCCGGGCGCGCCAAGAACAGCAGTGGACCGCGGCGCCTCATGTAAGAGCGAAGGGGATCGCCGCAAGGACGTGCTGCGCAAGCTCCCACCACGCTCGTATACGAGTACGGCGTGATCTTCATCATCAATGTCGAGCGGCCGACCTGGCGCGGGCCTCATCAATAACGTCGGTGCATCATTATCTGGAACTTTGAGGGACCTGCCATGACCACACCAGAGCAGCGAACTGCATCCGTATTGGCAACACGGGATTTCCTGAAGACGCTCGCTGGCGGGACCACTTACGAGGTGCCCGGTGCCGTGCGGGCGCTCGCGACTGGACTTCTTCTCGCCTATCCAACCCCCGTCGACCTCCTGATGTCTTCACTGGCTTCGCCCGAGATTTGGGCCTTGCCGGAGCCATCTCCGGAGACCCCATGACCATCGCGAAGGTTTCCGGGCTCTCGTGCGCGTGCCGGCGCCCCGTAAGCCCATCTGGGGCTTGTCGACTTGGGTGCCCGGTCCCGCGGGGATCTCTGTAAGCTCGGTGGCGTCGAACGCATGTCCTTCAGCGGGCGACGCTTATGACCTGACAACGCGGGCCTCGACCGTCGGGTCTCTCACCGCTTCCGCGCTTTAGGCGGCCGCCTGCGGAGTCCGGTCTATCCATCCTCGCCCTGAGAGGACGAGGTTTGCCATCAATTTCGATCAACGGCGAATCGTTGCCTGCAGCGCGTCGAGTACACCCATCGCGTTCGGAACAGGCACCGCCAGTTCAAGGAAACGCTGACCTGCGTCGGTGAGCGGGACTTCTGTGTCATCGCAGTAGATGACGTCGGCGCGAGCCAGGAGCGCCAGAAGATCCTCGCCTGAAAGCGAGCGGACGCCAACTTTCATCTCGAACTCTTGCTCGTCTTCTCGAGCTTGCTGTTCTGCATCGGATTCCCTCGGGAACAAGTCGAACGAGGCGGCTTCGTAACCCTCCGCATTGACGTACTGAATTTCGACGGGTTGGCCGTCTGAGTCGACGTGGCAAAACAACGTAATCTGGCTGGCTCGTTTCGCCAGCTCATGCTCGACACCACGGCCAATGATCCAGAGCCCGTTTGGCCCTCGTATCGTCAGATGCGGGCAGAGCGCAATCTCTGTCGTCGCGAGGTCATTCAAGCGAGCGATTGGGATATACGGTCTGCCGACGAAGACGTCGCACCCGCCGTTGCGAAACCCAGTTCTTTCCAGTCCGCGGTACCGCCACTTACCTTTCGGCCACGTTGTTTTTTGTCTGAAGGCCTGGAGAAGATGTGGAACGAGTCGCTGAGTTTGCTTCCCGCAAATCGCCGTGCAGTGGCGGATGAACCTTCGCTCATCGTCGCTTTGCGTCTCAGGGAGATGGGCCTCAATAAATGGAATGAACTGCCTCTTCAAAACCCGCGACTTCTCGAGCTTGAGGAGCTCGGAGATGGTTTCGTCGAATGCGTCAAGCTGCTCCCTACGAAAGGGAATAGAATCAGCGGGCCTCGCGAACCTCGTTGCGCTCGGATCTGGACGAATGGAGGCCATTGCAGAGCGCCAGTCTGATTTCTCTGCTGACCATATCGGACGCGCGTCGTCAAAGCCAACTCCAGAGCTGTTTTCCGTAGGCGTACCGGTATAGACGCGCACATCCGCCGGACTATTCAGGAAAGTTCGGCTAATAGCGCTGGTCGGAGGCATGTCAGCTCGCCGCTGCTCGGACTTGGCGCTCACCTGCAAGACAAGGTCCAGGTCCCCACACTCGAGTGCTCCCCTTGCGTAGGAGCCGACAACCCACAAAGTGTGAACAGACACAATGCTAAGGTGGACTTCCTTAAAGAACCGGTCCTTCCACTTGATTTCCGACACGCTCCGGCTGTCCAGTCGTTCGCAGATGCGCGAGAGTACGCGGTTGAAGTGTTCTCGAGGACGTCGACGTTCCATCGGTACGGTTTTTCGCGGCGCAGGAAAGGCTGGAGCCAAGCCGAGCGAGTGCAAGGCAATGACGCATCTTAACTAAAGTACATCGGAGGATCCACCGTTCGGCAGAATTTCACTATACGGTGAAATCGCGGCTCCATGCCGGTACCACCGTTCAAAGGAGATCTGCCGTGCAGACGCCCATTCCCATTTCGCCGCGCTTTGGGACCGGCCAGACCGTGCGCTGCCTGCATCGTGCTGGCGTCGACGCGAAGGGCGTCGCTTCCAACCAAAGCGTCCTCGCGTGCGAAAGGCCGAAGGGCACGGAGGATGCGAGCGTGAGCGGCTTCGAGCAACGCTTGGCCGCCTTCATCATCGAGCGTGAGCGGCGCGGCGGCACGCTGGCTGGCTCGGAGGAGGTCGTGCAGCTGCTGCGGACTGTTGCCTTCCAAGACGGCGAATCCTTCGCATGTGAGTTGCTCAACCTCGCTCGCCAGGCAGGCGACTTCGACGTCGTCGACTTCGATGTGTACCGAGAGGTGGCGTCCACGCCGCTGAGTTGTTGAGCGACAAACCGAGAAAGCCTTCGTACAGCTCCCGAGGGCGTCGTCCTTACGCGCGGCGCTCGCATAGCCTGGCGTCGGCAAGACGCACAGGACAACGAGCGACGCCCACCCACGGGCACCCGGCATCGCCTCTCAATCGAGCGACGAGCCCGTCCTCGCGGCGGTGGCTTCTGCGAAACGTGCTCGGCTGAAAGCGCACCATCGATTCGGGCCGGAAAGAAGCTACGCGTCGCCACACTACATGCATCCCGCATTCGATGGAAGTCGGCCGTTCAACCGCTCGAACCCGTATTGTTACAATTAAATCCATGATCGTATTTTTCAAAATGAGTTACTAAATCACCGCGCTTTTTTTGCGGTGGTGATTGAAGCCCCTTTTTCAGCGCGAATGTCGAATTGTTTTAATCGCGCGCCAGTGATATACAGTTCGTAGTCACGCGTCGGCCGAGCACAAGCCGCCCGACGTTGGTGCCGTCTCTTCCGACTGAAGAGCTTCGGTGGTGACCTCCATGCGTGGACGGGTGTGACCGGTGGCGCGCTGGAGAGATAGGACTACCACGGGGTAGAGTCGAAATAGTCCAAGCGGTGGCGAAGATCAGAGCCGCAACTCGAAACGTCTGTCGGAGCCATTCAAGCAAAGGATGGTGGAAGGGGCACCTGCTTCATTGCCGGGGCCCCCGGTATGACCTTTCTACTCTCAAGTGTGGATATGCTCACTAGAGATTTTCTCTCGTGAGCATATGTTTCCATTTCTCAAAAGAACATATCCTCACTGAAGGATATGCTCAAGCTTCAAAGCATATGCTCAATTGAGCATGTGCTTTTGTGCATTCGCGGTGATTGACCCGAAGGCCGCTGCGCGGCTGGCAGCCAGGGAGCGGATGTGCGGGCGCGACGATTTGTGTCGCTCGCTGGCGGCGTGAAGGTTTCTCGCATGGAAGGGACGCAGTTGCATCTTCCATGGATCCTTCCATTCGATGCTTCCGAGTAAGTTCTTCTCCGTTGGCGGCGTGGTGCGACGGCCGGCGCGCGGATGGCAGCCAGGGAACGGATGTTGGGGCTCTGCGGCTGTGCTGACGCTTGCCAGCACTGACTCATGCGCGAGTCCGAACGTTGAGCGAGGCGCGAGGTTGATGTCCTTCCGAGCGCAATGCCATTGTCGTCGTGATCTGTGTTGCGAGAGTCACTTGCGCGAGGAATAGGGCATATTTGGCGACCATCTTTGTCGGCGCCCAAGTTTTCTCCTGGTCGCCATGAGTGCTGCACGTGGGCCGCATCTTTGCCGGCTCTCTTGGCAAGGTCGAGTCGTCTCTCTGTCTTCTCGAGAAGCATGAGCGCGTCTGGATTACCTTTTGTGCTCGCTGACGCCCGACTGTCAAAAAGTAACTCTCGCAGCAGCCACGACAAAACACGTATAGAAAGAAAATACTGTCGAATCATAGATTCCGATTATTTAAAGCTGTACGAGAAAAGAGCAAGAAGCATTGAAACGAAACATAATTCGCGTTATAATAGCGACTAGCTTTCTTTTCCATTTTCACTTGCTGACGAAGCGAGTGAAATGTAGAGATTTCCGAGGACGAGTTCATCTCGATGCACTGAAACACCTTTGATCTTGGGACGCTGGCGCGACGTAAATTGTCGCGTCCGCTCGAGTCTGGAGTATTCGCTCCAGGGTGTTGTCGTCCGTGAACTAGACGGACGTGCATTGGAGTCGCGGCAATTGCTGCGGCAATACGCTCAATCGGAACAAACGAAAAATGGAAGCTACAATCTGTCTCAACATCGCAGACTGCCCCGTCGGAATTGGCGGCATCGTAGACCTGCGGTCACTCCCTGTACGCCCGAAGCAAACTGTCGGGATGCCCAACGATACTCCTTTACTGGCGTGCCCACTCGCGCCGACGGACGCGCACTTGTTGTCGAACAGCAATGGCCGAGCCAATTTTGGCTTTGGGTTCATCCCACGAGAAGACGGCCTTCTGATGACTATCCGCGCACAGATTGGCGGATTGCAGATTTACTGGGTCGCGGAGATGGCCGACCCGGAGGTATGGGCTGCCATTGACAAGTGGAAGAAAGTCAAACGCGTTCCGGTCATGCTCGAGACTCATGAAGGCGAGCGAACCGACCAAGTTTTCGGCGTGTTCGATTTGCCTCTGGGAACGTTGCGCAACGAGGCGCATCGACACGGGGCTGACCCGGAGCCGACGGTTCAAAGGTTTCAGAGCATCGTATCCTTCGTGGGAAGCGGAGCTTTGCAGATGCGGGCAGGGACGGACATCGCAGGCGTGCCGTTGCAGCAGGTCCTGGCCAATGTGATTATTACGGAACGGTTTGCGCCGTTTGTGAAAGCATCGCCGGTCCCGGCGTAAGAAATTACCGCGGGCGACTGTGAGGTGTGCAGCCACCGGCCGCACACCTTCTTGGCTGCCAGTCGTTCGGCGCTACGCAGAAGCACAGCTGTCGGATGCGGTACATAGCTATTCTTTCAACCTTTCCGAAGGTACGCCCACCACGGGCTGTGCGACGAGGTCAAACGAAAATTCATGGCAAGGTTGCGGGCCGCGAGTCCGCGACTTTCCGCGCCGCCTCCTGGATCATCGTGACAACCCCGCGAACACCGCCAAGAACTTCTCGTGGAACGAGCTGCTGAACCTCTCGGAGATTCGGTGCTTTCCCTCTCGAGAGAATATCCTCAACCGCTGCTTGAATCACTCGAAAGGCTGCAAGTCGATGTTGCTCGCTACGGTCACGTTGATCCTCCCGCCACTTCGCCCCGATGACGCGCGCTTTCTCGTTTTCGAGCCGGTAGAGTTGTCGCGGATGCAGTTTCAGTCGCCGTGCTGCTTCCCTGACGCTGGCGTTGACATCTGGTGGGCCTGCCTCGTCCATTTGCGCTTGGATGTTAGCGATGTGATGCTGACGCGGCGATGCGCGTTTCTTGTAGGCCGGGTAGAGCTTCGCCAACGACGGAGAGCCACGGTCGGTCGCAACCGTGCCACCAATAGCTCCGAGCAGCAGTTCCTTGAGCGAAACGCCTGTCTGGGAAGCGATGCGCATGTGAGCGGCTAATGTCGGGACACCGCCTTGCTTGAACCAGTAGTGCACGCTTGATTTGTTCAGGCCGATGCGGCGAGCAAACCTCGCGCTTTCTCCGCGATCAAGTTGTTCGACTAGCTTAAGAATCCCCTCGATCATGGCGCCACGATCTGGTACCGAAAATAACGACGCTTGCGCAGCGAGAAGTTGCCCGACCTGCGCCGCCTTCCATGTCTCGGCAGGAGTCGCTGACGAAGGCGCCTCTCGGAAGCCGCCGAGAGACGCTCCGCAATAGCAACACCAACCTGGAACAACGTAGGCAGCGTTGTTCCTCGCGTTTGTACGCCCGCAATGCGGACACGCAAACATGAGTCGGACCCCATGCTTTGCGCAAATGTCGACGTCACCCACATCCCACGCGAGCCTGAAGTACGGGATCCTTCCTTGGCGTAAATCATCTTCGAAGCACGGGCCGCACCAGCGACCCTTAGCCGGCGCCTGACTCCTTTGCGCGATCACGTTTCGCCATGTCCTGAGCGTCAACAAATCCAGCCGCTGGACGCTCGTCATCTCCGACAATGCGGACGCATACCGTTCGGCTACATCGCCCATGCCGCTGAGGTTCGTGTCCTTCCAGAAGTTCTTCGGCGGAGCCGCCCAGCCGCAAGTCTCCGAAATCCTGTGCAGCAAGTCCGTCGACGAAACACAATGCGTTACTGCCAAGCGACAGAAAAAGCTCGTAAGGCTTTCCACGCTGGCTGTTCCCACGCCGATGGGTTCGAGCGAATAGAGTGCCGAGCGAGGAGGGCAGAAGACCTCGTTCATCGTGTCGTCCTCCTCAGCTTGCCAGCTTGAACTCGCCGGCTGAGCACATCAAGTTCGGGCCGATTCCCGCCTCGCCGTCCAGGATCTCTTCGAGAATCCGATTGTGTTGCGCTTGCGTCAAAAATGCGCGCTCGAGAGAGGCGGCTGTCCAAGCGCTCTTGATACTCGCGAGCCTGGCCGCACGCACGAGCACGCTGCTCAGCGTCCCTATGCATCCCAGCGTGTTTTCGTGGAGTGCTTTTGAATGTCTTTTAAGCTGTCCGCCCCACAGTTCGGGAAGCGTTTTCTCAAATGCGGAGACGCAACGCTCGAACGCCTGAGCATCCTCGGGCCGATCTTGCCGGTAGCGTTCGAAATGCACCACGTGTGTGCGACGAGCGAGTTGCCCGGAGAGCGAAACGAGCTTGTACAAATCGTAGGAGCCAACCAGAACCATTTGCGTCCCGCACAAATTCGCGAGAGACTTCAAGGTGTCAAGTTGGATTTCAAGTCTTTTGTCGCCGTGAGTCTGCCGAATGATGTGCGCCGCTTCGTCGATGACGAGAAACTGCACCTGACGTGCGCGAAGGCCCCGCTCGACCGCAGTGCGTAGCGCTGCAAGTGTGGTTCCTCGGTTGGTGGCGCGAGGTCGGTTCATGCGGCCCGTTTCCGGGTCGATTCCGTACACCAGCTTCGGAGAGTCAGCATCGTCGTCGAGCTGCGCAAGAATACGTTGATAAAAAAGTCGCCAGGAAAAGTCGTTTTCCCCCGACGAGGGTGCCTCTGTGAAGATCGCGGGAATGATTCCGCGCTTTGCTTCGAGTTCATCCTGCGCTCGTTTGAGAGTAGCATTCACCATGTGTCTTGCGAGCGTCGTCTTGCCGGCGCCGCTAGGACCACACACCAGCAGAATACTGTCCTGGCTGCCGGGGTAAATGAGAGTGTCGAGTTCAGTCATCACCTCCGTCACGCGCGTGTGTTTGATACGCTTCGCAGTCAAGACTTCAATCTGCGAATTGACTTGTGATTTCACGTTGCTATGTTCGGTGTTCATTTTCGTACTCCTAGAGGTCGTCAAAGTCATCGAGGTCTGCAAACGTAGGACTATCAACATCAAGGGCCTGAGCCAGCAGGGCGTCATCAGAGGATTCGTATAGGGGTGCCGGCCTGCGTGCAGCGGGCGGTTCGCTTGGCAGGCGAGAGCGATGAGGCGCAGCGATGGGCTCGATGCTCGCCATTCGCAGCCCGTTGTACAGGTCCTTGTTCTCTGACTGCCGCTCCACTTCCAATGCGAGTGCACCTTTTGGCGTGAATACCTGCAGGAACTCTCGCAGACGCTGCGCATGTTGCTCGTCGTCATCGGGCACTTTAAAATGGCTTTTGTATTCAGCGGTCAGCGCACGTTTCTCAACTTCAGTTAGTTGACCGATACCTTGAAGGCTTCTACAGATAGCGTGAGCCCATTCATCCTTTAGCCGGACATAGACGGATGACCCGTCCCAGGGGTCGTATCTAACATGCAGCGACTGACCGGCGACATTTGAGGCCTTGAAAGATTTGTTCGCGTAGTAGCGATGGTCGTATTTCACACCGCGCTGAGGATTGACCGTGCGGACGCCGGAGCGGTCCACGGGCGGGCAGGTGGCAATCAGAAAATCTCGATTAAACACGATGTGCCGCTGAGGGCGCGTTCCGTTCTCCCGTACGCCACGCCGAAATGCATCTCGCGGAGATTCATCCAATACAGGATGTATCTCCTGCTCGTAGTACTCAAGTGCCCAGTGTTGAAGTCCGTAATAGAGGCTGCGTAGCGTCCACTCGGCCAGATTTTTTGGCAGATGTGAGCCGCTCACCATCCGCACATTCTTTGTCGCCTTCGTGTTACCCGCGAGGTTGTGAATGTACTCGGTGTTAAGCCGACCGAACATGCGTTCGAGCACTGCACCGTGCCTTGGCTGTCCGGCCGGGCGGAAGCGAAGATGTGTGCCCATCACCCGAAGGAAGGTTTCGAACGCCTGGGACATAAAGTCAGGACCATTGTCAACCACGATAAACTCGGGGAGCCGATTAAACCGGCGCACCATATCCCGGACGACCATCATGACCGCGTGATACGAGGGCGTATCGAAGCTAAGATAGAAGGCAACTATTCGCCTCGACCAGGCGTCAACCGCCAAGGTCAGCCAGGGACGGCCCAACGGCTTGCCGGTACGACTCGAAATAAGCTCGATATCGAGTTCCGTATGGTCGATGTGAACATACTGGAATGGCCGACTGCCGTGCACAGGGCTGTCGTAATACAGCACATCGATAAATAGACCTTGCTGGTACGCAGTGCGTTTTCCGTGGCGGGTCCGAACGTCGCGGTTCGTCTGCAGTGCCTTGATCCGCGCGATCAAGGTCGGGTATGACGGCGCGATCTCGTCCGTGCCGTTGAACGCGTCCTCCATTTTCCGGAAGCATGTCCTGTAATTTATCGCTTTGCTATCGCGCCACTCGATGTCGATGACCTCGTCCATATGACGCATCTGTGTCTCGTTCAGCCTCGGCGTCCGATTACCTTTCGCTGCGTTCCTGGGTACCAACGCGAGAGCAGCGTTGGCGCCATTGGCCAGAGCGACGAGTCTCCGCGCCGCCCAACGTCGCAGTGTCCGCGGTGATACTTTCCCCTCGGAATTGATCGAATCGAGAATTGCCTGCCTCCGAAGGGCGGTCTCCAATTCCGCCTGCGAGAAACGGCTAACGTCCGTGCCTGACGTCGTCCTCTCCTTTTCGACAGCTGTGATCTGATCTTTTTCGTGCGCAAGTTCAATCCATTCACGGGTGAGTTCGATGTTCGTACCATCCTGCCTACTGCATACGATCGATTCCTCTCCGACTAACACCATCGTCAGCTCCTGGCCTTCGAACAGGAACCGGGAACCCTCGGCGATTTCAAGCGAAAAGAGTTCAGCTCTGGGCATCTGTCCGAAGCTTCTGTCCGCGATGAGCAGGTCGCGTAGCGCTGTGTCGCGGTAGAGGAAGAACGATCGCTTGTCTGCGAGGGTCTCTCGATCGAGAGCAGTCACAATGCGATTGTCAGCGATAGCTTGGTTGAGGAAGTCGGCGGAGAACTTGTATGGCGCTCCGAGCAATTCGAAGAATGACAGGGCGCCGTGTTCAGATAGAGCAGCGTTCAAGCGGCCGACGCTGTCCGGAGGAAGCGGTTCTGCGCCCGGCAGAAAATAGTCGGCGAGGTGCAGGAGGTTCTCCACGCGTCGACGTGGAATGCAATCCTCGCTGAGGATTCGGTACCGCAGGCCTAGCTCAGCAAGTTGCTTCTCAATCTGGGGTGAGTACCATTGCCCGTCGCTGGCACGGACATAGCGATACGGATACTTTTCCGCCAGGCGCAACAGCTTCGCTTCGGGCTTCCATTCCTCGAGCGTGAAGCCATCGTTTTGAATGGTGAGATAATCCGGGAAGTGTTGGATCTTCCGGATTTCGCCAGTTGCTTCGTCAATTAGATTGAGCTTGAGTTCACACGGCTGCGCGTAGTATTCCAGTACGTCTTCCGCGTGCTCTTTAATCACGGCGACAGCGAATTCGATGTGTCGGCTTTCAGTCCGGATGTCACGCGCCATCTTCTGACTCGCCAGAATGGTAATGACGTTGCCACCTCGCGATGCCACCTTGCGAACGGGCGCTTGCATACGTGCGGCTAGGATGAGCTTCTGACCCACCGGCGGAGTACCCAGTCGGTCGAAGAGCTCGGCAAGTTGTGCTCTGGTCAGCATGGCGTGTCGCGGGAAACCGATGGTGATGACATTGCCGCCTTTCGATTTCACGTCACTAACGGGCGCGTGCACTCTCGCGTTCGCAATGAGCTTCTGGCCGGCAGGCGGGGTGCCGAGTCGTTGACTTCCTCCTCCCCCTCTCGCTGACGCGCTCCGGCCGAAGGCCGGGAAGGGGAGAGAATTCCTACTGCGCTACGTGATGCTCCACGTAGTCGCTTCGGCGGGTTCCTGCCACGACGCCCTTACCTCAGGCGAAGAATCTGCACAGGCTAACGAGCGCTGTCCGCGCTCTAAAATATTGATTGCACCGACGACGTCGGCGTGATTCTCATATCCGCACGACACGCACGCGAACCGGGCTTGAGTCTTCCGGTTCTCCTTCGCCACGTTTGCGCAGCACGGGCACATGCGGCTCGTATTGCGCGCTGGTACCGCGAGCAGCATGCCGCCGGACCAGTCCGTCTTGTACTCAAGTTGGCGGCGAAATTCGCCCCAGCCCTGGTCGAGAATAGACTTATTGAGCCCGGCCTTCGCCCGGACGTTCTTGCCCGGCGCCTCAATGGTGCCCCTCGCCGACTTGCTCATGTTGAGCACCTGCAGGTCTTCGATACATACGAGTGCGTGGTTTTTGCTAATCGTTGCAGAAGCTTTGTGCAGGAAGTCTTTGCGGGCGTTCGCGATGTCGGTGTGAATCTTCTGGACGCGGGCCTTGGCCTTCTTCCAGTTACGGCTGAATTTCTTCTTGCGCGCCATGCGCCGCTGGTACCTGGCGAGACGCTTCTCGTGCTTTTTGAAACTGTTGAGCGCGGCGATGTGCGAGCCATCGCTCAGCGTGGCGAAGCGTGCGATTCCGACGTCTACGCCGATCGCGCTTGTGGCCGCTGGCAATGGTACCTCGACTTCGCGCTGCGTCTGGATGCTGGCGAACCACTTCCCGCCGGACTGACTAACTGTGACGTTGCGCAACTCGCCGAGCACGGGCCGACTGTTGCGGTAGCGGACGTAGCCGAGCTTCGGCAGAAATAGACGGCTGTTGCCCTGCTCGAGCTTGACCTCTTTCGGGTCTGGGAACCGGAAGCTATCGCCGTTGCCCTTGCGCTTGAAACGCGGAAATCCTGCCCGTTTCTCGAAGAAATTTATATAGGCGCGCTCGAGGTCCTTTAGCGCCTGCTGCGATGGATGCACGGGCGCTTCGGCAAGCCAGGGCGTTTGGGCGCCGTGGCGCCACCCGGTGAGCAGCTTGCACAGGCCAGCATAGCCGAGCTTTTTCTCGCCGGCCGCATAGCGTTCTTGCTGCAGCGTCAACGCCTTGTTATAGACAAACCGGCACGCGCCGGCAAAGCGGCGCATCTTGCGCGCTTGCTCACCGGTGGGCATGAGTTCGAATTTGAAGGCTTGGAGGCGTCTCATGAGACCGTATAGCTCGGTCCACGAGGCATCAAAGCGACTTATGCGAAAGAGGTCGCGATTTACGATGCATCTGATCTTCACGACAACGTAAAAGCGCGGCGTCTTCACGAAAGAGATCGTGGACCATATGCGCGGGGTCTTCGCGAGCGTGCGCGCGGATTTGAGGCGGAACTCGTCGAGGTCGACGACGAGGACCGTCGCAAGCACCCGCTGATAAACTATCCATACAAGGTATCGGTGCCCGAGTAGGTCAAAGAGCTTGGCAAGGTGGGCTTTTCTCAGCATGGCGCCTCGCGGGACACCTACCCGAACGAGAACGTGGAGGGGGATGCGGTGTCCATGAGGAATGAGTTGCGTATATGAATGAATGTCGCCTGACGCAAGTACAGGTAGCGGGCGTGAGGTGCAACACGAGCTGGAAATCAAAGCATGAGCAAACGACCGAATACGGTGCCTCAAGCGGAGGAGGTCTTCGAGCAGTGGGAGGAGAAGGCAAGGGAACTCATCGTGTCCACGATGACGGCGCGTAAGCTGAGCTATAAGGGGCTGGCGCTCCGGCTCGAGCGGCTCGGAATTGTTGAGTCTGCAGGTCAGCTCAACCGCAAGATCAACCGCAAGCGGTTCTCCGCGGCCTTCATGCTTGCATGTCTTGAGGCGATGGACGATTAGCTCCAGCCCTCGGGGAGCGGATCCAGCGGTTGAACCGATCGCCGCCGGTGCGACTTTGCAGTTAATTTGCGTTTGCTTTTCCGACATGGCAGCCGCCGCCCATGTAGCGTCTATTCCCGCTCAGTTGGGGCAGTGTTTCGCGCTGCCACTGCGCCAACAGGCGGTGAGATAAAGTGTATGGACGAGAGTTCGCCTGGACGGCGGCATGCAGAACGCGGCAGCGGCACGCGTGTAGGGCTTTTGCTCCCGTCTTTGCGATTCACGTCCCGTCGCCTTGAGGTACGCTTTCGTTGGAGTACGTCAAACCGTCGAAACGACCTTTTCCAGCGGGCCGACTTCGAAATCGCGTCGGATGAAACGAGATCTGAGCATCCAGAATTCCGAAGTGAGCCGGACCTTTTCGGCCCATTCTTCTCGAGGTTCTCTTTTCGATGCTGTCATTTGGTTGCTCCAAACCGAAGATTGCTCGGAGGCGAGCAAGTTCATTCCACTCGGCGCGTTTTACAGAGCTGCTCTACGTTGGCACACACAGTTAGCCGTCACTTCGAAGGATATGAGCTGTGAGCTTTGAGTTCGAACTTGGGCGAAAGCACGACAAAAATACTGAGCCGCCCCGGGTTTTGAGGAGGCTCCAATCTTTGAGAGAATGGAGCTTATGAACAAGTCGAACAAGTTTTCACCTGAGTCCCGTGAGCGCGCCGTGCGTATGGTGCAGGAGCAGCGCGGAGAGTACCCGTCGCTTTGGGCTGCGGTGGAGTCGATTGCGCCCAAGATCGGGTGCGTGCCGCAGACCTTGTTGGTATGGGTCAAGCGCCAGGAGGTTGATGCCGGGGTGCGTGAGGGCGTGAGCACGACTGAGACGCAGCGTGTCAAAGACTTGGAGCGCGAGGTCAAGGAGTTGCGCCGGGCCAATGAGATCCTGAAGCTGGCGAGCGCTTTTTTCGCGCAGGCGGAGCTCGACCGCCGACTCAAGTGATGAGGGACTTCATTGACACGCACCGGGGGACTTATGGGGTTGAGCCGATCTGCAAAGTGCTGCGGATTGCCCCGTCGGGATACCGCCGTTACGCAGCCCAGCAGCGAGACCCCGCTCTGCGATCGGCACGTGCTCGACGCGACGATGAATTGGCACCGCAGATTGAGCGCGTCTGGCAGGCCAATATGCAGGTCTACGGCGCCGATAAGGTGTGGCGCCAGTTGGCCCGTGAGGGTACTGCCGTCGCGCGATGTACTTATGAACTGCTGATGCGCCGGCAGGGACTGCGCGGCGTGATGCGCGGCAAGGTGGTGCGCACGACGATCAGCGAGGACAAAGCCTCCTATCCGCTGGACCGGGTCAATCGGCAGTTCCGGGCAGAGCGACCGAACCAGCTGTGGGTTTCGGATTTCACCTACGTATCGACCTGGCAGGGTTGGCTCTATGTAGCGTTCGTGATCGACGTCTTCGCCCGGCGCATCGTTGGGTGGCGCGTTAGCAACTCGATGCGCACGGACTTTGTCCTCGATGCGTTGGAACAGGCACTCTGGGCACGCCAACCAGAGCAGGACAGCCGCTTGATACATCATTCGGACAGGGGATCGCAATACGTGTCGATTCGATACAGTGAGCGCCTGGCCGAGGCCGGCATCGAACCGTCGGTGGGCAGCAGGGGCGACAGTTACGATAACGCCCTGGCAGAGACTATCAATGGGCTCTACAAAGCCGAGTTGATTCATCGTCGAGGACCCTGGAAGACCAAGAAGGATGTGGAGTTCGCCACGCTGGAATGGGTATCCTGGTTTAACAACCATCGACTGCTGGAACCTATCGGTTACCTTCCTCCGGCCGAAGCTGAGGCAAACTACTACCGGCAACTCGCCAATCAAGCCGTCCCGATGGCTGCGTAACTTAAACCCAGCAGCCTCCACGAAAACCGGGGCGGTTCAATACAGCACTGCGATTTAATCTTGCTTTTGCGGATTAACGAAACGACTCAAAATCGCGGAGAACTTGGCTGGACACTGGATGTGCGACTCATTCACCCAGATGGATCGGTGTAGTAGTTCGGTAGGGATCGCACTTCTCGAGGCATCCACGATGGTCAGTTGGGTGGGCTTGCGTCTCTCCACGTCCTCACGTAGCAATTCGGCTCTTGCACGGTATGCAATCGGATGACTGTGCAGACGATTCCCGCCGATTGTTGCGCCAATCGTTTTTTGTGCTATACAAGCCGGTAACATGCGAAGGAGTCGCCGAAATCCATAGTCGACCACTAACCAACTATTGAGGACGATCCGAAGCTTCGTTTGGTGCGCGACGATCGTGGACAGTGGTTCGAGCAGCGGCAACGGTTCCGGTGAAGGGAATACGCGTGCACGACATTGATCCGAGTGATTGCGCGCGGGAACGCGAAACAGCACTCCTTCGACTCCGAGGTAAAGAATAGCGTCCATGGCAAGCCGGTCCTCTGAGCCGCGTTTTTTTTGCAGGCGGTGGGCCTGGATTGTTGGATTGCGGCGAAGGAAAGGGTCCTCTCGAGCGGCTTTTTCTTTGTATTTGAGAGGTCGCGTGGGTTTCCACATGCCTAAGTTAAGCACATGTCAGCGAAAATGCAAGGTGAAGAAACGCAACCCGTCGATTCAGCCTGGGCACATCTCGCTTCAAGAGCGCTCCGAGCTGCGTTGATTCAGAAAGGCGTGAACTACGCTGACCTATCGCGGACTCTCTCTGAAAGAGGTGTTCAGGAATCTGCGCGTTCGATCGAAGGAAAGGTGCATCGCGGCACCTTCAAGTTCACCTTTTTTCTTCAGACGCTTAGCGCAGCGGGCTCTGCTCTTCCCGGAACATGGTTGTATCCGCGACAGGTTGAAGGATCTTGGGAAGCGCGAGCGAGAGAAGCTTTCAAGGCCGACCTTTCAGCTCAGCCCTGGTTGAATATCGACATGTTGTCCCGACGTCTTGAAGAGGTTGGCGTTCATGTCGAACCGGAATTGCTGGAGAGTCAGATCGAGGACGGCACGTTCAGCGCCGCCTTATATTTCCAGTGCGCGACCGTCTGCCGCTTTGATGCGCTGTGGCTCTATCTTGATATAGCCGCTGTCAACGAAGTCGCTCTGAACAGAAGGTTGTGAGGGTTAGCACGTCCTTGGTTCGACGAAAATTTTCCTTGAATTCCTCGTACGGCGATCTATAGTTGATCGCGTGAGAAATCCCATGTATTCGGCCGAGAAAACTAAGTCAAATTTCAACCATCTCGCCGCGATATTCGCCGTCCGGTATGTTGGGCAGCCGGCTGTATGACGCTGAGTAAATATCCATACCGGCCCTCTCGTCGAGGGCAATCATGCCAATTTGGTCCCTTCCGCCAGTCTCAAGTGAGCCTTGCATCCGCCTGCTCGAATGGCGCATCTTCGAGATTCTCCCGCAGGACAGCCGTCATCTCGTTGGCTTAGACATCGGGGGTAGGACAGGACGTGTTAGCTCCGCTGTACTCAAGTTTGACGCTGATACCTTGCGAGGTGTGACGCGGTCCGGGCGCGTTTACACGCTTGTTGGCCCCGCCGGGTCCGCTGACGACGCTCAGTATGTCTGGGAGCGATGGTGCAGCGCGAACGGCGTACAACAAAGTACCGACGTAACGAGCGGGATCGATTCCTGGAGCGAAGATGACAACCGCTGAAGAAAGGACGCGAGCTGTAGTGGGTGCTCGTGACCTGCTGGCAACTCTTGCAGATGGTCGCGGCCCTTATTGCGCCGACCTTGTTCGAACGCTGGCCATGACGCTGCTCCGACATTACCCGAGTAAGTCTGATATCGACGTGTCGGCCGTCGCGCTGCCCAGCCTATGGGCGGATCCGGCAAAGATCGCAAGCCGTAAGGATCGTTCATGAGCGAAGGCAGCCAGGCGGGAGGCGCTCCTGCTGCTAAGAAAGATGTTTAAGGTCCGGGTCATCCTACCGAGCTTGTTTCGATCGCATCCGTGACGTTCGCTCGAGGTGTTTCATTGGCCAGGGCGCAGCGTTCCACAGCTAGTCCCTTGGCTGCGCTTCTTCCAGTGCGTCGCGTTTCGATTCGTGTCGAGAGTTGCGACGACCACACGGCTAATCAAAGGTTTGTCGGAGGCTTGGTTGGGAGTAACGAATTTAATAACGAGCGAACTAATGGAAATTGCGCTTGGCTGGGTGTTATTGGGCACTTCTTGATGGCTGCGTGGTGAGATGATCGCTGCGCGGTGGTCTTGGCGCGGCATGTCGCCACGCAGAGCGCTTGGTCGCCTAGAGACGGTCACGGCGGGCGCTGTGGTAGCGGCGAACCAGTTCGATCTCTGGATCCTACGTCGCCATGAAAGATATCTGGGCCTTTGCCTTGGACAATCCGGCACTTCTGTTCGTCCCCGCGATCGGATTCGTTCTCAGTTTGGCACTGTTGCGCATCAGGAAGTCGTGAAGCACAAACGAGAACGGTTAGTTGAGACAAGCGGCAACCGCGGTTGCTCTCCTAGTGGGCTGGGGTGGGGCTATTTGGATTATTAGAGTGTAGGTTTCTCAATCGTACGGATAGCGAGGTGCTAAGCATGCTACGAGTAACCGTCGAATTGTGGCCCGGTGGCCGCGAAAGTGGTCGTCGCGTGCTGGCGACCGCTAATATAGGCCGGGCGAAAAGTGGGGTCCTTGCAGACTACAAAGTCGAACTGTATGAAGACGTGCAGGGAAGAGTGAGCTCGGCAACGATGTACGCGTACCCCCGATTAGCCTCAGGCATATGGGACCTCGTGGCCCGCGCATTGACCATCGCGCTGGTAGGAAACGAGGTCCTGCCGCCGCGTCCGCGACAACTCGACGTTCCCATTCACGACCCCGACGGTGTTGCCTATGTGCGTCTCGGGGACATACCGGAGCCGGCGCGGGCCTTGTTCGAAAAACGCATCGCAACTTCTACTCGTCCAGTAATCGAAGAAGATTCGCAGCCGATACAGTGTGCTTACGCCTCGGACTGGCTAAATTTTCTGTCCGGTACCCGATAGCGCGATCACAACGGTTGATCCCTTGTTGGACCGCGACATCGTTGGTTGATAAAGGAGGCCGCAGCGCTTGGTTAGCTTGATACTGTTCACTAAGAGTAGTTGAGAAGAATCGCATCCATTGAAAAAATGATCTCATGAAGCCGTTCTCGGCGAGAAAAAGGAACGACGATGCCACGGTCCGCCCACAATACAAGGGAAGATCCTTTGCGCGATGGCGCCCGGGTGATACACGTGCTGCGTTGCGCTGCTGTAGCGGCAATCCTGTTCGACCTCTCATCTGCGCTAGCACTTCTCGACCTCCCTGACGCGGAACTCGGGCGACTTTTCAAAACGCGTCTTGCTCAAGTCATCGGCTTGTCTACAGCGTTGAACATTGACCAACGTTCGGTTCGTGAGCAAGACAAGAAACAACCTGGTGAAACCAATCTCGGCCCGAATTCCCGGACGTCGATACGTTACTCCCTTGTTGCGAAAGGCAAGTTGCTTCGCACAGCGGCCGTCTGCGATGCTTTGGGTATCACCGAGCAGAGATTGGGCAAAGACGTCGCCGCATCTCGCATCTTCAGCGTTGAGATTGAGGGCGAGCAATACTACCCGGCGTTCTTCCTTGCAAGTGAACTTAATCGCAGGCAATTAGCGAAAGTCGTGCGTCGGCTGGACGGTTTGACCGGCTGGGCCAAATGGAAATTTTTCACGAAGCCGAAAGCATCGCTTGCCAATCTGACGCCGCTTCAAGCGCTTTTGCGTGGCGTATCGAAGCCGGTGTTACAGGCGGCTGCAGACTTTGTGGAGCGGTCGAAGAGGTTTGCGAAAGGCGAAATACCGGGTACCCGAAAATCGTGAAGCCATGAGAGAGATTTGGACCTCCGCTCTGAATAATCCGCATCTGCTGTATGTGCCGGCGGTTGGCTTCATACTCAGCTTGATCGTGATACGTATCAAAAAGCGATATATGGAGCAAGGGATTTTGTTCGGGCGTGGTCCTGGCCACGCACGCGATAGACCCACTACAGATTCAGTAGGGGAATACAAAATGCCTTCAGAAAACGAAATTGACCTCTCGATTGCTCTCAGTGAATTGCACGAACTCGCCGTGGGTAGAGGTGACCTGGAACATGCCTATTGGTACAAAGTCGGCCAGCTTCTTCAGCGAGCAAATGGAATGCAAGTCCAGATAGATTCGCTAAGCAGAGAGCTGGAACTGTGCCGCGCGAGACTCCGAAAGACTGACTGAAACGGAGGCTGGACCATGACGCCCAATAAACGGCCTACGAACTAGCCGGCACCCGGGTAGAGGGCAAGGCGGTCGAGGCACGTTATCAGTCATGCAGACGCGCGACTGCATTAACGTGGCGCTCTGACCGCGACGTCAAAGCCGCTGTTCTGACCCGCTTCACTACCGTAAAAATGGGTCGAGCGAAACGGGGCCATTCGCTCTACCTATCTCACTCATCCGTCAAAATCGTAGAGAAAGTTGTGCTCGCTGAGTAGATCTGCGAGTCGAAAACGCGTGCTCTTTAACGGAGATTTATGTACTAATACGAAAACTCTGGTTCAGACGCATACTACTGACCTTTGGCAGCCTGGTGATTCGCTCGCTCGACTTCCGCTGCCTCAAGAAATGCTCCACTTCATCCGCGAAGTTGTTCACCGGTTCGAGAACACCTAGCCAGCCGCGCTCTTGATTGGCGAGCGCCAACAGCCCTGAGATGTAGGTAGCTACGATGTGCGGAGCACGATCCGATGGCTCTGATCTCGCCGCTAGCCTCTAACGCCACGCCAAAGGGCGTCGGAATGTTTCGAATGAGCGATTCGCGCCGACGATTGAACGGATCCAGACCAACCGATTGCAAGTGCAAAAGCGTATCCCCATTGTCGCTCACGAGCGCGTGGTTGCCTTGCTCCACAGGGAGGTGCTCCTTTGCGACGCAGCCCGTTTTAATCAGCCATAGACAGCTTGGCGAGTAACGCCGCATTCGGACGCGAGTTGTGCGGCTTTCAACGCGACACTATCCAACATTATTTGGAGTTTTTGTCCCAAATCGATCTTGTCGTCCTGCATGTTTCCCATACAGCCTCTCGCTCACTTATCGCCGAAGTGTAACTACCGCTTTCATTGAAAAAAATACTTTCAGATAACTTAGGTAATGCTTACTATCATGTTTACGAAAGCTATCACTAAAGCCATCCAGATCGCAGTCGGAACTTCCCGCCTAGCGCGTGCTATCGGGGTCACGCCTCAAATGGTTTCGCAGTGGGCGCGCGATAGAAACCCGAATCCCATCTCGATAATAACTTGTTCGCTGATACAGCAGGCCACCGGCGTCCCGTGCGAGGAGCTGAGCCCCAGCGAAGATTGGGTGACACTTCGCGCTGTTCTTCGCCCAAAAGACCACGGCACTATCAACTTTGTCGGCGCCGCAGAGGCAGCTTGATATGAGCGCCGTCAAAATATCCCCTCATGGTGTCGCCGGCGTCCACTGGTTCGTGTCCAGGTTCAACGCGGCCTTGTCTTGCATGCCGGCGACACCGTCATGTATGGCGTTGATCCCGACTGGTTTTTCCGCAACGACTGCAAGAGCATTCAAGCGCGACTCGAGCAGCGACACGCGGGCGTGAAGTTCCTGTATGTCGCGGACTTTGGCCGAATCTTCGTGCTCGGCGGTGAATCTGGTAGTGACGAATGCCGCAACGACGGGGAAAACCGTGGTGATTAGCGCTTTACTGCCCAATGCTCGCCACCCACGAGTCTCCGCGCCGAGCTGCGCGCTGGGCTCACCCAGGCGTACGCAACGAGAATCGGTTGACCCGCCTCGCCCTGCTCAAAACCGGTCCTTGAAAAACGGCTTCATTTTTAATTCCTCACGTGCAACGGGGCGGCTTTCGGTCGCTGATGTTCACAATCGGAGGCGAAAGCGGGTGCCCTCCTGTTTCTGAATATAACGTTACGCTACACTGCCGGGTAGTAGTTAGCCAGTTTTTCCACAATGAAGTCTATAAAACTACGCATGCGCAAGGGAAGGTGCTTACGCGCGGCATATACAAGGTACAGGTCAGCAACATCACATGCGTAATCGGACAGGCATTCGACCAACCGGCCCGATGCGAGGTCGTGATGTATGTCCCATAGCGCCTTGATGCCCACCCCTTCGCCGTGAAGTATCCACTGATACGCAACCTCGCTGCTCATCGTCGATAGCCGACCATGTACCTGCACCTCGCGCTCCTCACCGTTTTCCTTGAAGCGCCACCTGTCAATGGTGCGCAGACCGCGCACGATCAAGAGGCATTCGTGCTTCAGAAGGTCGTCGGGTACTTTCGGTATGCCCATCCGCGCCAGATAGCCCGGCGCGGCGCATACTACCCGCCGGCTCGGAAGCAGACGCCTCGCGATAACGCTTTGAGCTTTTGGAGGGCCGATATTAAGAATGACATCGATGCCGTCTTCGGCGACATCAACCTCGGCGTCAGACAGCATCAACTCGACGCTAATTGCCGGATGCGTGCGCGCAAACTCCGCGATCAAACCGGCAATCTGTGCTCGTCCAATATGAACAGGAGCGCAAATGACGAGCTTGCCCCGCGGCGAACCCTGCTGCAGGCTAATTTCCGCTTCCGCGTCGTCGATGTCCGACAGGATCGATAACGCACGCGCATGTAGTGCAAAGCCCTCGTCTGTAAGCTGGAAGCGGCGGGCACGGCGCTCGATGAGTCGTACGCCCAGCCTGTTTTCCATTGCAGCGAGGCGACGGCTAACCGCCGGCAGCGAACTATTTATCCGGATCGCAGCAGAGGTCAGACTGCCGGCCTCTACAAGCCGCGCGAGAAGACGCAGGTCGCTAATTTCATCAGCCATGGAAAGCTACGCGAAGATCGAGACGCAAAATAAACGATGAAGTAAGCCGGGGCACCGTTGCCCTGACGTTGCATGCGATGAAAGCCGACATCGATTGACAGATAGGCTGTCGGTGATGCCGACTTGGTTTTTTCACCGGTTGTCCGTCGATCGGACCGAGCTTCATTTTAGTCCAGAATCGCCAGGAGCCGCCTGCACGCGCTCGGTTATTTTCGCGATCTTGTGGGAATCGAATCGAGTCGCGGAACGGGACTCGAGGTCGCCTGTAACAGTCGAGCTGTGTCCCTCAATCGCTGAGAGGCCACCTGGATCAATTTCAATTCGTTCGCCTCTTTCTCGTCGGTCGCGCTTAGCACATCAAGTAATCCGACGCTCCCGTTTTGATAGGCGGACCGCGTCATTGCTTCAGTGCGCCTGGATGATTGCGCGGTCATTGATGCTGCGTCACTTTCGCCCGCGTCGTTGGAGAGTGCATACAGGTCGGTCGATATTTGGGAAAATGCTCTAATGACGGTTTGGTGATATACGGCTAAGGCCGCGAAATAGCTGGACCTAGCGGCGCGCTGATTCGCACGAAGCGCGCCGCCTTCGAACAGCGGCGCGCTGATGCCGCCTACTGCATTCCAGGCAAGCTCGGACGGACCGGCGAATAGTCCCTGAGGGGTCAGCGACGCGGACAATGTGATATCCGGGTACATGTCTGCAGTTGCGACGCCAAGAGCAGCGTTCGACGCATGGAGATTTGCCTCCGCAGCCCTTATGTCCGGGCGCTGGCGTATAAGCGCAGAAGGTAGCGCAAGTTGGATGTCGACCGGTAGATTAATTTCGGAAAGTGCAATGTCCGGAGCTTGCCAATCCCGAGGCACTTGACCTACCAGTACTGTCAGGACATTCTGTGCCGCTGCAATGTCCTGGCGCTGGCTGGACAACTGCGCCGTGATGTCCAGAAGTTTTCGTTGCTGTGTCTCCACGTTGGTAATCGGGATCGCTCCCGAGGCCTTGGCTTTGCGGATAATCTGGAGTTGCGATTCGCTAGTCCCGAGCATCAACTCGAGAATCTTTTGCCGCTCTTTCAGCCATGCGATGGCGATGGCTTCATCAACGATTCCGCCGCTGACATCTAAAACGACAGCATCCATCTCAGCGGCCTTGACATCCGCGAGGGCGGACGCCTTTTCCACTGTTCGACGAACACGGCCGAAGAGATCGAGGTCATAGGTGAGACTGGGCCCGATGGTCCAGGCCGAGAACGCTATTGAAGGTTCCGCTTGGTCACCGAGAAAGCTTGCGCCATAACGCGTGCGGCCGGCTGCGGCGTCCAGGCTGACGGAAGGAAATTCGCCTCCATGGGCTGCTTCGGCGACGTATTGCGCTCGAGCCAGATTGGCTGAGGCTTTTTCGATATCGTAGTTGTTTTCCAGACCGAGCGTCACCAGTGCGTCGATTTTTGGAGATCCGAATGCCTTCCACCACTCATTGCTTGTACGCTGCGTGGACGACAAATGCTGCATGGTAGTCGTACCCTCACCGATTGCTCCTGGCTGATCCGGCATGTAAGAGGTGCCAACCGGTGAGACGGGTGCTCGAAAATCGGGGCCTGCAGTGCATCCGGCGGCGGCCATACACAATGTGATCAGCAGCAGTCGTGCGATCGGCGAAAGTGCTCGCGCGATCTGAAAGCCGAAGCGCGAGGTGAGCAAATGCAGTTGCAAATTCATCTTTTCCATCATCCTTTAGGAGGGCTTTCCCGTCGTTGCCTCAGCCAGCGGGACGGCGAAGCATGAAGACCATCAGTAGGGCGACGACCAGGAGTACGCCTTGCAGATAAATCGCATCCCCATATGCTAGATAGGACGCCTGGGCATGAATCTCGCGGCCTACTGTAACGATTGCCTGGTGCTGGGCCCCCTCGGGACCGGCGGTGCCGTGGGCCATGAACCATTGCGTCGATGACTCGATATGGTCGCGCGTGGCCCGCGAAAGAGTCGAGACTCCCGAACCGAGGATTTCCGAATGAAAATGTTCGCGGCGCTCCGTAAAGGTTTCTAGCGCCGCAATACCGATGGCGCCGCCAAGATTTCTCATCATGTTGAAAAGCGCTGCGGCGGAGCCAGCGTGCTCGCGTTCGACATCGCCTACAGCGATGGACGACAACGGTGTCATGACCATTACCTGGGCGAACGCGCGGACGATGTTTGGCCAGAAAAACTGTGGCCCCGAAAAGTCTGCCGACAGGTGGATCGAAAGCAATGTGCCTGCGACATATAGAAGAAATCCTGCGCTGGCGAGCTTGCGTGGGTCGTACTTTCGGACCAGACGAGGCATGACGGCGATAAGGAGGAGTTGCGGTGGTCCGAGCCACAGCATCACCTCTCCGATCTGGGCTGCGCTGTAGCCCTGGATACGCGCGAGGTAAGTAGGTAGAGTGAGAATCCAGCCGTAGATGGTGAAACCGAAGAGGACGTTAGCGGCGCTTGCGAACCCGAAATTCCTGCGCCCAAGCAGGCGCAGATTCAAAAGCGGATCTTTGCGCTTCAGTTCTATTGCAATGAACAGCCCGAGGCAGACTGCAGCTATCACGCTGAGTTGGAGAACAAACGCGGAGCCAAACCAGTCTTTTCGGTTGCCCTCTTCGAGCACGACCTGAAGTGCGCCCAGTCCGACGGACATGGTAACCATGCCGGACCAGTCGCCACGTCGAAGCAGGTTCCACTGGCGGAGAGTCGCGGGAACCGAAAACCAGAGGATAACGAAGGTAATGATGCCGGGAGGGAAGCTGATCCAGAAGATCGACTGCCATCCCCAGAGGTCGTTGAGATACCCGCCTACAGCGGGACCCACAGCTGGCGCCAACACGGCTGCGAGTGAAAAGAGCGCTACGCCGACGGGCTGTCTTGATCGCGGCAACGTTGTCATCACGATCGAGAACGACAAGGGAATGAGGCCGCCTCCGGCGAAGCCCTGAATCGCACGCAGCACGACCATCTGCCCCAGCGTGTGAGCAAAAGAGCAGGCTACCGTAAAGATAACGAACAGGATGGTGCTCGACAGAATATAGGTTCGCGTCGACAGCACGCGCGCAAACCATCCGCTCATCGGAATCACAATTATTTCCGCAACCAGGTAGGCGGTGGTTATCCAGTTGCCCTCGTCCACTCCCGCGCCGATACCGCCTTCGACACTGGCGAGGCACGATGCGACAATCTGGATGTTCATCATGGCGATGAACGCGCCCAATGCAGCCCCCGATACTGCAAGCCAGGTCTTCACCGAGACCGGCTCATAGTGCAAAGGCAGAGGGGCATCGCGAGTTGTTTCGCCCGCGCCGTCAGAAGATTTTTGGATCATGTAGTCAGCAGATGTATTTACAGGAGGGCGCTGCGACGCGCCGCTTTCAGCTCAGCTCTTTTGAGTTTGAGACCTGCTCGTATCAACGTCCGCTTCGACGGACATCCCTGGGCGCAGACGATTTTTGCGATTCGGCTGGTCAAGCAGGATCTTCACGGGGATGCGCTGAACGATTTTGGTAAAATTGCCGGTAGCATTGTCGCTGGGCAGCAACGCGAATTCGAGCCCGCTTGCCGGTGAAAGACTGTCAATGTGTCCGGCAATGTCGTCGTCGGGAAACGTATCGACGTGAATGGTGACTGCTTGCCCTGGTGACATCCGCGTAAGCTGTGTCTCCTTGAAGTTGGCGACTACGTACACCTGGTGAAGAGGAACGACTGCCATCAGCGCATTGCCCGGCTGGACCATCTGCCCGACACGCACGGTTCGTCGTCCCACGACGCCGCTGATGGCGGAAACTAGAGAAGTGTGCTGAAGATCAAGATCGGCCTTGCTGTGCACAGCTTGGGCGTGGGCGAGTCGTCCTCGCGCTTCGGCGACTTCAGCGCGCATCTCCTCAATTTGTTGCCGCGAGGTCCGCGCGGCGGCCTGAAGCCGGAGCAGATTCGCGGCGCTTTCGCGCGCGCGGGCAGACGACTCCTGCGCGTTCTGCAAGGAGCCATATCCTGTACCAGCAAGCGTCTCGTCGCGCTTGCGGTTGATCGCTGATATTGATGACAAGGCTTGTGCGCCCACCACTGCGGCATCGCTCTGCTTTACGATAGAGCTCTGCATATCAAGCTTTGCCTGGGCTGTGGCCAACTGTGCGTTCGCTATCTCCCCGTCAGCGTCTGCGTTCTGTAACGCTACTCGGTAATCCCGCTCGTCAATGCGGGCGAGCAATTGCCCGGCGTGGACCTGCTGGTTGTCGTCCACGTCCACCTCAGTCACATATCCGGAGACCTTCGGTGCGATGATGGTCGAATCCGCGGCGACATACGCGTCGTCCGTAGACTCAATGAATCTTCCGTGTTTCCAGTACCGCGTGACTGCGACAACCGCTAAAGCAACTAGAACCGCAATGCTCAATGTAACCAGAACCACCGCGATATTTCGCTTCGATCGAACCGCACGGCCCTCTGCATCTTCCGGCCGTGCAGTTGAAAGAATCCTGCTCGTGTTCATTGGTGCGCTCCAGTGCATTGGTTTGAAAGCGCAGATAAGACCACTTCCACCGTAGGCCAGATAGCTATCCTTCTGGAAGGATAGCTTCCGTATTCCGGAAGGCTGCCGGCTCCGCTGCAACCGTCAGGGCAACCGTTTATCCTGAAGAGCCCGCTCAAGCCTGGTTCGGCGTTGTCAGGCTTTTTGGCTTGATCGCGTATGATGGTTCGGTGAAGAAGTCCAAATGGCTGTATCAAGGTCACCGTTTTCCTGCGGGCGTTATCAGTTGCGCAGTGGGCTGGTACTGATATGACTTTGCGTGTCAATTGCCATATTGGGTTTCAGGTTGTTGCATCGCGCATGAATTTTTGTGAGGGCGGCGCAGCAATAAGTCTCGACGGTGGATCACATTGATATTCGCGGACTGGGTACAGTGCCACATAGTGATCGTCGGGCGCGGCGCTACGCCGTCGATTCCACCGCGCGAGGGAGCGAAGCCTTGGTCGGAGGGCATGCCCGGAGCAAGCTGGCGCAATTAAGCGATCGACGACATTGCGCGAGACGGTCGAGGCGAATTGAAAAAGCGCCGTGGTTACCATCGACGTTCGCTGATTGAAAATACGATGTACCGGTACAAAACGCTCACGGGGAACTGTTTTTAGCGCGCTGCATTGGTTCACAAGCGACGGAGGTGGCCATCCGTGTTGACATCGTCAACCGCATGGTTACGCTTGCCCGCCCGCGGTCCGTGCGTACTTCATGAATTTAAGATCGCGGGTGAAAGCCCGCCTGCACCGTCCAATTTTGCAACATGTATGGACGCCCCCGGCTTGTCAAACGATTCATTCCGTGATGGTTCGAAGGTGGAGATTGCAGCCATGTATCCGGACTTCATGTCAGGCTCATGCCTGCTGTCCCTGATGGAATTCGCTGGTCGGCGCCTTATCAACGCTGCGAGCTTCACGCTCGTGTTGCAAATCAGGCTTCTGCTAACCGCGGTCTGACCGTCTTGCCATCACTGTTTGATCGCCTGAGCAATCGTTGGTCTGGGAAATAACTTCTGAATGCGTTGGTCTCCTTGAATTCAGGTCTGCGTAGCTGGTCGCGCCTCAGCAGACATGTAATCAGAACGGAAATCCCGATTATGTGCGAGCAGCGCCCAGATGATGCGCGCATTCTTGTTCGCGAGCGCGACGGCGGTCACATTGACATTCCGTCGTGCAAGCAACGTTTGGAGCCAACTGCCTGTTGCACCTTTGAGCTTCGCTCTGTAGATGACCGCGCGGGCGCCGTGGATAAGCAGTGTTCGCAGATAAGGGTCCCCTCGCTTACTGATACCCAGCAACACGTTCTTTCCACCGCTCGAATTCTGTCGGGGAACGAGACCGAGCCACGCAGCCAACTGACGACCGCTGGAGAAGTTCCGCGCATTGCCTATGGTTGCGGTCAGCGCACTGGCAGTAATCGGACCGATCCCAGGAACTTGCGCGAGCTTGCAACTCAACTCACAGCTCCGATGCCACGCTTCGATCTGAGCTCCGATTTCGTCGACCTGGCGGTGGAGTTCCTTCAGGTGTTCCATCAGTCTCTGCACGAGCAGTCGGAACGTGCTCGGGAGTTCATTGGTCGCGTCTTCGATCAATTCCGGCACCTGCTTGGCAATGTGCGTAATACCTTGAGCAACAACCAGTCCAAATTCCGCAAGCAACCCTCGGATCTGGTTAGCCTGCGCGGTACGGGCTTTGACGAAGCCTTGACGAGCCCGATGCAGCGACAGTACAGCCTGTTGCTCGACGTTTTTGATGGGCACAAATCTCATGTTTGGTCGTGCGACGGCCTCGCAAATCGCCTCAGCATCTGCGACATCATTTTTATTGGTCTTGACATAGGGTTTGACGAACTGCGGCGCCATCAGACAGGCCGTGTGGCCAAAGGCTTGCAGTTTTCTCGCCCAGTAGTGCGCACTGCCACAGGCTTCCATCCCGACAACGCATGGCGGTATATTTGCAAAAAATTCAGCAACCTGAGCTCGCTTTAGCTGTTTCCTGAGAGCCGTTATGCCGCGCTCATCAACCCCGTGGACCTGAAACACATTTTTTGCCAAGTCGATGCCTATCGTCGTTACGGTCATGATGGATGCTCCCGTTCGAGTGCTTGATGTGAGCACCCACTTTGGCACATAGATGCCGTTTCGGGTGGGGGCGTCCATCCCATTAACGCCGTTCTAATACCATCGCTCTGTGTGAAATTTATAGTATGGGATGAAAATCCCAGCCTCACCTGTTCAATCGTTCTTGCATGAATTCGATAAAAACCCGTAGTTTGCGTGGCATGTGCAT
>Ga0073928_10001888_pt1 | contig 38506 bp, 38 predicted proteins | sample PaiPotPPA55metaG_FD_76969 | JGI IMG/M metagenome (GOLD analysis project Ga0073928, IMG submission 76969) | Iron sulfur acid spring bacterial and archeal communities from Banff, Canada, to study Microbial Dark Matter (Phase II) - Paint Pots PPA... ... | reverse complement strand
TGAGCTGAATGCGATGTGGCTACCATCCGGAGACCAAACTGGATATACGTTCGCTCTCGAATTGAACGTGAAGCGCGTAGCCGTATCGCGCCGCAGATCGTATAGCCAAATGTCGGCCAATGAAGTTTGTTGGTCGAGACGGTCGACCGCCACGGTGTTGCCATCCGGCGAGATCGCAGGGCGACTCAGGAGGCCGGAGGCGCCGATTCTGCCGACGGAATTTCCTGACCGATCAAACCATGTAAGTTGGACATTTTGTGGCCCACCGACGTCCGAAGCATAAACCAGGACCCCATTTTGCGAGGCGGAAAACTGCCCCTGAATCTGTACGGGGCTGTAACCGATCTGCTCAGCTACCGGAACCGAATCACCGGTGGTCTTGCCTTGACCGGCGTCAAATGGCTGGGCCATGAGCGTTCGATCGCGCACGAAAAGCAAGTATCCTGGCGGTGTGTAAACTACGTTGGACGCCGCTTCCAGAACTGGACGTCTGGTCTTCGAGTCAAGATCCGCGAGATAGATCGTAGCTTTTTCCAGGTTCGCAGACCTCGCCGTGTACAGGAAATGACGGCCGTCTGGTAAAAACCACGGGAAACGATTAGAAATCTCTCCCGAGGTCTGGTCGAGCGCGGTCACGGGCGTAGCGGTCCCACCCGCGGCGGGAACGCTGAGAAGAGGACCTCGAAGATTGTTCGCAAACAATATTGTTCCGCGCTGGCTCCAAGATCCACCTCGAGCCTGTCCCCCAGCATCACATAGTGTCATCACAGCGCCGCTGGTCAGGTCGACGGTCTTAAGTTTTCCAAGCGCAAAGAAGCCAATGAATCGGCTATCGGGAGACCAAAAAGGATATCTTCCGCCTTCTGTTCCAGGTAGCGGGCGGGCTGCCAGCGAATCCAGATCGCGTATCCAAAGCTTGTTGCGTTCCTGGCCTGTCGTGGCGACGAATGCCAAGCGGCGCCCATCGGGTGATATGGCCGGAAAGTCAGCGTTCTCCGGCGGCAGCACGGAGAGTTTGACCACGTGCGGTTGCTCGGTTGGGCGGCGGAAATATGCGGCTCCCAGGGCCAGCGTGACAATTGCGAGGATAGCCGCCACGATCTTCCATGGCAACCCGCTGTGGTGCCGGCTTCCAGCCTGCGGAGTCTCTTCTAATAGCCATCGATAATCACCGATCGCCTGCAGCCGCTTCCCGGGATCTTTCTGTAGACAGGATTCGAGCAGGCGCCGAACTTTGTGTGGCACGCGTGTCAAATCCGGCTCTTCTTTGACGACTGCCGCCAGAACATCGGTGACGGTCTCGCCTTTAAAAAGCCGCTGGCCAGTCAGCATTTCATACAGCACCACGCCGAACGCCCAAATATCGGCGCGCTTGTCGACCGGTTTGCCACGCGCCTGTTCGGGGCTCATATACGCAGCGGTACCCAGGATCATGCCGGCGCCAGTGGCCGACATGGTGAATGTCGGCGAATTCGAAGGATCGGATTCCGCTTCCTTGCGGTCGCGGCTCAGTTGCGCCAATCCGAAATCGAGAACCTTGACCGTACCGTCTGGTGTGACCTTCACGTTGGCTGGTTTCAGGTCGCGATGGACGATGCCTTTCGCGTGCGCAGCTTCTAAAGCCGCGGCGATCTGGCGCGCATAGTCCAGCGTAGTTTCGAGGGGCAGGGGGCCCTTGAGTGTTTCGCCTTCCACCAGTTCCATCACCAGCGCGCGCTCTTCGACCCCGTAGATATGCGCGATATTGGGATGGTTCAACGCGGCCAGTGCTTCTGCCTCGCGCTGAAAGCGCTCCATCCTTTCGGGGTCGCTGGCGAACGCCTCGGGTAGAACCTTTAGCGCGATTTCTCGTTTGAGCTTGGTGTCACGCGCGCGATATACCTCGCCCATTCCACCCGAGCCGAGCGGCGCGAGGATTTCGTACGAACCAATGCGAGTACCCAGTGCCACGGGCATAGATATTGGTGATTTTATCCCACCGTGCGTGATTCCGGCTCAGCAGGCTCGCTCGCTCCACGGTAACATCAGCAGAAGTGGCCAAGGCAGCGACGAAGACCAAGAAACCGTCGAAGCGTCGAGTTCCTCGCAAGCGACAGCCGAAGTCGGCTGGACTCGAGCCGCGCGACTGCGCCACCGGCATCGTCGACGAACTGGCTCCGGTGGTTCGTAGGGTGGAGCAAGAAGGCGGCGCGGTTCTGGCCGGCTATCGGGATCCGCTGGGCGGACATCCGCTGCTGGTTGCGATTCTTCCCATCGATCACGTGCAGCCGACTCCATTTCAGCGCGATCTCTCTGAAGCTCATCACAAGCGATTGGCCGGCGTGATCGAAAAGACGGGGAGGTTTCTCGACCCGGTGATCGTTGTTCCTGCGCCGGAAGAGGGCTTCTGGACACCGAACGGATTTCATAGGCTGGAGGCGATGCGGCGGCTCGGGGCGCGGTCGATTACGGCGCTGGTTGTGCCCGATCGCGAGATCGCGCGGCAGATCCTGGCGTTGAATACGGAGAAGGCGCACAACCTGAAGGAGAAGTCGCTGGAGGTGATTCGCATCTACAAAGGCCTGCTGCCCGACGAGGGATCGCAGCCGGAATCGAGCTTTGCGTTTTACCTGGAGGATGCGTCGCTGGTGACTTTGGGTCTAGCTTACGAGACCAAGCGCGGCTTTGCCGGAGGGGCGTATCATCCGGTGCTGCGGAGAGTGGAAGAATTTTCCGGCGAGCCGATCCGCACGGCGATTAAGATCCACGAGCATCGCGCGGAGTTATTGCTGGAACTGGAAGAGAAGGTGGCCGAGGCGATTGCCAAGCTGAAGGAGCGCGGGCTGCGGAGCCCTTATTTGCGATCGTTCGTAGTGGCGCGGATTAATCCACTGCGCTGGATCAAGGGCGAACTGCCCGAGGCCGAGAAAGTTCTGCAGACGATGCGCGATCGGGCGGCGCGCTTCAACACCGAGAAGGTGAAGCAGCAGGACCTCTACGGCGCGTTTGGAAGCGCGGCGGAAGAAGATTGAGCTGATCGTGATTCCGCCGGGGCGCGTTCGACGGTGAGATACATCGGCCCGGCGCCTAAGACTGCGACCATCCACCAGGTGAAGCGGCCGGCGCGGTTGATCACGTTATAGTTCACTTCTTCGCCATCGGCAGCTTTGAATTCGACGGTCTTCTTGACCCAGGTGTTGTCGAAACGAAGGCGATGCGATCCGGGGGAAATCTCGCGGGTGAGCGTCTGGCCGAAGAGCAGGATCGCGAACGGTTCACCATCCAGCCTAACGATCACCTGCCGCTGCTGCACATCGGCGGGGGAATTACGGCTGACGGTGAGGCGAGACGCCATACTCACCACTGTACCTGTATTGTCCCAACGCAGGCCGGAGACCTGCGCCACGAAAAACGAAACCGGCTCCCGTCAGTCGCGAAAGCCGGTTTAGGACACAATTTGCGTGGATTACTTACTCGCTGACTTTGGCGACCGTAATAGTGTCGTCTTTCAGCCTACCTGTAACGGTCACTTTTTTGCCGGCATGATCGAGAACTTTCGCTTGATCGTCGAACTTGTAGATTTTGCCGTCGTCGGTTACGAGCACTGCGGGCGAGCCGCCTTTGATGCACTTGTTGGCGCACTCGACATTGCCCCTCATCGCGGCCTTTGAGGAACAATTCTGATCGATGATATAGCCGTTAAGATCCGCGGCCATAGCGCCGAAGGAGAACGTAGCGGCCAGCGCGAGAAGGTTTAGAGATTTCTTCATGACTTCCTCCCTTAATTGAAAAAGTCGTACCTGTCCGACTATAGTCCATCCGGGGCGGTGGGCGCAACTGGGGTAGTATCCGGGTTTGTGGCATCCCGGGATGATGGGGCCGGACCGCCTTCGGGAGTCATGTACGCGCGCCGGTATTTCACTTGGGCATCGGGATAACGCTGGAGCGCGGCGGGCGTGAGGGCCACTTCGATGTTCCGTTCCCGGCCGGGTTCGACGCCGTCAGGCAGATTGAAAAACAGCGCGTAGCGTTGGCGTATGCGCGCGAGGGTCTGTTGGAGCGCTGAGGCTTCATTAACGGACATGCTGTCGCCGCCGGAATCCTGCGCGATCTCCGCCGTGCCAGCCGAACTGGTATGAGGCCGTGCCATCATTCTGAGGACGCGCGGCAATTGGTCCCCGAAGAGCCGTCTGACTTCGGGACCAAGAACGCCACCGAACGGGTCCTGCAGACCGCCGCTGCTGGGCACTTGGCCGCTGTGCAGGGCATCGGGAGCGATCAGGGCGCATAGAACGGCATCGGCCCGCGCCAGGGCGCGCATCACGGCCACATCATCGCGGTCCATCTCGGTTTGATCGTCAGTCAAAATCACGATTGCCCGCCGTACATCCCGGCGGCCTTCGCGGCCAATGTAGTCCGAGGCGTCGAGCATGGCTCGGCTGATATCCGTACCACCGTTGAATTGCTCCTGGTGAAGCAGTCGCTCGAAGGCCTGATGGACATCCTCCCGATTGGTGGAGAACGGCAAGAGCACGCGGGTCGATCGATCGAAAACCATGATGCCCATGCGGTCGTCCTTGCCCAGCACGGTCAATGCCAGACCGGAAGCCTCGGCGATACGTTGAACATGCGGTCGCATGCTGGCGCTGACGTCCAGCAAAAAGAGGACGTCGACGGGTAGGTCTTCACTGCCAAATCCTCGGATCGGTTGTGGCTGGCCTTCTTCGCGGAGGACGAAATCGTCCGCGTGCAGCCCGGGGATGGCATGGTTGCCGCCATCGACCACGCGGGCGTCGACACGAACCAAGGAGACATCGCTGCGGAAAACCACCTTATCTTGTGGTGGAACGGAAATGTCCGCCGGCGAAGCCGAAACAAGTCCGGTACCAAGGAAAACAACAAGAAGAAAGTTAAATGCTCTGATCACCGCTGGGGACCTCAAGTATGTTGTACGTACCGCGGTCAACGGACGTTTCAGCGGCCATTGATATACTTATCGACAATGCGAGATGCGGTGAAAAAAGTATTGTTATTGCTCTCCGTGCCGGCTGGACTGGTGGCTCAAGGGCAGGTCAAAAAGGCAGCAGCGACGTTCAACGTAGTTGAAGCGAACATTCCAGAAATGCGCGCCGCAATGGAGCAAGGACGCATTACCGCGCGCGAGCTGGTAGCGTTGCACCTGATCCGGATCGGACTCTACGAAGACAAGCTGCACGCGGCCATCACGGTGAATGGCAACGCGATTCAGGAGGCCGATGAACTGGATCGCGAGAGGATACGCGGCAACGTCCGGGGTCCGCTGCACGGGATTCCGATCGCGCTGAAGGACAATATTCACACAACGAACATGCCGACCACGGGCGGGGCGCTGGCATTCGCCGGATTCACCCCGCCGTACGAAGCGACGCTGGTGAAGAATTTGCGCGAGGGCGGCGCGGTCATCATCGCCAAGACCGGGTTGACGGAACTAGCCAACTGGGTGGCCGGCGCACCTGATCCGATGCCGGGCAACTACAACGCTGTTGGTCGGTACGGGTACAACCCCTACGATCCGCGCCCCGATCCACGGGAAGCGACTTTTGACGGACGGCCCGCGCTGGCGACCGGCGGATCGAGCTCCGGAATTGGGACGGCCGCGAGTTTCTGGGCCGGCAACGTGGGGTCAGACACCGGCGGGTCGATCATCAGCCCGTCGAACCAGAACATGCTGGTCGGCATACGCCCGACCATTGGACGCGTCAGTCGCTACGGCGTAATTCCGATCACCGCCGATCATGATACCGCCGGTCCGATGGCCCGAACTGTGACCGATGCGGCCATCATGCTGGGCGCGCTGGAGGGTGCAACGCCCGATCCGAACGACGCGGCGACCCGGACCTGTACGCCGCCGCCCGGTCGCGACTACACGAAATTCCTGAGAGCCGATGGACTCAAGGGAGCGCGCATCGGCGTTCCTCGCGTCTTCTACTACGACAAGGTCACGTTGACTGGGGAAGAAAAGCCGCGCGGGGGCCTGGATGCTGCGCAGGCGAAAGTGATGGCCGATGCGATCGCGATTTTGAAGCAGCAAGGCGCCGTGATTGTCGATCCGGCGGACATTCCGAGCTACGTCGACAAAGATCCGAAGAGCAATTTTCTGCAGTGGGATTATTGCTCGGGCGGCGATCAGGCCAAGGGCAAGGACGAAACCTGCTCGGTGGATTTCAAGTACGGCATGAAGCGCGATTTCAACAAGTGGCTGGCCAGTCTGGGACCGTCAGCTCCGGTGAAGACGCTCACGGAACTCCGTCAGTGGAACTTGGATCACGCCAAGGCGGGCGCGATCAAGTATGGTCAGTCGCGGCTGGATATTTCAGACCAAATGGATCTGGAGGTGGATCGCGCGCGCTACGAAGCCGATCATCGCAAGGATCTGCTGCTGAGCCGCGATAAGGGCATCGACGGCGCGCTGAAGGCTTCTCAGTTGGATGCGATTCTGACGCCGGGAGCGAGCGGCGCAGGCTTGGCCGCGCGGGCGGGTTATCCGATTATCGTGGTTCCGTTCGGGTTGGCGCCCAACGCACCGACGCCATCCTTTCCGGATGGCTTCAATGCCAAGCCCGCGCCGTTCGGGGTCGGGTTTACGGGAACGGCGTGCAGCGAGCCGCGGCTGATCGAGTTGGCGTATGGTTTCGAGCAGGCAACCAAGCGGAGGGTGGCGCCAGGGTCGGTGCCGTGAATAGAGGGGCAACTGACGGCTGTCGCCGATTCGGCGTTTGCAGATAATGCTCAAGCTTAATGGCGCCGTGAGCGTGCCTGCATCTCGCGGCGCAATACTTGATTCATGTAAGTTTGATATTTTCTTCCGCGTCCTCGAAACCAAGCGAGCACATCCGCATCTACTCGAAGACTTACTAGCTGCTTTATATGCCGATAAAATCGGCCAACGTGAACCTCTGACGCTAGGGGCTGCTCCTCCGGAGCGTCCGAAAAATCGATTTGGGAATCGGGCATACGCGCCAAGCGTTGCAGTTCCCGTCGCTCTTTGTCATTGATGCGAGCCGTAAAGAGCCCGCTCGCGGGCACCCGCTTTTCTTGCCGAGATGATGCGGATGACTTCTTCGCCATGTTGTTCCTCACTCGTATGGACGACTAGTAAAAGGGCCAAGCCGCCGGCCAATCCGATCGTATGCCAGCGTTCCTCACCGTTGACGACACGATCCCGGTATGAGATTGCGTTCCGATCATAATAAACCTGAAAAGTTGTCTCAAAGGACTCCGGCTCAATGCGGGCCGAACGCGTCATCTACGAACACGGCCTTGCCCCCGACTACGGTCATCAGCACTTTCATCTTTTCGATTCGCTTATCCGGGACCGTAAGGATGTCTTCGGCGAGGACCACGAAGTCAGCCCATTTGCCGCGCTCGATGGAGCCTTTAGTCTTCTCTTCAAACGTCAGGTAAGCGTTGTCGATGGTGCTGAGGCGCAACGCTTCCTGGCGCGTAATCTTTTGATCGGCGCCGAGCACACCGCCGGAAATCGTGTCGCGTGTTACGAAATGATAGATGGTCCAAAGCGGCGGGTATGGAACGACGGAAGCATCGGTGCCCGCCGCCACAGTGATGCCGTGATCTAGATAGGCCCGCACCGGCGTGACCCAGGCCGCGCGTTTTGGCCCCCAGTAGCGCACTAGACTCGGGCCGGCGAGATACAGATGATTCTGCACCGTCACCACCAGGCCCAGCGCCTTCATGCGCGCGAACTGTTCTTCTCGCGGGATGAAGCCGTGCTCGATCGCCCAACGCTTGCCGACGATGGAGTGCTCGGCATTGGCAGCCTCGTATCCGGCCAGCACTTCGTCGATCGCCGCATCGCCGACCGCATGAGTGCCGACGCGCCAGCCGAGCCGATTGAGCTGCTTCACGATCGCGATATAACGATCGGATGGGATTAGTTGCAGCCCGTGATAGGCACCGTGATTGCCGTACGGTTCCTCATAAGGATCGCGCATCCAGCCACCTTCGAAGCCGCCGTCGGCAATGAGCTTCACGCCGCCGACGCGTAGCCACTCGTCGCCTTCGTCCGGCTGGACACCGGATCCTTCGATGAACGCGCGCACGTTGATGGCATCCGGATTTGGCGGCGCCGAGAGTAGCACGTTGAGGCGGATGCTCAGCAGTCCACGCCGTTTCATCTCCTGCAGCAAACGATATTGATCGATGCTGATCCCGGGATGGCGGACGCTGGTGAGGCCGGCGGCATTGAGCTTGTGATATTGCGCGGTCCAGTTGTCGATTTGCTGCTCGCGCGTCAATTTGCTGGCCGGAAGAACGACGAGCGTGCGCGCCTTGTCGATCAGCTCGCCGTTCGGTTCACCGTCGGGATAGCGGCTGATCTGGCCGCCCTCGGGCGCCGTGGTCGTTTTATCGATGTGCCACTCAGCGAGCGCGGCGGAATTGAGAATGTACTCGTGTCCCCCGCGGACGAGGACGACCGGGTTGTTTGGAGAAACTGTATCGAGATCGCGGCGTAACGGCAGACGCTGCTCAGTGAGCTGCGCTTCGTGCCAGTCGCCATTAGACACGATGACCTCGCCAGACGCCGCGCTCTTGGCGCGCTGACCAACGGCTGCCAGGACGTCGGCGAGAGTGCGAGCATTCGATAAGTCGACACCGGGTCCACCGCCGGCATTGTGCAGGTGACTGTCTTCGAGACCGGGGATTACCGTCCGGCCGCGCAGGTCGATGATGCGGGTGGCCGATCCCGCGAGCTTTTGGATGTCGATATTCTTGCCGACGGCTTCGAACTTGCCGCCGGTGACTGCGATCGCTTTGGCGATGGTGAAGCGCGGATCGACGGTGACGATCTTGCCGTTGATATATATCGCGTCCGGCGCAGCCAGGGCGGCGGTCGTGAAGAGCACTAGCAGAGTTACTCGACGCATGGCCAACTCAGGATAATATCTCATCTACTTCACAGGCGACCGGCGAGTCGAGCGAGTGGGGTAAAATGGGAACAACCAACTGGAGTGGGCGGCTAGCTCAGCTGGGAGAGCACGGCGTTCGCAACGCCGGGGTCGTGGGTTCGAATCCCATGCCGTCCACCAAATGTCACGCCTGATAGACCGTGCTCCCGCCCACCACCGTGCGAACAATCTCGATATCCTTGATCTTCTCCTTGTCCACCGTGTAGAGATCGTCCGACAGGACGACGAAGTCCGCCAGTTTGCCCGGTGTAATTGATCCTTTGATCCCTTCCTCATGCGAATTGTAGGCGCCGTTGATGGTGTTGATCCGCAGCGCTTCATCTACGCTGACCCGCTGGTTGGCTCCCCAGGTCTGTCCATCCCACCCGGTGCGCGTCACCATTCCCTGAATGGCCATCCGCGGATCGAACGGTCCGGGACTGAAGTCTGAGCCTGCCGCCGCCACAATCCCGGCGTCGAGGAAAGTGCGATAGGCCATGCAGCGTTTCATCAGCTCTTCGCCGTAAAAATGAAACTTGTCGGAGTTGTAATACGCATACGATGTAAAAGCGGCCGGAACTGCGCCCAGCGCCTTCATACGCCGCACCAGATCGTCGTTAATCAGCGTGCAATGGGTGATCTTGGGGCGCGTGTCCGTGCGTGGAAACAGCCGCTGTGCGCGCTCGACCGCCGTGAGCATCATATCGATCGCGACATCACCATTGGCATGGCAGTTGACCTGGATGCCGGCGCGATGTACCCGCTCGATCCACGCGTTCAGGTCGTCCTGCGTCTCCGTGACGTTGCCCTTGTACGGCGGCTCCATGCCAGGATACGGAATGCTGAGCGCCATGGTGCGCTCCGAGAACGACCCGTCGACGGTGTGTTCGGAGGTGGCCCCGAACCGGATCCACTCGTCACCGAAGCCGGACTCGATGCCGCCGGCGATCATTGCCTCCAGCACCTTGCCGCTGGCCTCGTAGCTCACGCGGTGCAGGAGGTCACCATGGGCGCGCACCTGCTGCAGGGCGAACAGATTGCCACCCTCGTGATGCACGCTCGTGACGCCATAGCGGACGAACTGCTTGGAGATGTAGGCCAACCCATCGCGATCGCGCTGCAGCGTCTGTTCGGCGCTAAAGGTCTTCCGCTTGCCGACCTTGTTAAACACGTTCTTCGCCCGGTCGGTAACCCGGCCATTGAGCTCACCGTTCGCGTCGCGGTCGAAGGTTCCGCCAGGCGGATTCGGCGTCTGCTTGTTGATATCCGCCATCTCGAGTGCCTTGCTGTTGTAGAACGACGTGTGGCCGCCGCGATGATGGACCGCGACCGGGTGATCCTTCGATACCTTATCGAGATCATGGACGTTGAGCTGGCGGTTGTCCTTTACCTTGGTGTCGTCGAAAAAATACCCCTCCACCCAGGTGCCCGGCGGTGTCTCGCGGGCTCTCGCGCGGAGTTTGTCGACGATACTGTCGATCGTCACGAACTCGACCACGTAAGGATTGCCGACGACGACCTCGTAGAGCAATACGTTTCCGGGCGCATGATTGTGGCAGTCGATGAACCCGGGCACGATCGTCATCTGCTTGGCGTCGAACGTCTGGGTCCCCTTGCCGGCTAAAGACTTCATCTCCGAGGTGCTCCCCACCGCGGCGAAGCGGCCTGACTTGACCGCGAACGCATCCACCTTCGGGATGCGGGAATCGACCGTGTAGACCTTGGCGTTGAAGATGACGAGATCGGCGTCCTGGGTCTTGAGATCGACGCCCTGCGTTTGAGCAGCCGCCGCGGCACCTAGCCTCGTTTGAGCAGCTGCCGCTGCGCCTAGCCAGGGCCCGCTGACAACACCGGCGATGCCGGCTCCTGTCATGCTTAGGAATCCTCTACGGCTGTGGCGGTCTTTCATCATCGTGCATGGCCTCCAACTTCTTCTTTGGCTATCGTATTCGCCACGAGGCTATCACAAAAACCCTACCCAGTTGCTGGAGCGGGCCGTGCCTGCTCGGCTGGCAGTGCGAGCGCAACCCACTGGATATAGAATGTACTGAGAAACGGAAAGTCGGCTGACGAGGTAACATCCTCTCAAACAGCCGGAGATCCGGGAGGTGTGCGATGAATGTCAGAGGTTCTATCGCTTCTCAAGCATCTGCGTTCCAGCGTGTTTCGCTGGTCGGCGTCCTGGTTAGTCTCTTTGTGCCGGCCGCAGTACTGCGAGCGCAGGCGAGCGCGTCTCCCGGCGATGTCACTTTCACAAAAGATATCGTGCCGATCCTTCAGCGCAGCTGTCAGTCGTGTCATCGGCCGAACGGCGCCGGTCCGATGTCGCTCGTCACGTACGAAGAGATCAGACCCTGGGCCCGCGCGATCAAGGAGCGCACGCACCTCGGTCCCCATGCCGGCGTCATGCCGCCGTGGTTTGTGGAGAAAGACATCGGCATTCAGAATTTCAAGAGCGATCCCTCATTGACTGACGAAGAGAAAGCCAAAATCAGGAAGTGGGCGGACAACGGGGCGCCGCGCGGCAATCCGGCCGATATGCCGCCGCCCGTGAATTTTGAGGACTCCGACAAATGGACCATTGGTGAACCGGACCTCGTTCTTAAATCCAAGGAGGTGACGGTTCCCGCAGCCGGACCTGACTGGTGGGGAGACGCGGGGCTCATTCCAACAGGTCTCACGGAAGATAAGTACGTGTCGGCTCTCGAGGTCAGAGAAGTCAACGACATCCCGAAGAGCGGGCCGACCAAGACAGTGGGTGGACGTTATGTGTTTCACCATATGACGTACTCCAGCATCGTGCCTGGTCAGCGCGATTCGAGTAGCGTCGAGGAAGGGGGAACGAGCTGGCCCATTCATGAGGTCGGACGCAACGCCGATATCTTTCCGCCCGAAGCTGGCCGGCTCCTGGCCGCGAATTCGTCTCTGTCGCTGACCGCGGGCCACATTCATTCCAACGGCCGCGAAACCAAGGCGCACCTTGAATTCGCCTTTAAGTTCTTCCCGCCAGGATACAAACCGCTCTACCACCGCTCGAGCCTGCGTTTGGGCAATGGCATCGACATCGACGTGATGCCGAATCAGGCGAGGCAGGAGCTTCACGCGTACGCCACGCTGACGGAACACACCAAGATCATCGCGTTTGAGCCCCACTTGCACGCGCCTGGTGTCCGGATGTGCCTGGAAGCGATCTGGGGACACAATATCCAGACGCTAAGCTGCGTCGGCTACGACCACAACTGGGTGAAGCAGTACGTGTACGACGACGATGCGGCGCCACTGCTGCCGAAGGGCACGATCATTCACCTCATGGGTTTCCTCGACACGACGGCCGCGAATAAGAATCCCGCGGATCCCAGAAATTGGGCGGGCGGTGGGCGTCGCTCGATCGCGAACATGTTCATCGATCTGGGATATTCCGTCGCGCTCACGGAGGAACAGTTCCAGGCCGAAATGGCCAAGCGGCGAGCGAAGATGAAGAGCCGTAACGACTACGATATCGGCTGTCCTCTGTGCTGGGCGCCTCTGCTGCCTCGCGAGTTGACGGGCGCTGCCGGACAAGGAAACTGATGCTTCGATCCGGGGTTCTCCGGTCCTCAGCGGGGCGGATCGCGCTTATTTTTGTGGCGGCTCTCCTTTTACTACAACTACCCGCCCTCGCCCAAATGAGATTCACGTACTCCAAAGGGCAGAGTGTATCGCCGTCGTATGAAGGATGGATGCCTAACGAGGATGGCTCCTTCACGTTGTATTTCGGCTATATGAACACCAACTGGCTGGAGGAGTTCGACCTTCCCATAGGTCCGGACAACGACATCGAACCGGGTGGCCCGGACCAGGGTCAGCCGACGCACTTTTATCCGCGCCGGAACCCGTTTCTGTTCACGGTTCGCGTGCCGAAGGACTTCGGCAACAAAGAATTGATCTGGACCCTCACGACCCACGGCAGAACCGAGAAAGCCTATGCGTCGCTCAAGACCGACTACGAGATCGATAAACAGGTGATTTCAACTGAGGTCGGCGGCGATGGTGGCAGCCTCCGCGATGAGCTTCGATATAACATCCCGCCGGAGCTCGAGGTGGAGGGAGACACACAACGCAGCGTCAGGCTTGGAGAACCGTTGAGGTTGGTGGCTTTGGCCGGCGATCCGGATAACCTGCCCGCCCGACGCGATGGCAAACCGCAGCCGCGTCATGCCGGAAAGACGAGTGAAGAGTCGGAGACGCCGTCATTTTCGCCTCTGGCGCCGCCAAGCCGTCCGACGAGTGGCGCCAATCTCGTCTACAGGCCTCCGTCGTCGCTGGTCATGTCCAGTGGACCCGGTTTGCGGCTGTCCTGGATTGTGTACCGAGGGAAAGCCTCGACGGTCACATTCAGTCCCGAACAGATGAAAACGTGGACCGACTCACGCGCGTGGGCGAATTCACCATGGTCACCGCCCTTTACGATTCCTGAGCCGCCTCCGGATGGCAAATGGGTGACCGAGGTCACGTTCCAGGAGCCGGGCACCTACGTATTGCGGGCGGTCGCCAGTGATGGATCGTTGTTTACCTACGAGAATGTGACGGTCACCGTCACGCGCTAGTCGTGCGCGAGAGTTTCGGACAATTGCTCGAGCCTGCGTTGCAGCGCAGAGGGATCGCCTTGCGTTTTGCAATCGATGACGCCTGCATTGGCTTCCAAGGCGACAGTCTGGAAAGCGCCATCCTGTACAACGTAGCTTCCAGAAAGTTGCTTGGCCAGCTCGCGCGACATCGCCATGGCGGCTGTGGGCTCGACGGTAACAACCGCTGCGAATTGTGAATCCGTCCAACGGCTGGATGTGGAACCTCCGGGGAGCGCGTTTTTGAGGCGGGCGTGAAAGGAGCTGAGCGTACTCTCGACAGCAACTTTGGAATAACAACTCTGTAGCCCGCGCAGATTCTTCACGGCCACCAGGATTACGGAAAAGGGAGCGTTCCGCTTACGAAAAGTGTCGATTTGCAAAAAGATCTCTTTTTGCGCGGGCGTCGGGGCAGCCTTGCCGGCGGAGCGCGACTTGCGCGCGGCTTCGATTTCCTTGTGGAGCACTCGAATCTCATCCTTTAACTGGGTGATCGCCAAGTGGTTGCTGGACTTCACCCGTTCAAAGCTGGAAGCGATACTAGCGGAGACGCCGCCGATGACAACCCGCAGTTCTTCGAGCGAGGCGGTATGCGCCGCCTTATCGAGGCGCTGCAGATCGCGTTTCACTTCGACATCGAGGTCCGTTCCACTGGCGGCGAAGTTTCCGGTGAAAACCTCCACGGCTTCGGAGGCGGCCCGAATGTCCTCACGCAAGCGCTGGAGGCGCTGCTCGGCCTTTTCGCTATAAGCTTGCAGTTCCGCGCTGAAAGACGCTTGCAGGTTGCGCAGTTGCTCGGCTGTGATGTCGGGTTTCACCTGCTTCCGGAGCGACTGCATCGTCGAACGGAACTGGGCGACTTGGGCGGCATCGATCTCAAGGGCATGTTCCTCCACAGCGCCGATCGCGAGACCGTAACAGTCAACCGCGGTGCGTTTGCACTCGTTCAACTTGTCCAGTTCGTTGATAGACTTCCGGAGTGAGATCACCAGGCCCCTCAGAGTTTTATCGACAGCTGGCGCGAGAACTTTAGTTTCAATGAATTGCATCCGCCAGCACATCCGGTGATGGAGTGATGACGCGCCTGTGCTACTGTGAATTTCTATGGTGCTGTCCGATGTGGACATCAAGCGCTATATCGCGCAGGGAAAGATCAAGATCGCGCCGGAATTGCCGCCTGAGCAGTTCGGCAGTTGCTCAGTCGATTTCCGGCTCGGCAACGAGTTTAACATCTTCGAGCACAGCCGCCATCCCTATATCGATCTCAAGGAGAAGAAGGGGATTGATGGCTTGATGAAGAGCGTCGAGGTGGCGGCTGGCGATTCGTTCATCCTGCAGCCGCGCGAGTTCGTGCTTGCCATCACCGAAGAGAGCCTGGAACTCGATGATGACGTGCTCGGGAGGCTGGAAGGCCGGTCGAGCCTGGGACGGATCGGGATCATCGTACACGGCACGGCTGGATTGTTCGATCCCGGCTGGTCCGGTAAAGCGACGCTCGAGCTTAGCAATTTGAGCCGCATGCCGGTGGCGTTGTACCCGGGCATGCGAATCTGCTCGTTTACTTTCGAGCAGCTCTCATCGCCCTCGTCGATGCCGTACCGCAGCAAGGCCGGAAACAAGTATTCCGGCCAGACGCGGCCCCTGGCGAGCCGGTTGGCTGGAGAGTTCAAGGGGTAGCGGGATGTCCAGCGGAGATGATGGGAAGCCAAGCGTCGGCACGAGCGCCGACGCGGCACGCATGAGTGCGTGCGTCACGGAACCCGCGTGCGCCACGGCTACGAAACGGGTTTTCACGGTTGCGCCCTTGCCGCCGGAGAAGTGCGCGTACGCGCTGGCGAGATATAGCCGATCTCCTGATTCCATTCGCGACTCCATCGATTGGGTCCGGACGCATGACTCGGCCAAGTTTCTCGAGAGCTTCTATTTTCAATATGGGCACGCGTCCATCGCGGACTTGGGGCACGTGGTCCTGTGTTTTGAAGGCATCTCGGAACTGGCGGCCACCGAGGTTGAGGACGAGCAGTTGTGGGACGGGCAGGCGCGATCGTCGCGTTATCAGGATTTCTCGAAATCGGGTTTCGTGACGCCGCCCGAATTTGATTTCGAGCAAGCCGCGGTTTATCGGGCAGCGTCTGGAAAGCTGCTCGACGGATACAACCAGATCCACGCCAAGATGTTTGATTATCTGGCCGAGCGACTTCCGCGCCCTGAATCGATGAAGCCGGACGCGTACCAGCGCAACCTGAAAGCGCGGGCCTTCGATGTGGCGCGTTACCTGCTGTGTTTTGGAATCCCGACCGGCGTTGGACAGGTGACCAGCATCCGCACGCTGGAACGCCAGGTGCGGCGCTTGAAAGCTTCCGAATACGCCGAAATTCGCGAATTGGCGGGCGAGATCGCGGAGGCTTGCGCGGCGCCTCCGGAGTGCCTGTGGGATTCAAGCGGCTCATCAGAGGCGGTGGCTCCGACGCTGGCGCGACACGTTGAGGTGAACGAGCACCTGCTGCGCAGCCGGGAAGATCTGCGGCAGTGGGCGCGGGAGAATCTATCGGAGGGCGAAGAGGGATTTTCGGAGACGGTCGATTTGCTGAAGCCGGGTGACACGCTGGCCGATGTTGTCGCGACGTTACTCTATCCGGTGACGCAGCGCTCCTATCGCGCGTTGTATGAACTCGCCTGTTCGTGGAGTTCCGCTCAAAGGAACGAGGTCATCGATGTCGCGTTGCGATCCAGGACGCACCGGGACGAACTCCTCCGAAGCTTTCGCGGAGCGCCTTACGTGTACGATATCGTGATGGACATCGGCGCCTATCGCGATTTGCACCGGCATCGCAGGTGCCAGCAGTTCCGGCAGACCTACTCCACCAAGCTGGGCTTTGCGACTCCGGATGCCATTGAGGATGCTGGCCTCTCTGCTTTGTACAGTTCCTTGGTGTCACATGCCCGTAACGTGGCAGGCAGCCTGCCAGAGCCGGCATCGCATTATTTGCTGCCATTTGCTACCAAATCCAGGTTTCTTTTCAAGATGGATTTCGCGGAGGCGGAATATATTTCGCGGCTTCGTTCGGGAGTAAAGGGGCACTTCAGTTATCGCGGCATCGCTTGGGAAATGAAGGAAAAAATGGCAAAACTCGAACCAGAACTCGGGCGGCTGATGGAAGCGACGCCACCGTGGGTTGAAGATCCGCTGACGCGTTAAAGACCGCAGGTCGACAGTTCGACTCGGAACCTGTAAAACTTGCCGGGTTTTGCTCCCCCTCTTTGAGTGGAAGTCTCTGAAAAACAAACATTTGCTGTTTTGGCAGCGTAGCTGCGATGAACACCATCGGTTGCAAATATGAGGTACATGCAACATGGCGGTTGCTTTCAGCGATCGCGCATCGCACATTTCCATCAGGGAAGGAGTTCATATATGAACCGTTTAGTTCTCGCACTCGCGTCTGCCGGAGTGCTCGCAATCGCGCTCGCTCCGACTGCCCGCGCGGATGAATGGAACAAGAAGACGATTATGACCGTAAACGAATCGATTCAAGTTCCGAACAAGGTGTTGCCTGCCGGTAAGTACGTAATCAAACTTCTGGATTCACCATCTGATCGCCACATCGTCCAGATCTTCAACGCCGATGAAACACACTTGGAAACTACGATTCTGGCCATTCCGAATTATCGGCTGCAGCCGACCGGAAAGACCGTATTCACGTTCTGGGAAACGCCTCCCGGACAACCCAAGGCTTTGAGAGCTTGGTTCTATCCCGGCGACAACTTCGGACAGGAGTTTGCCTATCCTAAGTCGGCAGCCGTTCAGATAGCGTCTATTGCTCATCAGCCGGTCCCGACCACGGAAGCGACTCAACCCGCCGAGATGCCCTCGGCTGCTGTAACGACGACACCGCCGCCAGCCGAAGAGCCGCGGCAGGAAGTCGCGCAGGCCGCGCCGCCGACTCAGCCTGAGGTTCAGCCCGAGCCCGCACCGGCTCCCGCTCCGGAACCGGTTCCTCAAGAGCTTCCGAAGACTGCCAGCCCTTATCCTCTGGTAGGATTGATCGGATTGTTCTCGGTGGGCCTGTATTTTGTGCTGCACGTGGTCCGAACATCGTAACATAGGTTAGAGACCTATGAGCAAGGGGCGCGGCGTGATCCGGTGGATGTTGGCGGCCCCGGTAATGGTGTTGGTTGCCGCTGGTTTTTACCAGAAGAGTGCGCCAACGGCCAGCAACGGGCAGGAGCCGACAAATTACACAATCCGGACGACGTCGCGCCTTGTTTTATTGGATGCGAGCGTAAAAGGCCGGGACGGGGGCTTCGTCTCCGGCTTGGGCCAAGACAATTTCAAGGTGTACGAAAACGGCAAGCTGCAGCAGATCACGCAGTTTGCGAACGCGGATATCCCGGTCACGGTCGGGATCCTGGTGGATGAAAGCGGTAGTATGCGGCCGAAGCGTTCCGAAGTGATCGCCGCCGCAGTGGAATTCATCAAGGCCAGCAATCCGCAGGACGAGGTTTTCGTAATCAATTTCAATGAGAAGGCTCGGCACGGTCTTCCGGATACAGTTTTGTTTTCCGATAACATCGATCAGCTGCGTGCGGCTTTATGGCAAGGCGTGCCCGAAGGTCGAACCGCGCTTTATGACGCGATCGAAATGGCGCTGCATCAAACGGACATGGGCAGGCGCGATAAGAAGACGCTGCTGGTGATCAGCGATGGTGGAGACAACATCAGCGTGCACAAGCTACCGGATGTCATGCATGATGTTCTGGAATCGCTCGTAACCATTTACACGATCGGCATATTCGATGAGAGTGACCCGGAAGCCAACCCTGGTGTGCTGAAGCAGCTTGCTCAAGTAAGCGGCGGAGGCTGGTACTTTCCGAAGACTCTGGAAGAGGTGGTGCCGATTTGCCGCCAAATCGCGAAAGACGTTCGGACGCGATACACCATCGGATACGTTCCGGAGTTGAACAACGGCAAGCCGGAGCGGCAGATCAAGGTGGTAGCCTCATTGCCGGAGGGCCAAAAATTGAATGTTCGCACGCGGACGCGCTATCTATTCACTCCCGACACTGCGGTGGCAGAGCAAAAATGAAGGCCATCCTGAAATTGGATTCACCGCCCGAGAATCGAACTCCGCGGGGGCGCCGTTGGCTGGCCGGTTTTGAGTGGTTCTTTCTGCTGGTGGGTTTGGTGGCGCTGGATACTTACGTTTGGGTAAATGCCAGCACGATCTTATCCCAGGCGTATCAGGACTGGGCTTTTGATCAAACGTTACGTGGGCTGACGCCCTCGGTCCGGGGCTTCGTGGGGGATGAGATGTCCTGGTTGTTCGGAGCGCAGCGCGAAAAAGTGGAGGCGCCCGAGGCTGCCCAGAAGCTTCAGCCCATGCCGGAGGGAAAGCCGCCGTTGCCTTCGTCGGTGATCGGCCGGCTTGAGATTCCTCGCCTGAACCTGAGTGCCATGGTGCGCGAGGGCGCTGACGGTAAAACCCTGCATCGAGCAGTTGGACACATCCCCGGCACGGCGTTGCCTGGCTACGCAGGGAACGTGGCGCTGGCGGGGCACCGTGATACTTTCTTCCGGGCGCTGCGGAACATCAAGAAGGATGACACCATCGAGTTGGAGACGGAGAATGGGACTTATCGCTACCTGGTGGAGTCTACCGATATCGTGGGTCCGAGAGATGTCGGCGTGCTGGCTGCCTCGCACGGGCAGACTTTGACGCTTGTCACCTGCTATCCGTTCTACTACATAGGATCGGCGCCCAAACGGTTCATTGTGCGCGCGGCGCAGGTGTCGCCTATCCCGCCGCGCCAACGGCCGCAAGGCTCTTGAGCTTGGCGGAAAGCGTGGTTCGTTTGAGGCCCAGCATTTCAGCGGCGAGCTTTTTGTTGCCACGCGTTTTCTTCAGGGCCTGCTCGAGAATATTCAGCTCGATGTTTCCCACGGTACGCTCGAAATCCAGGCCTTGATCAGGAAGCGAAATAAATGGTTGCGTGCCCGGTTGGAACGCGACCGGATGGGTCCGAGGCGGAAGCGGGAAGTCACCGGGAAAGAGTGCGGGCCGGTCCCCGCTGAGCACGATGGCTTTTTCGATCGCATTTTCCAGTTGGCGGACGTTGCCGGGCCAGTCATGAGCGGCCAGCCGATCTAGCGTTTCGCGGGAAATGGTTTTCGCCGGGATGCCTTCTTCGCGGCAGATCCTCTCGACGAAGTGCAGGACCAAAAGCGGAACGTCTGAGGGACGTTCCCGTAGGGGAGCAATCGGGACAGGCACCACGTTCAACCGGTAATAGAGATCTTCGCGGAACCTGTTTTGCTTGCTCAGTTGCGCTAAATCGGCATGGGTGGCCGCGATGACGCGGACGTCGACTCGGACGTTCTCCGAGCTGCCCAGGCGCTGGAACTCGCGCTCCTGTAAGACGCGCAATAGCTTCGCTTGGAGACTTAACGGCATGTCCCCGATCTCGTCCAGAAAGATGGTGCTGTGGTTGGCCTGCTCGAAGCGCCCGATACGATGATTCGTCGCTCCCGTGAATGCTCCCTTCACATGTCCGAACAGTTCGGCTTCGAGCAGCGCCTCCGGCAGGGCACTGCAGTTGACCGAGATCATCGGAAGGTGACCGCGGTTACTGGCGGCGTGAATGGATCGCGCGACGATCTCCTTGCCGGTTCCGGTTTCGCCGAGAATCAGCACTGTGGAGCGGCGTGGAGCAACCAGCCGTACGCACTGGGCGATCTGCTGCATGGGCCGGCTTTCTCCGATCAGCAGACGGCGCCAAGCTTCCGCTTCGCGATCACGCGGCTCAGAGGCGTGTTCCGCGGCGAGCTTGGTATTCGCCGCCATGTAAAGAAGGCTGGTGGCGTCCCCATGCTCGAAAACGTGGAACGCGCCCAGCCGCAGAAGGCCGACAATTTCGGTGGGCCTGGAGTGCGGCGCGTGAATCACCACGGGAGTGCCGGGCTGGGCCTGCTGCAATTCTTCGAGGAGGCCGGCCGCGGAAGCCCGGTCGGGAACGGGGAGGCTCACCAGTACGACGTCGAAATCCCGGTTCCGCAAAATGCTCAATCCATCCATCGCGCTGTTCACTAACGCGAGCGACAAGCGAATGTTGTCGACAATTTCATCGGCCCGATCGGAGATCCACAAAACTCTCGGTGTAGGAATTGGCGTCAACCTCTGTCGCTATTCCATCGGCTATCAGGGATCAGGCTTTAGCTAAATTGTTTCTTACTCCAGTGCGCGAAATGGTTGTATTCCCAGGGTAGCGGAGGCCGCCGGGTCTACAGCGGGGAACAAAGCGTGACATAGATTGCGGCTGGAGGATCGAGCACAGCACCAAGCGAGGGTTGGACCATGCTCCAACACGCTCGCGCTCCACGCGACCGGATCGGAGGCCTGATTTGAAGACGAAACCGATTGTGATCCCGGTGTTGCTGAAAACGCTTCTGAATGTTGCCTGCGGCGCACGCCCAGCCAGCAAGCATCGATATCCCCGGCGCCCCAATTCCGATCCGGATCCTCGTGCGGAGTCCCGCCGAGACCGCGACCGAGCTTCAGGTAATCTGCCTGTTTCGCTCCTCGCCGGTAAACACGTTGCACGGTTCGCTGATGGAAGCGAACGAAAAACTGGGAGGCGTGGGCTGCTATGCTCATCATCGGTCTCGGCGGTTCGCAGATTTTTGCGCGGAGCTGCGATAGACCGGGTTCTTGGTGCCGCCAGAGGTTCCAGCGGTCCTGGCGTCATGACATTGACATATCTTGCCGGAACAAGAATGTGCACAGCACGCGAGAGGGGATCGAGAAGGCGATCGCTGCGGCGACGCCCAGATAGGAGTGCGTTCTAACCTTGGGGAAAAAGAAAGTACTGATGCTCGAAGACAGCTTCGCTCTCTCCCAGGCCGCGCGGTAATGCTTCACAACTTGCAATGTCGGATTTGGCCAGTTTATTATTGAGTAGACACTCACTTCCGAAATGGCGCGACCCAAAAGTGACGACAAGCGAGACGCAATTCTAGCCGCGGCCACTTCTGTCTTCGCCGAAGGGGGCCTGAGCGCGCCGACGTCTGCGATCTCCAAAGCCGCCGGGATTGCGGAGGGAACGCTATTCACATATTTCCCGACGAAGGATGATCTGCTGAACGCCCTCTATCGGCAGATCAAGCTCGAACTCGCGGAGGTCCTCATGTCCGGCTTCGCTCGAAAAAAAGATGTGCGCTGCAAACTCCAGCATATCTGGGACGCCTACGTAAAGTGGGGCGTCGCGAATCCGGCACGGCGGAAAATGCTGGCTCAACTCCTGGTGTCGGGCAAGCTTACAAAAGAGACGAAGGCCGTCGGAGCGGCGCCGTTCGCCGAGGTCGAGGTGATGGCGCGGGAAGCGATTGCTCAGGGCACGATACGGGATTTTCCACTGGAGTTCATCACCGCGATAATGGAAGCGTTGACGCAGGCGACCATTGAATTGATAGCCGCAAATCCGTCCAACGCGGCCAAGTACCGGACGTCCGGATTCGAGGCGCTTTGGAACGGCCTTACGAAAACGTGATATTTTTTCTTGAATCATGAGTGAGCACTCAGACATCTTACGAATGGAGGCTAATGACATGGCGAAATGGACGGTGAACGACGTTCCCCCGCAAGCGGGAAGACTTGCTGTCGTTACAGGCACTGGCGGACTCGGGTATGAGACCGCGCTTGTGCTGGCGCAGCATGGCGCCGGGGTGATACTGGCCGGACGAAATGAAGCAAAGGGCCGCGAGGCAACCCGCAAGATTCTCGCGCTGGCCCCAGGAGCGAGTGTTCGATTTCAGTTACTGGATCTGGCCGATCTAGCGTCGGTCGCCGCCTTCTCGAACCGGCTGCTCGCTGAGGATCGTCCGGTCGACCTCTTGGTCAACAACGCTGGAGTGATGACACCGCCGTCCCGCCGCACGACCGTCGACGGATTCGAGCTCCAGTTCGGCACAAACTATCTGGGTCACTTCGCGCTCACGGCGCAGTTGCTGCCGCTGCTCCAACGTGGACGTTCGCCCCGTGTGGTCGAAGTGAGCAGCGGGGCGCATCGGTTGGGCGGCGCGATCCACTTCGACGACTTGCAGTGGGAGCGAAGTTATAAGCCTTGGGCCGCCTATGCGCAGTCCAAACTCGCGATGCTGATGTTCGCGCACGAATTGCAGAGGCGAAGCGACGCCGCGGGATGGGGTCTGATGAGTAACGCGGCGCATCCTGGATACGCGCGCACCGAGTTGATCGCGAACGGGCCGGGCGCCGACGCTCTGATGACGAAGGTCGGCAATGTGCTACTGCGCCCGTTCTTGAGTCAATCCGCAGCCGACGGCGCGCTTCCGGTTCTGCTCGCCGCCACCTCCCCGGAAGCGAAGGGCGGAGGCTATTACGGACCTACCGGGCCGTTCGAACTAATAGGCGCACCCGGGCCCGCGGTGATCGGGGCGCCCGCGAAGGATTTGGCCGTAGCCAAAAAGCTTTGGGAGCTCTCAGAAGATCTGACGGGAGCGCGGTGGCAAGCTGGCACGGCGCCGCACAATTCATTTACGAAAAGGAGCTTGATATGCGATATCGACTATTAGGCAACAGTGGACTTCGGGTTTCGGAGATGACTGGGGTTGGGGCGCGACAAAGGACGAGGCACGAAGGGTGTACGACGCTTTCCGCGAGGCCGGCGGCAATTTCATCGACATTGCCAATCTCTACACGAACGGGACGAGCGAGTCGTTCCTTGGCGAGTTTATGGAAGGCCATCGCCAGAGCGTAGTCCTAGCCACGAAATACACCAATGCTTTTCCGGGCACAGACCCGAACGCGGCCGGCAACCAGCGGAAGAATATGATGCAGGAGGTGGAGGCAAGTCTCAAACGACTGAAGACCGACTACATCGATCTTTATTGGGTCCACATCTGGGACCAGATCACGCCGGTGGAAGAGGTCATGCGAGGACTCGACGACTTGGTTCGCGCGGGCAAGGTGCTTTACACGGGCATCTCTGACGCGCCGGCCTGGTGGATCGCGCAGGCGAACACTCTTGCGCAACTGCGTGGATGGTCGCCGTTCATCGGGTTGCAGATCGAATACAGCCTGATCGAGCGAAGCGTGGAGCGGGAGCAGATCCCGATGGCCAAGGCGTTGGACATTGGAGTGACCGCGTGGTCGCCGCTTGCCAACGGCGTGCTGACCGGCAAATACCATGGTCATGGGTCCTCCGAGCCGGGCCGTATGAGCACCGACATGCTGAAGGATTTCATGCCGGAGCAACAACGGACCGAGCCGATCGTCGCTGCCGTCAAGAGTGTGTCCGATGAGACTGGCCAAAGCATGGCGCAGGTCGCGCTGGCCTGGCTTCGCTACCGCCCCGTGCCGGTCATCCCGATCATTGGTGCGCGAAAACTTTCTCAGTTGCAGGATAATCTCGCGAGCCTCGACCTGGCGCTTTCAGCGGACCAATTGAAGACGCTTGACGAGGCAAGCCGGATTGAACTCGGGTTCCCGTACGACCTGTATGCGAAGGCGATGCCCAGGGCAATCTGCTACGGCGGTCTGCGAGACCAGATCCTGGCGTAAGTCCCGTCATTCGCCGCTCCCCTCGACGTGGCAGATGTGGATGCGGCCTACGCAGCTGTGCAGGTGGCGGTGGACGCGTTCTGCCGGGTCAATCAACTACCTCTCTGTTTATCGAATTTCTTAACCATTTCCACAAATGACTCGCGAATGAGGAACGGGCGCACGCGCCTGCCATCGGTATCGGTGAATCCATATTCGCGAGCCAGTTCGCCGACGTGGAATGCTTTTCCCGACCTGCGCATCAAGCGCGCGTCACCAGCCAGGGCCGCTACCGCTCGCCCAAGGTACTCCGGCGATTCACTCTTTTTGAGCCACGGGATTTTCTTCCAGTCCGCCTCTCCCTTTGCATGGGACATCACCCTCTCGGTTCGCATGAACCCGGGTGCCAAGGCAACGGTCGCGATACGGTGTTGGCGAAGTTCCATTGCCAGTCCCCAAAGCAGGCGCACAATCGAGTGCTTCGCAACATCGTAGAAGTTCCCGATGTACTTGTCATGGTCCCACGCGACGGTGCTGACGATGAGCCCGGGTATAGGGGGACTCTTGGTTAGTGCTGCTGCGGAAGCGGACTCGATCATCAGGGGAATCGCAAAATACGTTGCCAAAAGGTGAGCTTTCAGCCCACGCTCAAACATTGCATCCCAAAGCCGCAGGGGCGCCTGCCAAAAGTACGCTGGCATCAGGCGTCCCCCTTCATAGCCTCCCCATGCATTATTAACAAGGATGTCGAGCCTGCCTCGCTCGTTGCGAATCTTCCGGAGGAGAGACTCTACCTCACGCTCGTTTGCATGATCGCAGCGCAGGGCAATGCCTTGTCCGCCGCGTCGAGTAACCTCCTCTGCCGATTCTTCAATGGTGCCAGGCAGGTTGTCGGTGGTCGGCTGCCCACGCACGCTGCGGCCGGTCACGTAGACAGTTGCACCGTGCTCGCCGAGCACAGCCGCGACGGCACGTCCCGCGCCACGGCTTGCGCCCGTCACCAAAGCGACTCTGCCATGAAGGCTTCGCGGATCGTCTTTACGATTTCGCGACTGCGTGCCCATCGGAACCTCCTTGGAATCTTGCAGTTGTTGCAAGTCAACGTCAACCCCTTGGTTTATTAGGATCGCACGTACTGAAGTTTAGGCCAATGATCTTAGGTACAATCCAGAGGAGCCGAGGTGACTCGAATGCAAACCCAAACAACGCGACACAGCCTTCAGACGGTCCTTTTTGTCGCAACCGTGATGTTCGCGCCGATCGCTCTAGCCCAGCACTCGCTCGATGGACCGGCGATAGAGTCTAAGACTGCCGAACAAGTTTACAAGAACATCGCCCAGCTCAAGGGCGCGCCCGCCGACCAGTTGATGCCGGCGATGCAGGTCATTTCCTCTTCGCTGGGCGTCGAGTGTTCTTTCTGCCACGTGGCAGGCAAGGCGGAACTCGACGACAAGCCGGCGAAGAAGACCGCCCGGGAGATGATGGCGATGGTGGCGTCGATCAATAAGGGAAGCTTTGGAGGCCGGCAACAAGTGTCGTGCTACTCCTGCCACCATGGTGTTGCCAATCCGGCGAGCGTCCCACCGGTGCTCGAAACCGACGCCGGGCGCGCCGAGACAAGCACGGCTCCGCCGGCGGGCGCCGCTCCGACCGCCGATGATGTGATCCAAAAATACGTGACGGCCATGGGCGGCGCTGACGCGATTCGCAAAATCACCAGCCGTGTTGAGACGGGCGCGATTCTCGTGGGCGGCAGTCAGACGCCGATCGAAGTACTCACGAAAGCACCGAACAAGCGCGTTACGATCAGCCACGCGGCGAACGGCGATAGCTTTACCGCTTTTGATGGCACGGCCGGCTGGATGGGCAACACGGGGCGCCCGGCGCGGGAAATGTCGCCCACCGAATCCGGAGCATCGTCGTTGGATGCCGAGTTCGCAATTGCGGTCAGGTTGAAGGAGATCTTTCCGCAGATTCGCCGCGCTCGTCCCGAACAGATCGGTGGGGTTATGTGCGATTCGCTGGTCGGGACGGGACCGGGACGCTTGCCCGTGCGGCTTTACTTCGACCAGAACTCGGGACTGCTGATCCGCTTGGTGCGCTACGCGGAAACGCCTGTGGGCCGCAATCCGACCCAGATTGATTATGCCGATTATCGGGACGCGGACGGCGTAAAGATTCCGTTCCGCTGGACGCTTTCCAGACTGAACGGACGCTTCACCATTCAGATCGCAGAGGTGAAGAGCAACGTTGCGATCGATGACGCGAAGTTCGCAAAGCCTATGGGCGATGTGAAATAGGCGAAGTCTGTTCATCCGCACGATGCGGGCGTCGTGAATCATTTCGGTGAGGATCATGATCGAGTCCGAGCAGGCAGCGCTCGCTGAGAGGCCGCTCCTCCGGATTATCGAATGGAGTGGATCCAGTGCCGGAGGCGATCTCGGTTTGAGGCCGTTCGTAGTTCTCGAGAGCGGAGCGTAACGCGGCGGCTTCAGCGTCGGCCCCACACCAGTACTCTTCGTCGGGGCCGTTTTGACGGTCGGCGAGGGCCAGGGCTTGGGTTCGTTTTGCAATCTGCGTTTTCGAGGCGAGGGGCGGGGCTGTTCGCATGAAGGCGGGGGGAAGCGTGGGCGCGAGTGCGGCATCTGTTTGCAAGGATTTGAGTTCGCGGAGCGAGCGATGGAAGCTGCGCTCGATGCGGGTTTGGTGGCGGGCGAGACGGTCGAGCTTGGCGGTCAGCTCCGGGTGGTCGAGGATGTCGAGGTAGCCTCCGGCGGAGGCGGTTAGCTTGGCCTCCATATAGAGGATACGGTTGAGATTCCAGGCGGAGGCAACCAGCCGGTCAAACAAAATTTGCTGCAGGACGCCCTGGGGCCGGATTTCGGTTTGGAGCTGGGCGAGGAGTTCGTCGAATTCCTGGCGGTCTTCAGGGGCGATGACGAGCTGGGCGGCGGTGAGTCCGTGTTTGCGCGCATTTTGCGAGGAGCGGGCCTTACCTTCGGCGGTGCGCGGGCCGGTGCTGAGGCAGGCATTGGCGGCGTTGGCGGTTTGGCGAGCTTCGGAAAGCATTGCAGTGTTCATAGGGGATTCGTCCAGTTCGATTGTAGAGTGCGGGGCGGCGAGCGGAACGGGCCGGGCGTTGGAAATGGTAGGGAGTGCGGGAGATGGGGACGGGGGAGTAGCGTCACCGAAGTTGGTGGGCGGCTCAGGGCGGGGGTTCAGGGGATCGCGATCTGCGGGGATATGGTGTTCTGAGCGGCGAGTTAGTTTACGACAAGGGCGTTGGGCAGCCAGATGCAGTGTGCATCAGCGGATCGAAACCGACTTATCGTTCCGATCCCGTCGCCCGCGCCATTCCGCTTGCTGCCTATCCAGTTGAGGCTTGTGGGCTGTCGGCGGTCTTCGCGTTATCCGGGAATGACTTTGCGCGTATCCTGAGAATCCGCGATGGATATCCAGCCCTTTTTCGCGAGCACATCGCGGGCAAGCAGGATTTGGCGCGGCGAGAATTGCCGCTTGCGCTCACTCCAAGAGTACACCTTCGATACCAAGTGCGCCGCGTCTGGAGGTTGGTCGCGAGTGCACACCCAATGGACAGTGGAAAGCAGTTCCAATCCGAATGGTGTCTCGAAACCGTCCACCAGTTCCGCCACCCTTCCGAAGCGGGCTCGGGTGGTGGGGTGATCAAGGAGAAACTTGTCGGCGTCTTCAATGGAACCCGGTACTAAGCTCAACTCCTTATCGGGAGCATCTCCGCTGTCAGCGTAACCCGAGACGAAGTATCCATCAATTTTCCTGAGCACATGACGCAGGTTGTCTGCGTAAGGGCCATAGGGAGCTGCGACATACCTCAACCTGAGCGGCTCGCCCGCTTCCTGCATAAAGTACATCAGCTTGTGAACTTCAAGAAGGGTTAGAGATGGGTCGAGTAAGCCGGCAAGATAACGACTCATCAATCCGACGAGAGCAGCTCGTCCAGCGGTCATATCGGGAACCCGGGCTGCTTTGCTCGGTTCTCGCGCTGCCTGGAGCGGCTCGAAAACTACGACTGACAGGTCTTCAAGAGGGGCGAGCGCCTTCTCGATACGCGGGCGTACCTGCCGCCAATCGAGACCGCCGAGGCCGCTTCCCAATGGCGGGATAGCAATCGATTTAATCTGGCGCTCCCGAATTTCCTTCACGAGGGATTGGAGACCTGCTTCGATATCCCCTATGCGACTCTGCCCTCGCCAGTGTCGCTTGGTCGGAAAATTGATGATGAACTTGGGGTTACGAAGTTGGTGCCTCTCGAAGACAAACATCTTTCCCGGCTGCAACTCGTCACGTTTGCATGCGACGACATAAGCCTTGAAGTTGTCTGGGAATGCCTCTTTGAATTGAAGAGCGATTCCACGGCCCATTATACCGACGCAATTGACGGTGTTGACGAGAGCTTCAGCGTTTGACTCAAGGATGTCGCCTTGTTTGAATTCAATCACAGCGGAACCCATAGTTTAATCCAGGTAGTACCAGTCCGTGCGAACCTCGATCAATGGGCGATGCGCGATTGCCGTCAATGCCTGATCCACGCGATTAGCAACGGCATTAGAGTGGACGCCGATCCGTTCCACTAGCTGCCACGGAAAGCAGTCCTCGATCAGGAACTCAGCCTGCTTACCCTCTTTAACTGCCGCGGGCACACCACGCCCAGACCATTTTCTCGCACTTACCGCATCCCAGTTGATCTCGTTCAGCTGTCGGAGGTCGCATCGATTCTCAACGTAGAACGACCCCGCATTCGACAGCGTGAACGCCCAGCGCTTCGCATGTTGTTCTGCCCATTCAATGGTTCTGAGTAAGTCCGCCTCGAGGTGCAAAATAGGCTGTTGACCTCCGTGATAGGTCAGGTCGGGGTCGTTGTCACGATGTATGAGAAACAGCATCACCGATCGAGGACACCAATAGAACGGAACGCATTCTCCAACATGAAGGCCCGGCTGGCATGCGATCGGCAGAGATAGCCGTCGCCGCTTAATTCGTCCCATGCCGATGGTCGTGCCAGCGCCTTCACGTTCCGAAATAACCCTGTCGCTGAACAAATACCGATCAGCAGCAATCGATGCGAGCCGATCAACATGAACGATATGGTAAATCTTCGGATGTTCTGGTCGAGGCATTCCGCCGGCTGTTGGCCTTCCTAGTTCACGAGTGTACCGTGCGGCCGAACACCGGTAGTAACGAACGTGGGTGCGTCGATTCCACGCAACGATTTGGCTTGCGCATAGGCCAATGCCCTACAGGACCGACGGGAATGGTGCCTGTCGCGTGCCACGGTGCGATCCCCGCGTTGAAGCCACCCTCCAAACCGGTTCGTCCCGGCCAACGCGTTCGGTTCCGCCGATCAGGCATGTACCACTCCGCCCGTGTCGCTGACGCGATGCCGACTTACAGGTGCTGAATGCGATCTGTCTTGTATTCTCTCAATCTATGCAATCCTGGATCTCTTCATCTGGGCTTGGGCTCCTGTTTTTTGGACGCGGAATCTCACGAGGGGTTCACTAATACCGAAACGCTCGGCGATCCCTTCTAGCGAGAGTTTCTTTTTTAGGGCGGAAATGATCGCTTGACGTGGCAGCAGCAAGCACGATGCAAGCCAGTTTGCTTCTTCTTCCTGCTTCTCATTAAAGCTGCGCATAACAAGAACGCCATCATGTGACATAACCACTCTCGTCGGATCGTGCTCCAAGATCAGGTGTGCGATTTCATGGGCTATGTTACTCGCCTGCCTCCCCTTGGAATGTCGTGGGTTGTGAATAATAACAGACCTCTGACCAACACAAACGGTGACCGCTGACCAACCTGAAGAGTCGACGCTTAGAAGTTGTTTGAGATGTGGCTCGGTCATTCCTGGAATTTTCTCAGGTGTCAGCAACTTCGATCCGAGAAACGAAGCCAATCTTTCGAGATCCATCGGCTCATCAATCCCTACTCCCAACTCTTCCCGGAGACCTTCAGCAAAGTTTTCTGCCCAGGATTTGAACCCACGTTCAAGAAGCGACATAGGGCATCCTCATTCGAACTGAGTGTTTCTTGCTAAGAGAATCATCTGTGCGAGAGCTTGTAACGTCATCTGATGAGCAGTTGAGTCTGTTCTCATATGCGCCGAGACGTGGGTAAGGTGATCCAAAGGACTCGATTGATGTGGCAGCTTAGATTTGTGGTCTTCAAAACCGAGAAAGTTTCCAGGCTGGATCTGTAGCCAATGACAGATTTTTCCAAATGTCGCCACGTCAGGAATCTTTCCTCCTTCGACTCGCATAAGAGTGGCGGCGCCTATTCCAATCTCAGCCGCGACTTCACGAAGTTTCCTTGACTTGCGTTTCTCCCGTACCAAAACACCTAGAGTCTCTAGGCGATGAGGGGGCATTCAAATCTCCTTTTTGTGAAACAGTTCTTGCATTGCGAAACAAGATCGGCTACCATGATTATACATCGCTGAAACAAGACTCTTGCAGCGAAACGGGAAAGGACGCCATGACCACCATTTGTCTCGACGCTCGATCGAGGAGCTCTCTCCACACTATTGTAGGTCTGCTGTTCGTATTCGCAATGCCGGTAATGACCGTTGCGCAAAACCAGCCCTCCGCTTCCGCGCAAGTTGAAGTGGCTCACGAACACCTTCGGGGCGGTAGTGATCTGATCTTCAAGATGAAGCTGAACGAAGTACTTCCGGAAGGAGCTCGATTCGACGTTCGCTTGTCACCTGTTACCGCAGACCAAGAGATTACTGTCTCGTCCGGAGACCCCGCAAATAGGGAGCGGACGGAGTTCATTCTGAAGACGAGGTTGCCGGAAAAAGTAGTTCCCGGCGAATGGCACATCAAAATCGTTTATCTCTTCCTGCCGGGAACCTCGTGGACGAGTAATACGTTGGCTACCAACGCTGATTTTCGATTTGTCGTTGAAGGCGCTAAGGTAGAGATTCCAACCAGAGCAACTGTCAGCCTCGTCGACGACAAACACTAGTTTAGGCGAGTGATTCGCGGTCGTTCGTTCACGGGGAGACGAGGTGGCCGAAGCGATCTGGCTTTTGAGGGCCAACTGTTCGATCAGCAAGATACCTGCACTCGAGGGAAGACGTCTCCACTGGGCGGATGCTGCGTTTGGGTCTGTTCTATCGGTGCCTACTGTTCTCCGCGAGGCGCTAGGACGCTATCCCACGCTGTGAGCCTGGAGCCGTGATTGTCGAAGCTATAACGTCGGTCGGGCCAGATTCGTACCGGGAAACGCGCCAGTGTCCGAGTCCATTGGCTGGTTGGCCGATGTACGCGGATCGGTTGCGGGGCACGGCTGATAGCGCTACTTTTGGGTCTTAGCGGCGGCTTCCTCAGCCTCCTGCTTGCGGGCGCCCCGCATCACATCACCAGCGTAATTGCCTTCCTGACAGGCATACTCTAGGATCGGCTGGTTGGTGGCCGGCCAGGTCATTTCGCCGGTCCACGGACGATCCCACGTCTCAGGATCTTCCACGGTGAAGCGATACAAAAGCGTTTTGTCGTCAATGCGCTTCAAGCGCTCGACCACGTGGAGGTTCTCCGTCGATCCACGAAACCGGGTCTTGTCCGTGAAGTTGGTCGTGTCTATCACCAGCGTGTCGCCTTCCCAATGACCCACCGAATCGCCCATCCAGCGGCGAATGTTCTTGGACAGATGCTGCCCATTCATCCGCACGATGCGTGCGTCGTGAATCATTTCGGTGAGGATCATGATCGTATCTGGAGTCTGCACGATCTGATGCATATCGTTATAGAAATAGTCGGGCAGCGCCGGCGGACCGGAAGTGGAACCGAATCCCAGCAGGCAGCGCTCGCTGAGCGGCCGCTCTTCCGGATTATCGAACTCGCCGCGGCGCGTCGTCGCACTGACATCCTGGCTCTCACCCGTGTCCGACGTCGGCAGCCCAAATGCATTCGCGCGCCGCTTTTTCGCGGCTGCATTGAAGGGTGGCACACGCCCGTCCGGAGGATCGATGACGATGGATATTCGAATCTGCCCGTCAACCATGGTGTATGCCGTGCCCTGGTTCAGCCACAGACGATCGTAGCCCCCGACGGCGCCGCCACCGGCCTTTTCCAGAATTTCGAAATACGATTTTCCCTGGCTCTTGTCGCCGCCTACCGGCAGGGTAGCGCGATTGGGATCCAACTTCCCGCCATCCGCCGTGCGGCGAGCCATCTCCGCTTTCTGGACTTTCTCCGCTTGTTCCTTACTGAGCACCGGGGGATCGCCAGGCATCCGTTCCATCGGGGTCATGGTGGCGAGGTCGTAGGTGCCCTGCAAATCCGGATGTCCATCCGGCATGCGGCGAACGGCGGAATTGGCCGCGGTGTTGGCCGTCTGGGCCCTTGCGGGCACGGCCGACAGTGAGATGAACGCCAGCGCCATCAGGGCTGCGGCGCTGGTCCTTGCGATGAGTCCATTCTGCATAATTAAACCTCCTCGATACTTGCTAAACTCCAACTTCGTGGCCGATGAAACCGTGAAACGCTACAGAAGCACTAGGAAATCGCCGCGTTGGAGCAATTTCGATACGATCGAGACAGAGATTACTTTTGAGGGAGACACGACGGTCAGACGTCAGATCCGGAGGAACGGGAAGCCTTGGGAACAGCCCTTCGAGGCGCTTCCCGGTTTTAAATGGTACGGAGGCTTTGGGAGCGAAATTACCCCTGTGTTCGACCCACCGTGTCCCACCACGATCGACTACCGAGGGCCTTCCCAGGTGGGCGGAAGGAAACTACTCGAGTACCAGTTCAGTACGGCGGTGGATGGATGCTTTCCATTCTTCTATTTCCGATACCAGCGATATAACTCGGCGAGAACTGGCCACGTCTTCATCGACGACCCGTCCGGTAACATATTTCAGCTAGACGAAGATACTCGCGGATTCCCCGCTGAATTCGAGTTTGCTGAGAGGGAGGAACGCATCACCTGGGATTACGTTAAAATTGGTGAGGATTCTCACTTGCTTCCGGTGCGCGCTTATTGTCTAGCTGTGTATTATTCAGGCACACAGTTCCGGATAGAAGTTGAGTACAAGAATCACCGCCACTTCCAGAGTTCGACAAACGTAAAATTTAATCAATAAACAAGAGTCCGGCGTCGGATACTGCCGCATCTATTGCGGGGAAACAAATTTCTCTATGACAAATACAAAATGCTGCCGCGGAGGTAATCCGCCAGGTATCGTCGGAGAGAAGTCTATTCGTTTCGCGTCTTCGACGGCGGCCTGGCTGTTCGGATCGGACGGCTGCAACGAGTGCGCCTCCACTAGTTGTCCCGTGGAGGTAACCATGCCAAAGACACAAACCGGCCGCGCGGTCATGGTCGAGGTGAACGGACCGTCTCCTTGTAGGCGCGAGATTTTTTTCGCAGACGTCATCACGGTCGCCAGTCCCGCCTTCATCGCATCGGTTGGCACAAACAGGCTGGGATCGGCTGTCGAAATTCCCTGCAGGCTCTCAACCGAAATCTCGGATACGACTCTGCCCGCTTCCGTTACGGTCAATCTTCTCGGTAGGATGTGATCACCGAGTTGAGGGGCGTTCGAGTAGTCATAAACGGCATATCGCCCGGGTAACTCAGAGTGCATCCGCAGCAAACCCGATTGTAGATCGATACACTCTTCAGTTTCTTCCCATCCCCGGCCGAGCGCCGAATTAGAAGCGTTTCTTGAACCGTAGAGCAAGACGCATGTAACCGTTGCGCCGTGAAAGGTAGCTCGAGACGTTCGAATCGATCCGCGATTTGCGTACGCAGTTGACGGAATCGGTTCGAATAAGAGTCCCCGAGCTTCGTGCAGCCGGAGCGGAATCGCACTCGCGGTCCCTTCCGCGTAGGTCTCCCCTTTCGTGGAAATCGCGGTTATCTGGTATCCGGCTGCGGCTTTAGCCGTCCAGTGGAGCCCCTGTCCTGGGACAAACAGATCTTCCATTTCCCAGGCGTCGTAGTTCGTTTGACCGAGAGAATCGATCGTAAAGTTGACCTTGAGATCATACGGTTGGCCGGCACTTCGCAACGCTAAACTCTTTCGTGCACGTGCGAGAAGGTGAAGAACCTCCGCTCGACTTTCGGGTGTGTCGACGACCTGGACTGCACCCGTCACCAGTTCCATAGGGTCGGTCGCTGGCGCAATCTTTAGGGTTACGCCAAAAGCCAGCATGGGTATTCCACTCGTCACGATCAACCAGAACGTTCCCCGTAGCAGGCCGGGATTGGATGTCATTTGTGTTCACCTCCACCTTCAACTCGCTGTCGCCTCTATCGCGCCGCGCTAACCTCCGTCTCCACCATCACCGCCGTCCCCACCATCCCCGCCATCGCCTCCGTCCCCGCCATCGCCGCCCCCGTGCCCGCCATCGCCACCCCCGTCGTCCCCATCACCCCCGTCTCCGGTATAAACACAGCTACCTCCGGATAATGAGCCACCCGGCAGGGAAAACAGTGCATTGGGTTGTGTTCCCCGAGTGCCGACCCGAGCAAGAATCGGAACGTCTCCTTGGCCGAGGCCGGGTGGAACGACCAGGTTAATCTGATAAAGACCGGCGCCCGACAACCCCACGAAGGTGGGAGTAATAAAAACGCCGTTGATGTTAATCGAGAATGGTTTCGGTGATGGGCGCAGCACCTGAGAAAACTTGTCCGGCCGGGACTAGGGGAGTTGTCGGCCCGAACCCGACGCCGAAGATTTCAACCACGTCGCCTGTTTGCGCCGCCACGGTAGGATAGCCAAAGCAATCGCCGGTCGGACCCAGGATATCGTACCCTCCATTACCGTAAGCTCCTGAACCATCGAACCTAATAATAATGGCGGTTACATGCCGTGCATCGCGCAGTTCGAAGGCCGGCGAATGAAGGATACAAAGACACGCTGGATGTTGCTTGGCCGGCGCTAGTCGTGACCACCACTGATACCGGGCCTAAAGCAGCGTCGTCCGGTGCCTGAAAGTTGATCTGCCCGGAACTAACCATAGAAAGAAAAGCGGGTTTGCCATTTATCGTCACGCTGGTACCACCCAGCGACGTGGGAAAATCTTCGTTCCAGGTGGCCGTTCCGCTCGCGAGGTTGGTCCCATAAATCGAAGCCCAACCACCAGGCTGGATCACACTAACGGTACCGTAGAGTGGAACGATGCCGCCCAGCGCTATGGTCGGTGTATTCGGCTGACTTGCCTGGACTGCTGCTGGGGCGACGCCCTCGAAATGTGTTGCACTCCGCATCGCCATCGCTAACTTGACTGCCCTGATCAATGGCTCTTCGTGACTTACGAATGGTAGTTCGGCAACCGCCGGATTGGGATTTGCTCCAAGTCCGATGTTATTGGCGATATAGGGTACCGAGGCGTTTGTCGCCATCGCCATGGCTGAGCCGGTAACCGCTGCATAAAGCGGGCAGTTGGCGGCACGACGTTTCTGCGTATCCTGCGCAGGAGAGCGAAGAGTGGCAAGATAAGCTTCCAGCCGGTCGCGTCGCGAAGAGCTCATGAATCACCTCCTGAGACAAGCGACTCACTTAGGCAAGACTCCGGAATACCCCAAGTTTGTAACACTTTATCTAGCGCGTTAAGGCCCACTTGCAAAAATGAGCGTAAGATCGCTTCCATGTTGGTGTTGGGTTGGTCCGAAACAGGCAGCAGCGCAATCCGGATTGGTGGCACTGATAAGGGCCCTCCCAATACCCAGCACGATACTACGCCTGCCAGAGCTGAAACTGAAATACCTTAGCAGTAGTATTTTTGAGCGTCCAAGAGCGGTAGGCAGGACGCCCGGCATATCATTTGACGTTTCGGGACGATAGCGGCCGTTACCGGGTCCCTGTCCGAGCGAAGGCGAAAAGCTCGTTTACGTACGTGAGGGCATAAAAATACCGCGTCTCAGCGCTATATGTGAGCGGTTGGTGACGGCGTCAGGAAGATGGTGCGTGCCTGTGATTTCATCAGTAGCAAGATCGATCTCATAAATAATGCCGTTACAGGCTCCGAAATAGATCCTTCCATCCAGTAATTTTGGTGGCCCAAAAACCTTTGCTGCGGCGAAAATCTTCTTCTTTACAACTCGCCGCTCCAGGTCGAGAACGTAAAGATGTTTGTCTGTCGAACCGATATAAGCCCGGTCATCCACAACCAGCGGAACCGTGTAAATCGTGTTGTCCGTCTTGACCGACCAAACCTCCTTACCTGTCTCAACATTGATGATATAGATCCATCCGTCCGCGCAGCCTGTTACGATATGTCCTCGTTTCGTATCAAAAGCTGGAGCATGGCGAATCGAGCCTTTCGAACCGCCCTCGCCCTTGGTCACGAACCGCCATTGCATCATGCCGCTTCGAGCGTCAAACAGGAACATCTCGTTATCGTTGCTGCCACACGCTACCAATTGCCGTTCTGGCCAATAGGCGGGAGAAGCATGGGTATAGCGCTTGGTCATGTGCTCCCACACTTTCTCGCCGTTCGACATCTTAAGTGCTGCAACGCTGCCCCGCTTTCCCTCGACCGCAAATTCCAATCCAATAAAAAGCAGGTCGAGTTCGGGAGCGAGCGCTGGCGATGAGCCAACCCAGTCGGCGCCGATAAATCGCCACAGTTCCGTGCCAGTTTCGGTGTCGAGGCAATAAACGTTCCCGTCATAGCTGCCAAAGTAAACCTTGCCCTCAAGTATCGCCGGGCTGGACCAGAGATTCTTGTTTCCCCTGGCATTGACTTTGAAGTTCCAAACCACGGCTCCGTCACAAGCATTGAGGCACCAGAAAATGCCGCGGTCGCTGCCGAAGTAAACACGCTTGCCGTCGGTGGCGGGAAAGGACTTCGGAACGCGGTGAAAAAAATTTGGGTCTGGCGAGGCGAAGCGCCACTTATTCTCGAACACCGCAATAGGCCGGACCTCCGGCTTTTCGATGGAAACGCCAAATTCCGCGAGGCCAAAAGGGGCGAGCACCAGTACGTCACTCATCTGCCGCCAAAGTTTGCCTTCCGGATTGTCGTAATCGATAAGGACGAAGGCGAAGCCAATCTTCTTGTTTTCCTGTTCCAAGACGACACGCGCCTTTTCTAGATTGCGTCCCGAATTGAAGACATCGTCGACCATTACGATGGGCGCTTCAGTCAGTGTTCCCTCTATCGAACTGCCCGTGCCGTAGGTTTTGCGCTCCTTGCGCACTATGAAACCGTTTACGGGCGTGCCGCGCGACAGTGATTTCATCAGAATCGCGGAAAGAAAGGGAATCGCCGCAGCTTCCATCCCGCCGACCTGAAAAGGCATCCGGCCGGCGCATTCCTGCCAGAATAGTTCGGCAGCGGCGTCCAGTAACGTCGCATCCATAAAGACCCGCCGCATGTCGATCAGCCATCGGTTGCTGTTCCCCTTCGGTGAAATCAGCCGCTGATTTTCTTCGTGCAGAATCGCGCGTTCGCGAATGGCCGCTGAAAGGAGGTCCCGCAGGCGAGAGGGCACAGGGCCTTTTTCGAGGGGCTTGTCTCCCGACAAAACGCTTTCTGCGGCTTTCGGAGACTGGATAGGCTCAGGGGGTAAAAAAGTCGGATTAACGGCCAAATCACTATAATCCGCGGGCAGTAAATCGAATATGTAATGGATGCGCCACTCGTTGGATTCATTGTAGGACTCATGATACTGCTTGTTGTCGAACCACCAGAGCTCTCCTTCCTGCATGCGCACCTGTTCACCGCCACTCATCAGCACGCTTCCCGAGGAGCTCTGAAGCACAAGATGGAAACGGTCGCGGAGAAAATAATACGACCCTTCGTCGATATGGCGAGAGACGTGCGATTGCGGCTTCAGGCGCACGATCGAGGCGCGCGAGAGTTGACAGTTCATCTCCTGCGCGAACTCTGTCATGAAACCCAAGGCTCTGGGAAACAATTTCGATGAGGAGGTCAGGCGAGTCTCCTGGTTTTCGTTGATATGCAGATCGGGTCGGTGAACGGCGGCGCTGATAAAAATCGTGTTCGTATCCCGCTGGACTCTGATTTTATCCTGGCGGCTTGTATCGATTAGCCAGGCTTGTTCCTGCGAGCGCACCTCTTCCAGGAGGGGAGCGACATTTATGCCGGAACGGATGAGCTTAAAATATTTCATGAGGCGTTCCCACTTTCGTGTGCTGGAGCAAGTCCGACATTATATCCCTTCATGTACGGAAGTCTAACTCTCGATCGCCAGCGAATCGAAGAAGTCATACTCGGGACAATAATCCTTGTGGTCCGCAAGAACTCCGTCCGAACCAAGGCCACCGTTCAATAAGGATTGGTAGAACGATCTGCAGGCGCTGCATCGAGTGCGGGATCGGCTGGTGTCGCGCCGCACAGCCGTGATCAACCAGATCCGGGCCTTTCTGTTGGAACGAGGGATCACCTTCCGCCGCGGCCGGAAGTATCTG